>Ga0315912_10003942_pt1 | contig 14365 bp, 12 predicted proteins | sample VfabasoilMG_FD_204469 | JGI IMG/M metagenome (GOLD analysis project Ga0315912, IMG submission 204469) | Garden soil microbial communities collected in Santa Monica, California, United States - V. faba soil | ecosystem: Environmental > Terrestrial > Soil > Garden | place: USA: California... | reverse complement strand
CTACTTCCGCAGCTCGGCCTCGTTCCGCGTGCGCATCGCGCTCAATCTCAAGGGCTTGTCGTACACGTCGGCGTTCGTGCATCTGCCGAAGGGCGAGCACCGCGGCGCCGATTACGCGGCGGTCAATTCACAAAGCCTCGTGCCGACGCTGGAAGACGGCGGCCGCCTGCTGACGCAATCGCTGGCAATCCTGGAATACCTCGACGAGACGCACCCGAACCCGCCGCTGCTGCCGAAGGATTCGTTCGAACGCGCCCGCGTTCGCTCGCTCGCGATGCTTGTCGCCTGCGAAATCCACCCGGTCAACAATCTGCGCGTGCTGCAGCACTTGAAGCGCGCGCTGGGACAGAACGAGGAACAGGTGAACGCCTGGTACCGGCACTGGATCGGCGATGGCCTTGCCAAGCTCGAGGCCGACCTCGGCCGCCCAGGCCTCGGGATCTACTGTCATGGGAACTCGCCCACCGTCGCTGATTGCTGCCTGGTGCCGCAGGTGTTCAACGCACAGCGTTACCAGTGCGACACTACGCCCTACCCGACGGTGATGCGGGTGTTTGCCGCCTGCATGCAGCTGGATGCGTTCGAGCGGGCCCAGCCCGCGAAGCAGCCCGACGTCGAATAGAGAAAAGAGGAGACCATGCCGATCGTTGGATACCGCCGTCCGGCCGCGGGTACGCAGCCCGACTACCTGTTCCCGCCCTACGCCTCCACGGTCAAGCGCGCGCCGACGCAGCCGCTCGTCATGTTGCCGCATACGCAGACCGAACTCACCGGGCCGGTATTCGGCTACGGCGAAGTGAAGCGCGGCGACCACGACCTCACCCGGCAGCACGCCGGCGACCCGATCGGCGAGCGCATCATCGTCAGCGGCCGCGTCCTGGACGAGAACGGCCGGCCGGTGCCGAACACGCTGGTGGAGATCTGGCAGGCGAATTCGGCGGGGCGGTACCCGCACCGTGTCGACCAGCACGACGCGCCCACCGATCCGAATTTCACCGGCTGCGGGCGCGCGCTCACCGACAAGCGCGGGCATTACCGGTTCGTGACGATACGGCCGGGCGAATATCCCTGGCGCAACCACTACAACGCCTGGCGCCCGGCGCATATCCATTTCTCGCTGTTCGGCCAGGCCTTCGCCCAGCGTCTGGTGACGCAGATGTACTTCCCGGGCGATCCTCTGCTCGCGGAGGACCCGATGTACAACTGCGTGTCCGACGAACGGGCGCGCCAGCGCCTCATCTCGGCGCTCGATTGGGAAACGACGATCCCGGAGATCGCGCTGGGCTACCGCTTCGACGTCGTGCTGCGCGGGCCCGAGGAAACGCCGATGGAAACGAAAAAACGGGGCGCACGATGAGCCTGCACGCCACCACGTCGCAGACGGTCGGACCGTACCTGCACATCGGCCTGACCTGGCTGATCACGGAGAACCTCGCGCCTGCCGGCGTTCCGGGGGAGCGCACAGCCATCCAGGGACGCGTGCTCGACGGCGACGGCAAGCCGGTGAATGACGCCGTGCTCGAGATCTGGCAGGCCGATAGCCGCGGCAACTACGGCGGCAAGCGCTTTCGCGGCTTCGGCCGCTCCGCGACCGGCCTCGACGGCGCGTTCCGCTTCCACACCATCAAGCCCGGCCGCGTGCCCGGGCCGGACGGAAAAATGCAGGCACCGCACATCGGGGTGAACATTTTCATGCGCGGGCAACTCAAGCAACTCGTCACGCGCATCTATTTCCCGGGCGATCCGGCGAATGCCCAGGACCCGGTGCTCTCGCTGGCGCCCGCGCAGCGGCGCGCCACCCTGGTCGCGCGCAAGCGCGGCAAAGCCGGCACGCTGGAGTGGAATGTGATCCTTCAGGGCAAGGACGAGACGGTCTTCTTCGACTGCTGATTCGCGTGATCGCGGGCAAACCCACCGACGAGCGGCTGCTGGTCTCGGAAATCTTCGAGGGCCAGCGCACGCGCGCGCAACGCCCGAACCTTGGCACGCTGCGCGAACCGGCACGGGACGTGCCGGTCTATCGCGAATGCGACGTGCTGGTGGTGGGCGGCGGTCCTTCGGGCACCGCCGCGGCGGTCGCCGCGGCGCGCCTGGGCGCCGACGTGGTGCTGCTGGAGCGCTACAACCACCTGGGCGGCCTGTCGACCGGCGGCCTGGTGATCTGGATCGACCGCATGACCGACTGGAAGGGCACGCTGGTGATGCGCGGCTTTGCCGAGGAAATCATGGATCGCCTGCCGCGCGAAGCCGTCGCGGGCCCGGCACGGGCAGATTGGGGTTCGCGCGACGCCGCCTCGGCGGCGCACTGGGCGCAGCGCACCGCGGCATTCCACGGCATCGTCACCTGGTCGCCGACCGTGGATCCCGAACGGCTCAAGCTCGCGTCGCAGGAGATCGTGCTGGAGCAGAAAGTACGCCTGGTATTCCATGGCTGGGCTGCACTGCCGCTGCTGGAGGGCGGCAAGGTGCGCGGCGCTTTCTTCGAGAGCAAAGCGGGCCGCCAGGCGGTGCGCGCCAAGGTGGTGGTCGATGCGACCGGCGACGGCGACCTGTTCGCGCGCGCGGGCGCCGCCTATGAATCCGACATCGAGGCGGCCGACATCCACCATTGCATGAACACGGCCTGGCTGCTGGGCGGCGTCGACATGAACCGCTGGATCGAGTTCCGGGCCGGCAACCCCGGGCAGTTTGCGCAATTCATGGCGCGCGGCCGCGAGCAGCTGCGCGCCTTCGAGCGGCCTTTCGTGTCCTGGCGCAACGACATTGCCCTGTTCATGGGTCCGCGCCAGTCGGGCTTTTCCGCACTCGACGTGGACGACCAGACCGAAGTCGAGATTCGTTCGCACCGGCTGATGGCGCAGCATCTGGATTTCTACCGCGCGCATGCGCCCGGCTTCGAGAATGCGTTCCTGTTCCTGAGCGCACCGCAGCTGGGCGTGCGCCACGCGCGCCGCTTGTCCGGCGTCGCCCGGATCACGCGCGCGCAATGGCCGACCGCGACGGTCTTCGACGACGAAATCGGCGTCACGCCGAGCGTGTCGCCCAAGTTCCCCAACATCTCCATTCCCTACGGCTGCCTGGTGCCCGCCCAGCTGGACGGCCTGCTTGCCTGCGGCCGGCACATCGCCTGCGACCCGAACTCGCACGGCTTCATGCGCGAAATCCCGCAATGCTGGATCACCGGCCAGGCCGCGGGCGCGGCCGCCGCGCTCGCGGCGCACCGCGGCGTCGAACCGCGGGCCGTCGACATCGGCGAGCTGCAGTCGGCGCTCCTGCGTCAAGGGGTCCATTTGAACAACTCGGAGAGAAAACCATGTCAAGCCGAAGCACGCCACCGTTCCGCGCCGATCACGTAGGCAGCTTCCTGCGTCCGAAGTACCTGCTCGAGGCGCGCGAGAGGAAAGCCAAGGGCGAGATCGGCGCGGCCGAGCTGCGCAAGGTCGAGGACAAGGCGATCGCCGAGGTCGTCAGGTTCCAGGAAGACACCGGCCTGCAGGCGATCACCGACGGCGAATTCCGCCGCACCTATTTCCACATCGATTTCCTCGAGCAGATCGGCGGCGTGAAGACCGACATCCCGGTCATGATCAGGAAGCCCGACGGGACGCAGGAGCTTGCGCCGCCGGTGATGCGCGTGATCGACAAGGTGCGCCACGTCAAGGACATCCAGCTCGCCGACTTCCAGTACCTGAAGTCCTGCACCCAACGCACGCCGAAGGTGACGATCCCGTCGCCGACCATGCTGCACTTCCGCGGCGGCCGGGCCGGCATCAGCAAGCCGCACTACCCGGAACTGGAACCGGATTTCTACGAGGACGTCGCCAAGGCCTATGGCGAGGAGCTCGCCTCGCTGTCCAGGGCGGGCTGCCACTACGTACAGATGGACGACACCAACCTTGCCTATCTGTGCGACGAAAAGATGCGCGCGGCCGCCAAGGCGCGCGGCGACGATCCTGACGAGCTGCCGCACCGCTATGCAACGTTCATCAACCGCGTGGTGGCGAGGAAGCCGCCCGGCATGACGCTCGCGGTGCACCTGTGCCGCGGCAACTTCCAGAGCACCTGGGCCGCGCAGGGCGGCTACGAGCCGGTCGCCGAGGCGCTGCTGTCCGAGATGAACGTCGATGCCTACTTCCTCGAGTACGACGATCAGCGCTCGGGCGATTTCAAGCCGCTGCGCTTCCTGCCCAAAGGCAAGGTGGTGGTGCTGGGCCTGGTGACCACCAAGCTCGATGCGCTGGAGAAGAAGGACGACCTCAAGCGCCGCATCGACGAAGCGGCCAGGTACGCGCCGCTCGAGCAGCTCGCGCTCAGCCCGCAATGCGGCTTCTCCAGCACGGTGCACGGCAACAACATCGCCGTCGAAGCGCAGCGCGCCAAGCTGCGCCTGGTGATCGAGACCGCAGACGAAGTCTGGGGCAAAGCCTAGCCCGCCCGATGTCGGCGCTGCAGTACGCGTTCTGGGACGACACCTGCGCCGGCGCGCTGGCCGACGCGCGTCTGCTTGCGGCAATGGCGCGCTTCGAGGGCGCGCTCGCCCGGGCCTGCGTCGGCGCCGGGTTCGTGCCCGCCGAAGCGGCGGACATCATCGCCAAGGTCGCGGCCGGGGCAAGCTTCGATGCCGACGAGATCGGCAGGGCCGCGCGGCGCTCCGCGACGCTCGCGATCCCGTTTGTCAAAAGCCTCACGGGGCAAGTCGCAGCGGTTTCAGCCGACGCGGCGCGCTACGTGCATTTCGGCGCCACCAGCCAGGACGTCGTCGACACCGCCGTGGTGCTGTGCCTCGGGCCGGCATCCGAGCGTGTGCTGTCCCTCGCGAAACGCGCCGGCGACGCGGCGGCGGCGCTGGCCAGGCGCCACGCGAAGACGCCGATGCTCGCCCGCACGCTGCTGCAGCCCGCGGTGCCGATCTCCTTCGGCTGGAAGGCGGCGGTGTGGCTATCGGGCATCGCCCACGCCTGTACGGGATTTTCGGCGGCGGCAGAGCAGGCCCGCCGGCTGCAGTTTGGCGGCGCGGGCGGAACGCTGTCCTCCTATGGGACGCAGGGCGACGCGGTCGCCGGCGCGCTCGCGGCCGAACTCGGCCTTGCGCGCGCGAGCATCACCTGGCACGGGGTGCGCGACGGCTTCGCGCGGCTCGGCGCCGAAACCGCCATCCTCGCGGGAGCCGCGGGCAAGATCGCGCGCGACGTCTCACTGCTGATGCAGCCGGAAATCGGCGAACTCGCCGAGCCGTCGGGCGCCGGTCGCGGCGGCTCCTCCGCGATGCCGCACAAGCGCAATCCCGTCGGCTGCATGATTGCACTGGAAGCCGCGCAGCGCGCGCCGCATCTGGCCGCCGTGTTGCTGTCGCAGCTTGCGCCGGAGCACGAGCGCGGTCTCGGGCACTGGCAGGGCCAATGGTTCACGCTGCGCGACCTGCTGTGCGGCACCGCGGGCGCGCTGGCAGCGATCGCCGAAGTCCTTGAGGGCCTGGTGGTGGACGAGCGCGCGATGCGCGCCAACCTGGACCGCACACGCGGGCTGGTGTTCTCGGAAAGCGTGGCGGTCGCGCTCGCGCGCACGCTCGGGAAGCAGTCCGCGCACGCGCTCACCGAGAAACTGTGCGAAATCGCGCAGCGCGAAGGCAATACGCTGGCCGGGGTCCTGCGCGCCGATCCGGCCGGAAAATCCATGAGCGCACAGGAGATCGACGCGCTTTTCAGTCCGGAAAACTGCTACGGCTCGGCGCCCGCGATGATCGAGCGCGCGCTCGCCGAGTGGTCGCAGGCTTTCCACCGCTAGGAGCCACGATGACCGCCATCAAGACCGAGAAGCAGCGCTACGCGCGCGGCCTGAAGCGCCGCAAGCAGGTGCTGGGCGCGAAATACGTCGCCGAGCGCCTGAAGAACCGGCACGCCTTCACCGACGAGTTCCAGGCGCTGATCACGCGCTATGCCTGGGGAGAACTCTGGACGCGGCCCAAGTTCGACGACCGCACGCGCCGCCTGCTCGTGCTGGCGATGATGGTGGCCATGAAAAGCTGGGAAGAGTTCGAGCTGCACGTGCGCGCCGGCCTGGAGCGCGAGCTCTCGGCCGCCGAGCTCAAGGAGCTTCTGATGCTGGCGGCGATCTACTGTGGCGTGCCCGCGGCGAATTCCGCCTTTGGCCACGCCAAAAAATTCATCAAGCCTTGAACAGGGCTTTCAGTTCCTCGCCAATCGCCTGGCCCCTGAGCGGCGTGCCCAGCCCGTTCTCGTAGCGCCCCCAGACGCGCGTCTCGGAGCCCGTTGCCAGCAGCGTGCCGTCCGCGCGCACCACGTCGTGCGCGACCACGAAGGATTTGCCGCCCCAGCGCGCGATGCGCGAGCGCACTTCGGCGCGGTCTTCCTGCTCCGCCGGGTGCTTGAATTCGCAGCCGGCCGCGACCAGCGGCATCGCCAGGTGCTCGGCGCGCATGCGCCCGGCGTGAAAACCGACCTGCGCGAACATGTTCCAGGTCGCGGCATCGAACCAGAGGAAGTAGGTCGGATAGAAAATGATGCCGGCCGGGTCGCATTCCCCCCAGCGCAGCTGTACCGGGTGCACAAACACCTTCGAGTCGAACGTGTTTTGCGCTGCATCTTTCGCTGCGTTTTCCCTCATGGCGCCGGATAATATCAGCACGATGCGCACCCAGGTCGGCATCATCGGCGCAGGACCCGCGGGATTGCTGCTGGCGCACCTGCTGCAGCTGCGCGGCATCGAATCGGTGGTGCTCGAAACGCGCAGCCGCGAGGAAATCGAAGCGACCATCCGCGCCGGCGTGCTCGAGCAGGGCACGGTCGACCTGCTGAACGAAGCGGGCGTTGGCGAACGCATGCGGCGCGAAGGCATGCCGCACGAAGGCGTGATCCTGCGCTTCGGCGGACAAAGCCACCGGATCCACCTGAGCGAACTCACCGGCGGGCGCTCGATCATGGTGTACGCGCAGCACGAGGTGATTCGCGACCTGGTGAAAGCTCGCCTGGACCGAGGCGCGCCCATCCTGTTCGGCGTCAAGGACGTCAGCCTGCTCGACCTCGATACCCGGCTGCCCAAGATCCGTTTTCACGACGCCGAAGGCGCGACGCGCGAACTTGCCTGCGACTACGTCGCCGGCTGCGACGGCTTCCATGGCGTTTCGCGGCCGTCGATTCCCTCGCGCCTGCGCCAGGAATTCACGCGCATCTATCCCTTCGGCTGGCTCGGCATCCTGGTCGAGGCGCCGCCCGCCACGGAGGAGCTCATCTACGCCTATCACGAACGCGGCTTCGCGCTGGTCAGTACGCGCTCGCCGCAGATCCAGCGCCTGTACGCGCAATGCAATCCGCAGGACCAGCCGGGCGCCTGGCCCGATGCGCGCGTCTGGGAGGAGCTGCATGCAAGGCTTGCGGGCAACGACGGCTTCGAGCTCACCGAGGGCCGCATCTTCCAGAAAGGAGTGATCGCGATGCGCAGCTTCGTGGTCGAGCCGATGCAGCACGGGCGCCTGTTCCTCGCCGGCGACGCGGCGCACATCGTGCCGCCCACCGGCGCCAAAGGACTCAACCTTGCGGCTGCGGACGTGCGCACGCTGGCGCAGGCGCTGGAAGCGTTCTACGCCGGCGGCCGGACCGGCCTCCTGGAACGCTATTCCGAAACCGCGCTGCGCCGCGTCTGGCGCGCCGAGCACTTCTCCTGGTGGATGACCTCGATGCTGCACCGCTTCCATGACGAGAGCCCGTTCCACCACCGCCTGCAGCTTTCCCAGCTGCAGTACGTGACAGGCTCGCGCGCCGCCGCGACCATGCTCGCGGAGAACTACGTCGGCCTGCCGTTCGGGGACAATTGAGCATGGCCGAACCCGGCAACTGGGCGTTTCCCGACACATTGCAACCGAAGCCGGAGGAAACCGCGTTCGACCTGGGTGCGGCCCTCGATGCGGCGGTGATGCTGCGCACCGAAATTCCCGAGGACGCGTTCACGGCGCCGATCCTCGGCACCGAGCGCGCCGGCAACGGGGTGGTCATCCGCGAAAACGGCTTGATCCTGACGATCGGCTACCTGATCACCGAGGCCGAGTCGATCTGGATCACCACCAATCGCGGCACCGTGGTGCAGGGCCACGCGCTTGGCTATGACCAGAGCTCCGGCTTCGGACTGGTGATGCCGCTGGGACGTCTCGGCGCCCGGCCGCTTGCGCTCGGATCGGCTGCGGCCGTGAAACCCGACAGCCCGGTGCTGGTGATCGGGCATGGCGGACGCGCGCACTCGCTGAAGGCGCGCATCGTGTCCAAGCGCGAGTTCGCCGGCTACTGGGAGTACGTGCTCGACGAAGCGCTCTTCACCACGCCCGCGCATCCGCAATGGGGCGGCGCGTCGCTGGTCGGCGAGGACGGCAAGCTGCTCGGCATCGGCTCGCTGCTGGTGCAGGAGGCGCTCGGCGACCGGCCGGTCGACGGCAACATGTTCGTGCCCATCGACCTGCTCGCGCCGATCCTGGACGACATGCTCGCCAGCGGCTGCCCGGTGCGTCCGCCGCGCGCCTGGCTCGGCCTCTACATCGCCGAAATGGAAGGCCGCCTCGTCGTAGGCGGCCTCGCGCCCGGCGGTCCCGCCGAACGCGCCGGCCTGAAACTGGGCGACCTGATTCTCGAAGTCGGCGGCGCGCCGGTCTCGGGCCTCGCCGCGCTATTCCGCAAAATCTGGAGTTGCGGCCCCGCCGGCTGCGAAGTACCGATGGCGTTCTCGCGCCGCGGCACCACCTCCACGGTGCGCATCGTTTCGGCCAACCGCAACGACTTCCTAAAGAAGCCGCGATTGCATTAGCGGCGACGGGTCCTGGGCCGGACCATTCCTTCAGCCCGAAGCTACTGGCCGAGCTTCCTGGCGTCGCCCGGCTCGACCTTCAGTGTCTTGTCGCCCCACCGGTATTTGCCGTCGCCGAGACTTTCGATCGTCCCGCAGTTGGTCGACGAACCGCTGGCAAACGTCCACGTGACACAGGTCTTGCCTGCGCTGTCCACCTGCCAGGATCCCCGGACCTTTCCTTGCTCGGGATGCAAGCCAAAGTGCACGCCGTCGGCGCGGATGTAGTCGTAGGCTGTCCCCTGGGGAAGCTCCGCCACCACGGTATTGCCCAGGAACTGCTTCATGATGTCGGCCGCGCTCATGGGCCTGTCGCCCATGCCCTTGAGAAGGAGCGGCGCAAGGATGATGAAGTTCACGTAGCCTGGTGGAAAGCAGAACCGTTTCATCGGGACACCTTTTTTACGGGCTCGCAAAATTGTAGTACAGGGCAGTTCGCGCTCTCAAGCGGCCGGCTGCGCTGATGGTAGAATGGCCGCCGCGCCGATTTGAAGTTCAGCTTGCGGGCGCCTACCGGGAAGTCCCGGGAAAATAAATGCCGCTAAAGAGACGCGCCAAATACGCCCGTTTCTGCGAAAGCTGAACGGGCGTTTTTGTTTTCAGGACCGGATGACAGATCGCGCTTCAGTGCTGCAACAGCTGCTCGAGGACCGCATCCTGGTCCTCGACGGCGCCATGGGCACGATGATCCAGAAGGAGCGCTTGTCCGAGGCGCAGTTCCGCGGCGAGCGCTTCCGCGGCTGGGGCAGCGACCTGCGCGGCAACAACGACCTGCTCACGCTGACGCAGCCGGCGCTGATCCGCCGCCTGCACCTGGACTACCTCGCCGGGGGCGTCGACATCATCGAGACCAATACCTTCAACTCGACCGCGGTGTCGCTGGGCGACTACGGCATGGAGGCGCTCGCCTACGAGCTCAACCTTGCGGCCGCAAAACTGGCGCGCGATGCGGCCGACGAGTGGCAGAAGCGCGACCGATCGCGGCCGCGCTTTGTCGCCGGCGCCATCGGCCCGACGACCAAGACCGCGTCGATTTCGCCGGATGTGAACGACCCGGGCTTTCGCAACGTGAGCTTCGATGCGCTGGTGGCCGCGTATGGCGATGCCTTGCGCGGCCTGATCGACGGCGGCGTCGACCTGGTGCTCGTGGAAACCATCTTCGACACGCTCAACGCGAAGGCGGCGCTGTTCGCCATCGAAAGCGAGTTCGACAGGCGCGGGACGCGCCTGCCGCTGATCATTTCAGGCACCATCACCGACGCGTCTGGCCGCACGCTGTCGGGCCAGACCACCGAGGCTTTCTACAATTCGGTACGGCACGCGAATCCCATCGCGGTGGGCCTGAACTGCGCCCTGGGGGCGAAGGAGTTGCGGCAGTACGTCGAGGAACTCTCGGTCATCGCCGAGATGCCTGTTTCCTGCTACCCGAACGCGGGCCTGCCGAACGCGTTCGGCGAATACGACGACACGCCGGAATCGATGGCGAATGAGATGGGCTCCTGGGCACGCTCGGGATTCCTGAACCTCGCCGGCGGCTGCTGCGGCACTTCCCCTGCGCACATCCATGCGATTGCCGAAGCGGTCCGCGGCGTGCGGCCGCGCACGCCCGCCGCGCGCGTACACACGCTGCGGCTGTCGGGCCTGGAACCGCTCAACGTCGACGACCAGTCGCTGTTCGTCAACGTCGGCGAACGTACCAACGTGACTGGTTCGAAGGCCTTTGCGCGCCTCGTGCTGGCGGGCGACTATGCCGAAGCGTTATCGGTCGCGCGCCAGCAGGTCGAAAACGGCGCCCAGGTGATCGACGTCAACATGGACGAGGGCATGCTCGATTCGGAAAAAGCGATGGTGACCTTCCTGAGCCTCGCCGCCTCCGAACCCGACATCTCGCGCGTGCCGGTCATGGTCGACTCCTCCCGGTGGAACGTGATCGAAGCGGGGCTCAAATGCCTGCAGGGCAAGGGCATCGTGAACTCCATCAGCCTGAAGGAGGGGGAGGACGAGTTCCTGCGCCAGGCGCGCCTGGTGCGCAAGTACGGCGCGGCGGTGGTGGTCATGGCCTTCGACGAGCAGGGCCAGGCCGACACGCTCGAGCGGCGCGTCGCGGTATGCCGGCGCGCCTACGACCTGCTGACGCAAAAGGCGGGCCTCGCGCCCGAAGACATCATCTTCGACCCGAACATCTTCGCGGTTGCGACGGGCCTCGAAGAGCACGCGCGCTACGGGCTGGACTACATCGAGGCGGTGAAGTGGGTCCGCGCCAACCTGCCCGGTGCGAAGGTCTCGGGCGGCGTATCGAACCTGTCGTTTTCGTTCCGCGGCAACGACGCGGTGCGCGAAGCGATGCACACCGCTTTCCTGTACCACGCGGTAAAGGCCGGCATGACGATGGGCATCGTCAATGCAGGCCAGCTCGGGGTCTACGAGAAGATCGAGTCGGGCCTGCGCGAACGCGTCGAAGACGTGATCCTCGCCCGGCGCGCGGATGCGACCGAGCGCCTGCTCGAATACGCCGCGAACGTGAAGGGCGGGGCGCGCGCGGACAGGGAAGACGACGCCTGGCGGCGCGGCACGGTGCAGGAGCGTCTCAGCCACGCGCTCGTCAACGGCATCACCAGCCATGTCGTCGCCGACACCGAGGAAGCGCGGCAGAAGTTCGCCACGCCGATCGAGGTCATCGAGGGTCCGCTGATGGACGGCATGAACGTGGTCGGGGACCTGTTCGGCGCCGGCAAGATGTTCCTGCCGCAGGTCGTCAAGTCGGCGCGCGTGATGAAACAGGCCGTTGCACACCTGCTGCCCTACATCGAGGCGGAAAAACTGCGTTCCGGCGACGCGGGCCGCCCCAAAGGCAAGCTCGTCATCGCCACCGTCAAGGGCGACGTGCACGACATCGGCAAGAACATCGTCGCCGTGGTCCTTCAGTGCAACAACTACGACGTGGTGAACCTGGGGGTGATGGTGCCGGCCAGGACCATCCTGGAAACCGCGAAGCGCGAGAACGCGGACGCGATCGGCCTGTCGGGCCTGATCACGCCCTCGCTGGAAGAGATGGCGCACGTGGCGCGCGAAATGCAGCGCGAAGGCTTCTCGGTCCCGCTGCTGATCGGCGGGGCGACCACGTCGCGCGCGCACACCGCGGTGAAGATCGCGCCGAACTACCCGGGCCCCGTGGTGTACGTCCCGGACGCTTCGCGGTCGGTGGGCGTGATGCAGAACGTCCTGTCGCCCGAACAGCGCGACGCCTACATCGCGGGCGTGCGCGCCGACTACGAGAAAATTCGCCTCCAGCACCGCGACAAGAAGGGCCCCGGCCCCCTGGTGCCGATTGCCGAAACGCGCCGCCTGGGATTCGCCACCGACTGGTCCGCCTATCGTCCGCCGGCGCCGCGCAAACCCGGCGTCACGGTACTGAGCGACTATCCGCTCGGGACGCTGGTGCCGTATATCGACTGGACGCCCTTTTTCCAGGCCTGGGAGCTCTCCGGCCCCTATCCGAAGATTCTCGACGACCCGGTGGTCGGCGAGGCCGCGCGCAAGCTGCATGCCGAGGCCCTGGACACCCTGGAGCGCATCGTGCGCGAGAAATGGATCACGGCCAACGCCGTGTTCGGCCTCTATCCGGCGGCGCGCGTCGGCGGCGACGACATTGAAATCTATGGGGACGCAACGCGCAGCGCAGTGGCGATGACCTGGCACAACCTGCGCCAGCAGAACCAGAAGCCGACCGGCCGCGCTAACCTGTGCCTGGCCGATTTCATCGCGCCGAAGGAATCCGGCGTGCCGGACTGGATCGGCGCCTTCGCGGTGGCGGTGGGTGGCCTGGAAACGAAACTGGCGCAGTTCGAAGCGGCGCATGACGATTACAGCGCCATCATGCTCAAGGTGCTCGCGGACCGGCTCGCCGAGGCTTTTGCCGAGCACCTGCACGAGCGCGTGCGGCGCGAATTCTGGGGCTATGCGCCGGACGAGCGGCTGTCGGGCGAAGCGCTGATCGCCGAAGGCTATCGCGGCATCCGCCCCGCGCCCGGATACCCGGCCTGCCCCGACCACACTGAAAAACGCGCGCTTTTCGACCTGCTGCAGGCTGGGCGCAATGCCGGCATCACGCTGACCGAGTCGTTCGCGATGCTGCCGGCCTCGGCGGTGTCGGGCTTTTATTTTTCCCACCCGGATTCGGCCTATTTCGCCGTCGGCAAGATCGGCCGCGATCAGGTCGAGGACTATGCACGCCGCAAGACCATGAGTGTCGCGGAAGCAGAGAAGTGGCTCGCGCCGTATCTCGCCTACGAACCGGCCGATATAATGACCAGCACCTCAACTTAGGAACAATAATGGGCAAAGGCGACAAGCGCACCAAACGCGGCAAGATCTACAAGGGCAGTTACGGCAAATCGCGCCCACACCGCGCGAAGAAACCGGCGAAGAAGAAGTAGTCTAGGGTTCTTCGCGCCTGCCGACCGGCAGGCCGAGCGCTTTCAGCTTCCGGTACAAGTGCGTGCGCTCCAGGCCCGAGCGCTCTGCCACCTTCGACATGCTGCCGTTCTCGCGCGCAAGCAAGTTCTCGAAGTACAGCCGTTCGAAGGCCTCGCGCGCCTCGCGATAAGGACGGTCAAGCGCGATTTCGGGCGGCGGCGAAGCGCCCGCATGCGCGGCGAGTACGCGTTCGACGTCGTCCAGCGCGATGTCTTCCTCGAGCGCGCCGAGCGCGAGGTTTTTCACGACGCTTTCCAGTTCGGCAAGATTCCCCGGCCAGGAATGATGGCGCAGCGCATTCTGCGCCGCCACCGACAGCCGCCGCGGCGGGCAGGCCTGCGCCTCCACCAGTTGCGCGAGCATCAGCGCGGACAGATCCGGCACGTCCTCGGCGAAATCACGCAAAGCCGGTAGCTTCAGCACCAGTTCGGACAGGCGCGCCAGCGTGCCGGCGTCGAACTCGTGCCGCTCGACGAGCGCGCGCGAATCCAGCGTCGAGAACGAAACCACGCGCGCCTTGTGCTTGTCGGCGCGCGCCAGAAGGAATTCGAGGTTCTTCTGCGCGGCGCGCCCCAGGCGCGCCAGGTCGCCCACGAACAGCACGCCGCCCCCGGCCCGGGCCAGCGTTTCGGTGGACGGCTCCTCCAGCAGTTCGGGCCCGTCGACGAAGGGCGCGCCCGCCACCGCCAGCAGCCGCGCAAACAGTTCCGGCCGCATGCCGCGCTCGCCGCGCAGCATTAGCGGCGCCCCGGTCTGCGCCAGTTGCGCGAGGCGTTTGCGCATTTCCGCAAGCGCGGGCGAACGCCCGAGCGTACTGAGCGACAGTTCGCGCGACGGCGCCGCAGGGTTGCTGCGCAGCGCACGCTTGACCGTTGCCAACAGGCGCTGCAGCGCGATCGGTTTCTCCAGATAGTCAAGCGCGCCGATGCGCGTGGCCTCGACGGCCGTCTCGATGGTCCCGTGACCCGACATCATCACCACCGGCATGCCGAGCTGGCCGGTCGCGGCCCACTCCTTCAGCAGCGAGATGCCGTCGGTGTCG
>Ga0315912_10003941_pt1 | contig 14369 bp, 8 predicted proteins | sample VfabasoilMG_FD_204469 | JGI IMG/M metagenome (GOLD analysis project Ga0315912, IMG submission 204469) | Garden soil microbial communities collected in Santa Monica, California, United States - V. faba soil | ecosystem: Environmental > Terrestrial > Soil > Garden | place: USA: California... | reverse complement strand
TCAGGATTCGCCCGTCGGCCCGAGCGACGCGCCGAGGAGCCAGGCGTGCAAGGCGCGCGCGGCCGTGCCGCGATGCGAGCGGGCGTGGAGCTCGTCGGGGGAGAGCTCGGCAAGGGTCAGCCGTACGTCGGGCAAAAAGAGCAGGCTGTCGTAGCCGAAGCCGTTTTCCCCGCGAGGCTCGTCCGCGACCACGGCAGCGAGAGTTCCCCGCGTCTCGGACAGAACCCGGCCCGTGCGGTCCGCGAGGCAAAGCACGCAAACGAGTCGCGCCACGCGGCTCACCGGGCCGAGTTGCCGGAGCTCCGCCAGGAGCTTCTCGCGATTGGCGCGGTCGCGCTCGTTGCGCGTAGCGCCGCTGCCCGCATAGCGAGCGGAGTGAACACCGGGAGCACCTCCGAGAGCGTCGACCTCGAGCCCGCTGTCGTCGGCCAGGCACGTCCGGCCGAGGGCGCGCGCGTACGCGACGGCCTTGATGCGCGCGTTGCCCTCGAGCGTGGCGGCGGATTCGGCGGGCTCGGGCACGCTCACTCCGAGCTCGTCGAGGCTCTCGAGCTCGAGCCCGAGCGGACCCAGGATCTCGCGCATTTCTCGCACCTTGTGCGGGTTCGTCGTGGCGAGCACGAGCTTCATGCCGGCAAGATGCCCGAAGCGCCGCGCTGCGCCAATCGCCGACGCGGAATCGGTGCTAGGAGCCGGGCCGATGCCCGAAGCGCTGCGCCGTCCCGAAATCCTCGCGCCCGCGGGCACCGAGGAGGCGTTCGCGGCCGCGCTCGCGAGCGGCGCCGACGCGGTGTTTTTCGGCCTGGCCGAGGGGTTCAATGCGCGCGCACGTTCGACGGCGTTCAGCCTGGAGGGGCTGCCGGAGCTCGTTCGGCGTGCAGAGCGCGCGAACGCGAGGGTGTACCTCACGGTCAACACCCTCGTGTTCGAGAACGAGCTCGAGACGCTCGAAACGTTGTTGCGCGGCGTCGTGGCGAGCGGTGTCTCCGCGCTCATCGTCCAGGATCCGGCCGTGGCGTTCCTCGCACGCCGCTTGTCGCCGGAGCTCCGGCTGCACGCGAGCACCCAGATGACGGTCTCGAGCCCGGAAGGGGCGGAGTTCGCCGCGACGCTCGGTATCTCGCGCGTGGTCTTGCCGCGCGAGCTCAGTACCCAGGAAATCGCCATTTTCATGCGCGAGAGCCCGCTCGAGGCGGAGGTCTTCGTGCACGGAGCGCTCTGCATGTCGTGGAGCGGGCAGTGCCTCACGAGCGAAGCGTTCTCGGGTCGCTCGGCGAATCGCGGGCAGTGCTCGCAGGCTTGCCGGATGCCCTACGAGGCGATCATCGACGGCGAACGGCGGGAGCTCGGAGATCTGCGTTACCTCCTGAGCCCCCAGGATCTCGCGGCGCACGCGGCCCTGCCCGAGCTGATGGAAGTGGGCGTTCACAGCCTGAAAATCGAGGGTCGCTACAAGGGCCCCGCCTACGTGAGCGCCACGGTCGATTCCTGGCGCAACTGGCGCGACGCGCTCCTGCGTGGCGTGACCGACGCCGACCGAGCGCAGCTCGACCGCGATGTCGAGCGCACGCAGCTCGCCTTCTCGCGCGGGGGCTCGCTCGGTTTCCTCCACGGAGACGATCACCAGACGCTCGTCGTCGCGACGACACCCAAGCACCGCGGCCTCCCGCTGGGCGAGGTGCGCGACGTGGGACGGCGGAACGTCGTTCTGAAGCTCGACCCCGGAACGCGCGCGCGCGAGCTCCTGCGTCCCGGGGTGGGCTTGAAATTCGAGCTAAGAGGTCGCACGGACGAGGAGCACGATCCCGAGCACGCACCGGGAGGGCCGCTCTTCGCAGTGCGCTTCTTCGGGGATGAGCTCGTGGAGCTCGGCTTCGGGCAGCCCGGTCCGGAGCTCGAGCGCGTGCGCCCCGGCGACTCCGTCCGGTTGACGAGCGATTCCGAGCTCACGCGCGAGGCGGAGCGGCGCATCGCTCAGCCCGTATCCGGTCGGATCCCGCTCGAGCTCGCCGTCGAGGGCCGCGTGGGGGAGACGCTGCGGGTCGCCGCGACGGCGAGCTGCCTCGGCCGCACGTTCGTGGCGCGTGCCGAATCGCAGAGTCGGCTCGAGCCGGCCCGCGCGGGAGCCGGGCTCGAGCGCGCGCTCGTCAGCGAGAAGCTCGGTAGTTTCGGAGGCACGCCGTTTCGACTCGCATCGCTCGCGCTCGACCGGCTTGCCTCGGGCCTCCACCTCCCCGTTTCCGAGCTCAAGAATCTGCGGCGCGCCCTGGTGGCAGAGCTCGAGCGAGCGCTGGCGGTACCCCCCGCTGTGCTTCCGCCGCCGGAGGCCAGTCTGCCGGCGCTGCGCCGCGAATTTTCGGCGCACGGTACGGAGGACCGCGGCCCGCCCGAAATCGTTCCCCTCTGCCGCACTGCGGAGCAGCTCGAAGCGGTGATCGCGAGTGGGCTCGGGGCCGGTGCGGAGGTCGAGCTCGATTGGATGGAGATGGTCGGCCTGGCTCGTGCCGTCGAGCGCGCCCGGAGCGCCGGCCTGCGCGTCACGCTCGCCACCGTTCGCGTGCAGAAGCCGGGGGAGGAGGCCTTCGATCGCCGGTTGGCCGGCCTCGAGCCCGACGCCGTGCTCGTCCGGCACTGGGGCGCGCTCATGCATTTCTCGAAGCTCGGGCACGAGCGCGGCCCGCAGGCGCGCGAGCTCGTCGTCCACGGCGACTTCTCGCTCAACGTCACGAATTCCCTCACGGCCCAGCACCTGCTCGGCCTCGGCCTGGCGAGCGTCACGGCCTCGCACGACCTGAATCGCGCCCAGCTGCTCGACCTCCTCCGCAACGTGCCGCGCGGCCGCGTCGCGCTCACCGTGCACCACCATGTCCCGACCTTCCACAACTCGCACTGTGTCTACGCGCACCTGCTCAGCAAGGGTCGGGACTACCGGACGTGCGGGCGCCCGTGCGAGGAGCACCGCCTCGCGCTCCGCGACTACGCAGGGCACGAGCACCCGGTCGTCGTCGACGTCTCGTGTCGCAACACGGTCTTCAATGCGCTCGCGCAAAGCGCGGCGCCGCTCGTTCCCGAGCTGCTCGAGCTCGGGGTGCGCCGCTTCCGGGTGGAGCTCGTGTGGGAGCGAGCCCCGGAAGTGACGCGCACGCTCACGGCTTATCGCCAGCTATTGAGCGGCGAAATGAGCCCCGCCGCGGTGCTCGAAGCAGCCTCCGTCCATGAGCGATACGGGGTGACGACCCCGCTGCAGCTCCGAAAACGCGGTTGAGGACGTCGTTTCCGGCCTCGCCATGGCCGACCGCGCCGAGCGTGGCAAATCGTCACGCCTTGCCCCCGACCTGAGCCCGCCGCCGCGTGGCGAGCACGCTTGCGACTCCATGCCGCGGGACCAATGTTGTAAAACTACTCACGATGATCGCCGGCGCCGAGCTTCGCGACACGCCAACCAGCGCCGGAACGCCGTCATTTCTCGAAGGCGGGGGTGAGCTCGGCGCGCTGATGCGTGCCTACGATTGGTCCGCGACGCCGCTCGGTCCCCCTGCCGCTTGGCCGCGCAGCTTGAAGACCGCCGTGCGCATCATGCTCACGTCCCGCCAGCCGATCTGGCTCGGCTGGGGACCGGAGCTCACCTACCTCTACAACGACCCTTACAAATCGATCATCGGCGGCAAGCATCCCCGCGCGCTCGGGCGCCCGTTTCGTGAGGTCTGGCACGAGATCTGGGACGTGGTGGGTCCCATGGCGGAAACGGTGATGACGCGCGACGAGGGGACCTACGTCGAGGCGCAGCTGCTCATCATGCAGCGTCACGGCTACCAGGAGGAGACGTATTACACCTTCTCCTACAGCCCGATCCCCGGCGACGACGGCGGCACGGTCGGGTTGATTTGCGCCAACACCGACGACACACGTCGCGTGCTCGGCGAGCGCCAGCTCGAGACGCTGCGCAAGCTCTCCGCCCGCGCCGCCGAGGCGCGCGACGCCGAAGGCGCGTGCCTCCTCAGCATCGAGGCACTCGCAGAGAACGCGCGGGACCTACCGTTCGTGCTCTTGTATTTGACCGAGGCCAACGCCGACGCACCGATGCTCGCCGCGTCCACGCCGGGCGCCGCAGGCATGGCGGAAATCGCCTGGCCGTGTGCGCGTGCCTTCGCCGAAAACCAGCCCCAGCTCGTGGCGATACCGCCGAGCGCGCGGGCCGTCCCCACCGGGGCCTGGCCACGCCCGCCGACAGCCGCGATCGTGCTGCCCCTTCCCGCGTCGGGTCGGGCCGGTCGCGGTGGTGCGCTCGTCGCGGGGCTGAACCCATTTCGCCAGCTCGACGCGGGGTACCGCGGCTTTCTCGATCTGGTGGCGCACCAGGTGGCGGGCAACATCGCGCATGCCGAGGCTTACGAGCTCGAGCGCAAGCGGAGCGAAGCCCTGATCGCGCTCGACCGCGCCAAGACCGAGTTTTTCAGCAACGTGAGCCACGAGTTCCGAACCCCGCTCACGCTCATGCTCGGTCCGCTGGAAGACACGCTCCGGCAATCCGAAGCGCTGCCCGGGGACGATCGCGAGCGGCTCGAGCTCGCGCACCGCAATGCCTTGCGACTGCTCAAGCTCGTCAACACCTTGCTCGACTTCTCGCGTATCGAATCCGGACGTGCGGGTGATTCCTACGAGCCGGTCGATCTCGGACGCTTGACGACCGAGCTCGCGAGCGTCTTCCGCTCCGCCGTCGAACGCGCGGGGCTCACGCTCTCGGTGAACGCGCCGAGCCCGTCCGCCGCGGTCTACGTCGATCGAGAGATGTGGGAGAAGGTCGTCTTCAATCTGCTTTCGAACGCGCTCAAGTTCACGTTCGAGGGCCGCATCGAGGTCACGCTGGCGGCGCGCGAGGGAGGTGTCGAGCTCGGCGTTTCGGACAGCGGAACGGGGATTCCCGCAGCCGACTTAGCGCACGTGTTCGAGCGGTTTCACCGTGTGAAGGGTGCGCGCGGACGCAGCATCGAGGGCAGCGGCATCGGGCTCGCGCTCGTGAAGGAGCTCGTGAAGCTTCACGGCGGCACCGTCTCGGTCGAAAGCGAGGTCGATCGGGGCAGCACCTTCCGCGTCTGGCTGCCGTTCGGTCGCGCCCACCTGCCGGCGGAGCGTGTCGGTGCAACGCGCTCGCCGTCCTCGACTTCGACCGAGAAGAACACCTACGTGGACGAGGCGCTCGGCTGGCTGCGCGAGGGTGCGGCGCTGTCGGAGCCCGAGCTCGGCACCGCGCCCGGGGGTGCTCGCAGTCGCATCCTGCTGTGCGAGGACAACGCGGACATGCGCGACTACGTCGAGCGCCTGCTCCACGGCAGGTACGAGGTCGAGAGCGTGAGTGACGGCGAGCAGGCGCTCGCGGCCGCTCGCCGCCGCGCTCCCGATCTCGTCCTTTCGGACGTGATGATGCCGAAGCTCGACGGCTTCGGCCTGCTCGATGCCCTGCGCGCCGATCAGCGCCTCGAGACCGTTCCGGTCATCCTCCTGTCGGCGCGTGCCGGGGAGGCTGCCCGCGTCGAGGGCCTGCGGCTCGGGGCCGACGATTACCTGGTCAAGCCCTTCAGCGCGCGTGAGCTCTTGGCGCGCATCTCCGCGCTGATCGAGAAGAAGCGGGTCGACCGCGCGCTCCGCGAGCACGCCGACTCGCTCGAGATCCTGAACAAGGTCGGTGTCACGCTGTCGGCCGAGCGCGATCTCGAGCGCATCCTGCAGACGGTCACCGATGCCGCGACCGCCGTTTCAGGCGCGGCTTTCGGCGCATTTTTCTACAACTTCACGAACGAGGTCGGCGAAGCCTACCTTCTTTACACGCTCTCCGGCGCGCCGCGCGAGGCCTTCGAGGGCTTCGGCGCACCGCGCAACACTCCGATCTTCGCCCCGACGTTCAGGGGCGAAGGCCCCGTGCGTCTCGCCGACGTGATGCGCGACCCGCGCTACGGCACCATGGCTCCGCACCACGGCATGCCGAAAGGCCATCTCCCGGTGCGGAGCTACCTCGCCGTACCCGTGACGTCGCGCTCGGGGGAGGTGATGGGCGGACTATTTTTCGGGCATCCGGAAGTCGGCGTGTTCACGGAGCGCGCGGAGCGCCTCGTGGTGGGGATTGCGTCGCAAGCGGCGGTCGCCATCGACGCCTCGCGGCTCTACGAGCGGCATGCGCAGCTCATCGCGGAGCTCCAGGAGAGCGATCGCCGAAAGGACGAGTTCATCGCGACCCTTTCGCACGAGCTCAGAAACCCGCTCGCTCCGCTCCGGAATGCGCTCCAGGGTCTGCACCTGCTCGGCGTGCCGGGGACGCCTGCCGGCCGCATGCGGGAGATGATCGAGCGGCAGCTGGACCACCTGGTGCGGCTGGTCGATGACCTGCTCGAGGTCTCGCGCATCAATCGCGGCACCTTCGAGCTCAGGCGGGAGCGAATCCAGCTCGCGAGCGTGCTCGAGAACGCCATCGAATCCAGCGAACCGCAGTACAGCGCCGGTGATCGCACGCTCGAGGTCAGCCTGCCGCGGGAACCGCTGCTGCTCGACGGAGATCCGGTGCGCCTGACGCAGATCTTCGGGAATCTGCTGACCAACGCCGCCAAGTACACGAACAGCGGCGGGCGGGTCTGGGTCGATGCCTGCCGCGAGGGCGACCTCGTGCGGGTGACGGTGCGCGACGACGGCATCGGTATTCCGGCCGAGAACCTGGCGGGCCTGTTTCAGATGTTCCACCGCGGTAGCGCCGGCGCGAGCCGCGGCGGGCTCGGCATCGGTCTGGCCCTGGCGCGCAAGCTCGCGGAGATGCACGGGGGCCGCATCTCGGCGACCAGCGACGGGCTCGGCAAAGGCAGCGAGTTCACGGTCCGGCTGCCACTCGCGACGGGCGCCGTGGCCGATTCCCCCGAGCATGTCGCGACGCCCCTGCCGTCGACGCGACGGCGCGTGCTCGTCATCGACGACAACGTCGATGCGGCCGAGGCATTGAGCATGCTGCTCGAAATCCTGGGTGCCGAGGTCCAGATGGTCAACGACGGCCCCTCGGCGTTGAAAGCCTTCGCCGCCTACGCTCCGGAGCTCGTCCTGCTCGACATCGGCATGCCCGACATGGATGGCTACGAGGTGGCGCAGCGCCTCCGTGCGCAAGACCCGCAGCGCAGGGCCAAGCTCGTGGCCCTCACCGGCTTTGGCCAGGCCGAGGACAGCCGGCGAGCGCGCGAGGCGGGATTCGACCAGCACCTCGTGAAGCCGGCGGCCATGGATAAGCTCAAAGCGTTGCTGGCGGAGGCCCGCGAGCTCAGCTAGTCCCGCGCCCGCAGCTAGTCCCGCTCCGGCGTCAGTGCTAATGCGCTCCCGGCGTGGCGGCCAGGGCATCCCGTTTCCTCGATCGGCTTCGTGCCGTCGAGAGCTCGGCAAAGACAGTCCTCGACGGCAGACCCTGGGTCAGGGTCCTGCTCGCCGCCCTGCCGCCGCTCGCGCTGTTCGTCTTCTTCGTGGTGCTCGGCTTTCGCGGCATCGACTTCGGCAAGCACTGGGACGAGGTCGAGTGGCAGCTCGAGCCGGTGCAGCAGATGGTCGAGACCGGGCTCTTGATGCCACGCGCGACGATCTATCCGGCGTTCAGCAAGTGGCTGATCCTCTGGCCGGCGCTGTTTCGTGGCATCACCAAAGCCTTCGAGGTCGGACTCGATCCGGCAGCGGTTCAGGCTGCCATGCTGAAAACCATCCGGGCGCCCGCGTACCTGCTCACGGCGCGGTGTCTGTTCGTCGTCGTCAGCGGGCTCACCATCGTGTGGGTGTACCTGAGCGCGCTCGTGCTGCGACTCCGGATCTGGGAGGCGACGGTTGCGGCGGCGGTGATGGGGCTTTCCTGGGAGTTCGGCTACCACTCGCGCTGGCTGGCGACCGATTGCATCGTGGTGCAATTTGCGGCGCTCACGCTGCTGCTGCTCTGCTGCTTTCTGCGCTGGGGACGCCTCGCGTGGCTCTACGGGGCGGCCGTCGTGACCGGGCTCGCGATTGGCACCAAGTGGCCAACGGTGCCGCTGCTCGTTCCGGTGCTCGTGTGTGGCGCCTGGCGCTTGCACTGGCGTCGCGTCGGCGCGCAGCTGGGCCGGGCGGCGCTCCTCGGCGGGACGGCCTTCGTGGCCTACCTGGTTTCGACGCCTGCCACCGTGCTCGAGCCCTTCAAATTCGTGGAGCGGATTCGTTTCATCGCCGTGTACTACGCTCGCGGTCACTACGGTTACAGCGTCGTGCCGGGTTGGGATCACTTCTCGAAGGTGATGACCTACTTCGGGTACACCTATTTCTCGCCGTACCCGTTCGTGTCGGTGCCGCTGTTCCTCGGCGTGCTCGCCGGGGGCGTCGTCTGGGTGCGGGCGAAGCGCCAGGAGGGGCTCCTCCTGGTGGGCTTCCCGCTGCTGTTCCTCGCCTTCTTCTGCCTCAAGAACTCGGCGATGATGGTGCGCAACTACCTCCTGGTCGCGCCGTTCTTCGGCCTCTTGCTCGCGCGCGGTGTCGGGACGCTCGTGGATCGCCTGCCGCGGCTCTGGCAGCGCGTGCCGGTGTTCGCGCTGCTCGCGGGGGTCGCCGTGCTCAACGCCGTGTGGCTCGTGGACGCGGCCGAGAGTATCCGCGACGCGAGCCTCGGCCGCGACATGCGCCGGGCCATCGAGTACCTGTCTCGAAACCACGACGCTCGCTTCAAGCTCTCCCCGCGCCTGGCGCGGTACGCGCTGGCGCATCACATGCCCCAGGGGCAGAGCGGCAAGGGACGGGTCGACCACGTGGCCTTCCTCGCGCGCGACGAAGGTCCGGACCCCTTCACCTGGCCCGCCCACGATCCCTGGCAGGCAGAACGGGTGTTCGGCCCGCGCGAGGTGAACATCGACTGGTACCCGACCTGGGCCGGCGCTGACCGCGTCGTCGTGATGAAGACGGCGAAGGCGGAGCGCATCGGGGTGCCGATGCTCAAGCGTTGAGCCGGCTTGCTGTTGCGAGACCGTGAACACTTTCGTCCTTTCCGGGCATCTGATCGATGGGATGGAGGTGCATCGGTGCACGTTCGAACGTTTCTTGGACTAGGTGGGCTCGTGGGCTCGGTGGCCTACGGGTGCGGTGGCGAATCTCTGTCGAGCGATCGACGGGGCAGCCCCGTCTCCGGCTCGAGCGGCAAGGCGGGTGCGGGGCCCGGGATCAACGGGGGCGCATCGTCCGGCGCGCGCGGAGGCAGCGGCGGAGCTCGCGCGGGGAAAGGTGGCTCCGCCGGCTCGGGCCTCGGCGCGAGCGGTGAAGGGGGCGGTTTCGTAGCTGGCGGTGCGACCGCGCTCGGCGGTACGGCGGGCCGCTCGGGTGGAACGGGTGGCGACGCGCCGGGCGGGGCTGGGAGCGACGCGGGGAGCTGCGAAGTGAAGCTCGGGTGGGCCGGCGAGAACACCTACGACGCGTGCTGCGTGGGTGACGCCTGGGACGACACGTTCGAGTACTACGCGTCCGAGGCAGAGACCTGTGGCGAGCCTCGGACCTGCGAGGTGATCGTCCCGTACCTGCGTTGCCAGGACACGCCCCGCGGCATTCGCGCCGCCTCGAAATGTTGTGCTGACGGGCGCTGGCACATCGTTGGCGGCGACTCCCAGCTCGAGTTCAATATCACCTCGTCCGACCTGGTCGGGCAACAGCTCTCGCCGCCCTGCGGCGGCACCGCTCTACCCTCGTATCACGCGCTGCACTTCGACGGCGCGAGCTACCTCGACCTGCCCGTCAGCCCGAGACATCCGATTTTCGAGCTCTGGTTTCGCACGAGCGAGGCGAGTGGGCCGCTGCTCGCCAGCACCTCCACGCCGCGCCGCCTCTATCTCTCGGGAGGCCAGCTCTGCTTCAGCCCCGCCGAAAACGGCGCGGCGCTCTGTTCGAGCGAGGCGACTCTTGCCGACGGCGCCTGGCATCACGCTGCGTTCTCCGCCGATTCCGACGACTACTGGCCTGACCAACACTACGGTGGCCTGTACGCCGACGGCACGTTGCGCGTTGCGGGCAAGGCGCAGGTCCTCTCTGCATCGATCAGCGCGATGCGCGCCGGCTACGGCCCAGTCGACGACGCTGGCGTCTCCGCGTACTTCGTCGGCGATCTCGACGAGATCCGGATCTGGCACGTCGAGCGTCACCCGTACGATATTCTCGACTTCTACGCGACGCGCCTGACGAGCGAAGCGATGCGGAACCGCATGGCAGGCTATTTCCCTCTCGAAGGGAGCGGCTCTCTCACGAGCACCGAGAACATGGCGCTCGCGATTCCCCTCGTCGATGAATGCTCCTCAGTGGGAGGCGCCGGCGGTGCAGGGCCCGAGCCACAGGACGGCGCGCTCGTCGGGTTCAGCTCGGTCACGTCGCCGTGGCTCGCGCCGGGCGCGTTCTGAGCCCCCTACTCGGGAGGCTGCGTCTGCGTGGCCGCGTACGCTCAGGCGGTCACTCCGGCAGCCTGAGCTCGAGGATCTCGTCGATCGTGGAACGGGCGATCGCGAGCGGCAGCTCCGGCAGGACAGGCTGGAGGGCCGCAGGGATGCTCGCGGGATGCACGACCCCGACCTGAATTTCGCGCGAGCTCTGGTCGAGCAGGATGAAGAAGTAGCGATCGCCCTCGGGGCGGCGCCACACCGGGCAGCCGTCGGTGTCGCCGCCGGCGACCAGGGTCGGGCCGTGGTCGAACGCTTGTTTGCTGCAGGCGTCGACGACCTCGGCGTCGCTCGGGAAGGCGTTGCGGTCACACGACGCCGGGCAGACCGCGCCGCCCACGTGGCCCGCCTGGAACGAGCGCACGCCCGTGCTCGCGAACTCGCGATTCGAGTAGTCGTTGTCGTCCATCACGACCTCGAAGACGTTGATTTCCCCGCAACCGTCGCCGACGCTCCCCGTCTTCGAGTAGCAGTTGCAGAGGCCGTTCCACTTCCTACCGCCGTCGCGGATCAGCTCGGAGGCCACGAACGCGACCCACGGTCCGGGCTTGCCGTCGCCGTCGCCGCTGCAGCTCTTCAGGTTCGCGTCGTCGAACGTCATCGACGCGAGGAACACGACGAGCTTCGAGCCCGAGAAGCCGCGGTGGAGCACGCCGGGATCGTTCGGGCAGTAGTAGTCGCGCCCGTCGCCGCACTCGAAGACCGGTGCTTGCGAGAGGTAGCCGACGCAATCGTTCTGCGTGAGATCGCCCAAGAAATCGCTGCTTCCGTCGCCCTCTTGCGTGAACCAGAGGTTCTCGCCGCCCGTGCGGCTGTCCCACGCCGTGACGCGCTCGTAGCCCGACGAGACCTCGCGCGGCTGATAGACGGCGAGCTGCTTCACGTCGATCGCCTTCAGGATCAGGGTCATCTCCTCGTCGAACGGGGCGAGCGTCGTGCTCGTGGTCTCGTACTCTTTCATGCAGCAGTGCGAGCCCCACGTGTCGGTGCCGTCCTTGTAGTCGCACGCGGGGTCACCCGCCTCGCGATCGATGCGGCGCGGCCACCAGCCGGCGGCGCCGACGTTCGTGAACGTCATCGTGCCGCCGCGCGTCGTCGTGGACGGCGTGAACGGATGGGCACCGAGCGCGCCCGCGTTCGAGGGCTCTCCGGCCTGGCCCGAGTCGCGCCCCGCCTCGCCCGTGCCGCCCGTACCGCCGCCCGTGCCGGCGCTGCCCCGCCCGGCCGAGCCCGACGCTCCCCCACGTGCCCCGCCTGCCGTCCCGCCTCGAGCCGCTGCGCCGCCGCTGCCGCTTCCCGTACCGCCGTCGGCGCCCCCTCTCGTGCCCGTGCCCGCGCTCGCGCCGCCCGTTGCGCTGCCCGCGCTGGCGCGCCCCGCGGCGGCGGAAGGCCCTGGCGCTTCGCTCGCCGTGCCGCAGGCGCCGGCGACTGCCGCGACGAGGAGCGGTACGAAGAGCCGTCGGGCTCATCTCCCGGCAGAACACGATGTCCCGTGGCTGTATGCTCTCTCCATGCCCGTCATCGAGGTCAAAGGGTTCGCCCATGTCGGAATTCGCGTGCACGACCTCGAGCGCTCACTCGCCTTCTACGAGCTCCTGGGGTTCACGAAAACGATCGGACCCATCGGTCCGGAGCCCGTGGCGATCTTGGACCATCCGTCCGGCGTCGAGCTCAACCTCGTCCTCAACGCCCCGAGCGCCAAGACTCCCAACATCCTGATGGACGTTCCGGAGAAGCACCCGGGCATCACGCACATCGCGCTCTTGTGTCCCGACGTCCAGCTCGCCCAGTCGGCGCTCGAGGCCGCGGGCATCCCGTTGAGCGGTGGGCCCATTCGCCTCGGGCCACACGGCCTGGCGATCTTCGTGCGCGATCCGGATGGCAACGTACTCGAGCTGCACCAGCGCGTTTGAGCCCGGGCTCACTTCTTCTTCGATTTGACCTTCAGGCCGCCCATCGGGCGTTCGTCGGGGACGAGATCCATGTTCGACCAGTAGAGGTCGTTCTTGTCGCCGGCCTCGTTCGTGAAGGCGACGCCCTTGGCTTCGGCCTCGATCGTCTTCGTGCCTTCGGGGACGTAGTCCTTCTTCACGCAGGAGAAGAACACGTAGATCTTTTCCTCCGGCTTCACGGCACCGGCGAAGATGTTGCCGGAGCAGATCTGCATCGCGCGCGGCTTGCCGCCGGCGGTGATCTGCAACTGCTTGCCCTTCTTGTCGTAGAAGTAGACGGCGACGGAGCCGTACAGGATCGATTTCTTGGTCTTGTTGATGACCTGGAACTTCGGGCCCTCGTCGGTGGTTTTGCCCGTGTACTTCACTTCCATCATGCGCGAGTCGCCGCTGCCCTTGCACGGCTCGGCCGAGGTGCCGAGCCCGCTCGAGCCCTCGGGGCAATCTTCCCGGGGCTTCGGCGGCTCGACCTTCGGCGGCGGAGGCGGCGGCGTCGAGGCGACCGCCGTAGCGCTCGGCTTGGGCGGGGGCGCTTCGGCGGCTTCCTTCTCGCAGCCGAAGACGAGGGTCGCGAACGCCAGAGCAGACAGGGATTTCGACGGGCGGATTGCGAACGGCATTCCTTTCTCTAGCCCGATAACACCGCGCCAATCAACGTCGGAGGTCAGATCGCGGTCGGGTCCCGGAGCGCGACGAGCTCGCCCGGGTCGGTGATCCCGGCTTCCACGTCGTTCGAATCGACCTGCCCGAACTCGGTGAGCGGCGCTCCTTCGGGCGCCGCGCCCATGGCGTTGAGCAGCGTGACGTACAGCTTGTTGAGGGGTACCCAGCCGGTGTCGGAGCCGGTGTCGAAAGTGACGGTGTCCCCCGGGGTCGTGCAGCAGCCCTCGCTGTTGCCGGCGCCGAGCGGCGATCCTTCGAGATTCACTGACACGCCCTGCCGCAGGTAGCCTCCCGCGCCGCCTGCGATGACGATCGGTAGGTTGTTCACGTTCGAGACGCTACCGTCCGCGTACTGCGGGAGCCACATCACGGCGGAGTTGTCGAGCAGCGTGCCGTCGCCCTCCGGCACGTCGTCGATCAGCCCGACGAGCTCCGTGAAGCGACCCGCGTACCACTCGTCGATCTGTCTGAGCATGCCGAGCACGCCGTCGAGACAGTTGCCGCCGACGGCCGCGCTGCCGTTTCGGTGGGCAAGCCCACTGTGGTCGTGCGAGTGCATGATGTCGTCCCAATTGAACGTCACGAACCCCGGCCAGTAGAAGAGGATCGACCGGTTGGCGTCGCACATCAGGCTGAGCGTCATGAGCTTCATCATCATGCTGCCGCCGAGCGTGAACGCCGTGGCCAGGTCGACGCCGGAGCTTGCCGCGAGTGCCTCGCTGGTGATGCCGAGCTTCGCTGCGGCGTCGGTGCTGCAGGCGAGCGACGTCATGCCTTGCTCCGTGTCGTGCAAGACATCGAGCCAGGCTTGTAGCTTTTGCTGGTCGCGCCGGCTCATGTTCTGGCGCCTCAACGTGTCGAGGTCGTCCCGGACCGCATCGATGATGCTCTGCCCGCGCGCGACCCGGTAGTCGGCTTCCGTCGGCGGGCCGCCCTGGAAGAGCCCCGTCAGGCTGCCGTAGACGGTCGCGGGGTTCAGCACCGGGTCGACGGGCTCCCTCGGCCCCGTGTAGGACAGCACGGACTTGACGCTGTGCGACGCAACGCCGACCGAAAGCACCAGCGGCGCGCTCCCACCCGGGTTGACGGCCTCGGCGAGCACGTGATCGAGCGAGCGTCCGAGCGCCCAGTGCGACCCCTCCGGATCGACGGGCGCTGCGGTGAGCTTCGACCCCATCGATTGGTCCGTAGGATCGAAGTATCCGTTGATCGTTCCGTGGGGGTACATGGCGAGACCGCGGGGGAACAGCAGCTTGCTCGCAAATGGAGTGAGCGGTTCGAGAGTCGTGCCCGCGAGCGCCGCGCG
>Ga0315912_10003940_pt1 | contig 14374 bp, 9 predicted proteins | sample VfabasoilMG_FD_204469 | JGI IMG/M metagenome (GOLD analysis project Ga0315912, IMG submission 204469) | Garden soil microbial communities collected in Santa Monica, California, United States - V. faba soil | ecosystem: Environmental > Terrestrial > Soil > Garden | place: USA: California... | reverse complement strand
CCAACAGTTCGACACCCGCAAAGGCGCGGCGTGCCGAGGTGGGGTCGGAGTCGGCTCGGCCTGGGAAGGGGACAGCTGCTCCCCCCGGGGAGCAGCTGTCAAAACGGAACCGCGCCGCAGAAAAGCGGCGCGCGCACCTTGAAATCACCTGGAGCGTGGCAATGTTTTTCAACGTTGCCCGGAATGAGGTAGACGGAAAGAACTATGGAGAAGCGTCCTGAAACTCGCGCAGAGGCCCTGCGCTATCTTGAAAGTCGTAAACATTCACTCGAAATCGAGGCAGGTCGGAGCGCCGATCGTGTAGCGGCAGGAGTGATTTATCCGCACGTGGTGGAAACGACCCACCGTGGTGAACGCACCTGGGATATTTTTAGCCGTCTGCTCAAGGATCGAATTGTGTTCCTGGGCAGCGCGGTGGACGACGATGTGGCTAACATCATCATCGCGCAGTTTCTGTTTTTGGAGAGTGAAGATCCAGAGAAGGACATTCAGCTCTACGTCAACTCGCCCGGTGGCGTGGTGACCGCTGGCTTGGCCATGTACGACACCATGCAATATGTGCGCAGTCCGGTGAGCACGATCTGCATCGGCCAGGCCGCCAGCATGGGGGCGCTGCTGCTATGTGCGGGCGAAAAAGGTCGCCGTTTTGCGCTGCCCAATTCTCGCATCATGATCCATCAGCCGCTCGGTGGGGCGCGCGGTCAGGCCACGGATATCGAAATCCAGGCTCGAGAGATCCGCCACATGAAGGAGGTCATCACCGACATTCTCGTACGGGCCACGGCTCAGCCGCGAGACAAGATTGTGCAAGACATCGAACGCGACTTCTATTTGAGCGCGGCCGGTGCCAAGGAATATGGCCTCATCGATCAGATCTTTGATCGCTCCAAGGACGTCAAATCCGCCCGCTGAGGAAAAACCGGCCCCTTGGGCCGGTTTTTTTTCACCCCGCTTATGCAGTTTGTCGAGTGCGGCCGGACGCTGCCGCGCCAAACCCCAGAAAAACCCCAAGAAAACTCAGCTTGTATAGCGCGTGAACAATTGGGGGATTTCCTTGCGGGTGGGCAAAGCGAAATCTAAGATTTAGTTCTCGGCACAGGTGGTCGTACCAGGTGTGGGACCTTTTAGAAAAATAGGTGCAAATTGGACCGACGACGAGACGATTCAAATGGGAACTTGAGCTGCTCCTTCTGTGGCAAGTCGCAGAAAGAGGTAAAGAAGCTGATCGCGGGACCGACGGTCTACATTTGCGATGAATGTATTGCTCTGTGCAATGACATCATCGCTGAAGAGGTAGAGAAAGATGAGCCCTCGTCCGGAGGCGATCCTCTACCCAAACCAGCCGATATCAAAGCTATCTTGGATGACTACGTGATCGGTCAAGAGCGCGCCAAGAAGGTGCTCTCCGTCGCCGTGCACAACCATTACAAGCGCATCGATTCCAAGATCAACAGCGACGATGTGGAGTTGTCGAAGAGCAACATCTTGCTGCTCGGCCCCACCGGTAGCGGTAAGACGCTCTTGGCGCAGACCTTGGCCAAGATCATCAAGGTTCCGTTTGCCATTGCCGACGCAACTACGCTCACCGAAGCTGGCTACGTCGGTGAAGACGTGGAAAACATCATCGTTCAGCTGCTCCAGAACGCGGACCACGATGTGGAGCGCGCGCAGCGCGGCATCGTGTACATCGATGAAATCGACAAGGTGAGTCGTAAGAGCGACAACCCGTCAATCACGCGTGACGTGTCGGGCGAGGGCGTCCAGCAGGCGCTCTTGAAGATCATCGAAGGGACCATCGCCAATGTGCCGCCCAAGGGCGGACGTAAGCACCCGCAGCAAGATTTTCTGCAAATCGACACCTCCAACATCCTCTTCATCGTAGGTGGAGCGTTCGTGGGCCTGGATCAGATCATTCAGCGTCGCTTGGGCCAATCGCGCCTCGGTTTTGGTGCAGATGTTCAGAGCAAGAAGACGCTGAAGTTGGGTGAGTTGTTTGCGCAAGTGCAGCCTGAAGACTTGCTCAAGTTCGGGCTCATCCCCGAGTTCATCGGGCGCTTGCCCGTGCTGGCAACCCTGGAGGAACTCAACGTTCCGGCCCTCATCGACATCCTCACGCGTCCCAAGAACAGCTTGGTCAAGCAGTTCGAGCGACTCTTTGAAATGGATGGGGTAAAGCTGCGCTTCACTCAGGGTGCGCTGCGTGCCGTGGCCGAGCGCGCCATTGAACGCGAGAGCGGGGCACGTGGGCTACGTGCCATTCTCGAAGAGGCGATGTTGGACGTCATGTATGAGGTGCCGTCCAAGAAGGGCATCAAAGAAGTGGTGGTGAACGAAGAAGCTATCACCAAGGGGGAGGCTCCCCTCATCGTTTATGAAGAGGAAGCGCACGCTGGCTGAGTGACGGGATAACGACAAAGCAACACAGTCAGCAAAGAAACACCCATGTTCTTCAAGAATGACAGCCCTGACGGTAAGTCCCGGGCACAGGTTCCCGCCCTCCCGCTTCGCGACATCATTGTTTTCCCACATATGGTTTCGCAACTGTTCGTGGGGCGGGAGAAAAGCATAGCTGCGCTCGATCAGGCGATGAGCGGCGACAAGGAAATCTTCCTGGTCGCGCAGAAGAATGCCCGCACCAATGATCCTGCGCCCGAGGACATTTTTGAGGAAGGCACGGTGGGGTCCATCGTGCAGCTTTTGCGATTGGCTGACGGCACCGTCAAGGTGTTGGTGGAGGGTCGCTACCGCGCCAAGGTGCGACGTTACGTGGGGACACGTGACTTCTTCTTGGTCGAAGTAGAACCGCTGGCTGAGTCTGACTTGGACGACGTCGAGGTAGAGGCTCTTGTCCGTAGTGTGCAGTCTACCTTTGAGGTCTACTCCAAGCTCAACAAGAAGGTGCAGCCTGAAGTAGTGATGAGCGTCCAGGGTATTGAGGACGCCTCCAAGCTGGCGGACACCATTGCCGCCAATCTCCCGACGATCAAGCTGACGGAGCGCCACGCGCTCTTGGCTCGTGTGAGCGTCAAAGAACGCCTCGAGAAGCTGTACCAATTGATGCAGGCCGAGATCGAGATCCTGCAGGTAGAGAAGAAGATCCGCTCCCGCGTCAAAAAGCAGATGGAGCGCACGCAGAAGGAATATTACCTCAACGAGCAAATGCAGGCCATCCAGAAGGAATTGGGTGGTGGTGAGCGCGATGAGTTCAAGAACGAACTGAGTGAACTCGAAGAGCAGCTTGCCAAAAAAGAGCTGAGTGCCGAAGCCAAGCAGCGGGTAGAGAAGGAGCTGAAGAAGCTCAAGATGATGCACCCCACCAGCGCCGAGGCCACGGTGGTGCGCAACTACATCGATTGGATATTGGCGCTTCCCTGGGGTGAACGCAGTGAGGAGCGCTTCGATCTGATCGAGGCCGAGGGGTTGCTCGAGCGTGACCATTTTGGTTTGGAGAAATGCAAGGAGCGCATCATCGAGTACTTGGCCGTGCAGTCGCTCACAGGCCAACTCAAGAGCCCCATCCTTTGCTTTGTGGGGCCTCCTGGTGTGGGCAAAACCAGCATCGCCAAGAGCATCGCCAAGGCCACGGGGCGTGAGTTCGTGCGGCTCTCCTTGGGCGGAGTGCGTGATGAGGCGGAGATCCGGGGACATCGGCGTACCTACATCGGCGCGCTTCCGGGTAAGTTGATCCAGTCGCTCAAGAAGGTGGGTAAGCAAAATCCAGTGTTCTTGCTCGACGAGATCGACAAGATGAGCTCCGATTTTCGTGGTGATCCCGCGTCGGCTTTGCTCGAGGTGCTCGACCCAGAGCAAAACAAGGCTTTCAATGATCACTACTTGGACCTGGATTACGATCTGTCCGAGGTGATGTTCATCACGACCGCCAACACCTTGGGGGGGATCCCGCTACCCCTGCGTGACCGCATGGAGATCATCGAGCTGCCCAGCTACACGGAGCTGGACAAACTGCAGATCGCCAAAGGCTTCTTGCTCGATCGCAACCTCAAAGAATGTGGGCTCGAGGGTTATCCAGTGCGGCTCACAGATCGCGCGCTCACGGACTTGATCCGGCACTACACGTTGGAAGCCGGAGTGCGCAGCCTCGATCGCCAAGTTTCGTCCATCTTGCGCAAGGTGGCGTTGCGCGTCGCGCGGGAGCGCGGCACGGAGTTTTCCCAGCGAAAGCACAAGCCGGAGGCCGCAGAGGAGCGCCTTGGCCGTCAGCCTTCCGAGGCAAGGGGCGACGAAGCAGGCAACGATTATTCAAGCGAGACGCCCATCGTCATCGACGCGGCAGAAATCGTGGAGCTCTTGGGCGTACACAAGTTTCGGGACCCCAAGAGTGAAGAGCCCGACCTGGTGGGGTACACCCACGGTCTGGCGTACACGTCGTACGGCGGCTGTGTGCTCGACTGTGAGGTGAGTGTGGTGCCTGGCAAAGGCAAACTCAGCATCACTGGTCGCCTGGAGAAGGGCATGCAAGAGAGCGCTGAAGCGGCGGTCAGCTACGTCCGTTCGCGCGCCGTCGCTTTGGGGCTCGAGGCCGAGTTCTATCAGAACAAGGACTTTCATATTCACTTCCCCACCTTTGATCCCAAAGATGGCCCCAGTGCCGGTGTCACCATCGCCACCAGTCTGACCTCGGCGCTCACTCAGATCCCGGTGCGTCATGATGTGGCCATGACCGGTGAAATTACGCTGCGCGGTCGCGTCATGCCCATTGGTGGCTTGCGCGAGAAATTGCTTGCCGCGCACCGCAATGAGATCTCGACCGTGCTCATTCCCAAAGAAAACGAGCGCGACCTCAAGGATGTCCCGGAGCTGGTCAGGAACGAGGTGCGCATCGTGCTGGTCAGTCACGTGGATGAGGTGTTGCGTGAGGCGCTGCGCCTGGAGCATCCCGACCAATTGTTTGGTGGAGTGCGTCCCCCAGTGGTGACGTACCGTGAGATGGAGGCCCGACCTGATGACGAGGATGGTCTGGGAGGTCCGCCGTCGGGTCGCACGGTCCCCGAAGGCGACAATCAGCGCCCCAACGCGTGAAATGGGCAAGCTCGGCGACTTTCGTCTTGAAAGCGCCGGCGGTTCCGACTACCCATCTCTTCCCGCGACGAGGGTGATTGCTGTCGTTGCAGGCCCTTCATAGGCAAACATCGGGCGTATAGCTCAGTTGGTAGAGCACGGCCCTTACAAGGCTGTGGTCGGGAGTTCAAGTCTCTCTGCGCCCACTCAAGGCACCTGTCTCAGACAGGTGCTTTTTTCATTGGGTCAGCTGCCTGCCGGGGTACGTCTTGTCCTGCCGTGTCTTGCCCAACCGCGGTCCGTGGGTCGCCCGGCAGAGCGGTGGCTCGCGCTTGCAGCTTGAGCGCTGGACTCGCCCGGCGCTCCCCCTGGTTGCGTGGAGACAAGACACCGCGCGCGCAGCTCACCACCTTAACGACAGCTGACCCAGATGATCGCTGCCGTTGCTGCGAGGTCACGGGCTCTCGGTGGCCACTTGCCAAAACAAGAGGGGCCGGCCCTGAGCGCTGGACATCGTCCAGACGTTTTCGAAATCCCAGCCGACCTGGGTGAACAGCGCTTGGTCCCCAAAAATGGCTGCAGGAAGAAGCGCCGAGTCTACGCTCGGCTCTGTGAGGGATCCCTCGGTCTCCATGTGGCCCACGAGTGGAATCGAGCCCTGTTCACGCGCAAAGGAGCGCTGCACGGGAACAAGAGTGTAGACGTAGGCGTAACCTACCAGGGCACCGACCTCGAGATTTCCAGCTACATTTCCCAGCGCGTAGCTTTGACTGATGCTGACATCATAGGTGCTTCCGACCAGACCACCGACTGAGCGTTCGCCCGATACATTTCCCAGCGCGTAGCTTTGAGTGACGTCGATGCTCCCTATGGCTCCAAGCAGGCCCCCGACTGAGTCTTGACCAAAGACATTCCCCGTCGCGTAGCTCTGACGGACGTCGGAATCAGAGACGAGCCCCACCAGCCCACCCACGCACAAACTTCCCGAGACCTGCCCCAAGGCGTTGCATCTGCTCACCAGGGTGGTGTCGTCCGCCTGCCCCACAAGGCCGCCGACGCCCTCGTACCCAGACACCGCCCCTGTTGCGAAACTATCAAGCAGTGTGCCGTACCCACTGTACCCAACCAGACCACCAATCCATTGACGATCGAAGTCGACCTCATCTGTAGCGGTGACATTGCCAGTGGCCGAGCTGTTGCTCACTGTGGAACTGATGAATTGACCGACGAGACCGCCGAGCAAATAGGGTCCGGTGACCGAGCCTGTGGCTGAGCTTCTGAGCACTGTAGAGCCGGCAGCCACGAACCCTACGAGCCCACCGGCGGACACACCGTCGCGCACGTCACCTGTCGCAAAGCTGTCGCTCACTGTGGCCATAAAGACGCCACCCGCGAGCCCTCCGACATGCCCTGCTCCTCGTCCGCCTAGCCCCGTGACTGTTCCTGTCGCGTAGCTGTCACTGAGCGTAGATTTGCCCAAATGGCCAACCAAGCCACCAACGTAATAGTTCCCAAGCACCGCCCCGATGGCGTGACTGCCACTCAGCGCAGAGTCATATGAGCGGCCCACCAAGCCTCCGACGGCTTCGTAACCCGTGACCGTTCCCTCGGCAGAACTCGACGCCACCGTGCTGGCCTCGCTGTGCCCGACGAGCCCCCCGACGCCGCGATAGTCATTGGTCATTTCAAGTGAACCAAACACCGTGACCGCTGCGGAACTGTCGCTCACGGTCGACTGCTCCAGGTAACCTAACAATCCACCGACATCATGGCTTCCATCGACTGCGCCGCGCTCGACAAATACTCCCTCAACGTGGGTAGCATTGGTGGCATGGCCGGCGAGCGCCCCGACGAAGTTTTTTCCGCGTATCTCGACGTCTCTGAGGGTGAGATCCACCACCTCACCACCATCGATCCAACTGAACAATCCCACGTCGTCACTGGTTTCTTGTTGGATAACAAGACGCGCAAGGATGCGTCCACGGCCGTCCAACGTGCCCGCAAATGGTGCCGCAGCTGTGCACAAAGGGGTAAAGGGGATCACATCCGCCAAATCCAAGCTCTGGGCCAGCGCGAAATGGCTGTCTGGCGAGCTCGTGAGCGCTCGCAAGTGCGCGATGGAGCAAACGGTGTAGGGATCTTCGGGTGTGCCTGTTCCTCCGCCAAACGGGACCGCGCCAGGCTCACAGCCCATATCCTCCATACAGACATCGAGCAGCGCGTCGTACGCGAGTCCCTCGGCGCAAGGCAAAATGCAGCCTCCGGTGGAGCGCCAGACCCCCTCCCGACACTCCTGGGGTTGCAGAGTCTTGGGCCCCGCTTGTTCGCAGCCGATCTGGCGCAGTGTGCTGTCCTCACAATGGTCGGGGTCGACGCACGGGCCCCAGGCACCCCACACACCGTCCGTGCAGTAGCGCTCGCGTTGTCCGCGGTTGTTGAGTCCGCAGGCTTGAGCTTCGGTGTCGTCGTCTAGGCAAGCGCGCTCGGGTTCGTTGTCTACCCCGCCTGTCCCACTCTCGGCTCCACCAGGTCCATCGTCCTTTCCGTCGCTTCCTCCACTCGCGTCAACTGTCTGGTGGTCGGAACCACCGCTGCCGCTGGACGCGCCTCCCGCGGCACTGTCGTGGCCACCCGAGGCAGTCTGACGCCTCGGGTTGACCGCCCCAGTTGCCCCAGTGGTCCCCGGGGGCGTGTTCCTTTTCACCCGAGCAGCCACTCAGGGCTGTCAGTCCCGCAACGAAGCCAAGCGAAATGATTCTGGGCGTCATGGAGCACTCGCAAAAGAGAAAACTGCAAAAGGCAGGGCAGCAGGCTAACGCAAGTTCTCGCCTTTGGACAGCAGCAGGGCGGGTCCCAGCGTGGGGTAGGCAAGGATTAACTGTTATTGCATTGTGAGTGTGGGGATGGTGTCTCCCGCGTTCGACTTTGTTCGAATGACCCAATTGGGGGGCGTTGATCCAACGCGGGCAACGTGCGGCGCGGTAGGACAGCGCCTGCACTGTGCACTTTTCACGTCGGTTGAGCGACCACCTCCTGCACTGGGGCAGATGGGTGTGGGTCGGAAGGCCGAGGCCGTTATCTTACAAAACGACAATAGTCATATGTAAAGGCTTAAGTCGGCCCTTGTCTCAAACTGAGTCTAGTTGAGACTGAAGCGAGACACTGCGCCCCCCAGCGCGGTGCAAAAAATACCCCCCACAGGCAGAATTGAATGAAGCTCTTCTCACAGAAACCGAACCTATTCTCATGGTCCGCTCCCCCCATGGTTGGCGCAGCGATTTCACTCGTCGTCTCCGCGTGCAGCGTCGACGAAACGGCCACGCGGAGCAGCCTTCCTCCTCCTGATCTGTCGAATTCCGTCACCACAGATGGTGACGCGGAGGGCGACGACGACATGGCTGATCTGGACACCTCAGACAGCGAGCCGGCCAAGGACAAGCCTGGCGCAACCAAGGACGAAACTGGCGCAGCCGACGACGAGCCCACAGCAGACCGAGACACATCTACGGCGGATGATGTTGGCGATTCTGAAAGTGATGAAAATGTGATGCCGGAAAAAGAGCCTGGGTGTCGCACGGTGGACGACTGCGCAGAGGGTCTCGTCTGTGTTTTGAAAACTGGAGAAGGACGTTGTGAGAAAGGTGTGATTGCTGCGCGTGGCCCGCTCAATCAGCCGCCCCCACCACTTGGGTTACTGGACGGTGGTGTGAACGATGGGAGCGATGCACAATGAGACGGCTAGCACTGGCTCTAGCGTGTCTGTTCATGGTGCCCTCCGCCCACGCCGCTGAACTCAACAGGACCGCCTTCAAAGGCTTGGTGGAAGGGGCCAGTTTGGGCGATCTCGACGGCGACGGACAGTCGGAGATTGTAGCTCTGCTGCGCAACGGGTCCGCGCAGGACTCCAAATGGACCAACGGCAGCGTCGTGGCGCTGGATACGCAGGGTCGCCTGCTGTGGGAGCGCAAGGGCGCGGGTTATCTCACTGGTCAGGTAACGACCGCCGACTTCGACGGAGACGGCAAACGTGAGGTCGCGTATTGTGACGCCGTTGAAGCGGGTCATTGCTTCGTGGTCAGAGGAGACGGTCAGCTGCTGTGGCAAACGAGCACCCTGTACTTTCCGGCTATCTCGGGTGTGGCGCCGGCCGCATCCGACTTGACGCAAGATGGCGTGGTCGACCTGGTGACGGCTGCCTGGGGCGGGACTGTAGCCGCCTACGACGGACCAAGTGGCGTCGAACTGTGGAGATTCGAGGCGTATCAGCAGTTGGGTGAGTTATTTCAATCCAACCCGCTGCTGTTCGATCTGAACGGAGATCACGTCGACGATGTGGTCGTCATGGGCACCCAAAAAGGGTACGTCATTGCCCTGGACGGGACCGACGGGCACATGTTGTGGAAGACGGCGTCCTTTCAAGAAAAGTACGGCAACTTTTCTCGAGGCAATGGCGCATTGGTGGCTGAGTTGCGCAGCGGTCGCGGCAGCGAACTGATGGTGGCGATGCGCGGAGCTACCGCAAGTGATTCGGCCGTCTTTGGTATCGCCCGCGACGGGAGCGTCATTTTTCGCGCGCCCATCGCTGGTGCATTGAGCTACATGAGCCCTGTTTCGGCAGATGTAGACGGCGATGGTCGAGCTGAAATCTACCTGCAGAGCCGTAACGGCGTGCTGTCTCGGCTCGACGGCGCAGGTAAGGTAACGGCTTCGCTCAGCATCGGCACCGAGTCGTGGGTGACTCCTGCTTTCGTGGACGCCGATCAGGACGGGACGGTGGAGATCATCGCGTCGTCGACCAGCGGCGTGAAGATTCTCAAGGGAGCAGCCCTTGCTCTGCTCGATGAACTGCCGAACTTTGCCCAGGGATTACAAACTGGCCCCGTCGTGGCGGATGTAGAACGCGACGGAAAGGCAGAGTTTTTCATGGGTTCTTGGTACGGGACCGACCTGCTTCGCGTGCAATTGAAGAGCAGGAGTTGGTCGCGTTGGGATAGTTTGGGCGGCACGAGTAAGCATCAAGGGCAACATCCGGTCACGACCTATCAAGATGTGAGCCAACCCGCTGTGAGACTTTCCCAGTTGGACGCAGAGGTGACCCAAGTTGCTCAGACTTTATCTGGGTCGGACGGAAAGAAGGCCGAGCGTGCGGCGGATGACGTGGAAATTGGACTACTGTTGCTCTCCAGTGGGCAGCCGCAAGAAGCGTTAGCCGCGTTCCGTTCTGCCGAACAGAACCTGCGTGGGGTAGGGGCCTTGAGCAAGCAAAATGCGCAGCTGTCGCAAATCGCGCTCGACGCAGCCAAGCAAAGTCTTGCTCGTCTGACCGCACTCTACGGCTCGACCAACAAGCAGGTACAGAGCGCCGCGGCCGCCCTAGTCGACGCAGACGACTTGTTTGGCTCCGGGGATTTCAAAAAGACGTTGTCGACGGTCCAAAAGGCGTACTCTCAGATGGAGCGGGCAGCCGGCACGATTGCCAACCATTGCCTCGAGCTGCAGATCAACGAGCCCTATCTGGCGCTCCAGTGTGAGTTTTTAGTGAGTGTGCTCAGAATCCCGGCAAGCAGTAGTCTGGCGCGTGAAACTGCGCTATCCGGCCTCCAGTCCATGGTCTTTCTGGACATTGCTCAAGCGGGGGCCTCGCTCGAGCGCGCCATTGGCCTGCTCCCGAGCAGTAGCGCCGAAGTGCGGAACCTCACCAGCACGCTGCGTAAGTTGGCACGTCTGTACCTGGACGACCGAAAGATCGCGACGAGTAGCCAAGTGACCTCGGCGGAGGCGGCGTACCAAGCGGGCCTGAGCGCACTTACCGCCGGAAACTTCACCGCGGCAGCCCAGCAATTCTCCGCAGCCGTGACCCTGTCCGCCAAGTGAGCGCCTAGGTCGTCATCGGGCGATGGGCGGCTGAAATCCGTCCATCGCGCGCGCATTCGAGCGCACGCAGTCTAACCGTAAGCCCAGCGGTTAACTGTGAGCCCAGCGGTTAACCCACGTGACCCAGCGGTTAACCCACGTGACCCAGCGGTTAGCCGTGAGCAATGTGTGGGTCGCGGGCCATGTGACGAATGTCCTTGCCTTTGACCATGAACACCACCAATTCCGAGAGATTGGTGGCGTGATCGGCCACGCGCTCCAGCCATTTGAGCACCGAAAGGGCATGGATCCCACCGGGCAGGTCCTCGTGGTGCTCCTGCATGGTGGAGAGCACGTGCTGGAAGGCTTGAACGTAAAGGTCGTCCACCACATCGTCTTGATCGATGACGCTTTGCGCAAGTACCGCGTCGCCCTTGACGAACGCATCGACACTGCCTTGGACCATGCCACGCGCGATGTTGGTCATCTCTTGCACCTCGTCCCACGGCCAAATTGCTGGCCGGCCAGCGAGATCGATGGCGCGCTCACAGATGTTGACCGCGAGATCGCCGATGCGCTCTAAGTCCGTGACCATTTTGAGGGCCAAGGTAACGAACCTCAAGTCAGAGGCGACGGGCTGCCAACGCGCGATGATCAATAAGCACTGCTCATCCGTTTCAACCTCGATACGGTTGACCTGATGATCGCGCGCAATCGTCTGGCGCGCCAATTCGACGTTGACCTCCATCAGCGCCCGCACCGAGTCATCAATCATGGTCTCCACGAGACCTGCCATTCTAAGCAGGCGGCCACGCAAAACTTCAAGCTGATGATTGAGTTCTCTATCGGTGTGGAGAGTCATCCGAACTTTCCTGTGATGTAGTCTTCGGTTCTAGGATCCCGGGGGGCGGTGAACAACTGATCGGTCTTCGAAAATTCTACCAACTCCCCGTGCAGCATGAAAGCCGTGTAGTTCGAAACTCGGGCAGCCTGTTGCATGTTGTGGGTCACAATGACGATAGTGTAGTCCGCCGAGAGCGTGTGGATGAGGTCCTCAATCTTGGCGCTCGCGATGGGATCGAGCGCCGAACAGGGCTCATCCATCAGCAGCACATCCGGACGGACCGCCAGCGAGCGCGCGATGCACAAGCGCTGTTGCTGCCCGCCACTCAGGCTGATCCCCGGTGAATGCAGGCGGTCTTTGACTTCATCCCACAGGGCCGCACCGCGCAGGGCGCGTCGCACTATGTCATCCGAGGATTGGTGCTCCAGGCGCCCCGTCAGCTTGAGACCAGACAGTACGTTTTCCCGAATGGTCATGGAAGGGAATGGATTGGGCTTTTGAAACACCATCCCCACGCGCCGCCGGAGCAACACTGGGTCGACCCCAGGGTCGTAGATGTCCTTGCCGTCGAGTAGGATATTTCCTGAGATCCGTGCGCCCTCGACCAACTCATGCATGCGATTGAGGCTGCGCAGGAGGGTGGACTTTCCGCACCCCGAGGGGCCAATGATCGCGGTGACGCTCTTCTCCGGAAAATTGAGGGAGACATCTTTGAGCACGTGGTTAGAGCCAAACCAGGCGTGCACGGAGGAGACGGCGATCTTGGTGGAGGGCAACCTTTGGGATGCCAATGCGGCAGTCATGGGTTTATCGGCCAGTTTGGTGTTGAAGTCGATTGCGGAGATAGATGGCCACGCTGTTGAGCAGCAACATGGTCGCCATGAGCACCGCGATGCCTGCAGCTGCGTTGACCAGAAATGCTTCCTGGGGTCGGCTCACCCAATTGAAGATTTGGATGGGCAGCACCGTGAACGGGGCATCGATCCCGTCTGGAAGGAAGGTCATGTAGGTCAGGGCGCCCACCGCTACGAGGGGCGCCGTTTCACCGATGGCGCGCGAAACGGCTAAGATAGCCCCGGTAAGAATGCCAGGAAACGCCTGGGGAAGCACGATTTGCCGCACGATCTGCCAGCGTGTCGCACCGAGACCCCAAGCAGCCTCACGCAGGTGACCGGGCACCGTCCGCAAAGACTCGCGCGTCACCATCACCACGATGGGTAGTACGAGCAGCGCCATGGTGAGCGCCCCCGCCAACAGACTGCGCCCCAGACCCAGTACGCGGACGAACACCCCCAAGCCCAAGAGGCCGTAGATGATGGAGGGAACACCGGCCAAGTTGGCGATGTTGATCTCGATGAGCGACGAGAGCCGGCCCTTCTTGGCGTACTCCTCCAGATAAAGCGCCGCCCCCACCCCGATCGGCAGGGCAATCGCGGCAGTCAAGACGATGAGATACAGGCTCCCCACAATGGCGGGCAAAATGCCCGCCAAAGCGGCCTTGCGCGAAGGAAAGGACGTCAAAAACTGCACATCGATGCGCGGGGCCGCGTCGCGCCCGACGTCCCACAGCAAGAGAGCAAGGACACCGAGCGGGATGACAATGGCTGATGCGCACAAGATGAAGAAGCTGCGCTCAGCGATTTTTCTACGTGTGACGGTGCTCATGACTGACTCCTAACGGCTCGCGCCGACGCTCCGCGTCATGCGGTAGCTGGCCACGTTCATGGCGAAGGTCATCAAAAACAGGAATGTGCCCACCACGAAAATGCTGCGGTACTCGAGGGTGCCGGTGGGGGTATCACCCATGGAGACTTGCACGATGAAGGCGGTCATGGTCTCCATGGGAACGCGAGGATCCAGCGTGAGGTTGGGCTGCTGCCCCGCGGCGATGGCGACGACCATGGTTTCGCCGATCGCGCGCGACACAGCCAAGATCAACGACGCGGCGATGCCACCACGCGCGGCGGGCAACACGATGCGCAGCACCGTGGGGATCTTCGACGCGCCTAAGCCGTACGACGCTTCGCGCAGACTGTTGGGGACTGCACGCAAAGCATCATCGCTGAGCGAAGCGATCATGGGTGTGACCATGATCCCAATGACCAAACCCGGGCTCAGCGTGTTGAACCCGGACAGATCAGGCACCACGTGTTGCAGCAGGGGGGTGAGCACGACCAGCGCAAAGTAGCCGTAAACAATCGTCGGTACCCCGGCCAGCACTTCCAGCGCAGGCTTGGCCCAGCGACGCACGCGCGGCGTGGACAATTCACTCAAGAAGATGGCCGCCAAGAGCCCAAAAGGCAGGCCCACCGAGAGGGCGATGGTCGAGGTGACCAGCGTTCCGGTCACGAGCGGCCAGATGCCAAAGTGCTTGTTGGCGAAAAGTGGCGTCCACTGGGTGTCGAACAGCAACGCGGTGAGGGGCACCTCGGAGAGGAAGCCCACTGTTTCGAGCGCGAGCGTGCCCAGAATCCCGAGCGTGGTCGCGATGGTGAGCAGGCCACAGCCCAGCAGGCCATATTCGATGACGCGTTCCGTCCATGGCGTCGTCCCCGTGAGCGAAACGTCACGGGAGCTCAGCTTGGAGCCCGTAGCAGGGAGCGCGACGGTGTTGCTAGATCCCTTCAAGTAGTTTCTCCACGGTAGCGCCGACGGTGG
>Ga0315912_10003939_pt1 | contig 14376 bp, 10 predicted proteins | sample VfabasoilMG_FD_204469 | JGI IMG/M metagenome (GOLD analysis project Ga0315912, IMG submission 204469) | Garden soil microbial communities collected in Santa Monica, California, United States - V. faba soil | ecosystem: Environmental > Terrestrial > Soil > Garden | place: USA: California... | reverse complement strand
TCCGGATCGCGAATGCGGATATCGCGGCAAAGCGTGTTTTCTTGGGCACGATCGACGGCGCAGTCGTCGGCTTCTATTCCCTGGTTCCGCGCGCCGAGGCATGGGAGCTGGACAACCTCTGGGTTTCGCCCCGGTTCATGCACCGTGGCCTTGGGCGGGAGCTCGTCGCGCACGCGCTTGAGCGGGCGCGCAGAGGCGGGGCGTCGCGTGTCACTGTCGACGCCGATCCCAATGCCGAGTCGTTCTATCTCAAATGCGGGGCGACCCGGTGCGGCGAGGTTCCGGCGCCGATCCCCGGCCAGCTGGCGCGGGTTCGTCCACAACTGGCGTTCGAAGAGCGCGGAGAACCCAATGCTTAAGGGCGCTTGCCTGTGCGGCAAGGTGAAGTACGAGATCGACGGCAAGCCGCGCTGGATGTACCAGTGCCACTGCGGCAAGTGCCGCGCGGCGACGGGCGCGCCGTTCGCGACCAATATGATCGTGGATGCCGAGAAGTTCAGGCTGGTCGCGGGCAAGGAGTGCCTCACGGCATTCGAGTCCAGCCCGCAGAAGTTCCGCTATTTCTGCGCCAGCTGCGGCTCGCCGATCTACAGCCATGGCGAGAAGACAAAGCACGTCGTCTCGGTGCGCAGCGGCACGCTGAGCGAGGATCCGGGCGTGCGCGTCGCGTATCACGCATTCACCGGCTCCAGGGCGGCCTGGGACGAAATTCGCGACGATCTGCCCCAATTCGAGGAGTGGCCCGATCCGGCGCTCATCAAGAAGCTCATGACGTGATGCCGCCGACCGCCATCGTCCTTCACGGGCCGAGCAGCTCGGGCAAGAGCAGCCTGGCGGAGGCGCTGCAGGCGACGGCCCCGGTGCCCGCGTTCCATATTTCCCTGGATGCCTTCGTCACCATGACGCGGCGGCGCACAATGCGCAGCGAGGCGGAGGACCAGGCGGCCTACGCAATCCACTGCGAGAACCTGCGCAGCACGCTGCGCCGCGTCGCGGCCACGCAGTTCGACATCATCCTGGACCTGGTGCTGCGCGACCCTGCCGAATTCGAAGCCTGCCTGCAGGCGCTTGGCGGCCGTCCAACTTGCGTGGTCGGCGTGCAGGCGCCGCTCGACGTCCTCGAGCAACGGGAGCTGGCGCGGGACGACCGTGGCGCCGGGACCGCGCGAGGGCAGTTCGGCGATGCCGCCTACCGGCGGCGTTACGACCTGGTACTCGACACTTCGAAGTGCACGCCGGGCGAGGGCGCCGCCGCGATCCGGCGCTTCCTAGCCTCTTAGCCAGTCGTTCCAGATCCGCCGCGCCGGATCGATGAGCTCGGAGGCGGTGAGGCCCACGGGGCCCGCGCCGGCGCGCACGCATTCGTCCGCGGCGCAGGCGTGCAAATGGACACCGAGGACGAGCGCAGTTTCGCCGCTGTACCCTTGGGCAAGCAGGGCGCCGAGCATTCCCGCCAGCACGTCGCCGGTTCCGGCAGAGCTCAGGCCCGGATTCCCCGACGTATTGATGAACCAGTGGCCGTCGCGCGCTACGGCGACGCTGCCGTTGCCCTTGAGGACGACGTGCGCGTTCAGGTTCGTCGCAAGCATGCGCGCGGCCTTGAGGCGGTCGTCCTGGACGTGCGCGGTGGTCTCGGCGAGCAGGCGTCCGGCCTCAGCGGGATGCGGCGTGAGGAGCGTGTCCTGCGCGCGGCGCGCGCAGGCCTTGCGCAGGTCCTCGTTCTCGGCGATCAGGTTGAGCGCATCGGCGTCCAGCACGCAGGGAATTTCGCTCGCCAGGATGGCGCCGAGCAGGGTTTCGGCGCGCTCGCTGCGGCCCAGTCCGGGCCCGATGACTATCGCGTCCAGGTCCAGCCCGAGCACGTCGTCCGGGTGGCGCAGCATGAGTTCGGGCGCGCCGGCGTCGACCGCGAACGGCTCGAGCATGCCGCAATAGACCCGGCCCGCGCCCAGCTTGAGCGCCGCGCGCCCCGCGAGTAGCGCCGCGCCAGCCATGCCGGTGGCGCCGCCGATGATGCCGACCGATCCGGCCGCACCCTTGTGGAAATTCCTCGGGCGGGGCCTGAGGACGCTGGAGAACAGGGCGTGATCGGCCTCCCAGCCTTTTGCAATCTCCACGGGTATATCCTCGATCGAAAGGCCGGCAATGCCGACCTGCCCGCAATGGTCCGGCCCGTCGAGGGTGAGCAGGCCGGGCTTCAGGCCGATGAAGGTGAGGGTGTGCGTCGCGCGCACAGCGCGGCCGAGGACCTGCCCGGTATCCGATTGCAGTCCGCTGGGGACATCCAGCGCAAGGACCGGGCAGGATTGCGCGTTGGCGTAATCGACGAGCTTGGCGTAGTCCCCTTCGATCGGCCGGGCGAGGCCAATGCCGAACAGGCCGTCGACGATCAGGCTCCAGTGGGTGTTTTGCCTTATTTGGTCGTATGTTCCAGCAAGACAAACCCTGAAAAACTTTTCCTGCAGGATTCGCGCGACCACCTTTGCGTCGCCGCCGTTGTTGCCTGGGCCGGCGAGAACCAGGACGTCCTTGCCGGTGTCCGACAGCAGCCGGGCGGCCAGTTCTGCCGCCGCGGTCCCCGCGCGCTCCATCAGCGGCAAGGCGGCATTCGCCTGCTCGATGCGGCGGATCTCCTGCGTCAGATAGATCGGACGTGCCATGGCGGACAGCTTAGCGCAGCAGCTCGTACTTGCCGCCCTTTTCGAGCGCGCGCTGATAGGCTGGCCGCGCGTGGATCTTTTGCAGGAAGGCCCAGAGCTTCGGCCGGCCCGCATCCAGCCCGCCGCGCGTGGAGGCGGCTTCCAGGGGAAAGCTCATCTGGATGTCCGCCGCGCTGAAGGCGGAGCCCGCGAACCATTCGTTCTTGCCGAGTTCGCCTTCCATGTAGTCGAGCTGGCGCTGCAGATTGGGCAGGACCATCATCTGCTTGGCCCGCTGCGCAATCGCGCGCGCGACTGGCCGCACGAAGAAGGGCATGCCCTTGCCGCTTTCGATTCGGTCGAAGATGAGCTTGAGCAGCAGCGGCGGCATCGCCGTGCCCTCGGCAAAGTGCATCCAGTAGACGTAGCGGAGATATTCCGAAGTCTCTTTGGCGGGAATCAAATTCCCGTTTCCATATCGAGAAGCCAGATACTCGACAATGGCCCCCGATTCCGCGAGCGTCAGTTCGCCGTCGCTGATCACGGGCGACTTGCCGAGCGGATGCACGGCACGCAGTTCCGGCGGGGCGAGCATGGTGTTCGCATCGCGCTGGTAGCGCTTCACCTCGTAAGGAAGGCCGAGTTCCTCGAGCAGCCAGAGAATGCGCTGCGAGCGCGAGTTGTTGAGGTGATGGACGATGATCACGCGTTCGATCCTACTTCGGCTTGCTGAGGAGGGCGTCAGGCAGCCAGGTGACGATTTCCGGGAAGATCGTGACCAGCGTGATGCACAAGACCATCATGAGGAAAAACGGGATGGACGCATAGGCTACGTAGTTGCTGTCCCGGCCGCTCATGGTCTGCAGCACAAACAGGTTGAAGCCGAGCGGCGGTGTGACTTCGGCGATCTCGACCAGGAGCACGATGAAGATCCCGAACCAGATGAGGTCGATGCCCGCCTTCTCGATCATCGGGATGACGATCGAAGTGGTCAGCACGATCATCGAGACGCCATCGAGCGCGGTGCCGAGCAGCAGGTAGATGCCGGCGAGCACCGCGATCAGCGTGTACTTGCTGGGTTCGAGCGCGGCCACCCAGGCAGCAAGCGCTTTCGGAATGCCCGTGAACGCCATGCAGGAGGAAAGGAAGGCGGCGCCCGCGAGGATGAACATGATCATGCACGACAGGCGCGTTGCGCCCATCAGGCTCTGCCAGAACGTTTCGCGGTTTAGGCCGCCCGACCACCGGGCGATGGCAAGCGAGCCAAGCACGCCGTAGGCCGCGGACTCGGTCGCGGTGGCCCAGCCGATCACCATGACCCAGACGATGAACACGATCAGCAGCACGCAGGGAATCAGGTGGCGGCTCTTGTAGAGCTTTTCGCCGAAGCTGAGCCTGATCTCGGTCTTCGGCGTCTTCTCCGGATTCATCCAGGCCCAGACGATGATGTAACCGGAGAACAGGGCCATCAGGAGGAAGCCGGGCAGGAATCCCGCCAGGAAGACCTTGAGGATCGAAACCTCCGCCGCCACCGCGTAGACCACCATGATGATTGAGGGCGGCAGCAGGATTCCGAGCGTGCCCGCGCCGCACAGCGAACCGAGCGCGGTCTTCTCGTCGTAGCCGCGCTTCACGAGCTCGGGCAGCGCTACCTTGGCGATGGTCGCGCAGGTCGCCGCCGAGGAGCCCGACACCGTGCCGAAGATGCCGCAGGCGAGGACGTTGACGTGCATCAGGCGCCCGGGCAACCAGGTCAGCCAGGGCGCGAGGCCTTCGAACATCTCCTCCGAGAGCTTGGTGCGATAGAGGATTTCGCCCATCCAGATGAACAAGGGCAGCGCGGCCAGCGTCCATGAGGCGCTCGATCCCCAGAACGACTGGAACAGGTTCACATCCGGAGGGGTGCTGGTAAAGAACTGCAGGCCGAACCAGGCCACCGCGGCCAGCGAGATCGCGATCCAGACCCCGGCCGATAGCATCACCAGCAGCAGCGCGAGCAGGATCGCGGCGATGGTGAGCGTACTCATCAGGATGACGCCTGCGTCATGGGTTACGCCATCTCGGAATAGTCGCCGCGTGCACGCCGGTCTTCTTCCGCCAGCTGGTAGGCCGGTTTGCGTTTTCTGACTACGGCAACCAGTTCGTCAAGTACCGCGATGAAGAAGATCAGTATGCCGAACACGAAGCACAACTGCGGTATCCAGATCGGAATCTTCAACAAGCCCTGCGCGACTTCCTTGAACTTCCAGCTCTCGTAAACGAACTTGGTCACCGCCACTGCCATGTAGCCGACGAATAGCGCCGTGAGGGTCAGTGCCGCAATTTCGGCGATCCGGCGCGCGCTCGGTCCGAGCCGGTCGATGAACAGGCCGACCCGCACCAGTTCTCCGTGCCGGAAGGTGTGGCCGAGCGCAAGGAATGCCGCGGCGGCACAGAGCCAGGACACGATGTCGTCGGCGGCGCGGATCAGCAGGCCGAATTCCCGGCCCACCGCCTGCGCCAGCATCAACGCGCAGATGCTGGCGAGGCAGGCCGCGGCGAACGCGCCGCTCGCCGAGTAGAGGCGGTCGAGGAACCGCCTCAAGTTATTTGCCGCGGTACGCCTTGAGGATTGCCTCGCCCTCGGCACCGGCGGACTTCGCCCACTCCGCGCCCATGGTGTCGCCGATCTTGGCCAGCGCCGCCATCATCGCCGGCGTTGGCGTGTGCACCGTGATGCCGTTGTCGGCAAGCAATTTGTTGGCGTTGGACTCGCGGGCGCGGGCGAGCTCCCAACCGCGCTTCTCGGCCACGGCGGCGGCTGCTTGCAGGGCCTGTTGCTGCGGCCCGGACAGACGCTGGAACGCACGGCTATTGACTACCACGACGTTCTTCGGGTTCCAGGCGCCGGTCGGGTAGTAGTTCTTGACGAATTCCCAAGCCTTGCTGGTGCTTCCGGTGGCCGAGGAGGTGACCATTGCAGTCATGGTGCCGGTGGCGAAGGCCTGCGGGATCTCCGGCGTCTGGATCACCAGCCCGCTCGCGCCCAGCAGTTCCGCCAGGCGTGCGGTCATCGGGCTGTAGGTGCGCATCTTGGCGCCTTTGAGATCGTCGATGCTCTTCAATTCGCTTTTGCTATATAGGCCCTGGCCCGGCCAGGCAACTGCGTACAGCAACACCAGGCCGCGACCCTCAAGTTTCTTTTGCAAGATCGGTTTCTGCGCCCCGTAGAACTTCCAGGCGTTGTCCCAACCGCCCGCAAGGAAGGGCACGTTGTCCGCGGCGAACACCGGGTCCTCGTTGCCGAACTGTCCCAGCAGGAACTCGGCGATGTTCACCTGGCCGGTGGAGACCGCGCGCAGGATGTCCGGGTGCTTGATCAGCGAGCCATTCGAATGCACGTTGATTTCGATCTGCCCACCCGTGCCCTTCTTTACGTCCTCGACGAATTGCTTGATGTTAAGAGTATGGAACTCTCCCTCCGAATAGGGAGTCGGCATGTCCCATTTGGTCTGGGCTTGGACAGCGCCGGAAAACGCGAGCGCCGCGAAGGCGAGGAAGATCGGTTTGAGTTTCATGTTTTCCCTTGGAATTTATGGGCCTGTAGCAGCTTGGCGACATCATCGGCCAACGCCAGCGACGCTGTCAATCCGGGCGACTCGATGCCGAACAGGTTCACCAGGCCCGGCACGCCGTGTTCGGAGGGGCCCTGCACCAGGAAATCGGCCGCCGGCTCCTTGGGGCCGGAAATCTTGGGGCGTATGCCCGAGTATCCGGGCGCCAGGGCGCCGTCGGGGAGCGCCGGCCAGTAGCGGCGGATTGCCGCGTAAAAGCGCTCGGAGCGTCTCGGGTCGACCGCGTAGTCCGTCCGCGGGTCGAATCGTTCGATCCATTCCACGTCCGGGCCGAATCGCGCCTGCCCGGCCAGGTCCAGGGTGACATGCACGCCCAGGCCCCCCGGTTCGGGCACCGGGTAGACCAGGCGCGAAAACGGCGGCCGCCCGGTCAAGGCGTAATAGTTGCCCTTGGCATAGTGCTCGGGCGGAATCCGGTTGCGCGGAAACCCCTCGATAAGCCCTGCGACGCTCGGCGCCCGCATGCCTGCGCTATTGACAAGAATTTGCGATTGGATTTTTGTCTCGCGGGAATGAATTTCAAACCCCGAAGTCGAGACGAAAACCCTGGTCAAAGGACTCTGCAGGCCCAGCATTGCCCCGGCCGCCTCGGCGTCGCCGAGGAAGGCGAGCATCAGGGCGTGGCTGTCGATGATGCCGGTCGAGGGTGAGTGCAGCGCCGCGACGCAGTGCAGCGCGGGCTCCATGCGCATCGCCTCGGCGGCCGGGATTTCGACGACGTCCGGAACGCCGTTGTCATGGGCTTTGTTCTGAATGCCTTTCAACTCCGGGATTTGCGCCTCATTCGTCGCGACGATGAGCTTCCCGCAACGCCGGAAGGGAACCCCGTGCTCTTCGCAGTAGGCGTACAGGCGCCTGCGGCCCTCGACGCAGGCGCGCGCCTTGAGGGAGCCCTTCGGGTAATAGATGCCGGCGTGGATGACTTCGGAATTGCGCGAGCTCGTATGCGTGCCGATCGCGTCCTCGGCCTCGAGGATGACGACCTCACGCCCGGTGAGGGCGAGGGCGCGCGCCACCGCAAGGCCCACGATTCCGGCGCCGACCACGACACACTCGACCCGATCCATTGTCGGGGCCGATTCTAGCCGCCGGACGCAGGCCGCCCGCCGCTGGCTATAATACGTCGCCCCCATGGACCCGAAGGACGCAAAGAGCCTCAATCCGCGCGCCATCTTCTCGAAGACGGGCAAGGGCGTGCAGGAAGCGTCCGGCAAGACCAGCCAGCTGTCGCGCGCGGACAGGGCCGTGCTCGCGGCGATCGATGGCAAGACGCCGCTCGCTGACATCTCGGCCAAGTTCGATAAGCTTTCGGCCGACAAGTTCGACGCGCTGATCCAGCTGCTCGACAAGGACGGCTTCATCCGCGAAGTGTCTTCCGGCCAGTCCGCCGCTCCGACACCCCGTCCCGCGGCGTCCGCGCCAAAGGCGCCGCCGAAGGCCCCGCCGCCCGCCGACGACGGCGACGACATGGATTTCACGCAGGCGATCAAGATTCCCAAGGGGCTGCCGCCCGCCGCGCCCAAGGGGCCGCCCATGGATCTCGCGGCAGCGGCGCGCGCCGAAGCCGAGCGCAAGCTGAAGGACCAGGAACTCGACTACAAGGCGCGCCAGGAGGCGGACCTCAAGGCGCGCGCGGCGGCGGAAGCCAAGGCCAAGAGCGAAGCCGAGGCGCGGGCGCGTGCGGCTGCGGAAGCCAAGGCGAAGGCCGAGGCGGATGCAAAGGCGCACGCCGAGTCCGAAGCGAGGACGCGCGCCGAAGCTGACGCCAAGGTCAAGGCCGCCCGCGAGGCGGCGGTGCGGATGGCGACGGAAGCCAAGGCCAGGGCGGAGGCCGAAGCGAAGGCGAAGGCCGACGCGGCGGAGCGCGAGAAGGCGCGCGTCGAGGCCGAACTGAACGCCAAGCTCGAAGCCGAACGCAAGGCGCGCGAGGATGCGGAACGGCGCGCGGCCGAAGCCGCGGCACAGGCACGCAAGGAACTCGAGGAGAAAGCCAAGCGCGACGCCGAGGAAATGCGCCAGCGGCTCGAGGCAGAGATGAAGGCCAAACTCGATGCCGAGCGCAAGGCGCGCGAGGAGGAAGACCGCAAGCGGCGCGAGGAGGAAGACCGCAAGCGCAAGGAGGAAGACGAGCGGCGGGCCAAGGCGGACGCGGAGCGCCGCGCGCGCGAGGACGCCGAGCGCAAGGCGCGCGAAGAGGAAGACCGCAAGCGCAAGGAAGACGAAGACCGCCGCCGCAAAGCCGACGACGAGCGGCGCGCGAAAGAGGACGCCGAGCGCAAGGCGCGCGAGGAGGAAGACCGCAAGAAGCGCGAGGAGGAAGACCGCCGGCGCAAGGCGGAGGACGACAGGCGCCGCAAGGAGGACGACGAGCGGCGCGCGAAGGACGAGGCCGAGCGCAAGGCAAGGTCCGACGCGGAGCGTCAGGCGAGGGAACAGGCTGCCGCTTCGATGCCGAAAATCGAACCCGTTGCGCCGCCGTCGCCACCGCCGGCGGCCGCCGCAGCCGCCGCCGGTGCCGACCTCGGCGACCTGCTGGGCGACCTGGACAATTTCGGCAAGCACGAAGAGGACGAGCGCAAGGCCAAGGAAGAGGCGGAACGCCAGGCGAAAGAGGCCGCCGCGCGCAAAGCCAAGGAAGCGGCCGAACGCAAGGCCAGGGAGGAGGCCGAGGCAAAGCGCCGCGATGACGAGGAACGCCGCCGCAAGGAGGAAGAGGCCAGGCGTGCGCAGGAAGAAGCCGAGCGCAGGGAGCGCGAAGAGGAAGAGCGCCGCAAGCAGGAGGAGGAAGAGCGCAAGCGCAAGGCCAAAGAGGCGCTTGCCGCCAGGCAGTCGGCGGACAAGGCCGCCAGGCCTGCCGGGAGCGGCGACGATCTCGATGTCAAGGACGACGACCTTGACCTGGACGAGATCAAGCGCGACCAGAAGGTGCTGGCGAAGCGCGCGGAGGTCGAGCCGCCATTGTCGTCGGTGGTGGCGGCGACCGGCGGCCGCCCCAAGCGTTGGGGCAAGCCAGTGGCGATCGCGGTATTCGCGCTGCTGCTCGGCGGCATCGGCATCCTCCACGTCATGCCGGTGTCCACTGCGGACTACGAAAAAGGCGCTTCGGAGGCGCTCGGTGTGCCGGTGAAGATCGGTTCGGCGCGGCTGTCGGCGATTACCGGCCTGGAACTCAAATTCGAGAATGTGTCGGTCGGCGACGCGAAAATCCGCCTGGTACGGGGCGTTCCCGAGATCGGGTCTCTTTTCGGCGCGCGCAAGTCCTTCAGCCGCATGGAGCTGGAAGGCGTCTCCATGGGGCAGTCGCAGGTCGCGGACGCGCTGCTGGGCAAGGCTGCGGGAACGAATTTCCGTGTTGGGCGCGTGGTGATCAATCAGCTGAGTCTCGAGGGTCCGCTCAAACTTCCGCCGCTGGATGTCGAAGCGACCGTGTCGGCGGACGGCGCTATGCAATCGGTACGGGCGAGCGGCCCGGAGAAGCTCCTGGTGCAGCTCTCGCCCAAGGGCAGCGATCTGGGATTCGAGATCAGCGCCGGTTCGCTCGCGCTGCCGTTCGTTCCGGCCCTGAGCCTGGCGGATTTCGGCATGAAAGGAACCGCGAACCGCAGCGGTGTCACCAGCGCCGAGTTCGACGGCCGCGCCTATGACGGTGTCATCAGCGGGACCGCGAAAATCCAGTGGGGGTCGAGCTGGAGCGTCGAGGGCGAAGTGAAGGCGCGCGCGGTGAAAGTGGCCGTATTTGCGCCGGCGCTGGTCTCCGAGGGCAAGGTCGAGGGCCGCGCCAGCTACGCGATGAGCGGCAGCGCGCCCGGGCAGCTCTATGAGAGCGCGCGCATGAAAGGGGAATTCAAGATCGACAAAGGCGTGCTCGGCAGCTTCGACCTGACGCGCGCGCTGCAGACGGGGGGCGCGCAGAGCACCGGCCGGACCGTATTCAATGAAATGAACGGGCAGGGCGTGTATGAAAAAGGCGCGATCCAGTTGCGCGATATCAGCATGACGGCCGGCGCGATGAGTGCGGGTGCGAGCGTCGACATCGACGCTGGCGGCGCGATTTCAGGCCGCGTCGCGGCCGACGTGAAGACGCCCACTCAGACCTTGCGGGCGGTCCTGAACATCTCGGGCAAGGTGCAGGCTCCCGTCATCAGGAAGTGACCACGCCCAACGTTCTCCGTTTCCGCGGCGCGCGCGCGCTGTCGGACTTCCGCCTCGCCAAGCTGGTCCAGGAACTGAAGAAAGCGCAGCCCGCGGTGCGCGCCGTGGCGGCCGAGTTCTGGCATTTCGTCGAAGCCGGGGACGCGCCAGATGCGCAGGCGCGCGCATTGCTGGAGCGCTTGTTGCGCTACGGCGTCTCCCTGGGGAGCGACGCGCCTCCGGGCGAGACCTTCCTGGTCGTGCCGAGGCTGGGGACCATTTCGCCCTGGTCGTCCAAGGCGACGGAAATTGCGCGCAACTGCGGCCTCGCGCAGGTGCGCAGGATCGAACGCGGGACGCTGTTTGCCATCGACGCCAGGGCAAAGCTCGATCGTCCCGGGATCGCCGCGCTGCTGCACGACCGGATGACGGAAAGCGTGCTCGCGTCGCTCGACGAGGCGCATGACATGTTCCAGCACATCGCGCCACGGCCTCTGGCGCGCGTGCCGCTGGCGGATCTCGAACAGGCCAATGTGCGCCTGGGCCTGGCGCTGAACGACGAGGAAATCGGCTACCTGCGCACGGCCTACCGCGGCATGGGACGCGACCCGACCGACGCCGAACTGACGATGTTCGCCCAGGCGAACTCCGAACACTGCCGGCACAAGATCTTCAACGCCGACTGGATCGTGGACGGCGCGAAGCAGGACAAATCCCTGTTTGCCATGATCCGCCACACCCATGCGGCCAACCCGCAGGGTACCGTGCTGGCGTATGCCGACAACGCGGCGGTTCTGGAAGGTTCGATTGCCAAAAGGTTCTTCCCGGGCATCGACGGAACATACGTTTCGAAAGAGGAACTGACCCATTTCGTCGCCAAGTGCGAGACGCACAACCACCCGACCGCGATCTCGCCATTTCCTGGCGCGGCGACGGGCGCGGGCGGCGAGATCCGCGACGAAGGCGCCACCGGCCGCGGCGCCAAGCCCAAGGCCGGACTGGTCGGCTATTCGGTCTCCAACCTGCGCATCCCCGGCGGCGAGCAGCCCTGGGAAGCGAAGGACTACGGTCGCCCCGGGCGCATCGTATCGGCGCTGCAGATCATGCTGGACGGCCCCATCGGCGCGGCGTCGTTCAACAACGAATTCGGCCGGCCAAACCTGGCCGGTTATTTCCGCAGCTTCGAGCAGCAGGTGGGCGGCGCGCAGCGCGGCTACCACAAGCCGATCATGCTGGCCGGCGGCGTCGGCAGTATTTCCGCGGCGAATTCATTCAAGGAAATCTTCGCGGAGAAAACACTCCTGATCCAGCTCGGCGGGCCCGGCATGCTGATCGGCATGGGCGGCGGCGCGGCCTCCTCGATGCGCGCGGGCGCCAACACGGAGGACCTCGACTTCGATTCGGTGCAGCGCGGCAACGCCGAGATTCAGCGCCGCGCCCAGGAAGTCATCGACCGCTGCGCGCAGCTGGGCCCGGCCAATCCGATCCTGTCCATCCACGACGTTGGCGCAGGCGGGCTGTCGAACGCGTTCCCGGAGCTCGCGCACTCGGCCGCGCGCGGCGCGCGCCTCGACCTGCGCGCGGCGCCGTCGGAAGACAGTGGCATGTCGCCGCGCGAGATCTGGTGCAACGAGGCGCAGGAACGCTATGTGCTGGCCATTGCGCCGGAAAGCCTGAAGCGCTTCGAGGAGATTTGCGCACGCGAGCGCTGTCCGTTTGCGGTTCTGGGTTCTGCGACTGGCGATGGTCATCTCCTGGTATTTGACAGGAGTTTCAATGACAACCCCGTCGATATCGATCTATCGATCGTGCTTGGCAAGCCGCCGAAGATGCTGCGCGACGTGAAACGCGTGAAGCCTTCGCTGGAGCCGCTGTCGCTGGACGGCATCGGGTTGAAGGAAGCGGCGTACCGCGTGCTGCGGCATCCCGCGGTGGCGGACAAGACCTTCCTGATATCGATCGGCGACCGCACGGTCGGCGGCCTGTGCTCGCGCGATCCATTCGTCGGTCCCTGGCAGGTGCCCGTGGCCGATTGCGCGGTCACGCTGCTCGACTACGACGGCTACGCCGGCGAGGCCTTTGCCATCGGCGAGCGCACGCCGCTCGCGTTGATCGACGGCCCGGCTTCGGGACGCATGGCGGTGGGCGAGGCGCTCACCAATCTGGCGGCTGCGAGCGTAGGCGCGCTCGACCGGGTGAAGCTCTCGGCCAACTGGATGGCGGCTGCGGGGTCGCCGGGGGAAGACGCCGCGCTCTTCGATACGGTGCAAGCAGTGGCGATGGAGCTCTGCCCGGCGCTGGGGGTGGCGATCCCGGTCGGCAAGGATTCGTTGTCGATGCGTACCGCCTGGCACGAAGGGGCAATGGCCAAGGAGGTCGTCGCCCCGCTGTCGCTGGTGGTGTCGGCCTTCGCCGCGGTGCAGGATGCGCGCGCCACGCTCACGCCCAGGCTGCGCGCGGACGCGGGCGACACCGAGCTGCTGCTCGTCGACCTCGGGGCGGGGAAGAATCGCCTTGGCGGTTCGATCCTCGCGCAGGTGTTTTCCAGGTTCGGCGACACGGCACCGGATGTCGATTCCGCAGTTCATCTCAGGAATTTCTTTACGGCAATTCAACAATTGAATTCCGAGAACCTCCTGCTCGCCTACCACGACCGCTCCGACGGCGGCCTGCTCGCGACCGTGGCCGAGATGGCCTTCGCCGGCCGCTGCGGGGTCACCGTCAGCCTGGACGAGCTGGTGTTCGACCGCTGGAGCGACGACGTCGACGGCTTCAAGCGCTCGAGCGGCGAGCAACTGGCCGGGCGGCTGCGCGAGCGTGCGTTGCAGGCGATGTTCGCCGAGGAGCTGGGCGCGGTGCTCCAGGTCCGTGCCGCCGACCGCACGAAGGTGATGGACGTCCTGCGCGCCTTCGGGCTGGGGGACCTGTCGTGCGTTCTCGGCCACCTGAATGCGCGCGACGAAATCGCGTTCACCCGCGGCGCGGCGCCCCTCTTCAAGGCAACGCGCGTCGACCTGCAGCGTGCCTGGTCCGAGACGAGCTTCCGCATGCAGCAGCTTCGCGACAATCCGGAGTGCGCGAAGGAGGAATACGACAGGATTCTGGATACAAAGGACCCGGGCCTTTCCTTTCAACTGGGTTTTGAAATAAAAAAAACACCCATCGGAAATTCAAGACCCAAGGTCGCCATCCTTCGGGAGCAGGGCGTCAACAGCCAGGTCGAGATGGCCGCGGCGTTCACGCGCGCGGGCTTCGAGGCGGTGGACGTGCACATGTCCGACATCCTCGCCGGGCGCGCGCAGCTTTCGGCGTTCAAGGGCCTGGCGGCCTGTGGCGGATTTTCCTACGGCGACGTGCTGGGCGGCGGACAGGGCTGGGCCAAGTCGATCCTGTTCAACGCGCGCGCGCGCGCCGAGTTCGAGGCCTTCTTCGGGCGCTCCGATACCTTCGCGCTGGGCTCCTGCAACGGCTGTCAGATGATGGCGGCGCTGAAGGAGATCATCCCGGGCGCGGAGCGCTGGCCGCCGTTCACCTGGAACCGGTCGGCGCAGTTCGAGGCGCGCTTCGTGATGGTGGAGGTGCAGGACAGCCCGTCGATTCTGTTCCAGGGCATGGCCGGCAGCCGCATGCCGATCGCCACGGCACACGGCGAGGGCTACGCGGCCTTCGCGGATGCGAAGAGCATCGCCGGGGCGAAGGTGGCGTTGCGCTTTGTCGACAATCACGGCAAGGTCACGCAGCAGCACCCGTACAACCCGAACGGTTCGCCCGCCGGCATTACCGGTCTGACCACGCCCGACGGCCGCTTCACGGTGGTCATGCCGCACCCGGAGCGCGTGTTCCGCTCGATCCAGATGTCGTGGGCACCGGACAACGCACCGGAGGACTCGCCGTGGATGCAGCTCTTCTATAATGCGCGCCAATGGGTCGGTTAATCTTCCTGCTGTGGTTCCTCCTTCTCGCGCCGCCCATGCACGCCGCCGAGTGCCCGC
>Ga0315912_10003938_pt1 | contig 14380 bp, 7 predicted proteins | sample VfabasoilMG_FD_204469 | JGI IMG/M metagenome (GOLD analysis project Ga0315912, IMG submission 204469) | Garden soil microbial communities collected in Santa Monica, California, United States - V. faba soil | ecosystem: Environmental > Terrestrial > Soil > Garden | place: USA: California... | reverse complement strand
GTCGCCGACATCGCAACGGGCCTCCAGCGTTCGTCGCCGCGATGGGCGATCCCCGTCGGCGACATGCTGGTCTTCGCGGCGACGACCTTCGGTGACGGCGAGGAGCTCTGGGCGACCGACGGCACGGCGGCGGGCACGCGACAGCTCATCGATCTCCAGCCCGGCGCGGCGAGCTCGCTCGAGGGCATCCTCGGACGGCTCGGAGGTTCACTCCTGATCGCTGCCGACGACGGCGTCACCGGCTCGGAGCCCTGGGTCGTCGTGCTCGACCGCGACGACGACGCGGTGCCCGACGCGTGCGACACGTGTCTCGACGTCGCCAATGGCGATGCTGACGGCGACACGGTGCAGGACGATCTCGACGTGGACGGCGACGGGCTCGGCGGCGCCTGCGATCCCGATGGCGACGCCGACGGCGTCGATCAGGCGTCGGGCGACTGCGACGACATGCGCGCCGACATCCTGCACGCCGCGGCACCCGTCACGGGACTGCGCGTCGCGCGAGCCGCAGACATCGAGCTCACTTGGGACGATCAGTCGGCCGTGGCCGGCCCCGGCATCCGTTACGACGTCGTCATCGGCCCGCTCGGGCCATGGGATCGCCTCGCTCCCTACGCGGGCGCATCCTGCGCACTCGACGACATCGCGACGCCGGACGCCGGGCTGCCCATCGCGGGCTCCGCGTGGATCGTCGTCCGGGCGGGCTTCGCGCCCGGCTCGAACTGCGCATCTGGCACTCATGGCGATGGAGCTCCCGGTCCATGGGACGCCCTCGACACCGCGAGCCCCTGCCCCTGACGTCCATCGCGCGAGCGCGACGCGTCATTTCTCGGACGCAACCACCTCGGGGCGGATCCCCGGCTTCCTGAACGAGGCACGCTCGCATTCCGACGGGCCGGGGCGTACTGTCATCCCATTCCCCACGGGGAGGGGACATCATGGCCCTCATCATCCGTAGCCCTCGCCTCGTCCGGACAGCGCTGCTCGTCGCCACGCTCGGTGGGACCGCCGTCGCGGCGACGTGCCCGCCGCAGCCGCCCGAGCTGCTCGCCGACACGGACACGCGATACGGCTCGCAGCAGCCCGGCAACTTCCTCGCGATAGGCGACACGCTCTACTTCACGACCTTCGGCGCCGGCGTCGGGAACGAGCTGTGGAAGACGGACGGCAGCGCAGCGGGCACGACCCTGGTCGCGGACATCAACCCGGGCCGGCCCGACTCGAGCCCGAGAGGCCTGGCGAACGTCGGCGGCCAGCTCTTCTTCTCGGCCGACGACGGCATGAACGGCCGCGAGCTCTGGACGAGCGACGGCACTCCGGGCGGCACCCTACTCGTGAAAGACATCAACCCCGGCCCCGCGAGCTCGGAGCCCTCGTCCATTGCGGATGTCGGAGGCCGCGCCTTCCTCGCTGCCGACGACGGGACGAGCGGGGCAGAGCCATGGACGAGCGACGGCACGCCGGGCGGTACGGCGCTCGTGAGCGACGTCCGGTCAGGACCCGAGGGCTCATCCCCTGCGGCCTTCGCGGATCTCGCGGGCGCGGCCTTCTTCGCGGCGGACGACGGCATCGCGGGCAGCGAGCTCTGGAGCAGCGACGGGACGGGCGCGGGCACCCGCCTCGTGAAAGACATCTGCGCCGGCGGGAGCTCCGCTCCCAGCTCGCTCGTGGACTTCGGCGGCACGCTCTACTTCGCCGCGGACGAGTGCAGCGGCGACCTCACCTTGTGGAAGACCGACGGGACGGCGCCAGGCACGCTGCGCGTCGCGTCGCTGGGAGCGGGTCAGGACTACGAGCGCGCCAGCGACCTGACGCCCGTCGGGCCCTTCCTCTACTTCCGGACACGTAGCTGGCGCCAGAGTCTATGGGTGACGGATGGCAGCCTCACGACGGAGATCGTCAGCGGAGTCAACGACATCGCCATGGCAGCCATGGGCGGTCGGCTCTACGTCGGCATCGAGGGCGAGCTCATGATCGTGGACGGTGCGGCAGGCACCGCGATGCCCATCGCGACGGTGTCTGACCGCTACGACGTCATCGAGCTGGCGGATCTCTCGGGGACGCTCATCCTGCTTGCGAGCAACACTTTCGGGACGATGCGGCTCTGGACGAGCGATGGCAGCCCGGGAGGCACCATCCAGGTCGCCACGGTGGACGGTGTCGGCGACGAATTCGCCTTCGACCCGCCTTCCGGGATCGCCGTCACGTCCAGCTTCGCTTTCTTCGCGGGAGAGGACGCAGTCAACGGCCACGAGCTGTGGCGCAGCGACGGCACGGTGGCCGGCACCGCCATGGTGCAGGCGATCGCGCCGGCGACGCGCGGACCGTGGAGCGTGAGGGCTCCCCACCCGCTGGACGATCGACTCTTCTTCTGCGTCGTGAAAGACGACCCTGATCCCGACTGGGGGATGATCGACGCGAAGCGAGGAGAGCTCTGGGTCACCGACGGCACGCCGGCGGGAACCCAGGCCCTGCCGCCGTTCGCAGGTCTCGGCGGCTTCGCGACGCTGGGCGACGTGGTCCTCTTCGACGGATGCAACCCTCCGGCATGCGAGCAGCACGGGCTCTGGCGCAGCGACGGCACGCCCGGCGGGACGTTCCTCGTCGATGACAGGGTTGAGCCGACGCGCATCATTCGCGCGGGGGAGGTCGTCTACCTCACCTCGGGGCCGAACCAGGGGGAACTCTGGAGGACGGGCGGCACGGCCGCCACGACGCGGCGGATCGCCGCGTTCCCGGCCATTCGCGCCCTCGCAGCGACGCCGACCCGCCTGTTCCTCGTGAGCGACGACTTCTCGGATGCGTCGTTGTGCATCAGCGACGGAACGCCTGCGGGCACGCGGGTCATCGCACCGCTTCCGGACTCGCCCGACGTCATGGTTCCCGCTGGCGAACGCATGTTCCTCGTCATGGCCGGCGCGCTCTGGGTGAGCGACGGCACGGCTCCCGGCACTTTCCAGCTCCGCGACGGCGTTTCCTCGCAGCAGCTTCCCATGGCACTCGGCGATCGCCTCCTCTTCACGGCGTACGACCCGGACACCGGCAACGAGCTGTTCGTCAGCGACGGCACGGTGGCGGGCACCGGACTCGTCGCGGACATCCGACCGGGCGACCTCGGCTCGCTCCGCAACCTCTGGGGCACCGTGCTCGACGCCCATGCGCTGTTCCTGGCCGACGACGGCGTCTCGGGCGCGGAGCTCTGGAGCAGCGACGGCACCGCCGCAGGCACGATGCTGTTGCGCGACATCAATCCGGGGCCCGATGGGACCTCGGGATGGACGGTCCCCGTCGTGTCCGGCTGCCGCGCCTACTTCCTTGCGTCGTCTCCTGCAACGGGTGAGGAGCTCTGGACGACGGATGGCACGGCCGCGGGTACGACCCTCGCAGCGGGCTGGCGGCCGGGAGACGCCTCCCTGGCGCCCACGCCCCTCGCGTCGTGGAGCGGCCGCATGCTCCTCGTCGTCGATGACAGCATGCTCGGACGAGAGCCGCACGCGGTGATCCTCGATGCCGACGGCGATCTCGTCGGCGACGCGTGCGACACCTGCGCGTGCCTCGCCAACCCCGACGCGGACGCGGACGGCGCGCAGGACGACGGCGACTCCGATGCGGACGGCTTCGGCGACGCCTGCGATCCGTGTCCCTCGGGCGCCGACGCGGATGTGGACGGCGATCGGCTACCCGACGACGCGGACGACGACTCCGTGCTCGATGGCTGCGATCCGTGCCCCGACGAGGCGCCGGACGACGCGGACGGCGACGGCGTCTGCGACGGCATGCGCTCGCAGGCTCCCCTGGGTGCCGGCGACAACTGCGCCGCGCTCCCGAATCCCTCGCAGGCGGACGCCGACGGCGACTCCTGGGGCGACGCCTGCGATGCGTGCCCGCTGGCCGACGCCGACGCGGATCTCGACGGGGAGCCCGACGACGCCGACGGCGATCGCGCGAGCGACGCCTGCGATCCCTGTCCCGACGACGCACCGGACGATCCGGACGGCGACGGCTGGTGCGCCGGCGCCCGCTTCAACGCGCCGAGCATCGGGGGCTCAGATCGCTGCCCCGCGACGTCCGATGCGGCGCAGCCCGACGCGGACGGCGACACGACGGGCGACGCGTGCGATTGCGAGCCGGCCGATCCGGCCATCGGCGCTCCGGGTGCCCGACTCCTAGCCGATCTCGCGCCCGGGCTGGGGGATTCCCTTCCCGTGCGCGGCGCGCGAGTCGGATCGCTGACGTACTTCGCGGCCGGCGGCAGCGGCCTCGGACGCGAGCTCTGGGTGACCGACGGATCGACCGCCGGCACGCGACTCGTCGAGGACATCAGGCCGGGGCCGGAGGGATCGAATCCGATGGGATGCACGGCCGTCGGCAGCACGCTCTTCTTCGGGGCCGACGACGGGATCAGCGGCAAGGATCTCTGGAAGACGGACGGCCTTCCCGGAGGGACCGTGCGCGTCGCCGATCTCGCGACGGTCGCAATGGACAGCAGCGATCGGGAGCAGCCAGTCGCCCTCGGCGGCATCCTCTACTTCGTAGGGGACGACGGCGTCGCCGGCGAGGAGCTGTGGAGAAGCGACGGCACGGCCCTCGGCACCTCGATGGTGGCCGACATTCACCCGGGCGCCGAGGACGGCAGCATCGGCTACCTGACTGTCGTCGGTGACCGACTGCTCTTCATGGCCGACGACGGGGTCGGCGGCCTCGAGCTGTGGGCGAGCGACGGCAGCGCGGCAGGTACGGTCCTCGTCGCCGACATCCGGCCGGGAGCCAACGGATCCCTGTCCCCCTCCAAGCCTCTCGTGGCCGGCGACAAGCTGCTCTTTGCGGCGAACGACGGAGCGCACGGGCGCGAGCCATGGGTCTCGGACGGCACGGCGGCAGGAACGCGGATGCTCTCGGACGTCGGCTTGAGTGGCGACCTGGCGTTGGCAGGAGACTTCCTGTACTTCAGGATCGACAACCACGCCCTCTGGAAGGTAGGGATCGCAGGGGGCGGCCCGAATCTCGTGACCGACATCGCTCCGGCCGCATTCGTCACGGGCTCGCAGCTCGTCGTGCTGGGTCAGCAGTTCTTCTTCGCGGCCGACGATGACGTGACGGGAGCGGAGCTCTGGGCTACCGACGGCACGGCCGGCGGGACTCGCCTGGTCAGCGACATCGCGCCGGGATCGGCCTCCTCGCGCCCGCAGCAGCTCGTCGCATGGAATGGCCTCCTGCTCTTCGTCGCCGGCAACGGCGTAGCGGGGCGCGAAGTCTACTCGAGCGACGGCACCGAGGCCGGCACCCGCATCCTCGCCGACGTGAGTCCTGGCCCCGCGGATTCGGATCCCCGGTTCCTTCAGGATCTCGGCGCGAGGTACCTCGTCGTCGCCAGCGACGGCGCCACCGGCTTCGAGCCGTGGCTCCTCGCCGCCGATCTGGACGGCGATCTCACGCCCGATTCCTGCGATCCGGACGCCGACGGCGACGGCGTGGCCTCGTCCGCCGGCGACTGCGACGACAGGCGGGCCGACGTGCTGCGGGATCCCGCCCCCGTGACGGACCTTCGCGTCACGCTCGACGCCTCCGACATCGCGCTGAGCTGGGAGGACCAAGCCGCCGTCTCCGGCGCCGCCATCCGCTACGACATCGTCGTCGGCCCACTGCGCATGCGCCCGTGGGATCGCGTCGCTCCCTACGCCTTTGCCCAGTGCGCCGTGGACGCTCTTGCGCGCTCCTCGCTGACGCTGACCATCACGGGCTCGGCATGGATCGTCGTCCGCCCCTCCTTCTCCCCGACAGCCTGTGCGCCCGGCACCTACGGCCCCGGCGGCCCCGGCCCCTGGGACGCCCTCGACGCGGCGAGCCCCTGCCCCTGACCCTCACTCCGCTCGCAGCGCCTCCACCGGATCGAGGCTCGCGGCCCGGCGGGCCGGGAGGACGCCCGAGAGCAGGCCGACGGCGAGACTGACGGCGAGCGCCATGAGCACGAACGGCACGGGCGTGTGAACGCGCAGGCCGGGCACGACGACGCCGAGAAGCTGCGCGAGGCCGATGCCGACGCCGACGCCGATGGCGCCGCCCATGAGCGAGAGCAGCGTCGCCTCGCCGACGAACAGCGCGAGGATCTGGCCGCGCGTGGCACCCAGCGCCTTCACGAGGCCGATCTCGGCGACGCGCTCGTTCACGCTGATCCACATCATCGTCAGGATGCCGAGCGCACCGACGAGCAGCGAAATCGCCGCGATCCCGCCGACCGCGGAGCTGATCATGCCGATGACCTTTCCGAGCACCGCGAGCATGGCGTCCTGGGTCGTGACCGTGAAATCCTCCTCGTCGTCGTGGCGTGCGGTGAGGATCCGCTTGATGTCGGCGACCACGCGATCCTCGATGCTGGCGCTCGCGTAGACGAGATCCACCTCGAAGAGGCCGTCGCGGTTGAAGAGCTGCTGCGCGCTCGCGACGTCCACGTAGGCGCGATCGTCGAGGTCCATGCCGAGCAGCAGTCCCTTCGGCTCCATGACGCCGATGACGAGGTAGCGCGCGCCGCCGATGCGCACGTGCTCGCCCAGGGCGTTCCTCTCGCCGAACAGCTCGCGCTTCAGCTTCGGTCCCAGCACCGTCAGGGGACGCTGCGTGCGCGGATCGCCCTTCGGGAGGAACCGGCCCTGCCGCACGCCGAACTTCCAGACCTGCGGCGCCTGCCATGTCACGCCGACGATCGGGATGCTCCTCCCCCTCTCGCCCCACTCCACGCGCGCGAAGCCCAGCATCGCCGGCATGACGTTCTCGACGCCGGGGATGCGCTGGAGCGCCTCGGCGTCCTCGATCGTCAGCTTGCGCTGCGTCCCCGCGAGCGCTCCCGGCGATCCCGACGTCGAGACCTTCCCGGGATTGATGGCGATGATCGTCGTGCCGAACTGCGAGAACGACTCCGTGACGTACTTGCGCGTGCCCTCCCCGATGCTCGTCAGCATGATCACCGACGCGATCCCGATGACGATCCCGAGCGTCGTCAGGAACGACCTCAGCCGATGAGCGACGACCGCGCTCGACGTCAGCGCCAGCAGGTCGCGCGTCCTCATCGCCGCGTCAACGCCGCGACGGGATCGAGGCGCGACGCGCGCCGAGCGGGCAGAGCGCCGAAGACGACTCCCATCCCCACCGACACGACGATCGCCGCGGCGACCGCCCAGCCCGGCGCATGCAGCGGGAACGTGGGCCATGCCTGCCGCAGGATTGCCGACACGCCGTAGCCGGCGACAAGGCCGACGACGCCGCCGGCGCTCGAGAGCAGCGCCGCCTCCATGAGGAACGCGAGCGTGATCTGCCGAGGCGTCGCGCCCAGCGCCTTGAGGAGCCCCACCTCGCTCGTGCGCTCCGAGACCGAGACGAGCATGACGTTCATGATGGCGACGCCCGCGACGATCAGCGAAATGGCGGCAATTCCGCCGAGCGCCGCGGTCAGCACGACGAGGATGGCGTCGAGCGTCTGAACGACGGCGTCCTCCGTCAGCACGGTGACGTCCTCCTCGCCGTGCCGCTCCGCGAGGAGATCGAGGATCGCCTGCTTCGTCGCGGGGATCTCGTCGTGGCGGCCGACCTCGACGAGGATGCGGAAGAGTCCGGCCTGATCGAACATCGCGAGGCAGTGGACGACGGGGATCTCGACGACCTCGTCGAGATCGAGCCCGAGCTGCGTGCCGCGCGGCGCGATCACGCCGATGACGCGGAAGCGCTCGCCGCCCAGCTTCAGCACCTCGCCGAGCGGATTGGCGTCCGCGAACAGCTCGCGCTGGAGCTTCGCGCCGATGGCGCAGACGCGCGGCGCGTGACGCGGATCGCCCTCGGGCAGGAAGCGTCCCGTCTGGATCTGGAGATGCCTGATGTTGAGCAGGTCATGCGTCGCGCCGATGACGGTGACGCGGCGCTGCCGATCACGGTAGTTCGCCTCCGCCTCCCCCATCGACAGCGGGGTGACGTGGCGCGTCGAGGGGATGCGCGTCGCGACGGCCTCCGCGTCGTCGAGCGTGAGATCGTTCGGCACGCCGCCGGCGAGCGGAAGCCCGGTCGTCTCGATCTTCCCCGGCAGCACGATGACGAGGTTGCTTCCGAGCTCGGAGAACTGCGCGACGACGTAGCGGCGCGCGCCCTCGCCGAGGCTCGTCAGCACGATGACCGAGGCCACGCCGATGGCGACGCCCATGAGCGCGAGGATGCTTCGAAGCCCATGCCCTCGCAGCGCCGTGCTGGAATACGCGACGACGTCGCTCGCGCGCATCATGAGCCGCCCATCGCACGATGCTATCCTGCGGGCCTGCTGCGCGGAATCGGCACCGCGGCGAACGGCCGCCGGCGAGCGAGCGGGAGATCGGTCGGCAATGTCGGTGCGTTACCTGATGGCGGCAGTCGGCGCATGTCTCCTCGTTGCCGAGGCCTCCGCGGCGGCGCCGGCGACGGTGCGCGGTCCCGTCCCGATCTTCCGCGCGCTGGACCTCAGCGACGAGCCTTCCCTCCTGGCCGAGGGCGTCGAGCTCCCTGTTCTCGAGGAAACCGTCGTCTTTCTCGAAGGCCGGCCGGGCGGCGATCCCACCATCGTCAAGCGCAGGGTGACGGTCTACACGCTGGCCGCGCCGGATGGCACGCGGATCCATGCGTCGCCCGATATCGGCGTGCGCGACGATCCGCGCCTCGGAGGGCGTGCCATCGCCTGCGAGTTCCCTCCCAACCGCTCGTTCCTCGGCGGAGGGATCGTCGCTCTCATGGCAGCCGCAGCCTGCTCCTGGATCTCGTGGCGGAGGCGGGCGCGAGCCGACTCGAGCGCTTTCGCTCTCCTCGGCCTCGGCTTCGGTGCCGCGGCTCTCGGCTTCTTCCGGGCCGGCGCGTGGGGATCCTTCGCGACGATCGACGGCGACGAGCTGCAGTACCTCGAGTGGGCTGGTGATCTCGCCGCCGGGAGACCCCTGACGCCTTCCGGCTTCGGCATCGGATGGCCGCTCCTGCTCGCGCCGTTGTTCCGCGCGCTGCACGCTCCCGCCGATCCGGCGGCGGCGATCTTCGTGCTGGCTCCTTTCAGCGGGGCTGTCGTGAGCGGCGGCACGGCCGTCGTCACCGCCCTCATGGCGCAACGGCTGTGGGGCAGCAGGGCGCGCGGGATCCTCGCCGGCGTCGCATGGGCCACGTGGGTCACGTTCGTGCGACATCCCCATTTCGGCTGGCCTCCCGGCCCGCACGTCGGACGGAGCTGCTTCGCGTGGGACGCGACAGCATCGCCCTGGAGCCTCGACCTCTACTACTGGGCCGTCCGATCGGGCTGGTCGGCACTGTCGGACGCGCCGACGGCGCTGCTCATCGCCATCGCGGCCTCGCTCGGATTCACGGCGCTCGCCCGCGAGCATGATGGAGGCTCAGGCCGCCTCGCGTGGATCGGCGCGGGCCTCGCGGCGGGCTGGGCTCTCTCCATGCGCGTGGCCGCCATCATCCCTGTCGCCATCCTCGGCACGTGCCTGGTGCTCCAGGCGTTCCGGCGGCCCGCACCGAACCGCTGGCGCACGGCCATGGCCTGGGGGGGACTCGCTGCCGCCCTGGCCTACCTGCCACAGCTCTTCGTGAACTGGTCATGGACGGGGAGTCCCCTGCGCACGGCCTACAGCATCAACGAGCACGATCTCGCCATGCGAGTGCGCCCGCTGTTCTCGCTGCAGCGGGCCGCCTCGGAGGGGCTGGCGTTCTACGCGAGCTACCATGCGCCGCTCCTCGCCGTCACGGGCATCGCCCTCTGCTGGCCGGCACTGCGTGGCGGACGACTCGCGCGCGGTGGAGCCGTCACGCTCGCCGTCACGTCGGCGGCCGTTCTCCTCGCGATGGCCGCATTCGCCTATGGGACGCATCAGCCGGCGAGGCTCGTGCTGCCCGCGATCCCCTTGCTCTTCGCCGGCATGGCGGGCTGGGGACTCGGGAGCGAGGAGGCGGCGGAGCCGCGCGGCCTCCTCGCCATCCCCTTCCTGCTGGCGGTCGTGGCGTGGGTACCGGGCTTCCCGTTGCCACCGGAGCTGGGACTTCCATTGCCGCGATGGCTCGCGCTCGCAGCGCCTCTCGTGCTGATCATCGTGGCCGCGGCAGGGACCAGCGTGCGCTGGTGGACGAGGCGCGAAGCGTGGATTCTCTGCATCGCCGTGGTGGCGGCGGCTGTCTCGGGATGGCTGCCGTGGGTCGCAGGCGCAGCGCTCGTCGCCCCCATCGTCGTCGCCGCGCTCCCGAGACGCATGCCCGACGCGACGACGGCTGCCTGATCGCTCGCGCTCAGGGAGCGCGGCGCGCCAGCAGGAATCCCTCCTGGCGCGACACGATCTCATGCGTGCCCGCGCTCGCGAGCCGAGCGACCGCCGACTCGAAGAGCTCCTGCTCTTCGGGACTGCTGCGCCAGGGCGGCGCGAAGTCCAGCAGGATCCAGTCGGCGTCCTCCACCGTCGGGAAGATCCGGATGTCGGCGCGGTTGCTGAAGTGCGGAGCCAGGTAGGCCGTCGCCGCGAGGCTTCCCGTCGGTGGGATGACCGACTGCAGGCGCTGAATCTCCGCGCGGCGTGCGGGCGCCAGGGGTGCCGAGCAGCGCCCGTAGACATCGCGGCTCACCGTGAAGGCCGACAGTCCCGCCGCGGCGAGGCAAGCCACGACGACGACGAGCATGGCGGCCTGCTTCCCCGCGAAGCGCTTCTCGATCCGCGCGAGGCTCGGCGCGACGGCGACGAGGAGCACGGCCATGATGTCGATCGAGTGCCATGACAGGGGGTTGAGTGGCAGCTCGTAGCCGCCGTGATGTCCCATTCCATACACCACGACGTACGGCAGGACGGCGATGCTCGCACGCGAGAGAAGCGGAAGGCCGGCGAGCGCCACGACGTGGAACAGCAGGCACGCAGCCGCCGCGCGGAGGGTATCGCCCATGGGCCCGCTCGCCTTCGCCACCTGCGCGTACCAGGTGCCATGTCCCTCGGCGAAGGCAGGGATGATCACCAGTCCGGCCAGCAGGAACCACGCGGCTCCGACGAAGGCGACGGTAACGCCTGCCCGGCGCCTCCCGGCGAGGAACCAGGCGAGGCCCACGCCGCACCATGCAATCCCGGCCTGCTCGAGCGTGAGCAGCGTGAGGATGAACAGCAGGACGAATGTCACTCGTCGTCCGCGCAGCCATGCTTCGTTCGCGAAGAGGAACGGCACGGCGAACTGCACGTCCGGATGAGGCCCGAAGCTGTTGAGACCGGCGACGCCGCCGTGCAACGACGGGTGCACCGCGACGAGAAGCGCGAGCAGCAGCGAGCCCCTCGTGCTCACTGCTACGGCGCGCGCCAGGCGGTACGTCGCCACGGGCAGGAGGCCCGCGGCCAGGGAGCTGATCAGGAAGAACGTGCTGGCGTCGGGGTGCAGAGCATGCAGGGCGACGGACACCCAGTGCGTGACGTACAGGTGCTCGCCGAACAGGTGCGCGCCACGGACCCCGACCGTCACGGTCAGGCCCGCTCCATGCGTCGCATTCCACGCCGACTGGGTGAAGTACGTGAGGTCCCGTCCGGACGTGTAGAGATTCTCGTAGAGATGGAGCTGGTGGAGGAACGAGGTGACGCCCACGGCCACGGCCATGAGCGCGACCAGGAGCGCCTCCCGGCGACCGTTCCGGGGAACCTCGACGTCGCTCACGGAAGCCCCACTGCCCGCGCACCGGGCTGCGGCTGATCGGCGACGACGGCGCCGTCGGCCATCCGCACGAGCCGTCGCGCGCGTTGCGCGACCGACGGATCGTGCGTGACGAGCACGAGCGTCAGCCCGGCCGCGTTCATGCTCTCGATCAGCGCGAGCACTTCGGCGCCCGACCTCGAGTCGAGGTTTCCCGTCGGCTCGTCGGCGAGCAGGATGGCCGGTCGCATGACGACGGCGCGCGCGATGGCGACGCGCTGGCGCTCGCCGCCCGAGAGCTGGTTGGGGACGTGGCTCGCGCGCGGCGAGAGACCGACGGCATCGAGCGATTCCGCGACGCGGCGCTTCCGCTCGGCGGGCTCGATGCCCGCGAAGATCATCGGGAGCTCGACGTTCCCGGCCGCGGTGAGTCGCGGCACGAGGTGGAACGACTGGAAGACGAAGCCGATCTTCCTCTGCCTGACGGCCGACAGGGCCCGCTCGTCGAGGGACGAGACGTCCTCGCCATCGAGGACGTAGGTTCCGCCGCTCGGTCGATCCAGGCAGCCGACGATGTTGAGCAGCGTGGACTTGCCCGAGCCCGAGGGCCCCATGAGCGCGACGTGCTCGCCCTCCGCGATGCGCAGGCTCACGCTCATCAGGGCATGGACCTTCGCGTCCCCGACCTCGAAGACGCGCGACACGGCGCGCAGCTCGATCACGACGCGGGCGCCTCGCTCGTCGCGACGCGCGCGCCCTCCTTCACCTCCTCGCGATCGAGGGAGACGACGACGGGATCGCCCACCGAGAGGCCCGAGAGGATCTCCACGAACTCCCAGTTGCGCAGGCCCGTCGTCACGTCCACCGAGACGAGCCGGCCGTCGCGCGCGACGAGCACCTTCGAGCCCTCGAGCAGCGCGAAGCTCGGGATGCGGAGGACCTCGTCCGTGGCGCGCAGGATGATCTCGACGTCGGCCGTGGCTCCCGGCTTCACGACCACGCCCTCGGGCAACCTGCCGTCGAGCTCGACCTCGACCTCGAACGTGCGACTCTGCTGCTGCTGATCCTCGACGTAGGGCGAGACGCGCACGACGGCGCCCATGAGCGGCGTGTCGGGATAGGGATCGAGCGTCACGCGCACGGGAAGCCCGACGACCACGCGGCCGACGTCCACCTCGTCGAGCGGCGCGCTCACGTAGAGGTCGGTGTCGTCGATGAGGTCGAGCACGGGCGGGATGAAGATGCCCGGCGCCGAAGGCGCGAGGAACTCGCCGACCTCGGCGCGTACCTCCGCGACGACGCCGTCGAACGGCGCGCGCAACGTCGTCTTGGCGAGCAGCGCGTCCGCGAGCTTGACCGATGCCTCGGCCTGGCGCGCGGAGGCGCCTGCCGCCTGGCACGCGGCGGTCGCGCGATCCTTCAACACGTCCGCCTGCTCGAGGCGATCCTGCGAGACGATCTCCTGCTTCGACAGCGAGCGCATGCGCTCGAGATCGCGTCGCGCCTGCTCGGCCGCGGCGCACGACTCGCGGGCCTGAGCCTGCGCGGAGTCGAGCGCACGACGGCTCACCTCCCACTGCGCGCGCAGCTCGGCGTCGGCGAGCCGCAGGAGAACCTGCCCGGCGGTGACGCGCTGCCCCTCCCGCACCGCCAGCTCCTCGATGAGCCCCGCCATCTCCGCCGAGAGCGATGCGCGGCGTCGCGTTCGTACGGTCCCGGCCTTGCTGTTCGTTACCGTTTCCTCGACCCGACCTCGCTCGACGGCCCGGACCGTCACTGGGATCGGCTCCGGCCGCAGCCAGAGCGCCCACGCCCCGGCGCACAGGCCGACGACGATCAACAGCGCGATGGCGCGCTTCACCAAGGCGTTCATCTCGCCTTGATGCTAGCAGCGACGGCCTGCCCGCTCGGGGTAACCCCGCTCACGTCCCCAGACGATGGCCACCAGGCTCCGTCACGCCTCTAACTGTCGCAAGTCCCCGGGGCATCCGTTCTCGTAGACCGACTCGTCCGTGCTCGTGGCGCTCTGGCCATGAGCGCGGACGATGTCGGACCGGTCGACGCGCATGCTCGTGACGGGGCGTGAGCTGCGCCCGTCGAGCGGCACTGGCACTCGTCCGATGAGGCAGGCCCCAGCACCGAAGGTCCCCCTACCACCTGAACGCAGCCGCCGTGCCCGTCGTGCCGGGCACGCGGTCGGCCGGCGCGACCAGCACCTGGCCTCCGTTCAGCAGCACGATCTCCGCGAGATCGTCGAGCACGTCCGCCGATCCCGGCTCGCGCTGCGACGCGAAGCTGAGCGCGCCGCTGCCGCGATCGATGCGGCCCCACGCATGGGTTCCGTCGCCGAGCACGAGATGCGACACGCGCCCCTGCACGGCCGCTCGCGCGATCTCGGAGGCGTCCGAGGACGCGCGTCCGCGAGCGGCGCCGGCGCCGACGAGATCGAGCGCGCGATCGACTTGCGCGCGGCGATGCGGCTCGAGCAGGGCCCACGCCGCCGCGTGCAGCTGCTCGCGCGAGAGCGAGCGCGGATCCGCGACGATGCCCTCGCTCAGAAGCTCATGGTCACGCGCGATCGTGCGGTAGGCGCCCTGATGCTCCTGCGACGCGGCGAGCACGAGCGGCAGGCTCGACGGCCTGCTGAAGCTCTCGGCAACGGCCCGATCGATGGCGCGGTAGAAGCGCACGAGATCCTTGTCGATCTCGCGATCCGATCCGCCGTAGCCAT
>Ga0315912_10003937_pt1 | contig 14384 bp, 14 predicted proteins | sample VfabasoilMG_FD_204469 | JGI IMG/M metagenome (GOLD analysis project Ga0315912, IMG submission 204469) | Garden soil microbial communities collected in Santa Monica, California, United States - V. faba soil | ecosystem: Environmental > Terrestrial > Soil > Garden | place: USA: California... | reverse complement strand
AGCTCTGGCGCGACGCCGACCTCCAGCTGCACGTTGGCCAAGCAGTGCGCCACCAAGGCCTCCATGCGCACCAAGTTCCGGCCCAGCACGTCCCCGGTATGCCCGCCCACGGCCAAGCTACCATCCCTCAGCAAGCGAAACGCGACGGTCGCGTTGCTCAGCGCGTTCCGCAATTCGTGTGCCAGAAACCCGAAGCGTTCGGTGATGAGCCGGTTCTCTCCTTCGCGGTGTCTTCGCCAGTAATCGTCGATGGCGGTGGCGATACCGGTGTCGATACATTGGTTCAGGCGCTTGTACTCTTCGGCCGAGATGGTGAGATCGTAGCGCTCGCCCACCTGGCCGATGGCCTGGGAGATCGCGCCGAAGATCAATGGCAGTTGGGTCAACGCTACGCCGGCCTCGTGCCGCTCCTTGGCAATCTCCGCGGCGGCGTCACTCGAGCCAGGCAATGGCGACTGCGAGTCGGGGCTGCCGAAGTCACGCCGCAGCGCGCGTAGGATCTCGTCGAAGAAGCGCGCAACGTCGGCTAGCGGATTGTCGACATTTGCGTCACGGAGCTGCGCCTCACACGCGTGCAGGATCTGCTCGCGCCGGGCATGCATGAACTCGTGCAACAAGACTTGGGCCGTCATGGATTTGCCGAACCGATCAGGCGCTCGAAAAGGTACTCGAACTAGCCTCGGCAGTGCCCGATCAGTCGTGTCCGGGAGATCACGGACAGCGCCGGACCGTGCGCGAGCGCCCGTGAAACTGCACTCGGGGGCGCGTTCCTTGGTGAAAACACTCATTCCGACCGCTCGCGGTCTCAGCTACGCTACTCGGCATGGCAAAGCATTCGGGCTCGGCGTTGCGCTACCTGTACGGCGTTTGCGTGCTGATCGTCGAAGACGACGCGGACGCAGCAGACCTGTACGGCTTGTGGCTGCGCGACGCCGGGCATCGCGTGAGCATCGTGGGTGATGCCACTCGCGCTTTGATCTTGGCGCCGATGCTGCGTCCGGCCGTAGTCGTCGTCGACATCGGGCTGCCCGGCATCGACGGCGTCGAACTCGTGCGTGAGCTGCGTGCGCTGCCGGAGCTCGTGTATTGCCGCTACGTCGCGGTCAGCGCCTATGCGGAAGTGAGCCTCCCTGCCCGTTGCCGAGCCGCTGGCTTCGCCGATTTCTTCGAAAAACCCATGCCTCGCCTCGCGCTCGTCAGGAGCGTTCGCGACGCGGCTCGGCGGGACGAACACGCGCGCTTCAGTTGGAGGCTCGGCGCATAAAGCGCCTGCTTCGACAGCTTTCTGAAGGCTTTCGGCCGCAGCGCCGGTAGGGAGCGCTGGCCAAAGGAAGGCGGTGCGAGTAAGCATTTCGATCGAGAAATGCCCTCGCTCAGCTCGAGCATCGTCAACCAGCAGGTCGCCACGGTACGCGACGTGGAAGAGGCGCTCTCGCGCCAGTCGCTGTACGGCGGCGATCTGATCACGAACTTGCTCGAGCTCGCGACGGTCAGTGAAGAGCGCCTGGGCAAGGTGCTGGCCGAGAGTCACGGTCTCGAAGCGGCGCCCACGGGTGAGTTGGCTGTTGCACCCGAGCAGGTGCGCCGTCTGGTGCCGGCGGATATCGCGCAACGTTTCGCGCTTTACCCGCTGGACGAGCGGGATGGCACGCTGACGTTGGCCGTGGCCGAGCCCCTGCCGGGCGAAACCGAACAAGACCTGACGTTCTCGCTGGGCGCGAGAATCGTGCAGAAGGTGGCGCTCTTGGTGCGCGTGCGCCAAGCCATCTCGCGCGACTATGGCAGTCCCCTGGATCGCCGTTCGCTGCGCGTGCTCGCGCGCTTGAGTGGTCGACCCGATCCGAGTCCAAGCTCGCTGCCGGCTCGTCCCGAAGGGCCACTGTCGCGGCGTCCGCCGCAAACGGTGGAGCCCAAGCCCGCGTCAGCGCCGCCCAAGGCTGCCGCCGCAAAGTCTCCGCTGCCGAAATCCCCGCTGCCGAAATCCCCGCTGCCCAAGGCTGGAGCGAGCATTCAGCCGCGCGTGCCACGCGCGCCGGCGCTGCCGGATTTCTCGAGCTTGGCCAAGCCGGCGGACACAGGCTCGCAGCGTCGCCTCGGCCCGTTCACCGCGGCCATGGCCGAGCGCGGCTTGCTCGAAGCTGAAAAGCGCGACGATGTGCTGCGCGCGTTCTTCGACTTTGCCAGCCAATACTTCGATTATTCCGCGCTGTTCGCGGTACAGGGGGACGTGGCCGAAGGCCGTGATGCGGCGGGTGCGGGCGCGCCGCGCTCACGCATCGTAGCCGTGGGTGTGCCGCTCGATTTGCCGAGCGCCATGTCGCGCGCGCGCGATGCGAGTACGTACGAGCTGACGCGCCTGGCCAGCGGCGGCCTCGATGGCGCGCTCGCCAAAGATCTGGAGCGCCGTCCGGGGCGCTTGGTGTTGTTTCTGCCGGTGCAGGTGCGCGGTCGCACGGTCTTGATCTTGTACGGCGATCACGGCGATCGCGATGTGGAGCTGCAAGCGATCGGAGAGGTGATCTCCTTCGTGCCGCTGGTTGCCGGCGCCTTCGAACGCTTGATCTTGCGCAAGCGCTTGCGAGACAAGGGCGGGGATGTGGGAGCGCCGAGCATTCGCGTGGGTAAACCGCGCGAGCCCGCGCGCCCCCCTTTGCCCAACGCCGGCGAGCGCGCAGCGACCTTGGCCTCTTTGATCGAGGAGCGTTCACGCAGCTCCGCGCCCAGCAACGCCAAGCCGAGCTCATCGCCCAAGGCCGCCTCGTCGCCGAAGGCTGCTTCTTCGCCGCCCAATAGGGCTGCTTCAACGCCACCGAAGGCCGCGTCATCGCCGAAGGCCGCGTCATCGCCGCCGAAGGCTGCTTCTTCGCCGCCCAAGGCGAGTTCGCGTCCGCCAGGGCCCAGCGCGAAGCGCTCATCTCTGCCGCCCCAGCCCGCGTCCGATCCCATCACTCCGCCGACTCCGCGCTACACGCCTGCGCCAACGGTGGCCATTCCCGTGATCTCGATCGGCCCAGCGTCGTCGCGGCGCCCCGTGCCGAGCCCCGCGCCAGCGCCACCGCAGCCTGCTCCCCCAGTGCGCAGCAGCGAGCCGCCCGAAAGCGGCTGGGACAGCGCATCCGGAACGGACATGCCTTTCGCGCGCATCGAGCGCGGCACCAAGCCCGGAGTCGGCAACGACGCGCGTGGCTCTGCGCCGATCGTGCCCGCGCCCGAACCGCCGCCTCCGGAACTACCTCCGGTCGAGCCGAACTCCGTGCGCGCGGTTTCATTGCGTCGCTTGCAGCTGGTGTCGGACGTGCCTCCGCCCATCCCCAAGCTCGAGACGCCGGAAATCGACGTCGCGGAGAGTTCGGCTGATTTCGATGACGCCGTCGAAGGCGAGTGGTCGCCGATCCCCGACGAGAGCGGCGTGCCGCTCGCGCCAGCTTCACGCGCACTCGCATACAGCGCGCGCCCCTTGCCGCCGCGTGACATCGCGCAAGACGTGGGGCTGCCCACCGTGATCGTGGATTTGGCCAGCGACACGCAAGAGCTCGTCGAGCGTTTGCTGGGTGGAGATGCGAGCGCCGCGGACAAACTGGCCCAGATCGGCGATACGGCGATCACGGTGCTCGTCAGCATCTTCCCCGGTCCGATCACCGCCGAGCTCAGGCGTAGCTCGGGCGATGGCCCGGGCAAAGCTTCGGAATGCGGACCGGTGTTGCGCACGCTGGTGCGCATGGGCACGCGCCCAGTTCCGTTCGTGGCCGTGCGCACGGCGGACGGCGATCCCGTGGTGCGCGCTTGGGCAACGCGGCTGCTCGGTGAAATGCCCAGCGCGGAGTCAGCGCAAGCCGTCGTGCGCCGGCTCACCGATGGCGATGCGGACGTGCAGCGCGCCGCGCTCGCCGCAGGACATTTATTGCTCCACCATCCCGAGGCCGCTGAAGCCCTCCAGGCAAAAATCGCCGAGACGGTGAGCGACGTCACGCGCCCGGAAGATAGCCGCCATTCGCTGATCGAGGCTCTGGCCGAGCTGCGCGCACCGTTGGTGATTCCCACGCTGATTCGCTTACTCGAGGACGGCTCGCCCGACATCGTGCGCTCCGCACATTGGGCGCTCAGTGTAATTGCACGACAAGATTTCGCTACCAAAGCAGCGCTTTGGGAAGAATGGTGGCTCGAGAACTCGACTCGCCATCGCATCGAATGGCTGATCGACGCACTCATGCACGAAAATCAGGACCTGCGCCGCGCTGCCGGCGACGAGCTCAAGAGCCTGACCAAGGAGTATTTCGGCTACTACGACGATCTGCCGAAAAAAGAGCGCCAGCGTGCGCAAGATCGCTATCGAGAGTGGTGGGAAAGCAAGGGCAAGGCCCGCTTTCACTGACCACTTCGCGCTTTCACTGAAGAACTGGTCCGGCCCGCCGTAACACTATCGACGCGCGGCGAAAGCCGTGGCACGTGATGGCTCCCGATGATCGAGACCGAGCAGCATTATGACCCAGGGTTGCGCGCCGCAAACCTGGCCCTCTCCGGACGCAAGCGCCGTGAGGTGAGTCGCATCACCTCGCTCGAGCTCCGCTTCAGCGATCCGAAGAGTGAGCCTTGGGAAGCGCTGGCCATGTTCTCGGTCGGTCTGCTCAGCGTGCTGATCGTGCTCGGGTTGTGGCTCGCCTGAGGCGAACCACGGTTCCCCGAGCAGCTCAGTTCTCGCGCAGTCTCACTCGGGCTTCGCAGCGTTGGCGGGGCCGGATTTCTTGCCGCCGGTGAGGTCGATCACCCATTCCTCGGTGTGCTCCGAGCCGACGTAGGCGGGAACGATCACCGCGTTCAACGCGCGCTGCACGCACTTGCCGACGGCGTTCTCATCGTAGGGCGGGCTGACCGTGAGCGACTTCACGTGGCCGTCGTTGGCGAACGTGATCGCGACACTGGCCTTGGTGTCCTTACCTTTGCTCGGTGCCTTCGAGCCCTTCGGCGGCTTGCCCGTCTTGGGATCGATGTTCTTGTCACCTTCGACCACGGAGTCCGGACATGTTTCCGCCGAGTGCGCGGCGCGATGCAGCTCGAGGTCGGCCTGCTTGGCGTCCCACTCGCGCTTCTTTTCTTCTTCGGTCGAGCCGGAGGTGTCCGTGTTGCGGACCGTCTCTTTTTCCTTCTTGAGTTGCTCGTCGCCCAGGGCTTCTTGCTCCGCCAAGATCTGATCGGGGGTCTTCACCTCGCCCGGATTCGACTCTGCACACGCCACCAGTGCCAACGCCAACAAACCCAGATATCGCTGCTGCATGCCGCCCACCTTAGTCGAGTCTCGCGCGCTGGGAAGGGGCCGCGCGGCCCAAAAACGAGCAGGTTAGCGGATTTTTTCAGGCGCGCTCGCCGCACGGCGCTCGCGGCTCGGCCCCGAACTTCCGGCATGCCGCAGCCGGGCGCGCGAGCGGGGGGCGCCTTCGCCCGCTTCCCGCGTCGAAATGCGAATAGACTTCTGTATTCGTATTTGGCGTGGTGCTTGCGCGCGAGAGGTTGCTGTTACCACTTGGATAAATGACTAACCGTCTGAGTGCGTGAGGCGCTTGGCGCTGGGGCAGACTCGAGCACGCATGCCCATTCAGACCATCGATGAGGTGATCAGCGAACTCAGTGAGGTCATTAGCCGTTCCCGCAAAGACAACGACCGCGCCGGCTATTTCGCCGCGTTATACCGGCGGGTGACCGTTGCGGTGAAGGAGGGGATCGCGAGGGGTGAGTTCGAAGATGGTGCGCGGATGGCGCGCTTGGATGTCACCTTTGCCAACCGTTACTTGGGCGCGTTGGCTAGCTATCGCAAATCCGAGCCGGCGAGCCGCTGTTGGGTCACCGCGCTCGAGGCGACGCGATACGCGCGTCCGATCGTGCTTCAGCACTTGCTGCTCGGTATCAACGCGCACATCAACCTGGATCTCGGTATCGCGGCGGCAGAGGTCGCACCCGGAGCTGCGTTCCTGTCGCTGAAGAATGACTTCGATCGCATCAATCAGATCCTCGCAAACTTGGTGGACCGCGTAGAAGACCAGGTTTGCTCGTTGTCGCCTGCGCTCGGGTTGCTCGATCGGGTCGGTGGGCGCACGGATGAAGCGGTGATCAATTTCAGTGTCAGGCGCGCCCGCGACGCGGCCTGGGCCTTCGCGACGCAGCTTTCGCACTGCCCGGCTGCGGCCCGGGCCGAGTTGATCGCGGCCCAGGACCTGAAGACGGCCTGTTTGGCCAAAGAGATTGCTACTCCGCGCCCGCAAGTCAGCCTGGCATTGCTCTGGATCCGCGTGCGCGAGAGCTGGAACGTGCCGCACAACATGGACGTCTTGGCGGCGCGCTGACCGGACGATCGTCGAGTACGCCCGAGATATCTGGCAGGTACAACCCTGTGCAGTTGACTGAGCCGAGCGGAAACGAAAAGCTCGAGGAACGATGAGTAAGCACAAGAAGCACAAGAAACACGACAAGCAGGCACGCGCTGAGCTTGCCCCGAGTGCAGCGGGCGCCATTGTCGGTGCAGAGCCCGTGAAGTTCGGGCGCAAAGAATATGACGCCGAGCTCGAAAAGGTTCACGTCGAGCTGGTCAAGCTTCAACGCTGGGTCGTGCACAAGGGGTTGAAGGTTTGCATCGTGTTCGAGGGGCGTGACGGAGCCGGTAAGGGGGGCACGATCAAGGCGCTCACCGAGCGCGTGAGCCCGCGCGTGTTCCGTGTGGTCGCACTGCCTGCGCCCACCGAGCGCGAGAAGACGCAGATGTACGTGCAGCGCTACGTGCCGCACTTGCCCGCAGCCGGTGAAATCGTGATCTTCGACCGCAGCTGGTACAACCGCGCTGGCGTCGAGCGCGTGATGGGGTTCTGCTCCGAGAAAGAAGTGCGCTGGTTCTTGCAATCCGTGCCCCAATTCGAGTTCGCGCTCGTCAAATCCGGCATCATTTTGCTCAAATACTGGCTAGAAGTGAGCCCCGAAGAGCAAGAACGCCGGCTGCGCGCGCGCATCGATGACGGGCGCAAGATCTGGAAGCTGTCCCCCATGGATCTCAAATCATTCGATCGCTGGGACGACTACACCGAGGCCCGCGACGACATGTTTCAGGTCAGCGATACGGAGTGGGCGCCCTGGTTCGTCGCTCGCTCGGAGAACAAGAAGCGCGTGCGGCTCAACGTGCTTTCTCACATCCTTTCGCGCGTGCCATACGAACGGGTGCCGGAGGACGACGAAAAAATCGAGCTCCCCGAGCGCAAGATCGGTCGCTACGAGCCGAAGAGCTGGCCGCTCAAGTACGTGCCCGAGCGTTTCTGAGCCGACGGGGCGTGGGGCAAGACGCAACGTGTGTCGCTTCGGAACGTTGAAACTCGACCCATAGCCGGAGCGGCGCCGCGCTGAGTTCGCGGCTACGGGTGAGTCGAGCGCAGAGTTTGCATCAGACTGCGCATGATCTGCTGCGCGCCGTGCGCAAGTGCCCGCGAGTGGGTCGGCCCAGAGCAGCGCTGGTTTGGCTCGGCGTTTGCACTGTCGGAGGCATGGAAACAAAAACGCAAGTGCTAGTTGTCGGCGCAGGTCCCGTTGGCCTGATGACGGCGCTTCACTTGAAGCGCCACGGCGTCGATGTTCAGGTCATCGACCAAGCCGAGCCAGACTCCGCAGGGAGTTTTGCGGTCGTGCTTCACCCGCGCACGGTGGAGATGCTTGCCGAGTTCGGGGTGGTCGAGCCCCTGCGTTGGCAAGGTCACTCTTTCGAACGCATCACGGTGTTCGTAGGTAGCGAGCGGCGCGCGCAGCTGACCATGCCCGTCGACAGTGAATACGCGGACGGTGCCCTCACGTTGCCGCAGAATGTGCTGCGGATAGTGCTCGAAAGCACGCTGCGTACCGCGGGTGTCGCGGTCGAGTACGGGCAAAAGCTGGTCAGTCTCGAGCAGCACGCAAACGAGGTTCATACGTTCCTGTTGAGGCCGCGGGTGGGCGCGAGCGAGCCCCCGAGGAGCACGTCTACCCCGCGTCAAGCCAGAGTGGTGTCGGAGTTCGTGGTTGGCGCTGACGGCTTCCACTCCACGGTCCGCGAGCTGCTCGGGATCTCGCTGACCAAACTCGGCAAGGAACGGCCCTTCGCGTTCTTCGATGTGCAGCACCCGGCGTCCGCAGGCCCGACCGCAGAATTCGTGTTCGGCGCACACGCCAGTGCCATGTATCCGCTGCGCGACGACCGCACGCGCTACAGCTTCGAATTGGCGCTGCCGTCGCCCGAAGCCGTGGACGCGAGCGAACTCGAGGCGCTGCTGCGCTCGCGCATGCCTTGGCACGAGACCAAGCTCGAAGCCGTCGAGTGGGCAGGCGTGCGCAACTTCCCAGCGCAGCTCGCGGAGCGTTTCGGCCGCGGCAGAGTTTGGCTGGCCGGCGACGCCTGTCACGGCACGAGCCCGATCGGCGCCCAAAGCTTGAACGTGGGCCTGCGCGAGGCGCGCGATCTCGCTGACGCCCTGTTCGATTCCCTGCGCGGCCGCGCCCTCGAGCACATCGCAAACGGCTACGCCGAGCAACGACGCTTGGAATGGCGCAGGCTGCTAGCGATCGGCGAAGTCCCAAGCTTCGGCGCCCACACGCCGGGCTGGGCCGTTCAACACTTCGAGCAGCTGATCACGAGTCTGCCCGCGTCCCGCGACGATCTCGATGATCTCTTGGAACAGCTGGGTATCGTCATGCTCTAATCTGGTCGTCTTCGAGAGTGGGCGATCGACACGCTTCGTGACACCCGACGGGGTGCAATCCGGCATCGCACCTCGAGCGCCGCGGTGTTGCCGCGCGGCGAGTCCTCGTTGTGGCGTCGCAGCGCGGGCTACTCCGCCTGGTGGAGTCGGAGCGTGGCTACTCCGCCTGGCGCAATGGATTCGGTGCTGGGAGGGCCCACACCCTTTTCAGGTGGGGCTGCCTCGCTGCGGGCGCGCGTGCACCAGTCCTTTGAAGCGGTCGGTCTCGCGGACGGCTGTGCGGCCTTGTCACTGCGGTGTGCGGCTCGTCGTCGCGGGGCCCGCGTTCGGCGGTGAGCGAGGGTCGCTCCCGCGTACAGAGTGCGTCGCGGGGACGGCGCCTCGAGGGTGCCGCGGGCTGCGTGGGGCCTGCGGGCGTCACCTTGCAGCTCGCGCTCGGTCAGAGTGGCGCGCGGCTTTGGGGGGCGCGGCGGGAGCTCAACCTCGCCCACCGCCGAACGCGGGCCCCACGACTCCTCGAGCGTGAGCGCTTTGATTCAACTGTGCGTTACGGGATTCGCCGAAGGAGCGCCGTTGGAGGGGCAGTACTCGTCCAACCACGAAACGACGACCCTGACACGTCCTCAGACGCGGCCCAACCGCATCTTGGCCGGGCACCGAAGCCTTCGCTCGTGGTTCGAAGCACGAAAAGCGAGCGACACCTCCTCGGCCCTGGCTTTCGAGCGCGAAAGAGTCTGCGCGGATCAGTCGTCCGTGGCAGGGCTGCGGAGTTGTCGCGGCACCTCATTCCGGTGAGGCTCCGGCGCGCGGCTGGGGCGTGCTTTCCCCCAATCAAGACCAGAACGAAAGTCTTCGGTTCCGGGTCGCCTGCACCAACTGATCTCTACTAAGCAATCAGGATGAAGACGCGCGCGAGTGAGAGTCTGTTGTCGGCTCTCACTCGCACTGTCGCCAATTGGCTCCGAGATCAGCCTGCCCGCCGCTCAACGGGCGACTCCTCGAGAGACTCTTCGCCGTCGATTTCGTCTGCGCTCTGCCGTCGCTGGGCGAGACCGAGGGAAATGCGGTAGTCGCGGCGTGCGACGGCGACGCGCGCTACCTCTCGCCACTCATGGAGCCAAGCAATGAAGGCCCGCGCGACTTCGTGTCGACGCACATCCACTTCCGGCGCGGGGATCATTTCCTCGGGTCGCGCACCCAGCCGAGCGGTGGCAATCAAGGCTCGCAGCTCGGCGGCCCGCTTGTCGTCGATGATGCGACGCGTGGCGAGCAACGCGGCGGCAGCTCGCCCAGTGTCGGTATTGACGGGGGACGCTTTGCCGTCGCGCAAGGCATCGACACGATCGAGGAAGCGTTCCACGCCCGTGATCGCGGTGATCCCAACCGTCGCTTCGAGGTTCGCGAATAGAAAGGCTGCTGCCTCGGGGTAGCGCGCGTCCAGCACCGCGTGCGCAGCGGCGAAGGTGGGTGCGTCCCAAGCGTCAATCTCGTTGATGGCCTGCTCCGCGGCAGTTTCGCGGATTGCGGCCCGCGCCTCGCTCAATTTGCCGAAGCCGTGCACATCCGTGTACAGCTTCCACCCCGTCTCTAGTTCGTGATCCGTGAGTCCGCGCGCGACTAGCGTGCTGCGAACCACTGGGTTGCGCGCCACTGTCCTGAAGAACTTCCCGCCTCGCTCGAGCCAACGATCAATCTGCGCTTCCATGATTTCCATGTTCAAACTCCCTCCGAGGAAATGCGACTCCACTCCCCGCGTCGCGAGAGTCGCGAGGATGGATGTGAGTGGCAAGCTCGGAACAGGCGCTCGTACAAATCACTATTTCGGAAATCGCCATGACGGTTTTGGCCGATTTCCGTTCCCGCCAGAGCCGGCCGGAACTCCAACAGCGGCTTCGAACCTTCCTTCATCGAAAGCGAAGCTTCCCTCTGCCAGAAATTGGCTTGATCTGCGGGTTTTAGAGCCCCGCACAGGCTCGGCCAGACTCCGCTCAACGAAATCGTGAATGATTTCCTCGCTGGGGAAGCTTTGGATCGGTTGAAGGGAGCTTCGGATCGGCTGATGGGAGCTTCAAATCGGTTGTTGAAGCTTCAGGTCGGCTGATGGGAGCTTCAAATCGGCTGATGAAAGCTTCAGGTCCGGCTGATGAGGCTGCCATGGGCGCGTGCGGGTCGAAGGGGCCGCGAACGCGGATGAAATCATCGGTGTCGCATCAGACAAGCCCGCGCTGACTACGCCCGGGCCCGGTCAGCCCCTTCCCGGCCTCAAACGTTGCGTTGAGGCACGCCACTACGGAAGCTGGCTCGGACGACCGCGCAGGTGCCTAACCAACTTTCCCGTAATTCGAACCAATCGCTCGTTCACGAGCTCTTCGAGCCCGAGGTAAATGCGCCACCAGGCTGGGGTGAGGTGATCTCGCAGCTCGGCCTGCTGCCGTTGGATCCGCCGCGATAAACTCCTGAGCCCCGTATCGTTTTTGAGCTGTCGGCCGACGAGATCTTGAGCCTGATCGTTATCGTTCATCGCGGAGACCTTGGAAAAAGCTGGGGGGGCACCGATTTGGATTCATTAACATATATGTTCTAGTCTGGCAAACGAGAAATGCCGAGCCTCTCGGCTAGTGGCGACGAAGCGGGCAGCTCCAGGTGAACCGAAAACGCGCCAGCACACCCATACGCCGCGCTTTCGCCGTGAAGTCGAGCGTCTAGCGCGCCGAATTCGGGATCTCCGTAACCAGCGAGGTTGGACCGTCGACGAGGCCAGCGAGCGCATGCGCATCGAGCCGATGTCGCTTCGCCGTATCGAAGCGGGCAAAGCGAACCCAACGTTCGGTACGCTCGTGAGCGTGGCGTCGGCGTTCCGATTGACGCTCGTCGAGTTGCTTCAAGGCGCTGACCCCGCCGTGACCGAGTGAGGGCCTACCAGCTGCCAAATGGGAGCGGGGCGTGACGTGTCGGATTGACGATGTCGTTGGCTGGTCTGCCTATCCTTCTGCTAGCCGCGCTTCTCTCCGGATGTGCCAAACCCGCTGTCTCTGCAAACGCCGCGAAGGGCTACGAGTACGAATACAGCGAACCACGAGCCGAGACCGAGGAGCCCTACGCTGCATCAAAGTGTGAGCGCGGCGGCTGTGAGCTCGAGACTCCACCGGGGCGCATTCGTGTGGACTTGTGCGAAGACTGTCCGGCGCCCTACACCTGCTACCTGAACCCGCTAGTGGATGTGCGCCTTCTGCCTGGCGCCGATCCGCGCCCTAGAGATTTTTTCGAGTGCTCGAAGCCTGCCGAGGGAAACCTCAGCGCAGAACTCGGAGCCGCGGGCCCACTCCCTCCACCTCGTTCCTGCCCGCGCAGCCAACGGCGCTATTGGCTCAGAAATGGGGCGCGGTTCGCGTGCTGTTTGTTCAACGAACCTGTGGCTGTGCAGTGCCACGCTGAATGAAGCGGCCGAGCCGAGTAGCTCGCCGACCGTCAACGCAAGCGTTCGATGGTGACGCCGGAGACGAACTCGGCAAGCTCTCGCAGCTCATGCTCGTCTCCGGTGACGACGAGGTCGCCACGAAGCGCTGCAGAGGCGACGACCGTGGCGTCGACCGCATTCGAGCGAGCCGTGCTGGCGAGCAGTTCGCCCGCGCGCTCGGCCAGTTCCGGTGTCAGCGCCTCGACGCGACCGCTTTCTAGCAAAGATCGGTGGCTGCCTCGCCACCATTCGGCAACCACTGCCGCGGGAATGGTGATCGAAGCTCGCGACAGTCGACATGCGCGGAGTAAGCGCAGCCGTGCGGTGCGGGCGCGGCGGTATTGAGTTTGTTTGAAGAGGGCCGAGTCTTTCGGACATCCAGCCTCGTTCCGGTGAGGCTCCGGCGCGCGACTGGGGCGTGTTGGACCCAAGCCCCCTTGTCCAGGTCAGCTGCGTGAACTCGGCTATTGGCACTGATGCAGTGACAACTTCAGCGTCGTGCTGGGGTCGACCGAAATGCTGCTTTCGGCGGTGTTCGCGCCGCTGAGCACGACGCTGGTGTTGACCGAGAGAAAGCGTTGCGCGTTGCAGGGCGCATAGACGGCGCTGTCGAAGGTGCCCGGAGTGGACCACTGACCGCTCGCCAAGGCCTGCGTGGTGACTGCGTCGTCCGCTGAACCTGCGAAGTAATAGGACGTGATCGCGCGGCCCGTCGTGCCGGCGGCCAAGTTGGCGCTGCCGCTGAGCGAGGCGCTCGTCAGCGCATAGGTGTAGCCAGCGGGCACGCTGACATCCAACACGAGCACGCAATTGCGGCGGGTCTCTGCGATCGATGCGGCGCCGCCACGCTTTGCGCCGTAGCCGGGGAAGCTCAGTGTGAGCGAGTCGGCAGTCGTTGCGGTAATGGTCGCGCTGCCCTGCGGGCAACCAGAGCCATTGGCGGCTAGCACCTTGGCGGAGAATCCGACGCCGGCGCTGGGCGCCAGCGCGGGGCCAACGTTCGGGGGCGGCGTGGGAGCGGTGCCGGAGCTCGGCGTCAAACTGACGCGCGTGCCTGGGGTCGACAAGGTCACTCCGGCGTTCTCTTGCGTGCCGTCCAGGTTGCCCGGCGAGCTATCGCCGTCGGTGGCTCCCGACTCCGCGCCCGAGCAGCCCGAGACGCAGATTGCGCCGAGCAGCGGGAGGAGGGCACGAAGCGCGGTCTGCACGTGGCATTTCGTTCGATTGTTCATTTGGATCCTCTTCTCTTTCGTCGTGCGCGTACAACCGCCGCAAAGCTCGCGAATCAACCTGATCCGCAGCTTTCGTGCGAGCCGCGCCTGTCCCCACTGTCGTGTCAGTCGCCGTGAATTCGGGTGACTGTGAGTGGTCGAATGCGACGAAGGATCGGCTCGTTCATGAGGTAAGCTCTCGATCTCGATGAGTGAACGGACCAATTGGTCGGGCGGGGTGCGCTTTAGTCCGCAAAGCTGCGTGAGCCCCAGGTCGGAGGGCGAGCTCGTCGCTACCCTGCGCAATGGGTCGGCTCCCGTGCGCGTGGTGGGGGCCGGGCACTCCTTCAGTCCACTGATCGAGACCCAGGGAACGCTGCTCTCGCTCGACGCTCTGCAGGGCGTGCAGAGCGTCAATCTCGAACAGCGCACGGCCACACTGCTGGCAGGGACCAGGATCCACGCTATTGGGCGGCCACTCTTCGATGCCGGCGTCGGGTTGATCAATCAGGGAGATATCGATCGGCAGTCCATCGGGGGCGCGGTGGGTACTGCTACACACGGCACGGGGCCGACCTTGAGCAGTCTTTCGGCCGAGCTACACGGCTTTCGGCTGGTGACGGCCGAAGGGCAGGTGCTGCATTGCTCGCGCGCATCGGACTCCGACCTGTGGGCTGCCGGGTGCGTTTCATTCGGGTCCTTGGGGGTGATGAGCGAGCTCACGCTCAACGTGCGTCCAGCCTACAAGCTTCGCGAGCGGCACTGGCTCATGCCGCTCGACGAATGCTGGCGCGACCTCGCCAAGCATCGCGACGCGACTCGGCACTTCGAGCTGTTCTGCTTTCCGTACGCCGATGTGGTGCTGGCCAAATCACTCGCCGAGACGGACGAGGCCTGCGCTCCTCCCTCGACTTCGGCGCAGTTGCTGGAGAACGGCGAACGCTTCGGCATCGAGCAGAGTGCGTTCGCCTGGGCCGCTGAGTTGGGACGGCTCGTGCCGGCCCTATCCGGACC
>Ga0315912_10003936_pt1 | contig 14385 bp, 9 predicted proteins | sample VfabasoilMG_FD_204469 | JGI IMG/M metagenome (GOLD analysis project Ga0315912, IMG submission 204469) | Garden soil microbial communities collected in Santa Monica, California, United States - V. faba soil | ecosystem: Environmental > Terrestrial > Soil > Garden | place: USA: California... | reverse complement strand
GGCCGGGGTCCCGCCGGCGCGCAACCGGGCGCGCCCCCCGCCCCCCGGCGGCCCCCGGCCCCCGGGCCCCCACACCCCGCAACACCGGCGGGCGGCCCCCGGGGGGCCCCCCCCCCCGGGCCGAGGTGAGCGGGGATCGCTCGACGATCAGAAGTGGTGGCAGGTCACGACGGGCGTGGCCTGGTTGTTGCCTTCGTTCGACTCGGCGATGGTGCCGAGCGAATCGACGATCGCCGTGAAGTGCTCCGTCTGCTGGAAGCCGCCCACGCAGGGCCCCAGGTAGTAGTGCCGGGTGATCGTCATCGTGCCTCCCGGCAGGATGTCGCTGGACGGCACGACCTGGCTGGTCGCATCGAACAGGATGTTGCCGGGCGGCCCGTTGCCCCACCTGAGGCTGATGTTGGTGTTGCAGCGGATGGCGCACGTGCCCACGTTCTTGATCGTGGCGGTGGCGTTGAAGCCCACCGCACCGCAGTTGACGCGCGGCAGCAGCGGGCCGCAGGCCGTGCTCGTCTGCACCGTCTGGATCTTGATGTTGCTGACGATCAGGTCCGGCAGCTGGCCACCCGTGCAGGGCGGAGGCGACGGGACCATGCAGATCGGCGGGCCGCCGGGCTGGATCTGGATCGCGAGGCTGCCGCCGCCCTGGGGGCCGCCCGCCATGGACGTGACGGCGCTCAGCCGGCCGCTGCGGTCCATGAGCACGCCGTTCACGTGCGAGAGGTCGACCTGGCCCGAGGCCGTGGAGAGCGGGAGCACGCCGCGCACCACGCCCTCGATCCCGATGACGCGCGCCTCGAGCACGCGACCCTCGGCCAGCGCCTCCTGGGGGTCGCCCGCGGCGGAGAGCACGATGAACGCGAGGTGCCCGACGTGCGGCGCCCCCGCGACGAGTTCGAAGGAGACGCTGCCGTCCTCCTGAGGAGCCAGCAGCAGCTCGGGCTCCCCGTCGAAGAAGGCGGTGAAGGCCGGATCCTGCTGGGCCCGCGCAGCGCCCAAGGGGAGGGCGAGCGCGAGCAGCGCCATGGCGAAGGAACGTGACTTGGGTCGTGACATGGGATTCAAACTCCAGACGAGGACGGAACTCGATCGGCGAGGGTCAGGGGACCGCCGCCGCCGACGACCGTCGCGGTGACGACGCCGCATCACCCGCACCGGATGCAGCCGGTCGCCCGGGTGTCGGCGTCCTGGCTGTGTGTGTCGCGCACGTCGTCGAAGTTCTGCGACCGACGCACGAGACGATGCCGTCGCGACGCGTGCTGCACTCGTTCGGAGATCGCCATCCGTTCGTGTCGGCGGCCGGACGCATGGTTCGACGAATCCCACACTTTCTTTTCTGCGCCGGGCGCGACGGACGCTCCCCGCAGGACGCCGACGATGCCCTATCATCTGGCGACCATGACCCGCCTCCACTCCTCGCCGTTACTGCCGTCGCTGCTGCTGGTCTGCGTCCTGTCGCTGGTGCTGCTGGCCGGCAAGTCGAACCCGACCAACAACGCTCCCAACGCCCCTGGAGACGGCGCCATGCCGCCGCCTCAACCAGGTCCGTTGAGCGACGCCCGTTTCGGTGCGGTCGCAGTCGGTCGCTTCCATGCAGACCTCGGCCTGGATGCGGTCGTGTTCGATGACGGCGTGCCGACGCTCTGCATCAACCCCGAGACGATGCAGACGAGCGTGCGCTGGAGCGGCGGCGCGGCCAACGACCTCGTCGCCCATCCGCGCGGCGACGGCACCGACCGGCTCTTCGTCGTCGCCGCCAGCGGGCTGCACGAGCTGGTCTGGGACTTCGCCTCCAACGCATGGCTCACGCTGGACCACGAGCTGGATGCGTGGCGCGGCGCGCGCGCGGTGGCGGACGCCGACGTCGACGGCGATGGCGACCTCGACCTGCTGGGCCTCTCGTCGGGCTCCGCGGGCGTGCTCGTGTTGCTCGGCGACGGCGCGGGCGGCTGGACGCCGGGCGCGGCGTTCCCGACGTACTTCGCGGCGAACGACGTGCTGGCCGTCGACTGGGACGGCGACGGCGCCGACGAGATCGCCGTGGTCTCGGCCGGCGGCGTGGAGATCTTCTCCGGCGGCGGCGCGGACGTGGCCTTCGTGCCGTGGACGGCCTCGCCGCTGTACGTCGAGGTGCTGGACGATCCGGCGACGACCGCGCAGAAGCTCGCCCTGGTGCTCGCCGGGCCCTCGGCGACCTACGTGCGTGTCGTGGGGCGGGACGAGTCCGAGGCGGTCACGTCGCTCGGCAACCTGGGCGTCGTGTCGGTGACCGGCGCCGACATGGATGGCGACGGCGACACCGACCTGCTCCTGTCGATCACGGCCTCCAACCACGTCGGCAGCATCGCCTTCCGCTCCGATCTCGAGCCGGGCGGCCCGTTCAGCAAGGCCTTTGCGGCGAACAGCCTGGTGCTGCTGCCCTTCGGAGACCTCGCGCGGAACCCGGCGGGCAACCTCGCCGGAGTGGACGCCGCCGACTTCGACCACGACGGCGAGCTCGAGGTCTTCGCGCCGGCCCAGGGCGACTTCACCGGCGGCGCGGCGAGTACCGTGCCGTACAGCCGCATCGTGCTCATCGACGACGACAGCGCGCACGAGGCCGCGCTGACGCCGGGGCTCGTCTCGATCCAGGACTCGATCGTCGCGGGCGACGAGGTCGTCACGGCGTGGCGGACCTATGAGATCGCTGGCCCGACCCAGCAACTCCCCACGACGGCCGGCCAGCAGTTGCGGCTGCATGCCACGCTCTGGCGCGCGCCGGGGCTCTGGGGTGATCTCGAACCCCTGCCCTGGATGCTCCTCGACGTGCCGCTGCCGCCAGCGGGGGAAGTCGTGCCGCTGACCGTGCCCAAGGCCGACCTGCCGGACCTCTGGGCCGACCTCCATGGCTGGGTCTACCGCCAGGTGGTGGTCCAGGACGGCAGCGTGGTCGCACGCGGTCCGGCGAACGTGACGCTCTCGGGCCACAACGCCGCGCCGACGCTGCGGTCCCAGGTGAGCCTGCCGTCGATCACGATCCCGAACCTGCCAGCGCCGGGCGGCACGGGCGGCGCCGACGGCGGCACGGACACCGGCGCCTCGCTGCCGCGCGACCCCGCGGGCCAGCCGCCGCCATCCAACTCGCCGGCGGGCGGACGCTGAGCGCGCACACGGCTGAGCGCGCACACGGCTGAGCGCGCACGCGGCTGGGTCGCGGCGCCCGGCGGTCGCGGCCGTCAAGCGGCCTGCGCTCGCCGACGACGGACACGGCGCCGCGCGCCGAGCAGGCCCAGGAGCAGGAGCAAGAGCAGCAGCGCCGCTCCGGAGCCTGCCAGCACGGGCCAGGTCCGCGGGCGCGGGAAGACGGGTCGTTGGCCCAGGCCGACCACCACCAGCCCGGCGCGGCGCAGCGGGTCTTCGAAGCCCGGTTCGTGAGCGAGTCCGCGGCGTGCATCGCGCAGCGCCTCGGCCGGCGAGTCGCCCCGCGCCAGGCCGGCATGCAGCCGGCGCGAGAGGAAGGACACGGCCTGGAGGTCGAGCGGCCAGGGCGAGAGCACGACCGCCTGGGCGCCGGCGGCGAGGCAGCTTCCCCCGAGCTGCGCGGCCGCGGCGTCGCCGCGACGCAGGGGTGCGAAACCGGCCCGGCACGCGGTGAGCACGACGACCGGCGGCAGCTTCCAGGCCTCGAGCTGCGCGGCCCAGACGAGGCCATCGTCGCCGTCCGCCTCCGGCGCGAGCGCCAGGCCCACTGGCAGCTCGCGGCGTCCGTCGTAGACACCATGGCAGACGAGCTGCAGCACCGAGTGCTGGGCGGCGTCGCGCGCGATGCGCTCGAGCCCCCAGTCGCCGCCGAGCAAGACCTGGGACGTGCCGGCCGGGTAGTCCTGCACGAGGTCCTCCAGCAGGGCGCGATCCAGGGGCAGCGAGGCCAGGCCGGGGGCGAGATCGCGGGCCGCCGCAGAAGGCTCGGGCACGCCGAGCAGCAGCGCGCCGCGTCCCTGCGGGACGTGCGTAGCGCGGCGCGCCAGGACCAGCGCCACGGGCAGCGAGAGCAGCCGATCGACGGCCAGCGCCAGGCCCAGTTCGGGCGCCGTGCCGAAGGGCAGCATCTCGAAGGGCAGCTCGCCGAGCGCGTCGTCGCCGACCAGCGACAAGCGGTCCCAGCCGGCGGCCAGGGCGACGAGCGCGTCGGGGAAGAGCAGCTCGCCGAGCCGCGCGGCGAGCTGCCTTTCGTCCTGTTGCCGGGCGGCCGTGCGTGGCAGCGCGAGGCTGTCCAGCAGCGCCGCGCGGACCCGCTCGATGACGTCATCGGGTTCCAGCACGGCATGCTCGAGCCGCGTCGCGTCGAAGGCGAAGAGGTGGGTGCCCCACTCCGTGGGCAGGTACAGCAGCACGCCGTGCCGACCGCCGGGGACGAGCAGTTCGCGGCGCAGTGACTCGAGGTCGGGCACGACCGCGCCCAGGCGCCGGGCCCAGCTGCCGAGACATTGCCAGCGCATCACGTCCCCCAGGCCTTGTTCCAGCGCGTCCGAGCGCTCGCGCGTGGCCAGCAGCAGCTCGAGGTGCTCGGCCAGCAGGCCGCGCGATTTGCCGAAGAGCAGCGGGCCATAGCCCCCGGCGCGCATCGGGCGCGCACTCCACCACGATTCGAAGCGCCCGACCTGCTCAGCGACGGCTGCGGCGTGTCGTTGCAGCGTCTCCCGTGGCGCGCCGTCGAGCCGATCGACGCGCGCGCGCAGCGCCGCCAGGTAGTCGTCGTCACGCTGCTGTCCATCGTCCCCCGGTCCCCACGGCTCGATGCGCGCCAAGGCGTCCCGGGCCGAGGTCAGGTCGTGTTCGCGCTGGCAGACGTCGGCCAGGGCGAGCAGCGCCGTATTGCGGTAGGGCTCGGGGAGTTCGGCGACCAGCGGCTCGAGCAGCGCGCGCGCCCGGTGCGGCGCCGCGGGGTCGCCGTTCTCGACGCGCATCGCGGCCAGCGCGCGGTGCAGGGAGAGCCGCAGGAGGTCGACGCGATGCGCCGGGTCGGCGTAGGCCGGATGTGCCTCCCAGCGCGTGATCTCCCGCTCGAGGCCCGCGGCATCGTCCCGGGCCAGCAGCCACTGCGAGAGGTGGCTGTTGGCGTTGAACCACTCGGGCGGGGATCCGGGGTGCAGCTCGGCGTCTGCGGACAGCAGCTCGCGTTCGCGCCGGAAGGCGGCATCCGCGGGCCCCAGAAGCCCGAGGTCGAGGGCCAGCATGCCGCGGATGCCCGCCGCCTGGGCCTCGAGCAGGCGTTGATCGGGCTGCGTCGCCAGCAGCGCCTCGGCGCGGGCCAGGTCGGCCTCCGCGCCGTCGACCTCGAGCAGCCAGCGCCCGAGGTCGGCGCGACGCAGGCGCACCCAGGCCTCCCAGACCGGCGACAACTCCGGTTGCGCGACGGCCTCGTCCAGAGCGGCCAGCGCCTCACGGGGGAGCCCCTCGCCCTGCAGTCGCCGCGCCTCCTCTGCGAGTCGCCGCACCTGCTCGGCTGCCGCGATGCCGGCCTGCTGCGGCCGCGGGCAGGCCGCCCACGCAGCGGGGAACACGTCGAGCAAGGCCAGCAGCACGACCACGAGCGCAGGACCGCGCGGTCGAGCTGTGCGCGGCATCAACGGTCGGGCGCGCGGACGAGGGGCAACTCGAGCACCTCGACCGGCGACCCGGAGGCATCGCGCGCCGTGATGCGCACGGTGACCTCATCGGGCCAGTGCGCGCTGCCCAGCGGGTCGGTCCAGTGCGGGACGTCCAGCCCGTCGCCGTGCGCCACGAGGGCGCGCTCGTCCCCGGCCGGGACGCTGCTGTCCAGCACCACGACATCGAACAGCAGGCTGCCCGCTTGGGGGTGGGTCCACTCGAGCGTGCCGCTGGCGTCGAACGAGCCGACCGATTGCACGAGTTGCAGGCCGCCGCCGCCCAGCACGATGGGGGGCACGCGCCGGGCGGGCTCCTGCCACGACCACCACACGACGGCCAGCAGGAGCGCGGCTGCAAGTCCGAGCAGCGCGCGTCGCAGGCTGCGCTGTGATGTGGAGCGGCGCTGGTCCGGCCCCGGATGACGCGCCGCAGGCGCGAGCGCCGCCGTGGCCAGCCCCGCGGGGGTCGCCGCCGCGGTGGCCAGCCCCGCTCGGTTGGCCGGCGGCCGGGCGGCGTCCTGCTCCGCCCACAGGCGGCGCAGGGTGGGCTCGACCAGATCCTGCCCCGGGGCATCGGCCGCGGCCGCGGCTGCCGCCAGGTCCGCGCCCTGCTTCGCCGCCATTTCATCGAGCCGCTGCCCGACCATCGCCGTCAGTGCCTCCTGGGGGAGCGACCCGCCGCCCGACTCCCGCCGCGGGGGGCCAGATCCTGGCGCATGGCTCCGGCCGTCCTGGTTGGTGTCGTCGCGCTGCCCGGGTGGTTTCACGTTTCCTCCCTGCCGCGCTCATTCATTCCGGAGGCTCGGTCCCACAGGGCCGCGCGGAGCTGCTCCAACCCCCGGTAGTAGCGTGTCTTCGCCGTGTTCGGCGAGACCTCGAGACGGCTGCCGATCTCGTCGAAGCTCAGATGCTCGAAGTGCTTGAGGCGGATGACGGCCGCCACGTTGTGCTCCAGGGCATCCAGCGCCCGGTGCACGTCCTCGTAGGCCCAGAGATCCGTCGGATCCCCGTCGGGCGCCTCGGTCCGCATCAAGGGCACGGTCACCGGTTGGCGCGCCACCGACCGGAGCCGGTTGGCGAGCTGGAAGGCGCAGAAGCGGTACGACCAGGTCTCCAGCGAGGCCAGACCCTCGAAGCTGTCCAACCGGCGCCAGATGGTGGCGAGCGTGTCCTGCACCAGGTCCTCCAGCTCGCTCGTCGGGAGCGGGCGGCGCTGGCGCCGGTTCATCACGAAGAGCAGGCGCGGCACGCAGCGCATGCGCAAGCAGAACGCGTGACGCGCCGCCGCATCTCCGCGGAGGGCGAGCCGGGCGAGCTCGAGGTCTTCGGGATGCGGAGCTGCGGGGCTCGGCATGGAGGGTGGAGGTGACTCGCGAGGGATGGCCGAGTATAGCCGTGCAGCGACGACGCTCCGGCGCCGGGCCCAAGGGGCCGTCCCCGCCGCGCGCCATGCAGCACACTGTGCCCATGCTGCCGACGCGACCGACTACCGCCGACCGCGCAGCACCTTGCGCATGATCGGCCGCGTCGCCGAGCGTCGCGCCACTTCGCGGAAGCCGCGCGCGACAAAGCCCGCGAGCAGGCCGGTCCAGGCGAAGACGTCGGGCATCCGGCCGCGCTTCGGCGCCTGCGGGTAGCCCTCGAGCAGGCGCGCCCCGTGTTGCGCGGCCCAAGCCTCGGCGCCGCGGGTGAGCGCCTGCTGCAGCCCGCGCCCGCGCCAGTCCTTGCGCACGTAGAAGCACACGATCGACCACACCGGCTCGGCGTCCACCGGGGCGAGCACGCGCGAGCGTTGCAGGCGGCCGTACACCTCGCGCGGCTCGACGGCGCACCAGCCCACGGCTTCGTCGCCGGCGTAGGCCAGCAGGCCCGGCACGTGGCCGGCCCGCACGTAGCGCTTCTGGCGCGCCTTGTTGCCGGCGCCCTTGCTCCTTTCATAGGTGGCGCTGTCGAGCTTGGGCGTCATGCACCAGCAGCCCCCGCAGGCGCCGCGCGGGCCGAAGAGCTGCTCGAAGTCGGCCCAGCGCTCGGCGGTGAGCGGCTCGATGCGCAGGCGCGGGGTCGGCATGGGGGACGGTGCGCGAGGAGCGACGGGAAAGGGGCGGCAGGCGACGAGCGACGGCTGACGGGCGACGAGCGACGGCTGACGGGCGACGGCCGACGGCTGACAGGCGACGGCTGACGCATCGGACCCGCGTGCGCAGACGCTGGCCGGTCGCTCGACTATGCTGCCGCGCATGAAGACATCCGACAAGCAGCACGGCCGTCGACTCCTCCACCCGCTCGCACTCCTGCCCCTCGCGCCCGCGCCCGCGCTGCCCCTCGTGCCCGCGCTGCCCCTCGTGCCCGCGCTGGCACTGGCACTGGCGCTGGCCTGCCCGCCGCCGGCCGCGGCGCAGCACACCCCGCTCGTCGACCGGCGCCTCGTCGACCTGCTGCACGAGGAGTTCAGCGGCGAGCTGGCCAAGGAATCGGTCATCGCCATCACGCGCCACCACCGCATCCAGGGTTCGCGCGGTTACCGCGCGGCGGCCGAGTGGCTGGTGGAGCAGCTGCGCGCGAGCGGCTTCGACGAGCAGCACGCCTGGGTCGAGACCTTTCCTTCCGACGGCGTCGTGCAGTACCAGACCTGGCAGTCGCCCTCGGGCTGGGACATCTCGGCCGGCGAGCTGCGCCTGGTCGAGCCGGTGGCCGAGCGCATCGTGGGCTACCCCGAGATCGCGATGAGCGTCATGACCTACAGCAACCCCGGGCACGTCGTGGCGCCGCTCGTGTGGGTGGGCAGCGGCACGCGCCCGGAGGACTACGAGGGCAAGGACGTGAAGGGCAAGTTCGTGCTCGCCACCGGCTACGGCGGCGAGGTGCACCGCGCGGCGGTCATCGAGCGCGGCGCGGCGGCCGTGGTCTGCTACCTCGACGACGAGCGCGCCCAGGAGTACCCCGACCGCCTGCAGTACACCGGCATGTGGCCGCGCACGGCCGAGCTGCCGCAGGTCACCTTCGGCTTCAACCTCACGAACCGCCAGGGCGAGGCGCTGCGCGCCCGGCTCGAGGCCGGCGAGCAGGTCGTGCTCGACGGGCGCGTCGAGGGCATCGGGCTCGAGCCCTACTTCATGGACGTCATCGTGGCGCGCATCGAGGGCCGCGAGCAGCCCGGGCAGGAGCTGTGGTTCTCGGCGCACCTCGACCACCCCAAGGAGTCGGCCAACGACAACGCCAGCGGCTCGGCCGCGCTGCTCGACATGGCGCGCGGCTTCCAGACGCTCATCCGGCAGGGCCGGCTCCCGGCGCCGCGGCGCACGCTGGTCTTCATGTGGGTGCCGGAGTTCTTCGGCACCATGGCTTATGTCGACGCGCACCCCGACTTCGCCGGCCCGGCGCTGGGTGGCCGCGTGCTGGCCAACCTCAACCTCGACATGGTCGGCGAGGACCTCGAGCAGCTGCACTGCCGGCTCGAGCTGACGCGCACGCCCGACAGCCTGCCCTCGGCGCTCAACGACCTGGTGGCCGACGTGGCGCACGTCGTGGACGGCCTGGCCGTGCGCACGCCGCGCGGCAGCCTCTCGGCCTTCAACTACCGCGTGACGGACTTCGCGCCCGGCAGCGATCACATGATCTTCCTGGATCGCAAGGTCCCGGCCATGATGTTCTGGCATTCCCCCGACGAGACGCACCACACCTCGGACGACACGCCCGACAAGGTGGACCCCGTGGAGCTGGAGCGCTGCGAGATCCTGGCCGGCAGCGCGCTGTGGTACCTGGCCGACCTCGACGTGGTGCAGGCCATGGAGTGGGTCGGCGCGACGGCCGCCGGTGCGGCCGGCCGCCTCGGCCAGGCCGGGCTGGAGGCGCAGCGCCTGCTGTTGCGCGCGCCCGACGCGGGCGTGGCCGCCGCCTGGTCGGAGGCGCAGAACCTGCTCGACCATGCCAGCCGCCACGAGATGCGTGCGCTCGGCTCGGTGCTCGACGTCGAGGCGGCCGAGCCCGTCAAGCGCGCCGTGGCGGCCGCCGCGAACGCGCTCTCCCAGCAGTGGACGGCGCTCTCGGCCACCCTGCGCACCTACGCCGAGCAGCGCGGTCTGCGCGGCGAGGCGCCGCCCGCGCTCATCGCCGAGCCCGACGCGCGCGTACCGCGGCGCACGACGCGCGGGCCGCTGCCCTCCGACATGCCGCGGCGCCTGCTGTCCCCCGAGCGCGCTGCGGCCCACGACGCCCTGCCGCTCGACGAGATCCAGCGCTTCGAGCTGCTGAACTTCGTGGACGGCAAGCGCAGCGTGGCCGACATCACCGCCGCCCTGTGCGCCGCTCTCGGCCTGGTCAGCCAGGCCGACGTCGTCGCCTATCTCGAGGACTGCGTCACGGCGGGCGTGGTCGCCTGGGAGTAGGCGACGGAGCGGGTTCGAATGCCGACCTGCAGGCAGTCATGAGCCTGGCCCGGCCGAGCCACTCATCGCCACAGCTCTCCCGGCGACGGATGTCGCCTCCACATCGTGCTGGCGACAATGCCATCGCGGCGCCTACCGGAGCAGCATCAGGCTGCTCAGCGGCAGGGCCACGATGCGCGGGTCGAGGATCAACTCCGTCGGGTCACGCGTGACGAGGAGGCCGAAGGGGGCCTCGTTGGCGGTCTTCTCCAGGAAGGTGCGTAGGCCCTCGGTGTCCGCCTGGGCTCCGATGCGCGCCTGGTACTTCACCTCCAGCGGTATGCGCCGCGTGCCGAGCGTGAGCACGAAGTCCACCTCGGGCTCGCCGCCCCGCTCGGGCAGGTGTGAGAGGTCGAGGCCGTGGATGGTCGCCAGGGTCGCGCCGGCGACGCTCTCGGCCAGGTGGCCCGCGAGGGTGGACAGGTCGGGTCGTCCGGCGAGGCCGGCGGAGTCGAGGGGCACCACCTCCTGCAACCAGCTCGCGCGCAGGCCGTGGTCGGCGAGGCACACCTTGGCGTTTCCACGCTTCTTCTTCAGGCGGATCTCGAGGGGCTCCACGAGCCGGAGCAGCAGCGAGTCCCCCAGGAATTTCAGGTAATTGCCGATGCGCTGGTCACCGACGCTGGCATTGAGCGCCCGGTTGGCCTCGCGCGCTAGCGTCGACCGCGACGGCGCCTGACCCACGTAGCGACAAGCCAGCCGGAACAGCTCCTCCAGCAACTCGGGGTCGCGCTTGCGGCCGCGATCGCCGACGCGGAGATCGTGCTGGATCACGCGGCGGATGACGGTTTCATTGAGCTGGTCGGCCATCAGGCCCCAGGCCTCATCCGAGCGATGGACCAGGGGGTAGCCCCCGCGCTCCGAGAAGCGCGCGAACACCTCGCGGACAGCCGCAGCCCGCGCCTCGCCGTGCGCGCGCAGGTCCTGCCAGAATCGGATTTCCTTCAGCGGCTCGAGCCCGTTGTCCTCGAGGAACGGTCGGCCGAGGTCGATCCCGCGGAAGATGCCGATCTCGGTGAGCGAGAGCACTCCGGCCTCGATGGTAGTGATGCGCCCGGCAAGGCTGTCCCGACCGAGCCCGATGCGCAACGCCGAACTGCCGGTCACGAGCACCTGGGTCGTGGAACTGTCCACCAGCGCTTTCAGCTGCGGCGCCCAGTCGGCGATGTTCTGGACTTCGTCCAGTACGAGCAGCGTACGTTTGCCGGATGCGGCGACTTCGTTGAGCGTGCTGCCCAGGACGGATTGCTCGTACCAGTCGACGATGCGCAGGATCGGCTCGTCGAGCCCCCGCAGGGACGGCAAGTCGTCGAACTGGACGCGGAGCACGTTCACCGCCGGGACGCCGTTCGCCAGCAGGTCCTGGACCACCTGCTGCTGTGCAGTGGTCTTGCCGATCTGCCGCGGCCCGCGGACGACGACGATGGGCGCCAACTTGCTGGCCAGTCGCCGGTGGATCTGCTGGACCAGGTGCCGCCGGGTATCGGGTAGCTGCGGTGCGGGCCTCGATTCCCACCACGGATTCATCCGGCGCAGGTCGCGGACCAGCGGCTCGGGGAGCATCAGCTGCGGAAAGAGGTGGTCGCGCATGCCGGGCCAGCATGCGCCATCCTCAGGTGGTCGCAAAGGGCCTGCCAGGCGACCGGCCGGATGCGTTCCAGTTCTCGCAGGACCGTGGAACTGCTGCCGCCTGCAGGGCAGCGCGGCGCGCTGGAGCACGAGCAGCGTTTCCCGCTTCTGCGCGTCCCGGTGGGGCCGATGACCAGTGGCAACAACCTGCCTGGACTGACGAACCCCGGATCGTGGCCGTCGGAGTATGCTGCCCGCCGAGCGCGGCATCGGGAAAGCGTGCCCGCGCGACCGGGAAGGAAGGAGACGTCATGCTGCGACTGAGGATGTGTGGCTGTGCCGTGGTCGTCCTGTGGCTCGGCAGCGGGCTGGCGCAGGCGCAACTCAGCGACCTGCAGCCCGGCCGGAACTTCCCCACCGCGGTGCTGGCGTTCGGATCGGGGCGCAGCGAGAGCATCGACATCGGCGACGTGGACAACGACGGCGACTTCGACGTCGGGGTCGGCAACGGCGGCGATGGGTCGGCACAGCAGAACCGCCTCTTCATCAACCAGGGCAACCTGCAGGCCGGGCTGGCAGGAACCTTCACCGACGAGACGGCGACCCGCTTCGCCGGCGTGACGGTGGACACGAGCCGCGACGTGGAATTCGTGGACGTGGACGACGACCACGACCTGGACGTGTACGTCACCAATCGCGGGTCGAACACGGTCGGCGAGGTGAGCCGCAACTACACCAACCTCGGCGGGCGGCAGTTCGGGACGATCGGCTTCTTCAGCGAGACCACCGACTCGTTCTGGGGCCAGCTCGTCTCGGTGCCGGCGAGCGACGAGGTGCCGCCCGTGGACAGCCACGGGCCCTGGCGCAGCTGGGCCTGCGACTGCGACTTCGGCGACCTCGACGACGACGGCGACCTCGATCTCTTCCACAGCACGTACGGACCTGGCATCAATGGCACCACCGACCACCACGTGTTCCTGAACTCGGGCATGGGTGTATTCGACGAGCTGTGGCCCTGGGCCAACACGCCCACGGCCGACATCAAGACGGAGGCGCTCAACATCGATCTGGCCGACCTCGACGGCGACTACGACCTGGACGTCTTCAACTCCTCGCGCACCAGCCAGGCGCGCCTGTTCCGCAACGACCTCGGCCCCGCGGGTTGGGGCGGCTCGCCCTTCGTGGACGTGACGGCCACCGCCTTCCCCGCCGGCAGCCTGCTCATCGGCTCCTCCAACTACGATTCGGAGTTCGCCGACCTGGACGGTGACGGCGACTTCGACGTGTGGTGCGTGAACTACGCCAACTTCAACGAGCGGATCCTGCGCAACGACGGGAACCTAGTCTTCGGCAGCCAGCCGAGCTGGATCGGCTTCGACGCCAACGTGGACGACCACGAGGTCGATTTCCTCGACTACGACAGCGACGGCGACCTCGACGCCTTCGCGGCCAACTTCTCGGGCACCAACTCGATCTACCAGAGCGGCCTGGCTGATGGCGGCGCGCCCAACCTCTACACGCGCTGCGGACAGGGTACGGCGAGCCTCGAGGCGCCGGCCTCGAACAACGGCGGCACGAGCCTGGACGGCGAGTGCGCCGACCTGGACGGCGACGGCGACCAGGACATCCTCATCGGCAACGACGCCGGCCAGGGGAACCGCCTGTGGCTCAACGTGCTGGGGGTGCCCGATACGCACGCGCCGGCGGTGCTGCAGTTCACGCAACAGGGCGACAAGGCCGACGGCAGCGACACCGTGATCCACGCCCAGGTGCGGGACAACGCCGCGCACTATGTCATCGACACCTATCTCGCCTTCCTCGTCTACACGGTGGACGGCGGGTCGGACGAGAACGCGGTGCGCATGTCGGCGCAGGGCGGCCAGCAGTTCCGCGGTGTCATCCCCGGCGGAGTGGACGGGCTCGTCGCCTATCACATCGAGGTCATGGACGACGCCGGCAACACGGGCGCCTCGGGCGTCGTGAGCTACGTGCAGACCTCCAGCGGAGCGCCGCTCTGGGAAGTGCTCGGCCAGGGCACGCCGGGTTTCGACGGGCGGCGCCCCGAACTCGAACTGCGCGGCACGCAGCTCGCCGGCGCGCTCACCGAGTTCCTGGTGCAGCAGGCGCGCCCGAGCAGCCTGGCACTGGCCTGGCTCTCCTTCGCCTCGACGCCCCTGAACGCCATCGGCGGCGTCGTCTACGCCGCGCCCTTCAACGCGCAGGTGCCCTTCGCGACGGACACGGGCGGCACCTTCTATGCCTCGCTGCCCTGGCCGGCGGGCATGCCGGTCGGTATCGACCACACGTGGCAGGTGTTCGTGGCGGATGCTGCCACGGTGCACGGCATCACGATGAGCAATGCGGTGCATGGCGTGACGCCGTGAGGCGACGGCGGGGGCGAGGGAGGCGCCCGAGGTGCGGGAGCGTGGGGCGCCCGAGGTCTCGCGGGTGCCGCTCGCCCGCGCGGGACCTCGACCAGTCACACGGCCGTTCGGCGAGACGACTGACGCATCGACGGGCGGGCCTGCTCTTGGAGTGGCTCGCGCGGGGGGCGATGGCGCGCGGCTGGGACGGCCCCTTGGGGCGGCATGACGAGGGGTCTCGTCTTGCTCCGTGGCTGCCCGCCCGACGTCGGTCAGGTACCCCGGGACGCGCACTGTGCGGGCCCCAAAGTCGCTGCGACGAGACCCCTCGTCATGGCGCCGTCGGGGCCTTCGTCGCGCCGCGCGACAAAGGCACGGGGCTCACTCCGGGCGGGCACT
>Ga0315912_10003935_pt1 | contig 14386 bp, 12 predicted proteins | sample VfabasoilMG_FD_204469 | JGI IMG/M metagenome (GOLD analysis project Ga0315912, IMG submission 204469) | Garden soil microbial communities collected in Santa Monica, California, United States - V. faba soil | ecosystem: Environmental > Terrestrial > Soil > Garden | place: USA: California... | reverse complement strand
AACTCGAATCCATCGGTTCCCATGGGATTGTGGGTCGGGTCGGGACTTTGGGCCACGTCGGGCCTCCGGGCGAAAATGATTTAGTTACAATTGTAACCAATGACGCGCGCACCGAAACTGCACCTGGAGAAATTTCTGCCCTATCGGCTGTCGGTGCTTTCCAATACCGTGAGTTCGGCGATCGCCGCGGCCTACTTCATGAATTTCGGCCTGTCGATCCCGGAATGGCGCGTGATGGCGGTATTGGCGGCGAACCCCGGCCTGTCGGCCGCCGAAGTGACCGCGCGCACGGCCATGGACAAGGTTGCCGTGAGCCGTGCCGTGGCGACCCTGCAGGCCGCGGGCAGGCTGCACCGCACAACCGCCCCGGCCGACCGCCGGCGGACGCACCTGGCGCTGACGCCCGCCGGGGCACGTGTGTACGCGCAGGTGGTGCCCATGGCGCTGGAATACGAACGAAAACTCGTGGCATCGCTGAACCGCCGCGATCGGGCCACGCTCGATCGACTGGTGCGCGTGCTGCTGGGCCGCGCCGTGGAACTCGGCCCCGCGCACGCGGAATGAACGCCGCATCTCCCTACCCTTCTGAGAGAAATCGCATGCTCGGCAAGATTCCCGCCGCACGGCTCGCGCTGATCGAGAAGATAGTCAGCAGCGCACCCCGCAAGGGCGCGAAGTCCGCGCTCGGACTGGCGGACGATTTCCTGCGCGCCTTCTTCCGCGGTGTCGCTGAAGAGGATATGCGGCTGCACCGCCCGGGTGACCTGGCCGCGGCGGCGCTGGCGCATCTCGATCTCGGGCGCACGCGCTCCGGCAACCAGGTTCTCGTGGCGCTCGCGCCGCCGCTCGACGGCGCTGCCGCAACCGCGGGACACCGCGCGCTGGTGCAGGTGGTGGCGCCCGACATGCCATTCCTGGTCGAGTCCGTCGGCATCGTGTTCAGCGAAATGAACATCGGCGTGCACCTGATCGTTCACCCGGTGCTGAACGTGCGGCGCGATGCGCGCGGCAAGCTGCGCGCCGTGTCGGCCGACCAGCGCGGCACCAGGCCGGAATCGTGGCAGCTCATCGAGATCGACCGTCCCCGCGACGAGGCGCAGACCCAGGAACTGCTGCGCCGCCTGAATCGCGCACTCGACGACGTGCGCCGCGCGGTGGCCGATTTCCCGCGCATGCTCGAGCGGGTCCGCGCCGTGGCCAACGATCTCGAACGCGCGCCCACGCCGGTCCCACCGTCACACGTGGCCGAAGCCCGCGCCCTGCTCACCTGGATGCACGATGGGCACTTCGTGTTCCTGGGTTATCGCTACTACCAGCTGAAACGCGGCCGCGCGCGCGACGCGCTGGTGCGCGATGCGCACAGCGGCCTGGGTATCCTGCGGACCGCCGCGCAGCGCAAGCCGCCGGCGCCCATCCTCCTCACCGGCCATCTGCGCCGCCAGGCCCGCACGCCCGACCTGCTGGTGCTGACCAAGGCCAATTCGACTTCCACGGTGCACCGCTCGAGTTATCTCGACTACGTCGGGATCAAGTCCTTCGACAAGTCCGGCAACGTGTCCGGTGAACACCGCTTCCTCGGCCTGTGGACCTCGAGTGCCTACCATTCATCGCCCGCGGACATCCCGCTGCTGCGCCGCAAGCTCGACGCCGTGATAGAGCACTTCGGACTGCCGCCGCAGAGCCACGATGCCAAGGCCGTGGTCAACGTCATCGAGATGTTTCCGCGCGATGAGCTGTTCCAGACACCGACGATCGAGCTCATTCCGATGGTGCGCGGCATCGTCAACCTGTACGAACGCCGCCGTGTGCGCCTGTTCGTCCGCCGCGACAGCTACGAACGTTTCTATTCGTGCCTCGTCTATGTGCCGCGCGACCGCTACAGCACCGAGGTGCGCGAACGCATCGAACGCATCGTGCGCGCGCGATTCGGTGCGACACACGTCGAATCGCAGGTGCAGATTTCCGATTCGGCGCTCGCGCGCCTGCACCTGCTGGTGCACACGAAGCCGGGCGCACCGCCGGTGGCCGACATCGCGGGCATCGAGGCCGAAATGGCGGCGGCCGCCGCCACCTGGGACGACCGCCTGCAACAGCAGCTGATGGCGCGCGGGGCAGCTCCTGCGCAGATCGGCCTCGCCAACCGCTACGCGAAAATGTTTCCGGCGGCGTATCGCGCCGAAGTCGACGCCGCGCAGGCGCTGGAAGACATCAAGGACCTCGAAGCGCTCGCCGCGAATCCCGCCGTCCCGCAGCTCAACCTGCGGCCGCGCAGCCGCGGCCCGGCGAACCACGTGCACCTGCGCATCCTCCGGAATGGCGGGTTCATTCCGATTTCCGACCTGCTGCCCATGCTGGAGAATTTCGGCCTGCGGGTGCTGGAGGAACACAACTACTCGCTGGTCGAGACCGACCAGGGTGTCGTGATCCAGGATTTCGTGCTCGAGGCGCGCGACCTGAAACGCGCCGACTTCGCCGCGCTCGAGTCCAGCTTCAAGGATGCCTTCCTCGCCGCGTGGCGCGGCGAGGTCTCGAACGACGGCTTCAATCGCCTGCTGCTGTGCGCCTCGCTGGTGGCACGCGAAATCGTGATGCTGCGTGCCTATTGCCGCTACCTGCTGCAGACCGGCATCCCCTTCAGCCAGTCGTACATGGAGAGCGTGCTGGTGGCTCAGGCCCCGATCACGCGCCAGCTGGTGCGCCTGTTCCAGACGCAGTTCGCACTCGACGTGCGCTCGCGCGAGGCCGCGGCGGAACGCATCCGCCAGTCCATCCTGCGCGCACTCGACAAGGTCGCCAGCCTCGACCAGGATCGCATCCTGCGAGCCTATCTATCGGTGATCCGCGCCACGCTGCGGACCAACTACTACCAGAAATCGGCCGATGGCTCGCTCAAGGGCTGGCTGTCGTTCAAGCTCGACCCGCACGCCATTCCCGAGTTGCCCCTGCCGCGTCCGAAGTTCGAGATCTTCGTGTACAGCACGCGCGTGGAAGGTGTGCACCTGCGCATGGGTGACGTGGCGCGCGGCGGCATCCGCTGGTCGGACCGCCGCGAGGACTACCGCACCGAAGTGCTGGGCCTGATGAAGGCGCAGAACGTCAAGAACACCGTGATCGTGCCGGTGGGCGCCAAGGGCGGTTTCTATCCGAAATACCTGCCGGCCGGCGGCACACGCGAAGAGCTCCAGAAGGAAGGCATCGCCAGCTACCAGATCTTCATCCGCGGCCTGCTCGACGTCACCGACAACATCGTCAACGGCAGGACCGTCGTGCGTCCCGGCATCGTGCGCCGTGACGGCGACGACCCGTACCTGGTGGTTGCGGCCGACAAGGGCACGGCGACGTTCTCCGACATCGCCAACGCCATCTCGATCGAATACGGCCACTGGCTCGGGGATGCATTCGCCTCCGGCGGCTCGGCCGGCTACGACCACAAGGGCATGGGCATCACCGCGCGCGGCGCGTGGGAGTGCGTGAAGCGGCACTTCCGCGAACTGGGTGTCGACATCCAGTCGCAGGACTTCACCTGCGCCGGCATCGGCGACATGTCCGGCGACGTGTTCGGCAACGGCATGCTGTTGTCGCGCCACATCCGCCTGGTCGCCGCCTTCGACCACCGGCACATCTTCATCGACCCGAATCCGAACGCCGCGGCGAGTTTCCGCGAGCGCGAGCGCCTGTTCAAACTGCCGCGCTCCAGCTGGGACGACTACAAGCGCGCATTGATCTCGCGCGGCGGCGGCGTCTGGCCGCGCAGCGCCAAGTCCATCGCGCTGTCTCCCGAGACGCGCGCGCTGCTGGGCATCGAGATGCCCGCGGCCACGCCGGTCGAAGTCATGCGCGCCATCCTGCGCATGCGTGTCGACTTGCTGTGGAACGGCGGCATCGGCACCTACATCAAGGCGCACGACGAGTCGAACCCCGACGTGCGCGACCGCGCCAACGATGCGATCCGCGCCGACGGCCGCGAAGTGCGCGCCCGCGTCATCGGCGAAGGCGGCAATCTCGGCTGCACGCAGCGCGGACGCGTCGAATATGCACAGTCCGGCGGACCGGAACATGCCGGCGGCCGCATGAACACCGACTTCATCGACAACTCCGCCGGCGTGAACACCTCCGACGTCGAAGTGAACATCAAGATCCTGCTGGCGGACGTCGCCCGCAAGGGGAATCTGACTCGATTGGCGCGCGACAAGCTGCTGGCCAGCATGACCGACGAGGTCGCGGGCCTGGTCCTGCGCAACAACTACCTGCAGAGCCAGGCGCTGTCGGTGCTGGAACAACGCGCCACCGAGCGGCTGACCGAATACCAGAGCCTGGTGCGCGCGCTGGAACGGGGCGGCCTTCTCGATCGCGCCATCGAATACCTGCCGGCGGAGGACGAGTTCGCCGAAAGGCGCAAGCAGCGCCTCGGGCTGACGCGGCCGGAGCTGGCCGTGGTGCTGTCGTACAGCAAGATCTGGCTCAGCAATCACCTGCTGGACTCCGACCTGCCCGACGATGCGTATTTCGCGAGCGAAGTGCTGCGCTATTTCCCCGCGCCGCTCCGCAAACGTTATCAACGCGACATCCCGCGCCACCGTCTGAAGCGCGAAATCGTCGCGACGCAGACCACCAACAGCCTGGTCAATCGCATGGGACCGGTGTTCGTGACACGCGCGCAGGAGGACACCGGCGCGAACCCGGCCGTGATCTCGCGCGCCTACACCATCGCGCGCGAGGTGTTCGCGATGCGCACCTTGTGGCGCGACATCGAAGAACTCGACAACCGCGTGCCTGCCAAGGTGCAGTACGGCATGTTCTTCCGCACGTCCCGGCTGCTGCGCCATGCGAGTTACTGGCTGCTGCGCAACCGTGACCGCGAACTGTCGATCGAGGCCGCGGTGCGCGAACTGCGCGCCGGTGTGCAGGCGCTCGACGCCAGCATCGAATCCGCGATGACCGGCGGAGCGCGCGAGCACCACGACGCCGTTCTCGCCGAACTGGTCGCCGCGCAGGTGCCGGAGAAACTCGCACGCCGTGTCGCGCGCCTCGCGGTCCTCGAGCCGGCGCTGGACATCGTGGCGCTGTCGCGCGCTGAACGCGCGCCGGTGGCCGAAGTGGCGCACGCCTGGTTCGAACTCGGCATGGCGCTGGGCCTCGACTGGCTGCACGGCAGCATCGAGCGGCTGGTCGTCGATGGCTCCTGGCAGGCCACGGCACGCACCGGGTTGCGCGATGCCGCCATGCGCGCGCATCGCGAACTCACGCAGCAGGTGCTGCGGCAAGGCGGAGCGCGCCGCGTCGGCGAACGCCTGGAGCGCTGGAGCGCCGCGCGCGGTGACGCGCTGACGGGCTGGAAGCGCACGCTCACCGAGATGCGCAGCGTCGGTACCGCGGACTTCGCGACGCTGACCGTCGGCGTCGACGCGGTGCGCGCCCTGGCCGGCAGCTAGGGCCTGCCCCGGAGCCCATCCCGGTTGCGTATCGCGCTCGCGATCACCTCGTACGAACGGCCCGACGCACTCGCGGCCGTGATCGCGAGCATCGCGCGCCAGAGCCGGCTGCCCGACGAAATCGTGATCGCGGACGACGGCTCGACACCGCCGACCCAGGCGATGATCGCGTCGATCGCCGCGGGCGCGCCCGTGCCCACCCGCGTCGTGTCGCAGCCGCACGAAGGCTTCCGCGTCGCACGCCTGCGCAATCTCGCGACCTCGTGGACCTGCGCCGACTACATCCTGTTCGTGGACGGCGACATGCTGCTGCATCCGGCGTTCATCGCCGATCACCTGCGACAGGCGCGGCGTGGCTGGTTCACGCAGGGCGTGCGCGCACGCGCCGACGGCCAGCTCACGTCCGCGTTGCTCGCGGCTCCCGCGCGCTTCCCCTCGCCCTTCGATCCCGGTCTCGGCACGTTGCGCCGGGCCTATCTACTGCACTCGCCCGCCCTGGCGCGCGCCTGCCGCCGCCTGGCCAATACTTTCGTGGCGATCAAGGCCTGCAATCTCGGCGCCTGGCGTGAGGACCTGGTGCGCGTCAACGGCTTCAACGAGGACATCGTCGGCTGGGGACCGGAGGACAAGGAACTGTGCGCGCGCCTCGAACATGCCGGCGTGCGGCGCCAGACATTGCTGTTTGGCGGCATCGCCGTTCACCTGCACCATCCGGCGGCATCCCGCGCACACCTGGCCGCGAATCTCGCGATTCTGCAGGCCACGCGCCGCGAGCGACGCATACGCTGCGATCGCGGCCTGGATTCTCATCCGCTCACCTGACGGTTACCATGTCGCCCCCATTTGGAGGTCGCATGCCCGGCAAATTGATCCTCGTCCGTCATGGTCAAAGCACCTGGAACGTCGAAAACCTGTTCACCGGGTGGCATGACGTCGATCTTTCGGACCAGGGCCGCATCGAGGCGCGCTCCGCGGGCGTGGAGATCAGGAAAGCGGGCCTGGTCCCCGACATCGCCTTCACCTCGGTGCTGAAGCGCGCGATCCGCACTTTGTGGACGGTACTCGACGAGATGGACCTCATGTGGCTGCCGGTGGAACGCAGCTGGCGATTGAACGAGCGCCACTATGGCGCGCTGCAGGGCCTCGACAAGGCGCAGACCGTGGAGAAACACGGCGAAGCGCAGGTGAAGATCTGGCGCCGCAGTTACGACATCCCGCCGCCGCCGCTGGATGTCAGCGACAAGCGCCATCCCATCCATGACCGCCGCTACGCCAGTCTCGATCCGCGCGTGCTGCCCGCCAGCGAGTCGCTGAAGGACACGCTCGCGCGCGTGCTGCCGTTCTGGAACGACCGCATCGTGGCCGAGCTCAAGCTCGGCAAGAACGTGCTGGTCGCCGCGCATGGCAACAGTCTGCGCGCCATGGTGAAGATGCTCGACGAAGTCAGCGAAGCCGACATCACGGAGCTCAACATCCCGACGGGGGTACCGCTGGTGTACGAGCTCGACGCGAACCTCAAGCCGCTCAAGAGCGGTTATCTCGGCGATCCGGAGGCCATCAAGGCCGCGGCCGACGCCGTCAAGAACCAGACGAAGAAGAAATAGTCAGTGAAGCGGTGAATCCGTGATCGCCACGGGTTTCGCCGACCAGCCGTCGTAACGGCCACCGCGCGTGGTCGCGGCATCCGTGAGCCGGCGGCTGAGTTCCTGCATGTCGGGCACGGTGAGTTTCATCGACTTGTGCGCGTGCAGGACGTAGCGCAGTTCCCCATTGTCGGGCGCGTCCCGCACCTCGGCGTCGAACCCTTCCGCGCGCAGCTGGTTCTCCACCTGCATGGCCGCGTCCGGGCTGGGGAACGCCAGGAAGAAATCGACGTCGTGCGGCTTGAAAGGATCCGAGCCGCGTTTGCGCAGCTGGTCGATGAGGCGCGCATCCCACGAGTCGTTCTGCCGCTGGCGGAGTTTCTGCAGGTTCTGCCAGATGCGCCAGGCGGCGATCAATCCGCCAATGATTGCGAACGCGTACAACCACTCGATGGACAGGTTCATTCGTCCTCGGCAATCGTTACCTTGAGACCCGACAGTGCGGCCGTGATCTCCACCTGACAGGATAAACGCGAGTTTTCCTTGTAATGGGCCAATTCGCCGAGCAGGTCGCGCTCGTCGGACATCGGCGGCGGCAGTTTCTCGAGCCAGGCGGGATCGACGTAGACGTGGCAGGTGGCGCATGAACACATGCCACCGCAGATGGCCGCGACGCCGTAGTCCAGCTCGCGCAGTACCTCCATCACCTTGAGACCCGGCTTCGCCTCCACTTCGTGAGATACACCGTCCCGATCGATCACCTGCAACGTCGCCATTCCATCCAACCAGCTTGTGAACGCGCCAGATCGCGGCGCAAGAAGCCGCTAGTGTGCCGAGGTCAGGCTTCGGGCGCCAGCGTGAGCATGCGCCGGAGGGCGGTGGATTCGAGTTGCAGATCGGTGGCGGGCACGCTACGCGCCACCCGCCGTGCGCGGTACCAGAGATAAGTCAGCAGATTGAACGCTCGCGCCAGGTCGGACAGCATCTGCGGCGTCGCGCCGGCTTCGGCGAGGCCCGAAGCCTTCAGCAGCAATTCGCCATGGCCCGCGGCGCGCGGGTAATAGGCCAGCACGCAGGCGAGGTCCAGCATCGGGTCGGCGACCTGCGCGTATTCCCAGTCGATGAAATAGATGCGGTCCGCCGTGAGCACGTTGCCGTGGTGCAGGTCGCAGTGGACGATGCTGGCGGCACGCTGCGCGGAGCGCGATCGCTGCAGCGCCTCCTCGCCCCGTTCTAACAAGTCGCGGATGCGCGAGCCGTCCTCGGGATCGTGCTGCACGATGGAATCGCCGTAGCGGCGCGCGGCGGCCATCAGGTCGAAGCGCGGCAGGCCGGGCGCGGGTATCGCGTGCAACATCCGCAGCCGCTGCCCGAGCGCGCGCAGGTCGCGCATGCGCGTGAAGTAGTGCGGCGTCCACAGCCGCCCTTCGAGAAAGTCCGTGATCAGGCAGGAGCGGTCCGGGCAGGCGTAGATGATGTGCGGCGCGACCCCGGCGTTGGCGGCCGCGGTGTGCAGCAGGAGCTCGCGCTCGCGATCGAGACCGGGGTCCGCGGCGGAATTCTCGTTGAGGCGCACGACGAAGCGGCCGCGCCGGGTGCGCACCAGGAAACTGCGGTTCACCTTGCCGCCGCCGAGCAGTTCCTGTGAATACGGCGCATCGCCGTTCTCGCAGCCCGGTACGTGTTGCAGCACGCCGTCGATCATGCGGGCATGGCCTGCGCGACGTAGCGGCGGCGCCAGGCAACGAAGCCGGCGCCCGCGATCACGATGTACAGCAGGCTGAGCAGCGCCAGCCAGGGCAACTGCTGCTTGTAGAACAGGAACACCAGCGCGGCGTCGATCACCACCCAGTACAGCCAGTTCTCGAGCCGCGCCCGCGCCGCGAGCCAGGTCGCGAGCAGGCTGAACCAGGTCGTCAGCGAATCGAGCAGCGGCCAGGCGGCGAGCGTTTCGTTCGCGAGCACCCGCGCACTCAACAGTGACAGCAACACGAGGACCACCGCCGCGCCGAGATGCCAAGCCAACGGCCACGTGCCGACCGGAAGTTCTCCCTGTGCGCTGCTGCGCGTCCAGCTCAGCCACCCATACAGGGACATGCCGACGTAGAACACTTGCAACCCGGACTGCATCGGCAGTCCGCGCACACCGGCGAGCAGCGCCGCGCAGGCCGCGCTCACCGCCCCGGCCACCCAGCACATCCGGTTGCGCCGCGCCGCGAGCACGGCGTAGCCGAGGCCGGCAATGGTCGCGATGATCTCGATAGCCTTGAGCACTGTCAGCCCGGTATCTCAGCCCAGGGGACCGAGGACCTTCATGACGAATATCGCCTTGCCGTCACGCTCGAACGTGGGCCGCAGTTCGCGTGTCAGCGCCTCCATGACGTCCTCGTAGCGGCCGAACACCTGCGTGCTCATGTCGTTGGTCATCACCCTGAAGCGCCCGTCGGCGTTGAGCCGGTCGATGAATCCGCGGATCGGCGGAATGAAGTCGTCGTGCAGTGGATAGAGACTGATCTCGACTCCGATGTTCATCTTTTTCTCCGTCAGCGAAAGCTGTACGTCAACGTGACACCCGCATGACGCGGGTCTCCCGCCTGCACGTAGCGCTTCGGCATGAATTCCGGCGGCTCCAGGGCAAAGTAGAAGCCGCGCTGCGAATAGTACCTGTCGAAAAGATTCTGAATCCAGACTTCCGCGCGCCAGTGTTCCCCTGAGTAACCCGCCTTGAGGTTGGTGAGTACCCGTGCCGGCGCCTTTTCGTCGTTCGATGTATCGAAGTAGAAATCATCGACACCGGCGAAATCCATGCGCGCGTACAAGCCGCGTGCGTGCCGGTACTCGAGTCCCACGTCGAACTGGTACTGCGGGGCGTGCGCCTGCTCGCGACCATCCAGGTCGCGTTCATCGAATTCATAGCCGATGTAGCGCGTTTCGAGAATCGCGGCGCGCAAGTCCACCAGGAGTGACGGGATTGGACGCCATTGCAGCGTGCCTTCGAGTCCGTAGTTCTCGCCGCGCGCAGCATTGTCGGTGTACAGCACGAACGATAGGGGATTCCCCGGTTCCAGCTGCTCGCCGCTCTGCACCTGCTGGTCGTAGCGACGCATGTAGAAGAGTGCGACGTCTCCCGCCAGGCTGCCGTCATTCGACAGGCGCAGGCCGGCCTCGAGATTGTGCAGCGTCTCGGCGGAGAAACTCCGCTTCGCGTCGGGGACGTCTGCACCAATGTTGAACCCGCCGGCCTTGTAACCGCGGGCCAGGGTCACATAGCCGCTGGTGCGCGCACTGAAATCGTGGCGCAGGCTCAGCGAGCCGCCAAACATGGTTTCGTCAGGCGCGAAGGCCGCGCCATCGGAGTCTTCATAGTCGGCACTGCGATTCTCGCCGCGCAGGCCGACCGAGAAGACGGTGGCGGATGCCACGCGCCATTCGAGCTCGCCATAGACCGCCAGGTTGGTGGCGCGGTAGTCGCTGTCGAGCCGGCTCTGGCCGTCACCGAACAGCAGGTCGCGCCACACGTCGCGCTGCGTGACTGCTTCGTCGGTGCGCAGCACGTACAGCCCTGCGAGCCAGGAAAACTCCGCGCCACTATCTACCGAGGCGCGCGATACCAGCCGCAGGTCTTCGCTCACCGTGCGACGTTCGCGATCGAATGCCTGGAAGTAATCGTAGGGCGAGTTCGTGCCCCAGCTCTGGTCGTTGCCCCAGTCGCCGTCGAACGAATACACGCTGCTGGAATCGCCAACGGCGGTACGGCTGACGACGTCGAAGCTGGACGCACCGCTGTAGTCGAGCCGCAGCGCGCCTGCGTACACCCGCTGTGCATCCTGCCCCGGCTTGTCCGACAACGTGGTGCGCGAGTTGTCGATGGCGAAGGCGTCGTACCCGTTGTCGAGGTCGACCCACATGAGCGTGACATCAGCACGTAATGACTCGAACGGTTGCGCGGTCACGCGCAGCCGCGCATGGCTCTCCTCGTAGCCATTGGTGTCGTCGCGGCCCAGGAAGCTGTTGCGGCGGAAGCCATCGCTGCGATAGTTGCCCGCCGCGAGCCGCCACGCCGCTTCACCATCGCCGAGCGGACCGCCCACGGCGCCGCTGGCGCCGACGGTGCCGAAGTCACCGAACAGCAGGTTTGCAGTTGCATCCGGCTGGCGCTGTGGTGCGCGGGTGTTCACCGAGATGAGCCCGCCCAGCGCGTTCGCGCCGTACGCGGTGCCTTGCGGGCCGCGCAGCACTTCGATGCGTTCGACGTCGTCGAGGGTCGCCGGCATGCCGACGCCGGAAAAATCGACGCCGTCGATGAGGAAACCCACCGAGGGATTCGGCGCGCCCTGCCATTGCTCGAGCTCGCCGATGCCGCGCAGCTGAAAGAAGCGCGGCCGCGAAGTGCCCGCCGACCAGTTGAGGTTGGGCACGAGGTTCAACACGTCCTGGAAGTGCTGCACGCCGGCGACTTCGAGCGTGTGCCGGTCGAGCACCGTGGCGCTCGCCGGCAGATCCTGCAGGTTGCGGTCGCGAAGATGCGCCGTGACCACGACTTCGTCGAGCGACTCGTCGGCCGCCGCGAAACTGACAAACAACAATGGAAATAATGCGCAGAGCGCGCGCCTGGAGTGCAGCATTCCTATCCCTCCGCCGGTACTAGCCGGATCAGGTTCGACGGGTTCGCGGCCTATCCGCATCTCAGGCCGGTGCAGGTGCACGGGCCACCCCGAGGTGGACCGGATCTTATCGGAAAATTGCACCTTGAGAGATCACGGTTTGCGGGTAGAATTCGCGGCCCGCCAAGAGTCCGACATGAGCCGTCGCATCCGCATATTCCAGGTCGATGCCTTCACCACGGAACGCTTCACGGGTAATCCCGCGGGCGTGGTGCTCGACGCCGATTCACTCACCGACGCGGAAATGCTCGCGATCGCGCGCGAGCTCAACAATGCCGACACCGCCTTCGTGCTGAAAGCGGACGGCCCCGATCACGAGTTGCGCGTGCGCTTCTTCACGCCGCGCACCGAGGCCAGCTTCGTCGGACACGCCACCGTCGCGACCCACTTCGTGTTGTCGCGCGAAGGCGCGGCCAACGCCAACAACAAGGGGCGCGTGCGTCAGCGGCAGAAATCGGGAATCGTCGACATCGAAGTGCGCGGCGAAGGCGACGCGAGGCACATCGCCGTGCGCCAGCCGGCGCCGCCCCTCGGCCGGCAGCTCAACGACCGCGAGCGACTGGCGGTGCTGGACGCACTGGCGCTTTCCACCGGCGACATCGACACCCGCTGTCCGCTGCGCATCGTGGGCGGCGCGGGCACGCGACTCATGATCGGCGTTCGCAGCACCGAGCAGCTGAAGCAGCTCAAGCCGGATTTCTCGCGGCTCACCACGCTTTCGGCCCAGCTGGGCGCAGCCGGCTTCTTCGTGTTCACGCTGAGCCACGGCATGCCGGGCTGTCTCACCGAGTCGCGCATGTTCTGTCCCGCGCTCGGCATCCCGGAAGATCCGGTCAGCGGCAACGCGCATGGCTTGTTAGGTGCCTACCTCGTGGAACAGGGCCTGCTGCCCCACTCCGGGCCGATCACGAAGTTCACCGGAGCACAGGGCCACCATGTGCATCGCGCCGGGCGCGTGGACGTCGAACTCGAGTTCACCGATGGCAAGCTCGACGGCGTGTGGATCGTCGGCCAGGCCGTGGAGATCTTCGAAACCTCGATGACCTTCTAGTGAGGCGCGAACCTGGCGGGGTCGACACCCTCGCCCGCCTTCTGCGGCTGCCAGCCGCTGGTCCCGCGGATGATGCTGTCGGGAATCATCGCCTCGTCCCAGCCTTCCGCCTTCCCCGGTGCCGCCCCCAGCCGCAATATCGCGAGCTTCAGCGACGGCACGATCCACAGGCGCTGGTTGTCCGCACCTTCCACCCAGGCGACGCCGGGCGTCGCGAACTGCCCGTCGACGCGCACGAAAAACCCGTGCGGCGAATCCTTGTGTGAGGGCCGCAGCATCATCTCTACGTAGTGCGGCAGCGCCTGCTGGGCGCCCTCGAAATTGCCGCCGTTCGCCAGCAGCTCGCCGATGCGCATCCAGTCACCGATACGCGCCCGCACACAACAGGCTGCGTCGACGCCGTTGGGCCGCAGCTTGCTGGCTGTCCTCTGGAACTCGAGATCACCGCCACCCAGCGGCCGCCATAGTTTGTCGGCTACCAGTTTCTCGTATGGTTGCTTGTTGACCTGCTCGAGCGCCAGGGCCACCAGGTCGACGGACTGTCCGAGCGTCAGCTCCGGGCGGTCGCGCGCCAGCAGTTCGCGCAGGGTGACCGCGTCCGGCATGCCCCCGGCGTCCGGCGCGTAGTTAGAGACCGGTTCGTCGAGGCTGCCGATCAGTCGGTCGTCGAGCGCCGAGCTGACCGCCAGCGCCGCGAGCGCCGGATCGAAACCGGGGGCGACGGGGGTATCGAGGCTCGTACCATTCCAGTATTTCTCGAACACGATGTGCCCGCCGCGGCCGATGACCAGCGCGCTGGTGCGCCGCGGGCCGGCGTATGCCACGGCGGATTCCAGCGCCGCCGGATCCAGGCCTGCCTCGCCCGATGGCAGGCGCGGCTGCGACGGGCCCGCCGGCATCTTCACGACCACGGTTTCCGGCTTGCGGTCGATGTGCAGGAAGATGACCAGCAGTCCCAGCATGGCTGAACCAACTGCGAGCGCAATGTGTCCGTGTCTCGTCATGCATCCCCCAGGGCATGGCACGCGACGGCGCGCCCATGATCCAGCTCCAGTACATGCGTGGTGCGCGCCGGCCACTCGTCACGATGATGAGTCGCGATGATGCAGCTGCCGCCTTTCTCCAGCCAGAGATTGAGACGCTGGGCGAGATCCGCGCGCGTGGCGCGGTCCAGTCCCGCGAATGGCTCGTCGAGCAATGCCAGCAGCGGTTCACTCACCCAGGCGCGCGCGAACAGCACGCGCCGCGCCTGGCCATACGACAGTTCGGCGAGCGTTCGCTTGCGCAGCCCGAAGATTCCGAAACGCCGCAAGGCGCGTTCCGCGTGACGGATATCCGCGGCGGTGATGGCCTCGTTGAGGCCGATGCTGGCGTGCCGGCCGGACGCGACCGTTTCCATGACGTGCATTTTCGGAACGTGCCACGTCTGCAGGTGCGGCGCCACGTACGCCGTGCGCAGTTTGAATTTCTCCAGCGGCACGCCCGATTCGATCCCGCGCCGCTCGATACCGCCTCCCGCGGCCACCGCGTGATCGCCGTAGACGGTGCGCAGCAGTGTCGACTTTCCGGAGCCATTCGCGCCGTGCACCACCCAGCATTCGCCCGCGCCGACCTGGAACCCGATGTCGTGCAGGATGTGGACATCGTCGACGAACA
>Ga0315912_10003934_pt1 | contig 14389 bp, 11 predicted proteins | sample VfabasoilMG_FD_204469 | JGI IMG/M metagenome (GOLD analysis project Ga0315912, IMG submission 204469) | Garden soil microbial communities collected in Santa Monica, California, United States - V. faba soil | ecosystem: Environmental > Terrestrial > Soil > Garden | place: USA: California... | reverse complement strand
GCCGCATAACAAGCAGTTGCAGCGGACCGTGATACCCAATCGCTGGCGCGCCGCAAGTGCGCCATTTCATTATGCACATGCGGCGCGCTGGACACGTGGTCACGCGGCCGCTGAACTGCGGCGTTAGGCGCACATTCAGCATGAGTGCCATCTTCGAAGGTGATCTCATCCGTCCCTTGGGGTTAGTCACGCTGTATTCCGCTTACGCCGAAGGGGAGCTCGACGACTTCATTGAGCTAATGTCTGTTGCTGAGCCATACGATGACGAGAAGCGCCAGTGGTCCGTGGGCAGAAAGCTCGTTCATGCCCGAAAACTGCTCGGCGATCTGCGCGTCCAGGATACGCAGTCTGCCATTGCGCTAGTTGACGAGGGTCGCACGCTGTTCGAGGGACGAAATGCGCTAGTGCACGGGCGCCTCTATGCAGGAGGACGGCTAGTGTCCAATCGTCGTGGTACGTCAGAGCGACGCGTAACGGCAGAGGAGATCACACAGCTGGCCGAGCGGATCTTCAATTGGAAGGAGCGGATCTGGGCGTATCGCTGCAAGTCCCTCGCGCCCCATCTAGCTTCGGTCGGTCGTAGCAGTGGCGCCTGACAAGCAGTTGGAGCGGACCGTCCTACGACATCGCCTGCGCGTCGCGAGCGCGGCTGCGCCATTGTGCGCCCGCGGCGCGCATGACACGTCGCCGCGCGGCCGCTCAACAGGCGACTCATGAAGCCGAAGCGTTTGCGACTAAACATCGATCAGCTCCGCCCACTAGCGGAAGGCTATGGCTCGTGCTTCGCGACTGACCGCATCACGATGAAACGTAAGCCTGTCGGATTCATGTACCGCCAGGCGCCCGTTAACGACACAGACAGTGGTTGGCGGTTTCTGGCGGGCGATGAGTCCGACACGTATGTCACAGATCCCGACAACCACGGCATCTACGACGTAAACGTCATCGCCAACTTCGACCCGGACATCATTCCATTTCTGGACGCCCCCGAGCTTTCTGCGTTCCAGCGACGGGACGGTTCGGGGGCCTTCGAACCCGTTCCGGTTAAGGCAGCTGAGTAAGTCACTCGTGGCCGAAGCAGACACTCTTCTTGCGACCTGTCCCGACGACGTGCGCGCGCTCGCCGCTGCCGCGCGCAAGGCGCTCGCCAAGGCACTACCGGGATCAGCCGAGCGCGTCGACAAACCCGCGAAGATGCTGGCCTATTCCTACGGCCCTGGGTACAAAGGCCTCGTCTGCACGCTGTTCGTGAGCAAGGCCGGCGTGAAGATCGGCATCTTTCGCGGCGGCGAGCTGCCGGATCCGGCCCGGCTTCTAGAAGGCGCAGGCAAAGTCCACAAGCACGTTCCGCTTCGCACGGCCGCCGACCTCGACCGCCCCGAGCTCAAAGCTCTGCTCGCGGCCGCGTTGGCGGCCTGGCGCGAGCGCGCGGCCGCGGACCCGCAGCCGCCGCCACGGAAGGGGCGTACACTCAAGAAGCGATCCGCCGTTCGCCGAGGCTAGGAGCCCGCGATGGACCCGACGCTATTGCCCGCCTTCGTGCTGTTGGTGCTCGTCGTCGCGCTGGTGTCGAGCGTGCGAGATCCGCCGTCGTTCTGGCGGCAGCTGCGTGAGCAGATCGATCAGCTCGGCAACGAGCTCGACCGCCACTTCGATCGCGACCGATGGGTGCGGCGGCTGCCGGTCTACTCCGCGGAGACCGTGCGCGGCAAGGAAGCGGAGTTCATTCGCGAGCGCGTGCCGCACAAAGCTCCGCGCGCGCGATACGTACTGCTGCTGCTTCTGATCGGCGTGCTCGTCTGGTGGCTGATGCGCTGACGCGCGCCGTTCAGCGCTCGAACGCCTCGGCGACGGGAACCGTCGTCATGCGCTGCTCGGCGAGATTGAGCGGCCACGCTTCGATGATGCGGTCTTCCTCGAGAATCGCCGCAGGCTTCGGGTTCGGATAAGTGATCGGCGTCGGCTCGCCGCTCGCGAGCATGGCGCGCATCCGCTCGGCCTCGCCCGTCACGATCGCGATCTGCAAGTTGTCGTACTGCCAATGGCGCTTCATCGCGGCGTTGACGTCGTCGAGAGTCAGCTCGTCGAGCATGCGGCGGAAGCGCGCGAGGTGGCCTTCGGTCTCGAGCCCGTAGAACCGGTCGTCGACGGCATAGCCGAGCCGCGCGGCCGTCGTCTCGGCGAAGTGCAGCGAGTATTTCTTCAAGAACGTGCGGGTCAGCTCGAACTCTTCGGGCGTCATGCCTTCGTCGACGAGGAGCTGAAGCTCGCGCAGCGCGGCGCGCAACGCGAACGGCGCCTGTTCGTTCGGCAGCGTGCGGATCCAGACTTCGAAAAGCTGGATGCGGCGCGGTACGTTGACGGGCGGCATGTTGCGCTCGCCGCCCTCGGGGAATTCTTCGATGTACGAGTAGTCGCCGTAGTTCAGCCCGCGTAGCTCGCGGATCACGTTGAACAAGTGGCTCGACTGGTTGCGGTGCTCGCCGAGCCAAGAGTTCGCGATCCACAGCGCGTAGAAGTCGCGCTCGCCGCGGCGCACGTCGAGCGGGAAGCCGAAGCTGATCGAGGCGTCGGCGTTCGGCTTGTCGACGAGGACGACGGAGCGCCCTGCGATCGGCGGCGGCTCGATCGATGGCGGTGCGGTGGGCTCGCCGGCCGGCAGTTGCCGCACGGCGCCGGAGACGCGGTCGACGAGCGCTTGATCGAACCCGCCGCCGAGCCCGAGCAGCGCGTTCGCGCGCGTGTAGTGCTGGAGGTAGAACGCACGCACGTCGTCGAGCGTGATCGCGCGCAAGCCTTCGACGGTGCCTTGGTTCAAGTGCGCGTACCGCGTGCCGCGGAACACCGCTTCGTGCAGCGCGGCCTTGCCGAGCTCCTCGTCCGAGGAGTAGCGCAGCGTGTTCTCGATGGCGTTGATCGAATCGCTCTTGATGCGCGCAAAGTCGTCTTCGTCGAACGCCGGTTTCAGGAACGCGTCCGTGAAAAGCTCGAGATAAGCGTCGAGATTGTCGCGATGTACGCGTCCCGAGAGCGTGCTGCGCTCGAGGTCGACGCGTACGTCGTAGCCCGCGGCGAGCGGGTACAGCGCCGCGAGGATCTCGTCGAGCGAGCGCGTTTCCGTGCCGGCGTCGGCCAGCATCTCGCCCGTGAGGTAGGCAAGCCCTTCTTTGCCGGGCGGGTCGTTTTGCGAGCCGACGGCAAACTGCAGCGAGAACGAGATCGTGGGATCGGCAGGGACGTTGAGCAGTACCACGGCGGGGCCCTCGGGTTCGGTGGCGGCAGGCGGCGCGCTCGGCGGCGTGCACGCGGTGCCGAAAACGGCGAGCGTTACGGCGGCGATGCGAAGCGCGCGGCTCACTGCCGCGCGCGGAGCACGCCGACCGTGCGCCGTTCCGGATTGAGATAGAGCTGCGCGGCCGTTTGCACGTCGGCCGGCGTGATCGCCGCGTACGTCGCGTGCAGGCGGTCGAGACCTGCGAGGTCGCCGGACAGTGCGATGAACTGCGCGACGCGCGACGCGACGGCATCGGGCGTTTGCAACCCCATCAAGAACCCGTAGCGCAGGCGCTTCTGTAGATCCGAGAGCCGCGAAGAGTCAGGAGGCGCGGCACGGAACTGCGCGATCGTCTCGTCGATCACGCCGAGCACGTAGTCGATCTTGGCGGGGTCTTTGACGCGTGCGTAGATCTCGAGCAGACCGGGATCGCGGTTGTACGCGGCGCCGGCATCCAAGTCCTCGACGACTTGCTCGTCGAGCACGAGCCGGCCGTACGCCTCGCTCGTCTCGCCGAATGCGAGGTCCGCGAACAAATCCGCGGCGACGCGCGTGCGGTCGGCCGCGTCGTACACGGGCAACTTGTAGCCGATCAAGAGGATCGGCAGCGTTTGGCCGTCGTAGCGCACGTCGACGCGCCGTTCCGCCGTTTGCGCGGGCTCCACGGGGATTTGCGGCGGCACGTAGCCGCGTTGCCAGCCGCCGTAGTACTTCTCGACGAGCGCGAACACGGCGTCCGGCTGCACGTCCCCGGCGATGAACAGCACGGTGTTCTCGGGCCGGTAGTAGCGCTTGAAGAAGTCGCGCGAATACTCGAACAGCGACGGCATGATCTTGATGTCGCTCTCGTACCCCATCGTCGTGTGGCCGTAGGGATGGCGCTCGAACGCCTTCGCGAGCAGCTCCTCGTAGAGCGCGAACTCGGGTTCCGTGCGCGACTTGCGATACTCGCCGTAGACGGCGCCGGCCTCGGTTTGAAACGCGCTCTCGGCGTACGAGAGGTTTTGGAAGCGGTCGCTCTCGAGCTGCATGACTTGCTCGAGGTCCTCGGCCGCCATCGCGAGGTGGTAGGCCGTGTGGTCGTCGGTCGTGTACGCGTTCGCGTCGGCGCCGATCGTCGTGATCACGCGGTTGTAGACGTCGGACGGAAAACGCTCCGTGCCGCGGAACATCATGTGCTCGAAGAAGTGCGCGAACCCCGTGCGTCCCTGCTCGTACTCGTCGCGCGAGCCCGTGCGCACGATCGACCAGTAGGCCGCAAGCCCGTCGCTCGGCATCGGTACGACGATGACGTTGAGCCCGTTCGGCAGCGTTCGGGTCTCGGTCGGGAAAGGAATGATCGGTGGCACGGAGGTCGCCTCTTGGCTCGGGGAGGGGAGCGCGGCGCACAGCGCCACGAGCGCCGCGGCGCAAATGCGGAGCGCTGTGCTTCGGGCGCCTGGTTCGTGAACGAGCATGGTTCCGCGATCTTACAGCGGCGGCGGCCGGTCAGGGCGGTTGGGCGGTGCGCCGCTAGCGCGCGACGCCGGGCTTGCCGTTTTCGACGTCGAACGACGCGAGCACGTGGGTCGGCGAATCGGCACGCGTCACGTCGTCGACGGCCACTAGATCGGCGCGCAACCGTTCCGGCTCGACGGCGAGGCGCATGTAACCGCGATAGTCGCCGCGAGCGAGCCGCACGTTCGGGTTCTCGCGCTGCCATTTGTCGAGAGACGTCTGCGCCGTGCCCTGCGAGCTGATCGAGGTCGTCACGAGCTCCGTTGCCACGACAGCCGAGTCGGTGTCCGCGGCTACGGCCTGCACGTCGTTGACGAGGAATGCGTGGATGTCGCCGCCCAACACAACGGGGTTCGACGTGGGCCGTGCGAGCAACGACGCGACCAGGCGCTCGCGCGCGGCCGGATAGCCGTTCCAGTTGTCGGCCCAATAGCCGCGTGGCCCGTCGCCGCTCTGATCGAAGTGCGCGAGCACGGTCTGCTGCGCCAGTAGGTTCCAGCGTGCCGTGCTCCCGCCGAGAGAGCGGCGCAGCCATGCCTCCTGCGCGTCGCCGAGCATCGTGCGCTCGGGTATGTACAGCTCGGCGCACGGCTCGACGAGCGGCCCAGGCTGGCAAGCCTGCGGCGAGCGGTACTGACGGCCATCGAGCATGAAGACGGCCGCGAGATCGCCGAAAGCGCGGTTCGTGTAGAGCCTCTGCCGGCCGTCGAACGGTACGACGGCGCGTGGAAACGGCACGTGCTCGTAATAGGCCTGGTATGCCGCCGCTCGCCGCGCGAGGAACAGCTCGGGCGGGTCGTCTTGCGCCGAATGATCTGCCGCATAGTCGTTCGCGACCTCGTGGTCGTCGGAGACGAGCATCCATGGTCCGGCCGCGTGCGCGGCCTTGAGATGCGGGTCGGACTTGTAGATCGCGTAGCGTTGCCGATAGTCGTCCAGCGTGTGGCACTCCGGAGCATCGTGAGCTCGGACTCGGTCGATGCCGCGGCCTTCGTAGATGTAGTCGCCGACATGGACGACGAGGTCGAGCGCGTCGGCGGCGATCGCGCGATACGCCGCGTAGTGCCCAGTTTCGTAGTACTGGCACGACGCGACCGCGAGCGTGAGCCGATTCGGCAACGTGCCGCGCGCTGTGGCCGTGCGCGTGCGGCCGACCGGGCTCTGCAAGCCGCCGCTCGTGAAGCGATACCAATAGTCGCGTGCGGGCTCCAAGCCCGCGACCTCGACGTGCACGGAGTGCGCCCAGTCCGGCGTCGCGTAAGCGGTGCCGCGGCGCACCACGTTGCGCACGCGTTCGTCGGTGGCGATTTCCCAGTCGACCGCGACGGGCGCGGCCGGCATCCCGCCGCCCGGCACCAGGGGTTGCGGCGCGAGACGAGTCCAGAGCACGACCGCGTTCGGCTCGGGGTAGCCCGAAGCGACGCCGAGCGAGAACGGATCGTCGGTGAACGCGATCTCGGCTGCGCGCGCGGGCCACGTGCGCAGCAGTCCCGTCCCCGCGAGACCCAGTCCGGTCGCGACCACCGTGCGGCGCGAATGCCTCATGCGTAGCCTCCCGCTATGATCGCTGTGATTGTACGTGCGAGACGTGACAGGAAAACGGCAATGACGGCGCGCAGCGAGACTGTAGCAGTGGTCGGCACCGGCGACATGGGCGGCGCCGTGGGCGGCGCGCTCGTGCGTGCCGGGTATCGCGTGGTCACGGCGGGCGAGGGGCGCGGCGCGGCATCGCGGCGGCTCGCAGCCGACGCGGGCGTCGAGGACGTCGGCACGCTCGAAGCAGCGGTCGCCGCGGCCCAGCTCGTGTTGTCGATCGTGCCGCCGGCCGCGGCGACGACGTTCGCGGCCGAAGCCGTCGGCGCGATGCGCGCGACGGGGGCACGCCCCGTGTTCGCCGACTGCAACGCCGTCGCGCCGGCCACCGTGCAAGCCATCGCGCGCGCCATCGGCCAGACCGGAGCGCCGTTCGTCGATGTCGGCATCGTCGGCCGCGGCCCCGGCGTGGGGCGCGAGCGGACCCGCTTCTACGTCTCGGGTGCGGCGCGCGCCGAGGTGCTCGGGCTCCGCGGCGACGAGCTCGAGCTCGTCGATCTGGGCGGGGAGGTCGGCACGGCGTCGGCGCTGAAGATGGCGTACTCGGCGCTGAACAAAGGCACCGACGCGCTGCTGACGGCCGTGTTGCTCGCGGCCGAGCGGCTCGGCGTGCGCAGCGCGCTGATGACGGAGCTTCAATTCAGCCAAGTCGAGGCGCTCGAGCGCATGGAAGCGCGCGTGCCATTCTTGGGCTCGACCTCGAAGCGGTTTGCGCCGGAGATGGCCGAGATCGCGCGCACGTATGAAAGCGTCGGCGTAACGCCGCAGTTTCATCGCGGCGCCGAGTGGCTCTACGCGCTCTTCGCCGCGACGCCGTTTGCGAACGAGACGCGTGCGACACAGCCGAAGGAACGCTCGCTCGACGAAACGCTCGCCGCGCTCGTGGCCGCCATGAAGCGCGAGGCACGCGCGTGAGCGACGCCGTTCCTTACGAGCACCTGACGCCCGACGTCATCGTCGGCGCTGTCGAGAGCTGCGGGTTCGAGAGCACGGGCAGCATTCTCGGTCTCGCGAGCTACGAGAACCGCGTCTATCAGATCGGCGTCGACGGCGGCTTCGTCGTCGTGAAGTTCTATCGTCCAGGCCGCTGGTCGACGGACGCGATCCTCGAGGAGCACGACTTCGCGCTCGAGCTCGCGGGCCAGGACATTCCCGTCGTGCCGCCGCTCGTGCACGGCGGCGAGAGCCTGCACGAGCGCGACGGGTATCGCTTCGCGGTCTACGAGCGCCGCGGAGGGCGCTGGCCCGAGCTCGGCACGAGCGAGGACCGCGAGTGGCTCGGCCGCTTCTTGGGCCGCATTCACGCCGTCGGCGCGACGCGCCGGTTCACGGAGCGGCCGGCGCTCGACCCCGAAGCAATGGGAGCTGGTGCGGCCGAGCAGGTGCTCGCCGGCGATTGGCTGCCGCCGCATCTCGTCACGAGCTACGAGCGTGTGACCGAGCAGCTCGTCGACGCAATCGACGAGTGCTTCGCCGTCGTCGGCGGGTACCGCGAGCTGCGGATCCACGGCGACTGCCATCGCAACAACGTGCTGTGGACCGACGACGGTCCGCATTTCGTCGACCTCGACGACTGCATGAACGGTCCGGCCGTGCAGGATCTGTGGTTGTTTCTCGCCGGCTCGCGCGACGAGATGGCCGCGCAGCTCGGCGAGATGCTCGAGGGCTACGGCAAGTTCGCGGACTTCGATTATCGCGAGCTACGGCTCATCGAGGCGCTGCGTGCGCTGCGCCTCATTCACTACACGGCGTGGATCACACGCCGCTGGCACGACCCTGCGTTTCCGCGCGCATTTCCGTGGCTCGGTGAAGCGCGCTACTGGGAGCAGCACGTTCAATCGTTGCTCGAGCAGCGCGCCGCGCTCGACGAGGAGCCGATCGCCGTGCTCGTTTGAATCTTCAGTTCGCTGGCGCAGCGGTGGGCTCACTGCCCGCGGCAGCAGCCGGCGACTCGGCGCACCGGCAGGTGAGCCCGCGAATGCGCACGCTCATGAGCTCGACGTTGTCGCCGATCGGGTAGTCCTTGGTCGAGCTCACGTCCGCGGCGTCGGCGCGCTGCCACGTTTCCGGGAATTCCAGAACCTTGATCTCGCCGGCGTCGTCGCGCACTCGCGCCGCGACCGTGAAGGCGCCGCCGGCCGCCGCGCACTCGCTGACCTTGATCGTGCTTTCCAGCCGCGCCAACGTGTTGCGCTGATGGTAGCCGCTCGTCACTTCCGCCTCGCACTGCGCATCCGACAGCACGGGCGCTTCGGCGGGGGGAAGCTTGAGCTCGAGCACGGTGTTGACGGTCGTCGTTTCGATGTTGCAGTTCGCTCTCGTCCGCGTCCCGCCGCCGGATGCCTGGCACGTCTGGACGTCGTCTCGTTCGGTGACGCCGCCGGGGTTCGTGAGCGGGGGCTGGTTTTCCCCTCCGGAAAAGACTTGAGCGGAAGCGCTCGAGGCCAGAAAGACAAAGCACAGCGCGACCGGTGCAGACAGGTGGATCCGGCTCATTGCTTTTGACCTCCGAGAACCCCGTTCGGAAGACGTCGACCGAATGCGCAACGAAGCCTAGCACCGGGCTCCCTGCGGCGCGACCGCCGAGCGTCAGAGGTCTTTGACCGGGGGCTCCGCCGGCGGGGGTGCGGTCTCGAGCACCGCAGGCGCGGCCGCCCCGGCTTCCGCGCACGTGCAGCTCAGATTTCGCACGCGCACGCTCATGAGCTCGACGTTGTCGCCGATCGGATGGGCGGCGTTGAAGACGTAGTCCCGCGCGTCGTCGTGTTGCCACGTTTCGTTGAACTCGAGCAGCTTCGTCTCGCCGGCCTCGTCTCTGACGCGTACCGCGAGAGTGAACTTCCCCGTAGTTCCCGCCGGGCAGCTCGAGATGCTGACCGTGCCTTTGACCTGTGCCGTGGCGTTGCGCTGCATGTACTCGGTCAAGGCGCTCGCCTCGCACTGTGGCCCGTCCGCCGCGGGTAAGTCGACCTTGACCGTGAGCTCGTGCTCCGTTCGAACGGTCTGCGACTGCGAGCGATTGTCCACGCAGTTGTTCGTTCTCATGCGGGAGCCGCCTGCGCGGGCAACGCAGTTCTCGATCCCCCTGTCGCCGCCGACGCTTCCTTGCGTGGCGGTGCCCTGCGCGAGGGATAACGACGGCAGAACGGCTACTGCCGACAGCGCAATCAACACGGGAACGTAGGTCCTGGCCATGGCCGAGCTTCCCGCCAACGGTCGATGGGCTATGGGATGCAGGGTAGCTCGGAAAGTTCCGGCATAGGGAACAACGCTCCGGCGGTGCGGATCCTAGGGCTCCTCGGAGGCCGCCGCCGTGGCGGCATCCTCCGGGGGGTTGCCGGCCCGCAGGCGCGAGAGGTCCAGATCCTTGAAGGAGTCCTGGTCGAGCTTCATGCGGAAACGCACGTACGGGCCTTGGGCCGTGTAGCGGCTTGCGTCGAAGTGGTCGTCGCGGAAGCCCTCGAAGTTGTAGCCGACCGAAATCCAGACGTTGCGCGCGGCACTGATGCCGACGTCGAAGCCGGCCGAGCGTTGGCTCGTGCCGCCGGCCTGCGAGTCGAGCCACGTCGTGTGCGCGCCGAAGTCGAGCACGCGCGTGAGCTCGCGACGGCCGTCGAGGCCGAGCAGCGACGACCAGCCCGAGTAGCGCTGGCCGTCGATCGTGCTCTTCGCGTAACGCGCGCCGACCTGGAACCCGAGCTCGAGAGCCTGGCCTACCTGCCAGTGCACGTTCACGTTGTTGACGACCCGCGTCGTCTCGAAGCTCGAGACGAGGTCGTCGCGCTCGTCTTCGACGAGGTCGAGCCGCTCGAGCACGATGAAGCGGCTCTCGCTGGGCCGATACGCGTATGAGACGCGCGCGTCGGCGACGTGACCGACGCCGTTCGCCGTCTCGTTGTCGAGCCAGCGCGTCGTCACGGACAGCGCGCGGCCGAACATCGGCTCGCGGAAGAAGCCGCTCGTGAACGAGCGGCGGTTCTCATAGTCGGCGTCGCGGTTCTCGAGCCGCGTCGTGATCGTCCAGACGTCGGCGCGGTATTGAGCGCCCACGTACGTCGCGAGGAAGTCGCCGCCGATCGCGCCGCTCACGAGCGGCACGTTCGGGTTGAACCGTTCGGCGCCGGCGTCCGTCAGCGTATCGCTGCGGTCGACGCCGAAGTCCATCGCCCACGACTCGCCGAGCTTGAACGCTTGCGTGAGCCCGACGTTCGCGAACACGCGTGGTCCGTACTCGCCGAACTCGCGATTCACGCTCGACTGCAGCTGCGTCCCCGACCACGGCGTGCTGCGCACGCCGACGCGCGTCATAGTCGAATCGATGAGCTCGCCTTCGGCATCCTCGACCTCGGCGAACAGCGTCGTCGCGCCCGACAAGTGATAGTCGAGGCCGAGCGCGGTCCGTTCCGGGAAGTCCAAGCTCGCGGCGGGGTCGCCGAGCGACCGCTCGGTCAGAGCGCGCAGCGTGACGCGGTCGTGCAGCACGTCGAGGCTGCCTCCGAGCGACAGCAGCTCGGATTCATGCGTGCCGGTTTGCGGCAGGTCGTCGACGACGCGCTTCACGCCGACGCTCGCCGCGGCGTCGTCGGTCTCGCGGCGCGCTTCGGCCGACGCGAGCTCGCGATCGGCGCCCGTCGCGAGGTTCGTTTGGTGGAACGTCTCGCCGCGTGCCGTCCAGAGCTCGGTCAACACGCTGCGTGCGTCGATGCCGACTTTGCGCGTGCCCGTCTCGGTGTGCAGTTGCTGGCCGACGCCGAAGCCCGTTTCTTGCTCCCGCACGTACGCGGCGAGGTCGAGCCGCTCCGTGACGTGCTCGACTTCCGCGAGATAGGCGGACGCGCGGTCGAGCCGCTCGGAGGCCGTCTGCGCGAGCTCGGCGCGGACTTCGAGAGCGCCCGTGGGGCGGAACCTCAAGTCCGTGCCGGTGAGGCGCGAGCCGCCGAGGGCCGAGCCTTCGTCGACGAGCGTCGCGCCGAGCTCGACGGTGTCGCTCAAGCGCGCCGCCGCGCGCGCGCCTGCCGTCGTGCCGCCGGCCTCGACCGCGAGCGTCTCGTACTCGGCGACGATGAAGACCGGGTTGAACGCCGAATCTCGGCTCGTGACGGGCTGCTTGAACGTCAGCGTGCCCGTGTAGTAATCGATGCTGTAGTCGATGAAGCGCGTGAGCAGCCGCGACTCGACGACGACCTCGCTGCGCACGCGGTCGCGCACCTCGATGCGTAGACGGTCGCTGTTCGCGACGAGCGCCGTTCGCGACAGCCGGTACGGTCCCGACGTGCCGTCGCCGACGAGCTCGTCGCGACCGTAACGCTCGCGGTTGTCGGCCGCGAACGCATTGACCGAGAACCGATCGCCGCCGAAGTCGGCTTTGAGACCCGTCAAGCTGCGGCTGTAGCGCGAGAGCTCCGTGACGGTGAGGCCCGTCTCGAAGTCGCCGAATAGCGCGGCGAGCTGCCGTCGCTCGATCTTCAGATACAGGTTGCGAGTCGTGGCCGCCTCGAAGCGCTGCTCGACGGCGTCGCCGTACAGCGTGTAGTAGCGATCGGGCTCGATCGTGCCGAACAGGCGGTCCTCGGCGAGCGCGCGGTCGCGCTCCGAGTCGTAGGCGATCGTCAGCAGCGTCGAGCCTTTGATACGGCCTTTCGCGAAGAACGCGAGCCGGCCGTCGGTCGCGTAGCCTTCCTCGACGTCGGGCGGCTCGAGCGCGGCTTCGAGATCCGTGTACGCCGTCGTGGTCTCGGCGAAGCCGACGAGGATCCAATCGCGCTGCTCGGGCTCGAGCCACGCGCGGATCTCTTGCTCCTGGCGCTCGTTGAAGCGCAGCCGCACGGTGGCCGCGCCGGATTCCGTGGTCGGCTCGAGCAGAATGCGCACGAGCCCGTCTTCCTCGACGGCGAACGTCGGTTCGCGGCGGCTCTCGACGAGCAGCGGGTTGTCGTGCAGCGTCTCGACTTCCCACCAGGTTTGGTACGGAGCGTCGACGCTGTACGCGCCGAGCGTGCCGGGCCGCGCGGGCTCGCCGGCCGCGTCGAATACGCGCAGCGCGATCAGCGGCTGCGTGCGGCCGTCGGCGGTGAGCCGCGACTCCTCGGCGACGAGCTCGGCGCGCACGGCGCCGCCGCCGTAGCGCACGGTTCGCTCGAGCACCGCGACCTCGTTGCCCGCGGCGTCGACGATCGTCGCGGCGATGCGGTTGTCGCCGTCGACGAGGTCGACGCCGCGCCAGCGGCTCAACGCGACGGTCTTCGCCGCGTTCAATTCCGTACCGTCGAACGACAGCTCGCTGACCGCGCGGCCGTTCACGGTGAGCCGCGCCCGCTGATCGGCGAGGTGGGCGATCGCAACGTGCACGGTCGGCACGGGCGGACTGAAACCTTCGCTCGGCTGCAGCATCGCGATGCGCGGCTCGAGCGCGGCGACGTCGACGTCGGGCTCGAGCGCCGCGGCAACGGCCGGCGGCCGCGCCGTCGCGAGTGCCGGAGTCGGCGCCGCCGTGGCACGCAACACCGTGCCCATCGTCGCGACGGCCGCGGATTCCGCGTGCGGCGAGACGATGCGCCAGTCGGCGGCCGCGACCTCGCGGACGCCTTCGACCTCGATCTCGACGCGGCGATTGCGTGCGAGGGTTTCCGGATCGTCGCCGTCCGCGATCGGCTCGTCGGCGCCGTGACCTTCGACCTCGATGCGCGCGCCGGGCAGCGCGGCGCTCAAGTAGTCGCCGACGGCTTGCGCGCGCGCGGCCGACAACGCGTAGTTGTCGGGGAAGTTGCCGCGGTTGCGCGCCGAGATCGGCGTGCGATCCGAATGGCCGACGACGCGGATCGTGAGATCGCGCATGCCGCGCCACTCGGCCGCGATGCGGTCGAGCTCGGCGCCGTCGCGCGGGTCGACGGCCGTCTGCAGCGACGCGAAGCGCGGCGTGAACGAGTACGCGTTGTAACGCGGCGAGAACGTGTAGCTGATGCGCTCCACGACCGATTCGTCGCCGTGCACGACGTTGGCGACGGGCTCCGTGCGCTCTGCGCGGCCGAGTGTCGTCGTGAAGCGCAGCAGCGCCTGCACAGTGTGATCGCCTGCGGGCCCCGCCGCAGGCCGCGTCGCGAACGTCACGTGCGCCGCGCGTTCCGCTTCGACGCCGCCGAGCGTGAAGCGCAACGCGCCGGCCTGTTCCGGCGGATCGGCGACGGGTACGCCGTCGCGTGCCGCGCTGCCTTGCACGTACGCGAACGTATCGGGCAGCAGCACGATGATCTCCGCGTCGACGAGCGGAACGGCGCGCGCGGAAACCGTGGCGACGTGCTCGAAACGGTCGGCCGCGACCTCCGTGGTCAGCGAAAAGCGAACGTCGCCTGTCGGCGCTGCGCGCTGCGCGACGACGAAGTCGGCCGTGCCGAGCGCGCCGCCGCGCATGTCGACGAACTGGGAGAGTGCGTTGCCCGCGCTGCGTACGCGCGTCCTGCACTCGAGCGGTTGAAGGTCGTCGGGCAACGTGATCGCGTCGAGCTGCACGACGTGCGAGCCCGGCGGCACGCCTTCGAAGTGATACTTGCCTTCGTCGTCCGTGACCGCGTAGCGGCCGTCTTCGAGGTACACGCGCACGCCGCCGACGCCGGCGCCCTCGGCGCCGGGCGTTGCGCACGAGCCTGCGAACACGCGGCCGAGCAGCAGCGACGAGCTCGTGAACAGCTCCTCGCGCAATTGGACGGCCGCGCTTGCCGTGTTCGATTCGACGCCGTCGTCGGCCCGCGCCGCCGCGCGGTTCACGAGCGTGACGCCGGTTGCGCCGGTCGCAACGACGGCGACGTAGCGCAGCACGGCGCTGCGCCGCGCCGCGAGCTCCGGCAGCCTGAACGTCAGCGTTTGGCCGTCGGCCCCGATCTCGGGCTCGAACGGCGTGGCCGAATCGAGCAGTGCCGAACCCGGCTGATAGCGCATGCCGGGCGGCAGCTGGTCGACCACGACGACGTTCGTGAGCGGCGCGCCGTCGGTGACGTTGCGGACGGTCACCGAGTAGGGGACGAAGTCGCC
>Ga0315912_10003933_pt1 | contig 14390 bp, 9 predicted proteins | sample VfabasoilMG_FD_204469 | JGI IMG/M metagenome (GOLD analysis project Ga0315912, IMG submission 204469) | Garden soil microbial communities collected in Santa Monica, California, United States - V. faba soil | ecosystem: Environmental > Terrestrial > Soil > Garden | place: USA: California... | reverse complement strand
GTTTGCCGGGTAGCCATTGCGACGCCACCATGCGCACGAGGCCGTCGCGATGCGATGCGCGGGAGAGCAGCTCGTTCAGCCGCGCCTGATCGAAGGCCTTGGTGACACCTTGGTTGTTGGTCACGGTCAGCCCGGGCTTGAGCTTCAGCAAGCTGGGCCGAAAATAAACGACCGAGTCACAAGGCGCGTAGTACCCCACGGCGTGATAAACGCGGGCCGCGATCGACGTCGCGCCAGTGGCGCGCTCCGGCTCCTCGCTCGGGTCGCTCTTGAGCATGAAGTGGCCCAGGCCGGCCACGGTGATGCGAAAGCCCGGGTTCGCGCCGTTGTCCTTACCCTTGTCGATCAGCCACGAACCATCCGCAGCGCTCGGATCGAGCTCATGTTCCAAACACGGGCCGCGCGCGACGTCTGCGGGCAATAGTACCCGCTTACCCAGGCGATTCTCGAACCAACTCGAATCCGGCACCTCGTCGAGCGCATTGACGTTGACGGCGGGACCAGCCGGATCGACCGCGAAGAAGCGCGAGATCGGACGAAACACCATTTGATTGGCGCCGTCCCACGCAAAAGGCGAATAGGACTCCTCGGGCACCTTCAGCACGGGCACTTGGTCCGGATCGCGCAGCAGCGGTTCACGCAGGGGAAAACGCGCTGGACTCGCGCAGCTGACGAGGAGCAGCGCGCACACGAGACGTGCAGACTCAAAAGCCACTGCGAGCTCCTACTACGACGCGGATCGAATTGAGATCGGCACCGCTGTTGAAGGTCTCTGTTCCGAAGCCCATGAGCAGCTGAAACACGCTATCGCGCGAGCCGCGGCTCTCCATGCCGATCGCCCCCGAGAAGCGCGACTGACCCAAACTGATGCCCTGCAGGTGTTCGCCGAACACGTTGCCTACCGCCGCTTGCAGCGAGCCATCGAGCCAGATCCAGATCGGCCAAGAGTAGCGCAGGGTCATGGCCGCACCGCTCCGCCCGTGCAGGCGGCCATCACGAAAGCCGGGCATTTTTTCATTGCCACCGACGGTGACCAGCTCGGTGAACGGGACCGGTTGCCCGCCCAGCGGATCGGCCATTTCCACCGCCACCGACAGGCTCACGATGCGGCCGCCGTGCTCGCCCAGATCGAGGAAGCCACCCAGACTGGCGCCATAGCGCAACCAGCCGGCAGCGCGAGATTGCGTGGGGTCCAAACCATGCTCGCCGCGCAACACGAAGCGCCCGCCACTCTCGCGCGCGTCTTGCTCGGGACGCGTGTCGAGCGTGAGCAGCATGCGCTGAAAACCGACGCGATAGCCGTCTTCGTAGCCGTCCGGCAGCGGGAAGACGCCATTATCGACCTGCTGAGTCAGCGACGGATCGTCCCCGAAGCGGCCCGGATAGAAGCTTGCGCCGCGATAGCCAAGAGTGGTCTCGACCGAGCTCGAGCGCCAAAAGCCGGCCCGCAGAGTAGCGTGCAAGTCGGCTACGTCCGCGCCGTACCGGCTGCGATCGGCTTCGCGAGTGTCAGGCCCGGTCCCATAGTAGGCGTAGTCCGGGCGATGCGTGAGCGCACCATTGAGCGATAAGGTGGTCTTTTGCGTGAGCTGGAAGCGCTCAGCCATGGCGAAGGCGAGCCAGCTCGACCCTGCGGTCGAAGCGCGTAGCCGCAGCTGGTGGCCCTTGAAGCCTGCGTCGTCCCAGAACGCGTACAAGCCGACGCTCGGATAGAAGCCGAAATCGACGAACGCGATCGGCACCACGCCGGCCTTGTGATCGGGACCGAAGGCGAAGATGTCGTACAAAGCCGCGGGCAGCTCGGCCCGCTCGGCCGCGGTGATGGCGTAGCCCAACGGCCGACGCACGACGTATTCGCTGACCAGATACACGGGGAACAACACTACCCGCGGCACCCAGAGCAGCGCCTGACCCGGTGTCGTCGGCTGCCCTTTGCCCCCTCGCCCGTCGTAGTCCGGCAGCGGACGCGCAGGCTGCGCTTCGGCGGAAACTCTTGGCGCGATCGAGCACAGTGCGAACGAAAGCAGCAGTGCAGCTCTATCACGCATGATTCAGCGAGGGAGGGAGCTAGCACGGCCCGGGCAGCGCTACACAGTGCAATCAAACACGCGCCGCTGAAGCTCGGACCTGGGACCGAGAGCTTCCGACGCCCGAATTACTCTTTCTCTACGAAAGCGCGCTCGATCGTGTAGTGGCCCTGCTCGTGGCTCTTCCCTTCCCGGAAGCCGCGGGCTTCGAGGATGGCCACGAGCTCGTCGAGCATGCCCTGATTGCCACAGATCATGACGCGGTCGAACTCGGGGTCGAGCGCCGGCAAACCGATGTCAGCCGTCAGCTTGCCGCTCTCGAGCAGATCCGTGAGCCGCCCGCGGTTCTTGTACGGTTCGCGCGTGACGGTCGGGTAATAGATGAGCTGGTTCTTGATCTGCTCGCCGAGGTACTCGTGCTCGGGCAGATCATTCTTGATGTAGTCGGAGTAGCCGAGCTCGCTCGTGATCCGCACGCCGTGCGCCAGGATGACGTGCTCGAACTGGTCGTAAATCTCCGGGTCACGAATCATGCTCATGAACGGCGCGAGGCCCGTGCCGGTGCTCAGCATGTACAAGCGCTTGCCGGGGAGCAGGTGGCTCGTGACCAGCGTGCCGGTCGGCTTCTTCCCGACCAACACTTGATCGCCCGGCTTCAGGTGTTGCAGACGTGACGTCAGCGGACCGTCTTGCACCTTGATGCTGTAGAACTCGAGATGCTCTTCGTAGTTCGGGCTGGCGACACTGTAGGCACGGAGCAACGGCTTGCCTTCGACTTCCAGCCCAATCATCAAAAAGTGGCCATTCTTGAAGCGTAGACCGCCGTTGCGGGTGGTCTTGAAGCTAAAAAGGCTGTCATTCCAATGACGAACCTCGAGGACGGTCTCGGGGGTCAGATTGCTGGTCGCGGCGCTCATGAGCCCTATGTAGTGCAGCTTTGCTAATCGGCAAACCGGATTATTCCGGATATGCTATTCGTTTTTGCCGATATGAGGTACACGCTGCGCCAGCTAGAGGTCTTTTTGGCGGTCGCCCAGCAGGAGAGCGTGAGCCGCGCGGCCGAGGGCCTGTCGATGTCGCAGTCCGCGGTCAGCGGTGCCTTGGCCGACCTCGAGCGGCAATTCGACATCCAGCTGTTCGAACGCATCGGGAAGCGCCTGCAGCTGAGCTCCTTCGGCCGATCCATCCGCGCGCGTGCCGAGGCGCTGCAGCAGCAAGCGCGTGAGCTCGAAAGTGAACTTGCCAGCCATGACGCCGTGGGCCAACTGCGCGTGGGCGCGACACTGAGCATCGGCAATCACCTGATGGTGCCCGAGATTGCGCGCTTCATGCGCGAGCATCCGAGCGCGCGCGTCACTTTGGATGTGGCCAACACCGCAGAGATCGCGCGCAAAGTACTGAACTTCGAAATCGACATTGGTCTCGTCGAAGGCGAGCTTCAAGAACCGGAATTGCGAGTGACTCGCTGGCGACCAGACGAGCTCGTCGTGTTCTGCGCGCCCGATCACGCGTTCGCCGCGCGCGAGTCGTTGAGCGACGCCGATCTGGTGCAAGCCTCGTGGATCGTGCGCGAGCCTGGCTCTGGTACTCGTCAGGCGTTCGAGCACGCCATGCACGGCATCTTGCCCGATCTGAAGATCGTCCTCGAGCTACAACACACCGAGGCGATCAAGAGCGCCGTCGAGGCTGGTTTGGGGGTCGGCTGCGTGTCGCGTGTGGCCCTGGGAGAGGCCTTTCGCCACGGCAGTTTGCTGCCATGCCACGTGCCGCAACGCGATTTTCATCGCTGGTTCTACTCGGTGTTGCACGAGCGCAAATATCAGAGCGCGGCAGTGCTCGGGTTTCTGGCCCAGATCCGCAGTGGAACACAGGCTGCCTGATGCGAGTGACAGTTTATCGGCGTGGTTTAACCTTAAATGCCGTGACGAAATACGAAACCATCCAGCAACATTGAATTTGAGACAATCGCTCGCCTGTTGTGGCCGAGCGAAACTCGGGCTAGATGAAATCTGGACGCTCTGCATTCCGTACCAAGCAAAGCGTCGTCAAGGGGACGAGCGCATGGCGTCAGCAGAAACCGGAGTCGCGGATCAGGCTGATCTGGAACACCCCCAGTCGAGTTCACCTTCGCCGGCGATCGCCACTTGGTTCAGTGGGCGCGATCGGATCCCGGTCATCTGCGCTAGTTTGGTTTTGGCGGTGGCGTTGTACGCCATTCCGCAACGCATCATTCAGGGTGGTTACCTGAGCTATGTCTCCGGTGCCTGGGCTGCGCTTGCGGATGACGTCGCCCACGGGGTCCTCTACCGCCCGCTCATGTCCGATTTGGGCTACGGCGGCACCCGCTACTTCCCACTACACCCGGTGCTACATGGATTGCTCGTAAAACTCGGCTTGAGCTTGCGTGTGGCGGGCCACCTGGTCTCCGTGCTGGCGACGTGTGTGTTGGTCGGCGGCGCCGCGCTCGGTCTGCGAAGGCGCGGCGCGTCGCTCGCAGTGGCCTGTTCAGGCGGCCTTTTGGCAATCGCATCCCGCACGGCGTTCATGGGCGCCGCGGGCATTCGTGGCGACATCTTGCCGATCGCTCTGGGCGTACTCGGGCTCTCGTTGGTTCCGCGGCACGCGAAGGAATCGACGCTCCCCGCCGGGATCTGTTTGGGCTTCTCCTTGCTCGCCAAACCGACGCTGATTTGGGCGCCGGCCGGCGCGTGTCTCGCGTTGTTCATGGCAGCGCGCTTTCGCTCCGCCGTGAACTTGAGCCTAATCATGGCTGTCACCACGCTGCTCGGTTTGGCGGGAAGCTACGGTTGGTCGCACGGTGAAATGCTGAGGTCGTTCACAGCGGTGGCGTCGGGAGGAGGGTTCTCCCTGAAAGACCTGAGCGAACACCTGCAGTTCGTGCGCCCCGGTGATCTCGCGTGGATTTTCGGCGGGCTTGGTCTGACCGCCTTGCGCGGACGGCGCGCACTGCAGGAGCCATTTTGCGCCGCGAGCCTCGTCTGCTTACCCGTCATGCTCGTGCTCTTTGCCGGGGCGGGCATTCATAGCAATCACCTGATCGATCCGACGACGATTGGCGCTCTTGCCACCGTCTCGGCATTCGCCGATGAACAGGTACGCCGAACCTTGACCGAGCGCGTGCTCGTCGTCGCCAGCATCCTCGGCCTCGGCGAAGCGTGGTTCCTGCACGGCATGCTAGGGGAGCGTGGTGAGCTAGAGCGCACGGTGGCAGCGATCCCCGCCGGCCCGCAGCCGATCTTGTCCGAACAGCCTTGGGTGCCTTTACTCGCTGGCGAACGCGCGTTCGTCCTGGACGCCTACGCCTTGAACCTGACCCGGCACACCTCCGCAGCTCTCGAGCACGACCTTCTGTCGCGCCTCGATCACTGCGCGTTCCGCGCCGTCGTCTTACTCGGGCGCCCGGAGGTGAAAAACGACTTTTGGTACGACCGCGCACAGTTTGGCGCAGGCTTCCGGGAACATCTGGCGCGCGCCTACCTGTTCGTCGGCATCGCCGGCGCGCACGCAATCTACCTTCCGAGTTGTGGAGCGAATGTGCGCCCCGAAACCGCGTTGCACGAAACGGAGACGATCACCGACAGAGGTCATCGACTCAGCAAGCTCTATTTGCTGATGAACTGGTTGGGCCTAAAACCGCATGATTCGAGCGTGTCGGCGTCGAAACCTGCCGCCGACGTAACGCCACCCGATCCGTAGTAGCCTCACGTAGTCGCCGCACTCCAATTCAGCTTGCGATTCAGCCAGTAGTTCCAGCCGGTTACTGCGGCGATGGCCATGGCGTTCGCGGCATAGCGATTGATGTGAGCATAGTTGAACAGGACATTCAAAATAATCAAGTTGAGCCCGAGGCCGAGCAGGCAGATGGCGTTGAAGCCGAGGAACCGCTGAAAGCGCTTGCGACTGCCCGGCTCGATCGCCGCGACATCGCGAAACGTCCATAGATCATTGAGCAGGAAGTTCGAGGCAATCGCGGCCTCGCCTGCGAGGAGCTTGCTCCGCGTCAGGCCGAAACCGAGCGTACTGGGATCGCTCAACAGGTAGAGCAGCGCCATGTCGACCAGAACTCCGGTCCCGCCGACGATGCAGAACTTGAAGAACCTCGATTGCGGCAGCGTGGCGATCCGGAGCTTGAGCAGGTGTCCCAAGTATTGAACGTAGAGTCGCCAGGTGACTTTCGATTCGCCCTCGACTCGCTCGCGAAAGACGTAGCCCACTTCGCCCAGCCACTTGGGATCGGAACGAGCCACCACTTCGATCAAGATCTTGTACCCGAGAGGGTCGAGCTCGATACCTGCCAGCGTCGATCGCCGCACCATGAAGTAGCCGCTCATCGGGTCCGATAGCCGCCCCAATACCGCCGGTAGAATCAGTAAACCGAGCAGCTGCGCGCCGCGAGAGAGCATCCGGCGCAGCAAGCTCCAGTCGCTCACGCCGCCACCACTGATGTGGCGGCTCGCCGCTGCTAACTCAGCCCCCTGATCGATCTTGGCGAGTAGACCGAGATTCACCTCTGCTGGATGCTGCAGGTCTGCATCCATGACACCGAGCACTTCCCCGCGCGCCACCTGCCAGCCCCGGATGACCGCAGTGCTGAGCCCTCGCTCCTCGGTCCGCCTGATGACGCGCAAGCGCGGATGCGTCGCAGCCATTTCCAAGGCAACCGCCCAAGTCTGATCCCGGCTGTCGTCGTCGACGACAATCAGCTCGTAGGCATCGCCCAGCACGGGGTCGAACAGCGCTTCGAGCTGCGCGACCAGAACGGGAACATTCGTTGCCTCGTTGTAGGTCGGAATGATCAGCGAGAGGCGTACTGACCGCTCCCTCGCCGGCACAATTGCTGGGATGACGAGAGCCCCCGACGGGGGAGGCACGAGTTCAGCGATTGGCGAGAGAATCGGAGCGGCCATGATACCCTCTTACGACAGGCGCTATCGGCGCCAGACTCGCACAAATTGGCAAACTCCGCTATCCAAGTGATCAGCGAAGTCAGGGCACCCAAAACTGGGAATCGTGCGTAACAGAACGATTACGCAAACGTTTCTGGGATGCAGTCAAAGTCCAATTCTTGGAGCGCGAGGGCCAAGGCTTCACGCTGGGTGTCGGTGGCGTTTCGTTCGAGGTTGCCGACGTGCCGAAACCGCGGTCGCGGTCGAAACTTGCGCTGAACGTCTCTAGGCTTCACCAAGCCGGACCTCGCGACCGAGACGGCCCGAGGCCAATGGGACCTAAAACAAATGACTATGGCCCTGGACGCCGAAAACATGGCCTCGAGCGCGAATGCATGCAGCGGGCGCAAACCGGCCGCTGAAAGCCGTTCGAGCCCGCTACTTCACCTCGGCGGCAATGAAAGTCCGAGGGTGATACGTTGCAAACCTCAGTGCGTGAGCAGTCGCCAGACGCCACCACCGAGATTGGCCGAGTACATCACGTGATGATCCGCGTCGTAGCTGAAGCGATCCGCGCGACGCCCAACCTTGTCGGTGCGCATCGGTGACCAAACGGTCGGGGCCGCCAACGTGGCCGTGGAGTAGGGTTGATCGGTGTAATCACCCGAAGCGTACAGATTGACGCCGTCCGAAGCCACGTTGGCTGACGAGGGCGAATTCGGAATCAATTTCCAAACGCGGCCCAGCGGGACGTTCGTATCCGCTTTGCTCTGCAACACGCCGCTCGTCAGCACGGCCATGAAGGCCTGCGCTGTTCCGCCGAACAGTTGCTCGCTGCCAACCCACACGTCCGCAGGGGGACCGCCAACGCTCGTGCACGTGTCCGTTCCTGCGCCCCAACAGATGACCTTTTCCCAGGTCTGCCCGGAATCGTTGGTGAACCATCCGCCGTTGTTGGAGAGATAGACCCAGTTGGTCTTGCCCAGCATGCCCACGCGATTGCCCTCGGCGAACCCAGTGTCGGGGCCCTTGAATTGCCGCCAGCTCGCGCCACCGTTGGTGGTCTCGGCCATGCACTGAGGGCCCAATGGATCCTTGCAAACCTCGTGATAGGTGACGATCAGATGCTGAGGGTCCTTGGGTTCCATCGCGACCTTGTCGACGAACCCGTACTGCAGCACGTGGTTTGCGTCCGTGTTCAACGGCAGCCAATTGACGCCCCCGTCCGTCGATTTCCACAGAGTGGGATTGTCGCCATAGCCGTTGGCGTAATACATGTTGTTCGTATTGACGGAATCGATGGTGAGCGAGAAGCACGAACCCGTTTCGAGGTTCGGCGTGACACTGACTTTCTTCCACGTCGAGCCGCAGTCGGTCGACTTGTAGAGACCCGTACCGCCTTTGCCGCCATTGGTCACGTTCGACGCTGCTGCATACACGGACTGGTCGGCGGGGTTCACCGCGACGCACGTCGTCTCGAGGTTGCTCATCACACGAAATTCGGGGGGGGTCACGTTTTGCCACGTTCCCATGGCGCCGAGCGCATCGCACTTGCCGACCACGTGCGGAGTAGCCGGCTCCGCGCCGCCACTACCGGCGCTGGAACTCGAGGCACCCGCGATGCCCGAGGCACCCGCGCCCGCCGCAGACGTGGCAGCTCCGGCGACGGCATTGCCAGCGCCGGACGTAGCCGAGTCGCCCGCGCTTCCGTTGTCCGCGCCCGCAATGCCACCCACTGCGGGATGCGCGTTCGAGCCTTCTCCACCGCAAGCAGGGAGCAGAGCTCCGACGCAGGCGCAGATCATCAAGCACAAATTGGTGGGTTTGGTCAAGGCCATGCGCTTTCCAACGGGCGCCGCGGGGCACCGCTTAAGCGACCGTATCAGATTGAGAGCGCCCACGCCAAGCGACACACTTGAATGCTCACGTGCGCTAAGCCCCGCATACTCTTCGCTTGTGGTCGCTCATCTGGAGTTTGACTACACGCTTGTCGCGTCGATCGCGTACGAGCGATCGGTGTTCGACATTTCGCAATGATTCGAAAGATCAGCGTCGGTTTTAGCGCGCGCTGCAGTTTGCACTTCAGCAGGCTCCACACGCCGCGATAACTCGGATGTTCCCGTACGAGCGTCCGTAAAAGTCAGGTTGTCGCGCGTTGCGTGTCGGACGACGTGCCGAAACATACAACGCTCCAAGCAACCCGCGAGAGTTTGAGAGGGCTTCGCCTAAACTGCAAGATTCCACGACCTCGCAGCTTGTCTTCGCCTTGGATCTGGACGGGCAATACCCGCCGCGGCGCCCGAGTCCGCGCGGAAAAGTTCGCGTGGCGTTTGTGGAAACGCCGCCATCCTCGACCATTCATCACTTGCATTATGATAGTTACTGGCTTATTGGGCTCCGCATGCAGAGGAAGAGCTTCGCGGACATGGAATGCAGCATTGCCCGCTCGGTCGAGGAAGTGGGTGATGGTTGGAGCTTGATGATTTTGCGCAACGCCCTGCTTGGCGCCAAGCGATTTCAGGATTTCGAGGCGCAGCTGGCTGTTCCACCGAACACCTTGGCGCGACGCCTTTCACAGCTGACGGCTCGCGGCTTCTTCATTCGGCGCGAGTATGCCGCGCACCCGCCGCGTGAGGAGTACGAGCTAACCGCCAAAGGGCTCGACTTCTTACCGGTGCTCTTGTCCTTGGCGGCCTGGGGCGGCCGCTGGCTTTCGCCCAGCGGCGCGCCACTCGAGCTCGTGCACCCCGAAACTGGAGCCGCGATTCGACCGTCCGTGGTCGACGCGGCCACCGGCAAAGAGCTGCACGCAGGGCAGGTCGGCGTCAGGCCCGGGCCCGGCGCATCGCCTGCGTTGCGGCACGCACTCCGTGGCCGGCGCGTCGTGTTCGGCAGCGATTCCAGCGAGCGAGGTACGCCGTGAGGCGCGTGGTGATCACTGGCCTCGGTGTCGTATCACCGCTCGGCTTGGGCGCAGAATACAGCTTTTCACAGCTGCTCGCCGGACGCTCCGGCATCCGCCGCTTGGAAGCGTTCGACGTCAGCGATTTGCCGACCAAGATCGCGGGGCAAGTTCCGCGCGGCAGCGAACCTTGGCAATACGATGCCCTCCGCTTCGCCAACGTCAAAGAGCTGCGCCGCTACGATGAGTTCATTCTGTTCGCGTTGGCCGCAGCGGAGGAGGCCATGGCCGATTCCGGCTGGAAGCCCGAGTCGGACGAAGCAAGTGAGCGCGCAGGCGTCCTGATCGGCTCGGGCATCGGCGGACTTCCGAGCATCGCGGAGAACGCGGTCAAGCTCGAGCACGAAGGGCCGCGGCGGATCTCGCCCTATTTCATTCCGGGCAGTCTGATCAATGAAGCATCGGGTGTGGTCTCGATCCGACACGGCTTGAAGGGCCCGAACCACGCCGTCGTGACGGCCTGCGCCACGGGCGCGCACGCGCTCGGCGATGCTGGCCGATTGATCGCTCTCGGCGACGCCGATCTGATGCTCGCTGCGGGTGCGGAGGCCGCGACCTGCCGGCTCACGCTGGCGGGCTTCGCGATCATGCGCGCCATCTCCACGGGTTTCAACGATCGCCCTCTGGAAGCTTCACGCCCCTGGGATCGCGAGCGCGACGGCTTCGTGATCGGCGAAGGCGCGGGCGCCGTAGTGCTCGAAGAGCTCGAGCACGCCAAACGCCGCGGCGCGCGCATTTATGGTGAGCTCATGGGCTATGGCTTGTCCGGCGATGCGCACCATCTGAGCGCACCCGACCCGCGAGGCGACGGCGCGCGCCGAGCCATGAGCGCAGCGCTCGGGCGTGCACGATTGAATCCCGATCAGATCGACTACATCAACGCCCACGCCACTTCCACACCGGTGGGCGATCCAGTCGAAATCTCGGCCATCAAGGCGCTATTCGGCGCGCATGCGCGCGAGCTCGCCATATCATCGACCAAATCAGCGACCGGCCATCTACTTGGCGCAGCCGGAGCGGTCGAAGCGATCTTCAGCTTGCTCGCGCTGCGCAAAGGCGTGCTGCCCCCCACGCTCAATCTGCACGCGCCTGACGCCGATTGCGATCTCGATTTGGTGCCGCTCGAGGCACGCCCCAAGAAGATCCGCTACGCGCTCTCGAACTCGTTCGGCTTCGGCGGCACCAACGCCGCGCTGATCTTCGGCCCTCCCCCCTGAGCGCCAGATGAACACGGCCAAAGATCCGGTCTGCGGTATGAACGTCGACCCCGAGCGTGCGCGCGGCGGCTCGTTCGCGCACGAGGGCACTCAATACTTCTTCTGCAATCCTAAGTGCCGCGAACGCTTCGCCGCAGACCCCGCACACTACCTGCATCGAAACGAGCTCCCAGCCCCCCCGATCGTGCACGAAAAGGGTCCTCAAACCCCAAATTTGCCCGCGAAATCTGGGCAAATCTGGATCTGTCCGATGGACCCCGAGGTGCGACAGGATCATCCGGGGGCCTGTCCCAAGTGCGGCATGGCGCTCGAACCGGCGCAGCCCAGCCGCGATGAAACCAATCCGGAGCTCTCCGACATGTCGCGCCGGCTTCGGATCGCGACCCTATTTACCGCGCCTTTGTTCGTGATCGCCATGGGGTCGATGTTGCCGCTCCACGGAGCGCTACCGTTCCTCTCGGGCCGCACGCGCGGGCTGTTGGAGCTTTCATTGGCAACGCCGGTCTGTCTCTGGGCCGGACTGCCATTTTTGGTGCGCGGGCTGCGCTCACTAAAGACGCGAAGCCTGAACATGTTCACCTTGATCGCGCTAGGGGTCAGCGTCGCGTACTCGTACAGCGTGGTCGCACTGCTCGCTCCGGGCCTGTTCCCGAACTCGCTGCGCACGGACCACGGCGAGCTCGGGCTGTACTTCGAGGCGGCCGCGGTGATCGTCACGCTAGTGCTAGTCGGTCAAGTGTTGGAGCTACGCGCGCGCGGACGAACGGGCGCGGCGATCCGTCAGTTGCTCGAGCTAGCGCCAGAGACGGCGCGCCGAGTCGCAACCGATGGCAGCGAACGAGAAATTCCCCTCGGCGAAGTACGAGTCGGCGACCGACTGCGCGTCTTTCCAGGCGAAAAGCTGCCGATCGACGGCTTGGTCCTGGAAGGCGCGAGCCACGTGGACGAATCGCTGATCACGGGTGAGCCCGGTTACCTGTCCAAACGCGCCGGCGAGCGCGTGATCGGCGGCACCCTGAACGGCAAGGGTTCGCTGTTGATCCGAGCAGAAAAAATCGCGACCGACACGCTGCTGAGTCGCATCGTCGCCTTGGTTGCGGAAGCGCAGCGCAGTCGCGCGCCGATCCAAAAATTGGTCGACCGCGTGTCGAGCTACTTCGTTCCGATCGTGATCGCGATCTCGTTCGTCAGTTTCGTGGTCTGGTTCGTGGTCGGCCCCGAGCCGCGCTTGGCGCACGCGCTCGTCAGCGCCGTGGCAGTGTTGATCGTGGCTTGTCCATGTGCCCTCGGCTTGGCCACGCCAATGTCGATCATGGTCGGCACGGGCCAGGCGGCAGCGGCGGGCGTGCTGTTCAAGAACGCCGAAGCACTCGAACTCTTGAGCCAAGTGGACACGCTCGTGGTGGACAAGACCGGAACGTTGACCGAAGGTAAACCGCGCCTGACGCGCGTGGTCGCAAGCCCCGAAGTAAACGAAGAATCAGTGCTCCGTTGGGCGGCCAGCGTGGAGGCCCAGAGCGAGCATCCGCTCGCCCAGGCGCTGCTCGCAGCGGCCGCAGAACGCGGCATTCGACTTTCGCCGCTCACTGGCTTCGAATCACTGACCGGGCGCGGGATCCGCGGGATCGTGGAGGGCGAACCAGTTGCGCTCGGCAATCGTAGCTTGCTCGCCGCACAATCAGCCGAGCTGGGCTCGCTCGCGCCGCTGGCCGCCGAGCTCGAAACGCGCGGTCACACCGTGGTCTTTCTAGTCCGCTCCGGGCAGACGAAAGGCATGCTCGCCATCTCCGATCCGATCAAACAAACGACGCCCGCCGCGCTGCGCGCGCTGCGCGAAGACGGCTTGCGCATCGTGATGCTCAGCGGCGACGCGCCCGAAAGCGCGCGCGCCGTGGCGCGAGAGCTCGGCATCAGTGAAGTGATCGCGGGCGTATTGCCTGAGCAGAAGGCGAATGAAATCAGCCGGCTCGAACGAGAAGGGCAAACCATTGCCATGGCCGGCGACGGCATCAACGACGCACCGGCGTTGGCACGCGCAAAGGTCGGCATCGCGATGGGCACGGGCACGGACATCGCGATCGAGAGCGCCGGAGTAACGTTGATCAAAGGCGATCTCGCCTGCATCGCGCGCGCCCGCAGGATTAGCCGACTGACGCTGCGCAATATTCGCCAGAATCTGTACTTCGCGTTTGGTTACAACGCGCTCGGCGTGCCGCTCGCCGCCGGTGTGCTCTATCCCGCCTTTGGCGTGCGCCTGAGTCCGATGCTGGCGGCTGCGGCGATGAGCCTCAGCTCGGTCTCGGTAATCGCTAACGCTTTGCGTCTGCGGCGAACGGCAACCTGAAAAAGAGGTGCGTGTGCGATTTGCCGAAATTTGCGCGATTTTCCGCGGGTGCGACAAGAGCGCAGCTGGACCGCAGACGTAGGCAGCCGACGCAGAGCGACCGCCGAGAGCCGACACCCTGACACTCAAGATTCGTAGGCGTCGAGCGCAAAGTAGCGGACATCGACCCGCAATCTGGGTTCAATGACGATGCAGATGCTCGGCGGTGCCCCCCATGGATGACGATCGCAGCTGGCTCAAAAATCCGGTTCTTCCTCGCCCTCCAGCCGTGCCCAATTTCTCGGCGGCTGAGCTCAGTTTGGTAGAAGACGAGCGCCCCCCTTCGGTCGTGCTCGTCACCGCTCGCAAGGACCGCGCTTCGCGGATTCAGAGCCGGCGCCGAGTCAGCGGCACGAGCCGCGCGCGCTCGCTTGCCAAAGCGAGCGACCGAGCGCAATCGCGGCGCAGCGCCTGATTCGCTTCCGTACCACGCGGCGTCGAGACGAAGTTCGCGACGTGAGAGCATTCACGCGAGCCCGCTCACTCGTCAGAACACGTAGCGAGCACCGGCGCTGCCCATACCGACGACAGGAGTCCACGGACTGACTTTGGGGTGTTCGGTCGTGGCTGCGGGCGTCGTGAGCAAGAGTCCAAGCCAAGTGCCGATGCCCGCGCCGCCAACGATGAATCCGGCGGTGGAGATCGTGCGCAACGTGCGAAATGCCGAACCATCCTCCGGGTACGGGGCACCCTCCGTGCAGCGATTGGCTGGGCAATGAGCCTCGGCGCGGGAATAGCGGGTCATCGAAGCGATGCCGGTCACGGTACCGATGCCGAGACCGGTTGCGCCGACCGTGAGCGCCACCACGCCCCAAGCGCGGCGACTCGATGAGCTGCCCAGAGCCTGTTCGGGCTTCTTGTTGGCACGCCCGGTGACCGACAGCCAAGTCATGC
>Ga0315912_10003932_pt1 | contig 14392 bp, 12 predicted proteins | sample VfabasoilMG_FD_204469 | JGI IMG/M metagenome (GOLD analysis project Ga0315912, IMG submission 204469) | Garden soil microbial communities collected in Santa Monica, California, United States - V. faba soil | ecosystem: Environmental > Terrestrial > Soil > Garden | place: USA: California... | reverse complement strand
CGATCGCGAAGCCTACGAGATCGTGTGCTACTCGAGCGTCCAATTCCCGAACGAGTGGACGGAGCGCATGCGAGCGCACGCGGACGCTTGGCACGACGTGAGCAAGCTTTCGGACGGCGAGCTCGCGGAACTGGTGCGCGCTCACGGCATCGACGTGCTGGTGGATCTCACGCTGCACATGCCGGGCTGCCGGCTCGGGACGTTCAGCGAGAAGCCCGCGCCGGTTCAAATCTGCTGGCTCGCCTATCCCGGAACGACGGGCGTCGACGGCGTGGACTACCGCATCACCGATCCCCATCTCGATCCACCGGGTGCGCCACTTCCGTACTCCGAGAGCTCGCTGTACCTACCGGATACGTTCTGGTGCTACGACCCGTCGAGCGATGGGCTCGCGGTGAACGAGCTGCCTGCGCTCGGCAGCGGGCACGTGACCTTCGGCTGCCTCAACAACTTCATGAAGGTGAATCGGGGCGGGCTGGAGCTCTGGGGGCGGGTCCTTCTGGCCGTCCCGAGCTCCAAGCTCCTCTTGCTCGCCCCTTCGGCGTGGGCGCGAGACTTCGCGGCCGGGGTGCTCGCCGAGCAGGGCGTGGAGCGCGATCGTCTGGAATTCGTCGGCACACAGAGCCGACACGAGTACCTTGCGTCGTACCAGCGCATCGATCTCGGACTCGATTGTGTGCCCTACAACGGACACACGACGAGCCTCGACGCGCTGTGGATGGGTGTCCCCGTCGTCACGCTCGTGGGCAACACGGTCGTTGGTCGTGCGGGCTTGAGCATGTGCGAAAATCTCGGGCTTCAGGCGCTCGTGGCGCACGACGCCGACGAGTTCGTCGGGATCGCGGCTCGCCTGGCGAGCGATTTCGCGGAGCTGCGAGCGCTGCGCCAGGGTCTCCGCTCGCGGCTCGTGCGTTCACCGTTGATGGACGCGCCGCGCTTCACGCGAAATCTGGAGCGGGCGTACCGCGAGGCCTGGGCGCGCTTTTGTGCCCAGCCTAGCGCTGGGGAGCAGCCGACGCGCCGGCGCTCGGCGCTTGATACTCCAGGCGCTTGATCACGTGAAATCCGAACGGCGTCTCCACCACGCCCGACAGCTCGCCCGGCTTGATGGCGACCACGGCATCGGCGAACGGTTTGACCGCGTCCTTGTAGCGGAAGCTCTTGAGCACGCCGTGCAGCTGCGGAAGCGTGGGGTCGTCCGAGAGCTCCTGCACGAGCTTCGCGAAATCCTCGCCCTTTCGCGCGCGGACCAATGCCGCGTCGGCCCGCTGCCTCGCTTCCTCACGCGTGCGCGTGATGTTGTGGCGAGCTCCAAGCTTCGTGTCCTTGTGCGAGACGACGAGGTAGATTGCGGAGTACCACTGTTCGGCGGAGGCGGCGGGCGCCGCGGAGGGCGACACCTTCGCTGCCGACGGCGACCCCTTCGTTGTGAACGACGGCGAAGCCGCCTCGGCAGTCGCGGCCGCGCTCGACGCGAGACCCATGCGCAGGGGAACGAGGCCGAGCCCACCGAGCAATCCGAAGCTCAGCAACGCCCCCAGCACCGCCCAGGGCGCCCAACCGGGCAGACCGTCGCTCGAGCCGGTGCCAGGGGACGCCGCGCGACCGTCGTCCGCGACGGGGGGCGCGGTCGCCGACTCGGGCTCTGAATAGGATTGCTCGCTCATGCTCTTGCTCGCAGTGTGCTGGGTCTTGATGGGCTAGCCGAGTGACGATCCGGTGCTCGAGCTGAAACGGTTCGCGCCGCGCCCGTGGTGATCACTCCGGGCGCACGAGAACGTTGTCGAACAACACGGCCGCTGGCGCCTGCCGGTATGGCTTGCGGACGACGAGGCGCATGGCGACCGACTTGGCGGCCAGCGGCGCACGGTAGGCGAGCGACACCACCTGCCAAACGGACTTGTTGACCAAGGTCGACACGGTCACGTCGATCCTCTCGCCCGTGCATTGCGCCGTGTCGTAGAAGAGGAGCTGAAAGCCCGCGTCCGTGTCGCCGGCATCGCTCGGCACCGAGACCTGGGCCAAAAAGACGTAGTTGAGGCCGCCAATGATGCTCACGCATTGGCTCGCGCCGAGCATCAAGCTGCCTTCCTGGTCGGCGGTGAATAGATTCTCCGCCCCCAGCACGCCCGATGACGGGTGCCCGATCGTGTCGTTCGTGGACCAGCCGACATTCAGATTGTCGTCAGGGAACCAGCCGGTCGTGTCCCGGTTGAAAGACGCGTTTTCGACGAGCGTTTCCTCACAATCGGAGACGCAATCGCGGTCGAGGTCGGGACAGCCGCCGCCATTCTCACCGGCGTCTGCGTTCTGCAAGTCGGACGGGCACATTCCACCCGTTCCCGTGCCTGCGATGCCACCGGCGCCAGACGCGTGGCCTCCCCCGCCCCCCGTCCCGGCCTGAACGGCGCCGCCGCTTCCCGCCGTGTTCCCTACTCCAGCCATGCCGCCCGTTCCGCCGATTCCAGACGTCGCGCCCACGCCAGACGTCGCGCCCGCGCCGGCTGTCGCGCCCACGCCAGACGTCCCCGCGCTGCCCGAGCCGCCGAACGCTCCGTCGCCACCCCCCGATTGATCTCCCTGCCCACCGTCGCCCGACTGGCCGGCATCCGCGCCACCTTCGCCGCCCAGCGTGCCGCCTCCCGTGATGAATACGAGACCCTTCAAGCCCGCGAGCGGCCGATCATCGGTCGGACAGCCTGACAATCCGAGCGAGCAGACCAAGGTCGAGAGGCACGCCCACGTAGCGTGGCTGCGCCCGTCAACACGACGGCGCGTCACGGCCACCTCCTGACGGTCCTTCGGTGAAAAATGCCCAATTCAATTGACCCGAAACCTACATAACGAGCACTCGCTCATCTGTGACATTGTGAAGAAGAAACGAACGCGCAGAATTCGGCGCCGCATGTCGACAGCCGAATGCTCTGTGACAATCTGCGAGCGAAGTGATGGCGAATCTCGCAACCTGGCGCAGCGACCCACGCGCGCGAAATGTTACAAGGGAACTCCGCGGCAGACGGTATACAGCCGACCGCTCGTGGTCTGGACCACGCGCTTCGGAGGGCGTTGCCCGACTGTCGTTTACCCAGCCCGCCACGAGCCGCTCATCGCAAGCTTCAGCTCGTCTTGCTGTTGGCGCTTGCGCTGCTCTGCTCGAGCCAGCCGGCAAGCGCGTACACGTGGATGGTGCGGCACGGGTACACGTCCTGCGTGCCGTGCCACCACGACCCGTCGGGCGGCGGGATACTCACCGCCTACGGGCGCGCGGCGGGAAGCCTGGTCCTCGACACCCGCTGGGAGAAGGAGACCGAAGAGCAGGGTGGCCCCGGTGAATTCCTCCTCGGCGCGGTGCGGCTCCCGCCCGAGCTCATGCTCGGCGGGGATGCACGTCTGCTCTGGCTCGCTCAAAAGCTCGAGGAGACGGACGTCCGGCACTACACGTTCCTGATGCAGGCCGACGCCGAGGCGGCGTTTCGGGTGCATGGGGTGCTCGGTAGCGGGAGCATCGGCTACGCGGAGGACGGCGCGTTCGGCGCCGCCATCACGAACGCGCCCGAGAAGAATCTCGTCTCACGCGTGCACTGGCTCGGCTACGAATTCGAGCCGGCGACCGGGCTCGTCGTGCGGGCCGGCCGCATGAACCTGCCGTTCGGCATCCGCAACGTGGAGCACACGCTGTGGGCGCGCGCGACGACGGAGACGAGCGTCAACGCCGACCAGCAGCACGGTGTCGCAGTTGCCTGGGCGCCGGGTCCGTTCCGCGGCGAGCTGATGGCGATCCTCGGCAACTACCAGAGTGGGCCCGACGAGTACCGCGAGCGCGGCTACAGCGCGTTCCTCGAATGGTGGCCCATGACCAAGGTGGGTGTGGGCGCGAGCAGCCTGGTCACGCATCGCGAGCTCGATCCCACCTACCTGACCGAGACCTGGCGGCAGGCGCACGGCCTGTTCGCGCGCTGGGGCACCCCTTTCGAGCCGCTCGTGCTGCTGGCCGAAGCGGACTACGTCGTGCGCTCGCCGAAGTACAACGTCACGCGCAAGGGCACCGTCGGCTACGTGCAGGCGGACCTCGAGCCGCTCCAAGGTGTGCACTTCATGCTCACGGGCGAGGCGCAGCACTACGGCGTCCATGGCACGCCGTGGTCGTGGGGCCTCTGGGTGTCGGAGCTCTGGTTCATGGCGCCACACCTCGATTTTCGCATCGACAACATTTTTCAGAGCGTCGGGGACGTCAGCGGGCGAACCAGCTCGCTCACGCTGCTCGCCCAGGCGCACCTCTACCTCTGAAGGAGAACTGACGATGAACCCCCAGCGCTTCCTCTCGATCGGGATCCTCACGGTGGCATTGCCGCTCGTCCCGCGCACCGCCTGGGCGTCCAAGGACTACCCGCAAGTCCTGCAGTCCGCCTGGAACATGGGAACGAAGCCGCTACCGGTCAAGAGCGGCAAAGGCTGCCTACTCTGCCACGATACCGAAGCGGGCGGAAAGAACAAGGCCACGCAACCGTTCGGCGCGACGCTCAAGAAAGCTGGCGTGGTCGGAGGCAGTCCGGGCTCATTGCGCACGGGGCTCAGCTTCGTCGCCACGCGCGCCACGAATAGCGACGGCGACCCCGTCTCCGACTACCGAGAGATCGCCTTCGACGGAACCGATCCGAACGACGCGAAAAAGTTCGTTCCGCCCCCACCTCCTCCTCCACCGCCGGACGGTGGAGGAGAGGGCGGGACAGCCGGAGCGAACGGTGAAGGGGGCGGCGGCGGGCAAGGCGGTGAATCGCCCGTCACCCCGACGCAGTCCGACTACCCGCCACTACCGCCACCCGAAGACCTGCCCCCGCCCTACGTGCACGGTTGCGCGCTCCGTCCCGGCAGCGCGGAGACCGATCGAGGCCTCGCGTTGCTGCTCGTAGCCGCGGTTCTGGTGCTTCGCCGCCGCCAGCAGCGGGCGTGAGCGCCGGCCCCCTCAGAAGCGGCCGCTGAACGTGGCGCCAACCTTGCCGCGCCCGTCGAACACCGGTTCGAGGTGGAAGAGGCGGGCCGAACGTTTCTGGTCCGAGGGGGGCGAGCCGCTGGGCGCCGAGAAGAAGAGATACGTGGCAACTGCAATGGTGGCGCCGCCGACACCGACGCCGATGAAGGCCCAGGTCCGAGCCTGCTTGGCGTCGTCGACCGCTTGCTGATGCGCTGAAATCTCCTGCTCGGTGCAGTTGACGCCCGAGGGACAGATCGTCTCCGCCTCGCGATTCTTGCTCGCGTACTGGGCGCTCTCGAAAATACCGAAGGCCAGCGCGGCCGCGCCCACCCCACCGAGAACGGCGGCGCGAGTGCGCGCCCCCGAGCCGGACGGTTGGGGCTCGGGAGCGGGTTCGGGCTTTGGCTCGGGCTCTGGCTTCGCCGTCGCCACGGGGACCGCAGCCACCGGGGGGGGCTCGCTCGTCAGAGCGGGGACGGCGACTGCAATGATCATCGACGGCTCGGTCACGTCGACCTTGGTCGTCCAGGGCTTCTTACCTTCGGCGGTGACGCGAAGCTGGTGGCTGCCGCGATCGACGGGAATGGGCTTGCCCCACTCGCTCTCGGGAATGAGCACGTCGTCGCGGTAGATCTGCGGCTGCGGGGTCCGCTCCGCCACGTCGATGCGAAGCCGCGAGAGCTTGGGAGCGAGCGCCTCCATCCGTGAGCGCGCGAGCGCGGCCCGCTCGGTTTGTGAAAGCGCGTCGGCGCGGACGGCGACCGTCTCGAACAGGGCGTAGGCGCTCGCGGTGCGTCCGATTTTCTGCCAGCAGCCGGCGAGGTTGAACGCGGTACCGAGGCCGTCGTGCAGCCGCTGGCTCTCCTCGAGCTTCTGGCACGCTTCGGGGAACTTGCCTTCGCGGGCAAGCTCGACGGCATCGTCGAACAGCACCTTGGCGCGGGCCGGGTCTTTGCTGCTCGCTGCGGCCGAGCCGGTAGCGGGCGCGACAGCGTCGCCCTGCCCGCTCGTCGGCGCTGCGTCCGCGGCGCGGGCGAGGGGCGCCGCGGCGAGAGCAAAGAGCATGACGCCTGCACTGAGAACGCGAGGAGCCATCGTCAATCCATGCCGCCGAAGAGGTCGTCCACCGAGGCGGTCTTCGTTTCGGCCTTCGCCTTGCTCGGCTCGCTGGCATCACGCGCCGGGCGGCGAGGCGAATCTGCGGTTTCAGCCGCAAGGCGTGACGGGGCAGCGGAGCGCTCCGTCGCCGCTCGCGGACGCGGGGCTTGAGCCACGGCTACGGGCCTTGGCGGCGCAGGAGCCTGAACGGCGACGGGCGTCGGCGGCGCAGGAGCCTGAGCGGCGACGGGCGCCAGGAGCGCGGGAGCCTGGGCGGCGACTGGCGTCGGTGGTGCGGGAGCCAGGGCGGCGACCGCAGTCGCAGCGGGTGGCGATACCGGCGGAGCCGCCAGCACCGTGAGCACGGCGGGGGGAGCCGTGGCAGCGGCGACCGGCGCGGCTGGAGGCGCAACCGGAGCGAGGCGCGGAGCCAGAATTGCAGCCGCCAGACCGATCGCTGCGCCCGCAAACAACATCCCGAAGGTGCGCATCTCGGAGGAGGGTGGGCTGGCTTCCACCGGTCGTGGTGGTGGCGACGAGCGCACGAGCGCGCGGTTCGACGGCGGCGGGGGCGAGCCCGTCAGCGAGGGCCCGTGCATCGGCAGCGGCGGGGGACGAGTCGTTCGCATCACGATGCGCGCCACGCGAGCCGCGGCAGGCTGGGCGTCGGCCGACGCATGGGGTGCGAGTGCCAGAACGACCTCGACCACGCTCCGCGGTCGCGCATTCGGATCCTTCTCGAGACACGAGAGCACGAGCTGCTCGAGCTCGGGCGGAATGTCGGTGCGCAGCAGGCCGAGCGGCGTCGGCGTGTCCGCGGCGATCATGGAGAGCAGGGTGAGCGCGCCCTCGGCCTGGAAGAGCGGTACCCCGGCGATGAGCTCGTACAAGATCGCGCCCAACGCCCAGACGTCGGTGCGCGCGTCGACCTGTCCCGGGCTCCGGATCTGCTCCGGCGATGCGTAGCGGAGCGCGTCGGGGTTGACACCGGCGCCGGGAGCCGACATTTCGCCCCCGTGAACCCAATCGGGCTCGAGCGGGTCGGAAACCCCGAAGTCGAGCACGCGCACGAGCGGCGTGCCGTCCGAGCGGCGCTCGACGAAGATGCTCGACGTATTGAGGCACCGGTGCACGATCCCGGAGGCGTGGGCCTCGGCGACCGGGTCGCAGGCGGTGAGGACGATATCCACGGCTTCGGAAATCGGAAGCGCGCCGCGGACTCGCAGGATTTCGGCGAGCGACGGCCCGCGCGGTAGCTCGACGGCACGATACGGACTGCCGGACTCGAGACGCCCGAAATCGACGACCCGTTCCGCGTGCTCGCTGCGCATCTCGCGCGCCTTGCGGGCCCCCCGCTGAAAGCGCGCGACCGCTTCAGGCGAGGCGCTCGCGAGCGGCGAAAGGTAACGCAGGAGGACGCGCTGGCCGAGCTCGAGATGACTCGCCTCGAGGACCACCTCGTGCGGAGTGCGCGAGAGGATCCGCTCCACGCGATAGCGGTTGACGAGGATTTGACCGTCGGCGAGGCCGTCGCCCGGAATCGACAGGCGCGGGAGCCGCTGGGAAATCCGGGGCAACGAGAAACGCGGCGCGGCGTCGGGGTGAGAATCCGGGTCCGCGGCGATGAGCTCGTCGTCCTGCACCTGCTCCCCTTCCTCCTCGTCGGAGGCCCCTGGCGGGTTACCAAGACCCATCGTGGTGGTCGATCGTTGCTCCGGTATGCGTTGCACCATTTGCGCTCCCACTAGCGTTCCCGCGCAAGCTACACCACCACCCCTCGTGCGCTAGCGACAAGCTCTTCACTTGATCAAGGCGACTGTGTGACACCTGGGGGACAGAACCCCTCGTCCGCGGATCCGCTGGAGCTACCGTGGGCCGGTCGCGTGGCGCGGGCCCCGCGTAGCCGCGACACCGTAGCCTCACAATCGACACCGAAGCGTTCCACAACGTTGGTCAGTTTGCCGTAGGCCTGTGGCGAACCTCCGCTCGAATATGCTCGTTACACGACGCTCGTTCTTGGGCAGCTCGCTGGGGTTGGCGTCGGCGCTCCTCACGCCCGGGGTGCACGCCACGCTGGCGCGTGGGTTGACTCTCGGTGAGCTCCTGGCAGCGAGCGCACACGCGTGTGTGGCCACTCCACTCGAGGCGCACTGCGAATGGGCAACCTTCGGCAAGAATCGGGTGATCGTCACCGACACGCGCATTCGGGTCGACGAATCCGTGTGGCGTGATGCGCCCGGCCCGGAGCTCGTCGTGAGGGCGCTCGGAGGACGCATCGGCAAGCTCGGCGAGCTCGTCGACGGCCAGGCGCGCCTGGGCGTCGGACAGCCGGGCGTCGTCTTCTTGATGGAGTCGTCCGAAGGACGACAGGTCGTCACCGGAGCGGCCCAAGGCCACTATCCCCTCTCGCGCGACGAGCACGGTGAGGTTCGCCTCACCCCGAGCCCCCACCTTCCACGGCTGGTGAAGCCTGGGGAAGCGGCCATCGCACGGCTGCGCGGTCGTACCGTCCCCGAAGCGCGGGAGTTGATTCGAGCGGCGGCGCCATGAAGGCGCACCGCATGCTGCTGGCCGGCCTCGTTGCGACGGGCTTTCTTGCCGCGCCCCGAGCGCGAGCGTTCTGCCAGGCTCGCGCGTGCGAGAGCCCGGATTCGGTCGAGACGTGCGAGTTCGACGACCACGGCTGCGCGTCGAACACCGCCGTTCTCCGCTGGGCATCGAGCTGCGTGACCTTCGACGTGCAACGGGACGGCTCGCCCGCGAGCGGTCTCGACGCCGAGCGGGTAGCGGAAGTATCCGGACGTGCCTTCGCGGCGTGGATGAACGCGGACTGCGGTGGGGAGCCTCCCTCGATCACCATCGGAACGTTCGGTCCCGTCGCCTGTGACGAGTCGCGTTTCAACAGGCAGGGCAAGAACGCGAACATCGTCATGTTCCGGGACGAGTCGTGGCCCTACGCCGAGTCGATTGACTCGTACGGCATCACCTTCGTCAGGTTCGACACGGAAACCGGGGAAATTTGGGATGCGGACGTGGAGATCAACAGCGCCGATTTCGACCTCGGCACCGACGGCGACGGGCAGGGAACCGACCTGCAGTCGATTCTGACGCACGAGTTCGGCCACTTTCTCGGGCTCACCCATCCGGGTCTCGACGAAGGTGCGACGATGAGCGGCCGCTGGAATGGCGAGGGAACCGACCTTCGTACCCTCGCGCAGGACGACGTCGAAGGGATTTGCGCGACCTACCCGCCCGGACGCGACGCACCGACGAGCTGCGAGCCGCGGCATGGTTTTTCCGGCCAATGCTTCGTTCCGATCGCCGCACCGGCGGAGAGCGGATGCGCCCTTTCGCGGGGGCCGACGAGCGACGCTGGGTTCGGGCTCATCGTGGCGCTCGTGCCTCTGATCTCGTGGCGACGACGCACGCGCTCCCCGCGGGCACGGGCCTGAAGCATGGGCACGTCGCGCAGCCATGACCGTAGGCGGGCGAAGCGAGCGGTGCGGCGCCGCGCGCGGGAAACCCGGGCGCGGGTGCCAGGCCAGCGCATTTCGACCCCGCCCGACTCTGCGCTGCGTGGCCGACTGCTCGAGCTCGCGAAATCACCGGGCGCGACCTTCGTGCTGAGATTCGTGACCGTCGCAGCGCTCCTCTTGCTCTTGTACGCGTATCCGTACCCCCGCGGAGGTTTCGTCAATGCGTGCTTCGAGCGCTACCTGAGTGGCTACGCCCACGCGGCAGGCCTGCTCCTCAGGCAGTTCGATCCGAGTGTGGCCGTTACCGGTAACCAGATCAGCGGGCGTTTCCCGCTCGCCATCGTCCGCGATTGCGACGCCATGGAGGTCAACATCCTGTTTGCGTCCGGCATCGCGGCCTTCCCCGCGCGACTGTCGCACCGTTTGGCGGGCGTTGGCATTGGCCTCGTGCTGCTCGTCGCCGCCAACTTATCGCGCATCGTCAGCCTCTATTTCATCGGAGTGGCCTCACCGGACTCGTTCGAGCTTGCACATCGCGAGGTGTGGCCGCTCGTGCTGATCGCGACGGCGCTCGCACTCTTCCTCGGCTGGACGCGCTGGGAGCTCAGGAGCCAACTTGACGAGCCAAGCCCTTCCCCTGCCTAACGCGCTGCGCTGGCGGGACGGCCTGACGTTTGCCGTCGTGCTCGCGTTTCTCCTCGTTCCGTGGCCTGGCCTCGGGGCGGGATGCGCGGGCGCCTTCGCTGGGATTCTCAATTTCCTCGGAGCCGAGCGCGTGCTCGATTCCGGAATCGCTCTCCACCTGGAGCCGGTCGGCAGCCCCGCCGGAGGGCAGATCCACGCATCTCCGCTCTGGCACGTCTTCATCATCGCCACCGACGTGACCGGAGCCACCCGCAGCATGGCGTTCAACACCCGGGGAGCCTTCTACGTACCCACGGCGACGTTCGTCGCGTTCCTCGCGGCCGCGCGGGGCTGGCGCTGGCCACACCCGGGGCGTGCGCTCGTTGCGGGCATCCTCGTCGTGCTGTCGTTCACGCTACTCTCCACCGTCACCGCAATGGTGTCGTTCCTCGCGCGCCCGGGTATCGAAGGCATCACACTCGGCGAACCGACCCGCATCTGGCTCGAAGCCCTCTTTCTCGGCTGGTTCGCGCCGCCGGGCATGGGCTACGGCGCCGCTCTCCTCGCAGGCATTTGCGCCTTGGTCGCCGGGCGAGGACTGGACCTGTCCGCGTCCGTGGCTCGCAAGTGATCGTGGCGCGAGCGTGACGACACGATGGCAGCGAACGGAATCGTCCGGCCCCGAGAGCGCAAAGTGCACGGCCGCGTTTCCAGGCGCTGCGGACAATCCGCCAAATCGTTACACGGGCGCGGGCTTGCATTCAGTATACCCGGGAGCGTTGCAAACTTGGGGCGATCCCCCACCCCGAGAGCCACATGGATACAGGCCCTATGCTCGACCCCAGTGCCATGGCTTCAGTTGAGTCCGCGCGACGCTCGGCGCCTTCCGGTCGCCCGGCAGCCGACACGGTCCCGCCGCGCAGCGGAAAAGGCGAGATCCCGGAATCGGGACGGAAGCGCCCTTCGCTGCCCCCGAGCACGGAGCTCGCCACGCAGTTCGGCTCGCTCCGAGCGGCGTCGACCAGCATGTGTGAGCTGTTCACGCTGCTCCATCGGCTCGCCCCGACCGAGATCAGCGTGACGTTGATCGGAGAGACGGGGACGGGGAAAGACGTGCTGGCGCGCGCCATCCACGCGGCGAGCTTGCGCGCTGCGGCGCCCTTCGCGGTGTTCGATTGCGGTGCGGTGGCCCCGAATCTCGTCGAGAGCGAGCTCTTCGGGCACGAGCGCGGCTCGTTCACCGGTGCCCTCGCGGGCCACGCCGGGGCGTTCGAGCGTGCGAGCGGCGGGACGCTCTTTCTCGACGAGGTGGGCGAGCTGCCGCTCGATCTGCAGCCGCGCTTGCTGCGCGCGCTCGAGAACCGCTCGATCCGTCGGGTTGGAGGCACGACCGACAAGCCCATCGACGTGCGCGTCATCGCCGCGACGAACCGTGACCTGAAGGTCCGCGTCGCCAAGAACCTGTTCCGGGAGGACCTGTACTTCCGTCTGGCCGCCGCCGTCGTGCCCGTGCCCCCGCTGCGGGCGCGCCTCGAGGATCTGGCGGCGCTCGTGCCGCAGTTGCTCGCGACGCTCGGGTACCCGCATGTCACGGTCGAGCCCGAAGTCTTCGACGCGCTGCGCGGCCGCAGCTGGCCCGGCAACGTGCGAGAGCTCAAGAACGCTCTCGCTTGCGCCATGACGTTCGTCGAGGACGGCAGGCTCGAGGTCGAGCACCTGCGCTTCTCCCCCCTCGAGGTCGACGATTCGGATCTCGACCGCCTCCCGCTCGGCGGCCAGCCACTCGCGCGCCTCGAGCGTGCCGCCATCAAGCAGACCCTGGCGCTCACCGGTGGCATGAAGGCCCGCGCCGCGCAGAGCCTCGGCATCGCGGTTTCGACGCTGTACGACAAGCTGAAAAAATACGAGCTGTGAGCCGTCCAGCGGCCGGAGCGCTGGCGCTCGAGCGCGCGCAGCTCATTCGAGCGGCAAGATCCACGACGCCGGCAGCGGACCTGTCAGGTCGACCGCGGGGTCGACGAGCGGCTGCGCCGGGCGACCGTTGAGGCTCGCGACCGCATCGGCATAGACGGCGACAGCGCGCCCCTGCCGACCGAAGCGCTCGGCGACCAGCAGCGCACCCTGCCGCACGAGCGCCGGATCCTGGGCCATCGCTCGCACCTGGAAGTCCTCGAACAGGAGCCCAGGAGCGACGCGCACGGCGTCCCCGGAACGTCGGTCCACGGCCCGGAAGGAGACCGCGCCCGCTTTTTCGGCAACCATGACGTTCCACGCGAAGTTGAAGCCCACGAGCGTCCAGGCACTGTGCGCTCGCCCGAGATGTTGACGGAGCGGCAACGCCACTTGCAGCAGGGCGTGCGCGATCAAGAGCGGGGTAAGCCAGGCGCGCGGACTCCACCGGCCTTGATGGTGACGGCTCGAGCTACGCGCGATCGCTAGCCGCGAGGCGGTCCACTCGAGCGCCCGGCGCGGCCACTCGGGCGGCAGCAGCAAGGTCGCCGCGATGCACATCAGCCAAGGGAAAATGCCGATCGGAAACAGAAGGCCCGTCACGGCGTGAAAGCCCGCAACCAACACGACGCCGACCGCCCGCGTCCTTCGCGCGAGCAACAGCCCAACGATGCCGAGGTCGAACAGAGCGCCGAACCAGCTCGCGACGAGCGCCGTCTCACGCGTCGCGAGCCACGGGCCGACGAGCGGCCAGGCGCCGCACGCCGCGAGCCAGATCCGGAGCGGCTGAGCGTCGACGAGCCAGTCGTGGTTCAACTTGGCCACTCCCGCAAACACGTAGACGACCGCCACCTGCGTGCGCAGGACCCCGAGCACCCACGCAGGCAGCGTCGTGACCCGGCGTTCGGGATGCCGCCCGACGTCGACCGAGAAGGCGCGCCCCGCTGGCAGCACGCACAGCAGCGCTGCGAGCAGGCTCACCAGGTAGTAGTGGTTCAGGTAGAGGCTCTGGTCGATCAGCTCCAGGTAGGTGAAGCCGAGGAAGAACCCGAGCGCGCAAAACCGGTAGCAGTAGCCAGTCGCGATCCCGAGCGCGAGCACGAAGAGGCACGCGTAGTGCGCGTGCATGAGCGGGCCCGGCCACGGCCTCACGAAGGACAGCCCCGGGTAGGTGAAGTGAACGACCGGGTCGACGAAGAAGGCCCGCACCCAGCCCTTGGCCAGAAAGCGCGCGACCGCCGCCGCCATCAACAGCCCAAAAAGGATTCGGAACGCCGCGAGCGATGCGACGTCCACCGGTGCTGAAAACCGGTCGCGGAACTGCCGCAGCGCGTCGCGCATGGCCTCGAAACCGCGTGTCTACCACTGCTCGGCCCGAGCGCCTCGGCCGACGCCACGGGTCACCGAAACGTGGCTGACTCGCGCGCGCCCGGCCCAGGTTCCGGATTCCTCGCGCTGCTTGACCGTGTGGGTGCCCGTAGCTAGGTTCCGCCCGTTGGCCGGAAGCGTTCTGGCCGCGCCGTCGCCGCTCCCGGCGCCGGGCAGGGGAAACCGCAAGGACGAAGCAGCATGGCAACCAAGATTGGTATCAACGGGTTCGGGCGTATCGGGCGTTGCGTTCTTCGGGCGCTCTACCAGCGCGGCGTGAAGGACCTCGAGATCGTCGGCATCAACGATCTGACGGACACCAAGACCCTCGCTCATCTCACCAAGTACGACTCGATCCACCGCGGCTTCACTGCCGCCAGCGTGACGGCCACCGAGAAGGCCCTCGTCGTCGGCGGCAAGGAGATCGCGATCACGGCCATCAAGGACCCGAAGGAGCTGCCGTGGAAGGCGCAAGGGGTCGACATCGTCCTCGAATGCACGGGCCTCTTCACGGACAAGGAAAAGGCGGGCGCGCACCTCACGGCCGGCGCCAAGAAGGTCATCATCAGCGCCCCGGCGAAGAATCACGACATCACGCTGGTGATGGGCGTGAACCACGAGCTTTACGATGGGTCGAAGCACCACATCGTCTCGAACGGCTCGTGCACGACGAACTGTCTCGCGCCGATCGCGAAGGTGCTGCATGACAGCTTCGGCATCGTGCAGGGCCTGATGAACACGGTGCACTCGTACACGAACGACCAGAGCCTGCTCGACCTGCCGCACCGCAAGGGCGATCTGCGCCGCGCGCGCGCGGCGGCCGTCAGCATGATCCCGAGCACCACGGGTGCGGCCAAGGCCCTGAGCGAGGTGATTCCCGCGCTCAAGGGCAAGTTCGATGGTG
>Ga0315912_10003931_pt1 | contig 14394 bp, 7 predicted proteins | sample VfabasoilMG_FD_204469 | JGI IMG/M metagenome (GOLD analysis project Ga0315912, IMG submission 204469) | Garden soil microbial communities collected in Santa Monica, California, United States - V. faba soil | ecosystem: Environmental > Terrestrial > Soil > Garden | place: USA: California... | reverse complement strand
TGGGAGGCGTTCCTCACTAGAAGAATGCCTTCACGTTGCGATTCTTGCCCGTTTGTCCAGAGGCATCGGTTGAGTATAGTGCTGTCCCGCACTACTTTGATATGGTATTGCGCTTCGCCATGTTTGTAATTGATTTCGAATTCATGCCACTCTGCGGGTAACACCGGATTGAAATAGAGCACCTCACCCCTAAGCTGGAATCCAAGAATAGACTCCACCCAGATGCGATCCATCCACGCCGCGGAACCTGTATACCAAGTCCAACCGCAACGTCCGGAATGCTGCGCGCTTGAATAAACATCGGCTGGCGCGACATAAGGTTCGCCACGATAGCGATGCACGGATTTCAAATCTCGAGTGGCTTCCACGGGATTCATCAGTTGCAGTAAGGATGCCGCCTCCGTGCCCAGCCCGAGATTCGCGAAGGCAAGCGGGAGCCAAAGCGAGCCGTGAGTGTACTGGCCGCCGTTTTCGCGGATTCCGGGCGGGTAGCCCATAATGTAGCCGGGATGCGGAGTCGAGTGATCGAATGGGGGTGTAAAGAGAAGGACTTGCCGTGTCCCTTCGCGAACCAGTAGTTCGACTGCTGATCTAAGGGCGGTGCGCGCCCGGTCGGGATCTCCTCCGCCTGTCAGCACCGCCCATGACTGTGTGAGTGAATCTATTCGAGCTTCCGCATTCTGGCTCGATCCCAACGGCGTTCCATCGTCAAAAAAGCCCCGCAGGTACCAAGCTCCGTCCCAGCAATACTCATCAACCGCTGTAACAAGAGCCAAGGCCCGCCGTCGAAATTCCGCGGCGCGGGCGTCTTGTCCGAAACGTTCCGCCAGCGGGGCAAAGTCGCGCATGATCTTCGCCAGAAACCAGGCAACCCAGACGCTTTCTCCAATTCCTTTGGCACCCACTTGATTCATGCCATCGTTCCAGTCACCGCTTCCGAATAGCGGAAGACCATGGTTTCCAAGAACATAGGCGCGCTCAATGGAGCGGAAGCAATGTTCCAACAAGGACTCGCCGGGGGATGTGTCCGGCAAGGGGGTGAACAGATTCTCGTGTTCATCCGGGCGCAGTTCGGGCCCGTCCAGGAAGGTGATTCTCTCATGGAGCACGCTTTCGTCACCTGTGGTTCTGACGTAGTGAGCAGTCGCGTATGGCAGCCAAAGCATGTCGTCGGAACACCGGGTACGGGGGCCTGCCCCTGTGTCGGCGTGCCACCAATGCTGCACGTCGCCCTCCGGAAACTGCCGCGCCGCTGCGGTCAGTAAGTGTTCCCTCGCGATACCCGGAGTTCGATAGACCAACGCCATACTGTCCTGCAATTGATCGCGGAATCCGTAAGCGCCGCCAGACTGATAGAAGGCGGATCGAGCCCAGAATCTGCAGCTCAGCGTCTGGTAAGGGAGCCACCGATTGAGGAGGAACTTCACCGATAGGATCGGCACATGGACTTGCAGTGCGGATAGCCGATCATCCCACCATTGTTTTGTTCGCTCCAGCGCGGCGGCAACATTCTCGGAAACACGATAGCGCGAAACCAAGGAACGGACCTCGGCGACGTCAGTGCCTTGTCCTAGCAAACAGATCACTTCCGCGGACTCTCCAGGTTCAATCACAACTCGCGATTGCATCACGCCGGCCGGATCGAAGCCCGCACCCAATCGCGGAGCCAGACCGACGCGCCTCAACGCCGCGGGCGAGCTATGCGTTCCATTGCGGCCGAGGAAAGCTCCACGGTCGCCGGTCCATGACTGCGGTAAAGGACTCATCGCGAGGAACGCTACGCGGCTTCCGAACGATGGCTGCCACGCATTACGAGCCAATAACGTCGCGCTGTCCACATCGAAACTCGTTTGCACATGCCGTTGGTTTTGCTCGCGAGAAGCACCGAGAACCCATTCGACATACCAAGTGATGGTTAGCGTTCGACGCTGGGAATCCTCATTGTGCAAAAGCAAGCGCGCACTCTTGATTGGATCCCCGCTCGAATCGTCTAACGGCACAAACACGGTGAGTTCCTGCCTTATCCCATGGCTGTTATGTTCGTAGACCGTGTAGCCCTGACCGTGCCGGGCCCGGTATGCGGTTTCTTCGCGGATTGGAAGCGGAGTGGGCGTCCAGAACTCGCCGGTATCTTGATCGCGAATATAGATAATTTCAGATTGAGGGTCGCAAACCGGATCGTTCCACCACGGTGTCAAACGGTTCGACTGGCTATTTCCGAACCAGGTAAAGCCGAGGCCGGATTCGGTGACAAGCGTACCGAAGTTCGGCGTGGCGATCACGTTGGACCACGGCAGAGGTGTCGTGTCGCCCCCTTTTAGGTAAATGGCATACTCGCGACCGTCTTTCGAGAATCCGCCGATACCGTTGAAATAGGGCAATTCCAAAAACGGCAATTCCGAGGAGGCGAAATTGCGTGCCGCAGATCTGGTCATTAGGGTACCCGGCGCAAATGAATCCACCTGGGCCGCGAGTTGCTGATTTAGGCTCCCTCTCCCGCCTCCCAACACCACATGAGCCGCCGCGAGCAATAATATCCGTGACTCCTCGGAGAGGCCATTCCAGTCCATCAAGAACACTCTGCCGGAGGGAGTGCGGGAATGTGCTAGGTGTGCATCCACTAACTTCTGCAACTGCTGACGCAACGGCATGTCGTAACTATGCGCCTCCTGATCCAGCACCACGAGGTCCACGGCGAAGCCACGCATCTTCCAGTATTCATGAGCAAGCAGCAATTCCCGCGCAAGATTAAGGCCTCGCGCATCGGCCACCGTAACCGCGAGAATCGGGACATCGCCGGAAATGCCGTGAGCCCACAGACCGTTTTGTCCCAATCTGTTTGCGATCAGTTTTTCCGTGGGAGGACGAAAACCCTCGTGGGGATAGATCAGAGGTTCTAGCAGTTCCTGGAACCGGTGCGCGGTGGAGGACTTGATCCCGAGATAGCGAAACTCCAGTTGCGCCTGCGTCCACGCTGTTTCAAAGGCCCGGGCGACCGCCTCGGGATACCGGAAGCGCTCCACCATCGCCAGCAGTTCTTCGCGTGAAGCGGCCGCAAGGGTAAGGAAGCTGATCTCGACCTGTCCGCGCGCCCTTAGGGCAAAGCGGCAGCGTAGGCTGAAGGCCGGTTCCAGCACGCATCCAATGGATCCGGACAGCTCTCCGCTGAGTGCTCTTGGATTCGAACTGGAGCGGCAACGGCCCAGGAACTCCGTGCGGCTGGTTTCAAACTGGACCGCGCTGTGTTCTGCATTTGCCACCACCATATGAGCCATCCAAACAGGCGGATCGTCCGGACTTCGAGCCCTGCGGTGGGCTATCAGCGTTTGACCGTCAGGAAGCACCTCGGTTTGGACGAAGAGCTTGCTGAACACCGGATGCGCAACAACGGAAGAGTGGGGTGCAAGCGAGATACCGGCGTAACTCGTCAATTCAAGCGCCCTGGTACGGAGGCCGTGATTTGTAAAAATGAGCCGCCTGACCTCTACGTCGGCTTCGGACGAAACGCAAATACTGGTCACAGTTTCAACATCACTCACTCGCCGCACGAACTCTGCTCTGTCGGCGGAGAATCTGCATTCGAAAGTTCCCACTTCACCGGCCAGGGGCTGGTGCGTGTTGGACCAGGTGGCACCGCTACGCCGATCGCGAATATAGAAATACGTTCCCATCCGATCCTGAGTGGCGTCGGCACTCCAGGCGGTGAGATCGAACTCTCGCCATCGGCTAAAGCCGGATCCGGAATTCGTCACCATGACGGTGTAGTTGCCATTGCCAAGCAGATTAACGTGCGGCGCGGGAGAATCTTCTTGCCACGTCCGTTGACTGGTATCGGGTCCTTCCGTTAGCTGGCTGGATGCGGTGCCGTGCGCGGCGCGGCGTAATAGCGATTTCTCCTCCGGTATTTTCTCGAACAGTAGAGACTCGATCGCCTTGACGCTCGGGTTCGCATGAAACCGCCGCTGCATGGCGTTTTCTTTCAAAACGTTATCAATAGCCAACAAGCTCATTCCCTGGTGGTGAGCCATGTACGCATATACAATGACGCCGCGGCCGCCGCGGCGAGCGCGTTCGCGAGAGTAGTCAAGCGATTCGTAGAAACCCATGGGACCCGTCATACCTTGCGAGGCGAGTGCCTCCAGGTTAAAGACTGACTCCTTGGGCATCACCAACAATGAAAGAAATGAAGAGTACGGTGAGACCACAAGGTCGTTTTCGAGCCCTTCCTTCAAGCCGAGTCCAGGCACACCGAAAGCTCTATATTGATAGGTTCTATTGGCGTCCAAGGCGCTGTAAGCGGCTTCTGAAATACCCCAGGGAATTCCCTTTTGACCGGCATAGTCCATTTGCCTGCGGACAGCCTGGATGCAGGCAAGCGCCAAGAATGAGTTCTGAAAGGCCTGGGTATAGATCAGCGGCATCAGATACTCGAACATCGTGCCGCTCCACGACAATAGAGCCTGACCGTCCGCCGTACTCACATATGGCCTTCCCAAGGCGAGCCAGTGTTCCAGCGGCACGTCGCCCTTTGCGATCGCTACCAGGCTCGCCAGGCGGCATTCGCTCGCAAGAAGATCGTAATGGCTGCCAAACTCGACGGGACCTCCGACTTGATAGCCGATGCCCATCAAATGCCGCTTCGAATCGTAGAGAAAGGACATGTCAATTGACTGGGCCATGTTCCGGAGCTTCCTCCGCAACTCGCCGATGCGTCCGCACGTTTCGATGGCTGCTTCGCGCGACCATTGAAGATCCCGCCGCAGTTGATCAAACCATTCCTTCTGCCGGCTCTCTTGAGCATTCGCTCCGAATTGCAGAACCTCATCCAGAACCTCTATCTTGTTGCTTGCCAGATCGCCAAGTGACGGAATGGCCAACAGCGCTTTTCGGCGAGCGTTCGTCAGCGATGGATGAATGTCATTCAGAAAGGGATCAGGAGCTGCCGCTAGGGTCTCCATCCAAGGGAGATAGCGCTTCACATGCTTGGACCACTCGGATAACTGTTCGTCCAGTTTTGCTATCCAGTAGTCTCGCTCTCCACCGGCATCAGCAGATTGCCAGCGGCGAGTAGCCGCCAATTGCTTCACCGGCACCTGTGCAAGATTGAGCAGGTCACCGATTTCGTGGCCCTGGGCCGGTCGGCGAAAAATGCGGGAAAGAGCATTGAAAGGCAGTTGAACGGAATGGTCACCGCCAAATGCATCCGCAAGAACCAATACAGTGGATTCCAACCCTCGCAAGCAAGCACCATCTAGAACCCGTGCGGACTCAATCTCGGAGAGCCCTTGATCCAGTACCCAATAGCTCGCGAGCAGGTTACCGCTGTCCACCGTGGAGATGTAGCGGGGAGTCAGCGGTTCGAGCGTCTTCGTGTCATACCAATTCAGCCAATGGCCCTCGCAGCGTTCCATTATCATCAGCGTTTCTACCGTCTCCGAGCAAACGGACGTCAGTTTGTCGGTGGTAAGAAAACCCAAGTCGTGAGCTGCGAGCGCCGAGGTCATCCAAAGACCTATATTCGTCGGCGAGGTGCGATGAGCTACTTCGATTCTTAACGCCAACTGTGTGTTGTCTGGAGGAAGCCAATGGTCTTCAGGGCCCACCAAGTCATCGAAGAATCTCCAAGTTAATCGCGCCGTACGGGACAGAAAGTCCGTTTCATCGCCATCAAGCGCGCGTAGATTCACATCTTGTTTCCGGCGTCCCAACCACACCACGGTTAGCGGACACATGGTCCAGAGGATCAGAAAAACCATTGTCCAGGAACTGCCCTTCGCCCTCAGCACAGCAAAAAGAATGACAGATAGAGCGGTGATTACCGTAGATTCGATGATCGTCCTGCGTTGGAGGTCGTCTCGCTGTGAACTGGTTTGTTCCGCCGTTTGCCACTGAAGCAAACGCCTGCGGGTAACGAAGCGGCGATGGAGAACACGAACAATTGCGTCGGCAGATGTCCACGCCTGATGTGGAAGCAGGGAGAGAGTTACGAGAGGACGGAGCAAATCTTCCCAAAGACCTCGGAATACATGAAGCGACCCAGTTAGGCGTTTCAGTAGGCGCTCCGACAACGCCGCCAAATCAGGCATTGTGATTGCCGCCACGACGAGAATTGTCCAAATGCCCGGAGCATTGGAGCTAAACCAGCCCCAGATCAGAAGAGCGACGGTAGCTGGAGCCACCAAGCTACGCCGCAGGTTATCGAGTATTCGCCACCGCGCAATGACGGGTAGGGGATTGACCACTCTTCCGCCGTGCGCATCGGGGACTCGCCCGAATATCCAAGGCGCGATTTGCCAATCTCCCCGAATCCAGCGATGCTGGCGGCGACTGAAGGAGGGGTAGTCGCTCGGCATGTTCTCAAAGATTTCAATGCCGCTAGCGGATGCCACGCCGACATGCGCGCCTTCGATCAAGTCGTGACTCAGGAGTGTTTCGAGCGGGAAACGATCATTCAGGATGGAATGAAAAGCACGAAGATCGAAGATCGCCTTGCCAAGAAAAATGCCTTCTCGAAAGAGGTCCTGAGAGGCATCGGATACTGCTTGACAGTAAGGATCTGTCCCGCTCGCGTCGGCGAAGATACTGGTGAATCTAGTGGCTGTTGCGCCTGGCAGTCCAATGCTTACACGCGGCTGGATGATTGTGTAACCACGGGTCCGATCCCGGCCGTCCGGCGTAAGAGCCACAGCGTTCAAGGGGTGTGACAGCGCCGCGACCAAGCGTCTGGCCGTTTCCGGAGGAAGTTGCGTATCGGCGTCAAGAGTGATGACGTACCGGATTGCTTCCGGCAAAGGCTCGCTGGCCTCGACATCGCTTTCTTCACCTACCAAGAACCGATTCAGCTCTTCAATCTTTCCCCGCTTGCGCTCTTTTCCCATCCAGGCCTGTTCACTTTCAGACCATGATCGTCTGCGATGGAATAGAAAGAATCGTTGAGGGCCATGATGGAGATTAAGTTCGCGGATTGCCGCAAGGGCCCCCTCCAGCAGTGGGCTATCGCCAGGCTCCACCGCCGATTGCGCGTCAAGAAAATCCGGGAATAGCGCAAAGTAGAGGTGTTGTTCCCGATTGCCAAGCCAGCGCACCTCAAGTTTTGAGACTTCGTTCGCAATTGTGTTTAGATTGCTAAACATCATAGGGACCACAACCAGGGTCGCGCTCTCCGACGGAATTCCATCGCGCAGGGATAGCCGTGGGAGTTCATCTGGCCTAAATAGCGAGAAGATCAGGACGTTTGCAATCTGGATCGCAAGGTCGCTTAGGGGGAATGCCGCCAGAATCGCAATCAACGCCAGCGATTCCAACGGCATCGCAACCTCCCAGGCGGAGAGCATCATCACGCTAAGAAAACTGATCGTCAGAAGCGTGATCGTCGAAAGATATACTGGCGTCGCGCGGCACCGTAAGAAACGTAGAAAGCACGTATCGATCGGCGGACGGCTTGAGCATTCTTTTTCCAGCGTCGCCCGGCCGGCATCGAGCAGATAGTACGCGACATTGTCCCCGACAGGCGGGGCGCCCGCCGCCGCCAACTGAACGGCCTGCCGTGCCACGTCCAATTCGCCCAGAGATCCAGTGCGAGAAACCTGCTCCACCGCATGACGGCATCGATCTCTTGTGCGAAAATCCGATTGCTCATATACTCCCGAAGGATCTTTCCGGAGGATTCGATCCACCGCGGAGGCGGATTCGAACACATCGGCGTATTCCAATCTGCCCAATAGCCGCAAGCTGGATACTGAATTCGCGATAGTGACCCGATTCGCCGTTTCTTCGTGGTGTTCGTTCCGCACCGTCTCCGCAATAGAAAGTGAGGATGCTGATTCAACCCAGCGCAACAACGCCATGAGCGCCGTCGATTCGTCGCGTAGCTGTTCACTAAGACTTGCAATGAAATTGGGCTCAATGGCATAGCGCTGCTTCGCCATCTGTTCAAGGATCCGTGCCAATTGAGCGTCGCTGGCCCGAGCAGCGCGTCCCAACCTATTCGCCCAGAAGTGCGAGACTTGGCGCAGTTGCTGCGAGCGGTGGACTAGATTTCCAACGGCTACAATCTGTTCTAGGACGGAGATCCGAAGCATCTGAGGGAATGCCCAAAGCTCCGCCATCGTCAAGGTATGCAAGGTCTGGTATGCCTGAAGACTTTCGGCAATATTCTCAGCGGTCAAGAGAGAATCGGTTTGGCTTACCAGTTCAGAGGCGATGTCGTAAGTCCTAAGGGTCTGCGGACTCGCCCGTGTTGCAGGTAGGATTCTGTGACAGTGCTTTGGAAGATTCCTGCGTACTGCGGCAATATGAACTTCGAAGATATACCCGTTGTCGACGAGCCAATCAGCGGCCGGAGAACGGGTGTGATCGATCTGCGCCATTTCCACAATGTCCGTGCGGATCAATGCAAGCCGTTGTTCATGGAACTTTAGGAGTGTGAAAAGGTCATTTCCTGGGACGAAGCGGCACGGGTCGCCGTGTTTAATCGCCAACTCAGCAATGGAAGCCGCCGGAAGGGACACTGGCGCGGCTTCGCATCGATTTCCAATCGCGTCTGGAATTTCCCCTGGCACCAGGAAAATCGCCGGTGCTCCGGCGCTGCTCAATTCTCGAACTGGCCCTTCCAATCCGGAATCTGGCACGCGTACAAATACCAGATGCTCGCCGGGGAGAACGGTTTGGAGGAGTCTAAAAGCGTCCAGCGGAACGGATCGAGAGTTCAGCGCTTCCGAGACAAGCCAAGCTTTTACGCCGCTTAGTTTCAGTTGCGTGACTGCCTGTTCTGCGTCGGCCCCGTCACTACCGAATATGGCCGCAAGGTAAGATTGTGGCCTTAATGCTATCATTTCAACTTGTCTCGAACCGCGCTACCGCCAGCTAAACACAGTGAGCAAAGCAGCAAGACCAAACCGAACACAACCGAGACGGATTGAACGGCCCGGCTCGGCGCAACTGGTCCAAAATTCGCCGCAACCGCGCTCGTTAGGGATATCACCGAAGAAAGTATCGTCCAGCCGCGCATAGTTCCGTACCCTCACTAAGACATAGACAAATCAAGCCTGACTCTGTTACATCCCATGAGCTCATCAGGCAAATTGGAGTTCGGAGGCCGTGACGCGGTTAGGAAGCTTTAGCATTGATCGCAAGAGAGCTTTGCAGCGATGGATACGTACTCGGGTAGCCACTTCGCTAAGTCCTTGCTGAGTCGCGATTTCTCGCATGTCCATGCCTTCGAGGTACCGCTGCCGCAGCAACGTTCTGTCTGGCGGATTACACAGCCCAAGAAGGATACTTGCATCAAGTGCCGCCGTCGATTTCGGCAGTTGAGGATCCGTAATGTCTGTCAATTGAGCTTGGCGGCCTACGCGCCGCCGATCATTGCAGAACCGATGATATGCAATGCCGTTCACCCAGGGCACGATACGGTCTTCCAGCAAAAGTTGGTGCCGCGCTTCCCAGCCACGGGCCCAGGCAGCTTGGGCCACCTCCTCGGCGATATCGAGTTTGGCTCCCTTGGAAAGCAGGAACCTTATGGTCAGGCTGAATCCCTTGATGTACGCCGTCGCGAAGGATTCCGCAGTGGGGGCATTTGTTCTCGTTGGTTCGGTAAAAGGTTCCATGAATACTTGTAATGCAATTAGCTGTCCATCCCTAATGTTTCAATCACTTAGAGGCTCCCTCGGGGGCTGGTCCAAAAAGTCTCCAGCTAGGGGTGACTGCGAGAAATTCTTCCCAATGCTCTTAACCTATGGATTCCAAAAAGGGAAACGGCCGCCCGAAGGTGACCGTTTTTGCCTTGATTCTCAATCCAGCGCCTATCTAGCGGCGCCGACTGCGGAATGCCGCTTTTCGAATTCCTTTACTTCCTTTTCGGCGGCATCTTTCACGATTCCGTAGCGCTCCTGGATCTTGCCGACCAGTTGGTCGCGTTTCCCGGCAATGACGTCAATGTCATCGTCGGTGAGGTCACCCCATTCCTCCTTAACCTTACCCTTGAACTGCTTCCAGTTGCCTTCGAAAATATCTTTGTTCATGATCTTTCTTTCCTTTCTTAAAACTGAACTCGAACACACCCATTTGGGGCTGGTCTTTTGCGGAAAACCAGCCCCGAGGCTAGCTAGGACCAACTTGCCTGCCCGAAAAATAAACGGCCGCGGTGCGGCCTCCTCCGCAGCCAGCACTTTGGAAACTAGCTAGAAACATTACCAGCGAAAAAGTCGAACGTTACGGGAAGGATTCCAGTACGAATCGGCGAGGTGTAGATAAGTGGTATCTGCTCTCGGCAAAGAAACTCGCGCGCCCCTCGTGCCATTTAGACCTAGGAGGCATATTCGGCAGCCTCGTTATCTATTTCCTCGGTAGAGGCAACGCAATTGGAGTGTCCGCAATGGCAGCTACCCTTATCCGTGTCCGCGCTTGCCCGGTCCGCGCAACTCGAGCTGCAATAAGTCTTGCCAATCGGAACCTCGCAATCACAGGAGGGACAACTGCATGTAGTCGTCTTAGTTGAATTCATGACTTTCTCCTTTTTGCTCATCGAGCCCAGTGAGAAGAAAACTCGCTAGTCTCGGCAATTCTTGCCTAGCGCTCGGAAGCTCCAACCCATGACGGTGGATCACGAACGATTCACATTCCCTCCGCCGCTATTTCTCAATTCTGAGATTGTTCTTCACAGAAAAGACACCGGCTACGCTGTTCGCTTGAATCCCAGCGAGGTCGCGATCGCCATCCGAATTCACAACGCCTTCGAGGGTGACGTTCCCATTTGAGACCACAATGTGAATGGACGGAATGGCTTGAAAGCCGTAGCGATCCAAGCCGGTTTTGCCATAGATGGCGCGGTAGACTGCTTTCCTCAGCTGATTATCGTTGGGTGAAAGCGGAAGCACCTTTATCTGGTTGTCAACTCCGGTCACACCCTCAATTTCTCTCACTACATTCTCCGCTGACGACTTCAACGTAGGTGTCGCCACGCTGCCCATCAGTGTAACTTTGCCGTCTTGCCCCAGTTCGAAGGAAAGAAAATCGAAGACGTCATAGTAGGGCAGCATGATAAGCTCATGCCGCACCTCTTTGGCCAAGCGGGCGGCGGCCTTTGAATTGAGAGGATCAGCGGCGAATCCCTCCGACAGCAGGGAAGCTGTCATGGTAATAATTACGAAAGTTTGTTTCAACATTTCTCTTTTCTCCTTTGATTGAATGCCTAGACTTCGCGAAGCCGGGCTGCATCGCCGCTGCTGGTTTCAGCAAGCTGCGTGGGTACTAGATGCTGAGAGAGGAACCAAACCTGAAACTCATTGGTGCGAATCACATCGCTAACCAGGAGATCGTTGGTTCCGTCGTCGCCACTGTCCTGTGCCTTTGAGGCGGCCTTACGACAAGTACGGAGCAGAGTCTCGTGGCCATTCAACAGCCGCGATATCTGTACCGCAACAGCCTCGCGACCCTCGGGAGGCCTTTCGATCTGTGTCAGTTTCTGAACGTCCGCCGCCATCGCGACGCTTACTCCACCCAGAATCTGTATTCGCTCAGCCAACTGATCTACCAGGGCTGCCTGTTCGGCATAATGCTTGTCGTAGAGGTTGTGGAGCTCGAAAAAGGTTGGCCCAGACACTTGCCAGTGATGTTTCTTACAAAGATCGCGAAGAGTGATGGTGTCGGCTAGCACCTGATTTAGCGCGCTGACACTCTCCTCGCATACCCTTTGTGACAAGCCGATTGGCAATCTCACAACGGTGCCGAACTCCTGAAATTCGGGCCTCTCCCCGTCGCTAAGGCGCGGAGCGGCAGACGCTGTTTTGTTCACACTCGAAGACTTCATGACTAACCTCCGTATTTTTTTTCTCTACTAAGGAGAAACATCCGCGGTAGAGTTCGTTACTTGGAATTTTGCGGTAGCCGCTTGGCGCAGGCTTTGCCATTTGCCAAGCGGCTTTTGTTTTGATTCGCTGATTAGGGCACGACCACGGCGCTGATTGCAGTGCCGATGATTTCACCGGAAACTACCAGTTCCACGCGACGATTCTGTTGTCTTCCGGCTGGGGTGTCATTTGACACTACGGGTTGAGTTTTTCCGAATCCTTTTACCGAAACAGAACTCGATTGGATTCCCTGGCGAACCAGAAAATCACGAACCGCGTCGGCGCGATTTTCAGAGAGCTGCTGATTGTAGTGCTCAGCGCCCACGCTGTCTGTGTGGCCTTCTACATCCAGCCTCAGTCCAGGATGCCCAAGAATGATACCGGACACCTTCGCCAGCTTTTCGCGAGCTCCTGGACGCAATGTGAACTGGTCGGTGTCGAACAACACATCCGACATGTTGACGATGAGTCCGCGAGCCGTGTCGCGCGTCTGCAGGACCAAATTGAACTGGCGGAGAAGCTGTGCGCGAAGCTCGGCCTTTTCAGACTCAGCCTTCTGCCGCTGGCGGTCGGATTCTTCGGCGGAGAGTCTTGCTCTCTCGGTTTCTGCACGCGCAATTTGCTGCTGTTCAATAGCGGCAGCGCGAGCGTTTTCAGCGTTTGCCGTCTCGATGCGAGCCCGTTCGATTTCGGCACTCGCGGCTACCCGTGCATTGTCGGCTTCCCGCCTGATGCGGTCGGCTTCAGACTGCGCGGCAATTCGCTCCGAGTCAGCGCGCGCCCGTTGAGCCGCCTCGGCGTGCTGTGCATTCTCCGCCATTAGCCTACGTTGGGCCTCGGTTTGCGCTTCTGCTCTCGCGGTCAGTTCGCGGGTGGCAGCCGATTGCCGTTCATTTGCCAATTGCTCTTCGGCGATTCTCTTGACGGTGATAATCCGGGCGTCTTCGGCCATCTGCACTGCTTCGCGCGCGACGGTTCCAATCGTCTTAGATCCTTTCTTGCCGATCAGATACCCTTCGGCGTTCTGCAATCCGATGACTGCTTTATGGAAGGTGTCCGGAGCGTAACGCTCCGCGCCAGTCCACCGCGCGATCTGTACTGCATTGCGAGCTTCATGAAGTTCCAGAGGAGTTTTGGAGTTCATGCGAAGCTGCTGAATTTCGCTTCGCGGAGCAAGCATTGTGTATTGCCCTCTGGCGAGGAGCTCATACTTTGCATCGATCTCCTCAATGGTTCCAGTAGTGTCGCGCCGTACGAAGTTCTCCATGACCACGACATCGCTTGGTTGCGTAACTGCAAAATACGGTTCCGCAGTGACAATCAGACCAAATGTTTGCAGCTCTGATGTCGCATTCAACTTGCTTTTTGTGTCGTTGCCATTCAGCACCACTTCGCCAACATTGGTGGCACGTCCTTCGGGCGTGACGGCCCACATCACATAGGTCAAATACTCGGGTCCATATTGGCTCGGTGAGGAAATCTTTTCCATTTCGGCCTCAATCTTAATAACACCTTGCTTGCTTTCCACCTTCGCCTCACCTCGCGCATCCGGCATGAGCGCGGTGCCTCGGAAGCCGATCTGTGTAGATCCGCTCCGGTGATGATAGTTGATGGCTTTAGTAGTGCGCGCGACAACGGTAACGCGGTAGATGGGTGTGCCCCCGCTAACCTGTTCCACCGATCGCTGCGTAGGATTCGGCGCTTGCGGCGCCTGCGCGAGCAGAACTCCATACGAAATCAATAAGCCAGTTGCGAGTTTCATCTTGTTTCAAGCTCCTTTCAAACTGGGCGTCGGCCTTGAATGATACGGATCAGCACCACGACAACTGCAAGAACCAGCAGTGCGTGAATGTAACCGTAGATCGTGTAGGATGTCACCATCCCTAAGAGCCAGAGCAGCACGAGGACCACAAAGATTGTCCATAGCATCTGGTACCTCCTTACTCATGATCAGAATTTCAATGAGTCGAAACTTCTCTTCGGATTAGTACGTGCAATTCACCTGCCGCGATTTGATCTTCTGCATTTGCAGGCTGAAGAGAAGATGACTAAGCAATTTTTACGCAACAACGGAATTTTCTACGCAAGCCAACAATTCGTCGAGTAATGCTAATTACAAGGGAAACAAGATGTCTTCACGGATGGTAAGGGAATTGCAAACATCATGTGAGAAAAGACCGCAGCGAGGCTCATTGGAACAATGTCGTCACTCTTCGCGGCGAAGTTCGGGACAAAGCCGTAAAGGAGGAAGCCGAGAAGATCGCGAAGGAAACGATTGCAATAGAAACAAGTTCAGGAGAAAACGATATGAAAAAAATAGTCTTATTCTCGATACTGTTGTGCAGTGCCTTGGCACCTGCGCCGGCGGCGGATATCTCTTTCGGAATCCGGATCGGTCCTCCTCCGACTGCACGGGTGTATCGAGCACCAGCGCGCCCTGGCCCAGGTTACGTGTTCATCAACGGATACTGGTTTCCCCAGGGACGGAAGTATCGATGGCACAACGGCTATTGGACTCGCCCGCCATTTCCAGGGGCTGTTTGGG
>Ga0315912_10003930_pt1 | contig 14394 bp, 6 predicted proteins | sample VfabasoilMG_FD_204469 | JGI IMG/M metagenome (GOLD analysis project Ga0315912, IMG submission 204469) | Garden soil microbial communities collected in Santa Monica, California, United States - V. faba soil | ecosystem: Environmental > Terrestrial > Soil > Garden | place: USA: California... | reverse complement strand
ATCGCTGGCACGCACTCGGGCTCCAGCTCCAATGCCGCCTTGTAGGCATCCATGGCGTCGCCGATCTTGCCCGCGCGCTCCAGCGCGATCGCGAGGTTGACCCTGGGGTCGGTGTGCCCGGGCATCAGCTTCCTCGCCCACTCGAACTCGTGCGCCGCCTCGTAGAGCTTCCCCTGTGCCAGGTGGAGGACGCCGAGGTTGTTGTGCGCGGGCCCGTGGTAGAGGTCGGCCGTCAGGGCTTCACGCAGCAGGGATTCGGCCTCGGCGGGATCTGCGTCGAGCACGTCGCCGGCGAGCGCCGTCAGCCGCTGCGCCTCGATCGAGTTGCGAGCTGCGGCCGCCGGCGGCGAGTACGACCCCGTCTGGGCTGACCGACAGCCGGCGACGACGATCAGCGCCAGGACGAGGGCTCTCACCGGATCCACCTCGGCTCCATCCGCGGCCAGCCGTCCTCGATCCCAGCCGCCTGGAAGTCCTTCTCGCCGAGGTACCGCAAGGCCTCGAAGCTCTGCGAACGCTCGACCGTGCAGCGCAGGAAGACGAAGAAGCGCGATCTACCCTCGTCCTTCGTGCGGCTCCCAAAGAGCGCCCCGAGGATCGGGATATCCCCGAACAGCGGCACCTGGCTCTTCGAATCCGACTGCCGCTCGATCTCGAGCCCGCCGACGACCACCGCGTAGCCATCCGGCACCGTCACCACACTCTGCAGCCGGTTCTCCTGCCGCGGCGGAGGGAGGTTCGGGTCAGCCGAGGTCCCGACGAAGGTCGAGAGGCTCACCGTGTAGGCAAGAACGAGCTGATCGCCGTCCGCCACCTGCGGCGTCACCGTGATCTGTGTGCCTGCATCCTGCGTGCCGCCAAAGCTCGTCGTCGCCACCGTCGTCGAGGCGTTCGTGCTGGCATAGGGCGTCTGCAGGACGCTGTTCAACACGGCGGGCTGGTTGTTGTTCACGAGCACCTTCGGCATCGTGACCGTGCGGCCCTCGTTGACCGTTTGGAGCGCTCGCACCACGGCGCTGAAGTTCCCCGGGTCCAAGACGACACCCGAGAAGCCCGTCCCCGTCAGTGGGGGTAGAGGACCGATCGAGGGGTCAGGTGATCCCAGGCCAAAGAGCGTCCCGATCCGCCCCTGGATGTCGCCGTCGACCTCGAGCTTCTGCAGCTCGACGCCCAGGGAGACCGTGTCCGCCTCCGACAGTGCCACCACGATCGCCTCGACCAGCACCTGAGGTGTCCTGACGTCGAGCTCGCCGATCAGGCGCGCCAGCTCGTCGAGGACCCGTGCCTCGCCCATGGCGATGAGGCGGTTCGTGGACTTGTCGGCGGTCAAGATCACGTCGCGCCCAAAGGCGTCGGAGTTCGTGGCGCGCACGGTCGCGGGCTGGTTCACCAGCGGGGCGGTGGGGCCCTTCGCGGCGGGGAGCGCTGAGCCGTTCACCTCGGGCTTGAGCGCCTCGTTGAGCGCACCCGCGTCGAGCAGCCCTTCGAGCAGCCCCTTCAGCTCCTCGACGCCGCGGTTCCTGACGGGGAAGGACCGGATCGGCCGGCGCGCCTCGGGCTCGGTCGCCTCGACCCGGTTGAGCACGTCCTCGACCTTGGCATGCAGCCTCGGCGTCGTCGTGATGATGATCGAACCCGTCAGCTCGTCGACGACGAGCCTCCAGGGTTCCTGCGTGGCGATCGATCCGGGACCCAGCGTGCCGCCCTGGTGCGCCACCTCCTCGACGAGCTTCGCGGTCTCGGAGAGCCCAAAGCGCCTGGGCGAGTAGTGGCGCGTGAGGACCTCCTCGCCGGCGTCGAACTGCTGGATCAACTCCAGCCAGTAGACCTTCTCCTCGCGGGGAGCCATCAAGAGCACCCCCTTGCCCTCGGGGTCGGCAATCACCGTCCCCCGGAGGCTCTCGCCAAAGGCCGTCTTGCGCGCCGCCGCGACCTTGTCGAGCAAGGCCACCAAGGCGACGGGCGTCGTGCGCGCGAGCGGCACCTCGTCGACCGTGATCGCCTCGCGCGTCGCGTCGAAGAACTCGACGACCCGCAGTGCTTGGGCGACGTGCGGCCTGAGGTCGGAGACCACTAGGGTGCGCGACTCGCGGAAGGCCACGACCGAGCCGTGCTTCGAGAGCACCAGCTTGACCGCCTCGCTCGCCGACTCCGTGCGGTCGGTGCCGAGGCTGAGCGCCAGCTTCACGAAACCCGCCCGTGAGCGAGCGAGGCTCTTCTCCTCCAGGCGCGCCAACCCGGCGGCCTGGTCGAGCTTCACGACAGAGAGTGCTGCCCCGCCCGGCACCTGGATCGTCGTCAGGCCGCGCGAGGAGAGTGCTAGCCCCGCGATCTCCCACAGCTCCTCGGGCGTCACCGCCGAGGGGATGCGCACCGTTACGCCCGCCTGCAGCTCGCCCTCGTCGAAGTCGATCGGGACGCCGATGGCGGCAGCGGCACCACCCAGGAGGTCCGTCAGGCGCATCCCCTGTGCAGTGACAAGCCAGCGGTCGTTGCTGGGTGCGGGAGGGGTGTCGGTGACTTGGGGCCGAGCGAAGGACGCCGAGAGCACCACGGCCGCGAGGGGAGCGGCGTTGGTGAGCAGCCCGAGAAGTCCCCCGCGTTTCATGAGCCGGGCGTCGGCTAGTCGCCGGTGGCCTCTGTCCAGCCCGTGCGGATCGTGGCGAGGTTCGAGTCGAGGCCGGTCTTGGCCGCGGCGACCGAGGCGTTGGCACGCCAGACGGCGAGCTGTGCCTGAGAGGCCGGGTCGGGCTCTTCGCCGACCTTGGGGGCGATGCGCTCGTTGGCGAGAGCGTCGCGGAGCTGCACCCACTCTTGCTCGGTGCGGCTGACCACCAGGAACTCGGTGGGGAGGTTCCAGGACTTGTTCGCGCGGATGGCGAGGAGCGCCTGGCGGCGGGAGTCGCCGAGGGACGCGGTGGCGGAGTCGAAGACCTGGTTCAGGATGGTCTCGCGCTGGCCACTCGCCGCGGCGAGGGCGGCCTTGGCGGCCTGGTAGGCCTGGACGTCGCCCTCCTCGGCCTTGCCCGACTGGATCTTGCGCTTGAGCCGGTCGGTGTTGGCGCGCGCTTCGGCGTAGGCGGCGTCGGCGATCCCGAGGGCGTCGGGAGCCTGTGAGACGGCACCGACCGCCGACTGGACGGTGGCCGCGATCTGGCCGGGCTGCACACCGGCGGCTGCGAGGGCCTCGGGCGAGAGCCCGGCGCGCAGGAGCAGCACCTTGTAGTCGGGCGGCGTCGGGGCCGCGGCGGAGAGCGCCATCAGGCCCACAAGCGACGTCGGCTGTGCGGCCACGCTCGTCGTGGTGGTCGTCGCGCTCACCGCTGTCGGTTGCGTTGTGAAGTACCAGGCGGTCGAGGCCGCGAGGAGTGTCCCGAAGCCAAAGATCGTGACGGGCGTCAGCGCGAGGCGAGTCATGGAGGAAGCCTCCGGTTCGAAGTGATGGGGACGCAGCGAGAGGTTGCCGCACCGCGTGCGTGGGCCTGATCGTAGCGGCCTCGAGGTGTCTCGGGGACCGCGAAACTGCTTGCGGAATTGAGCGAGAAAAGTTGCGGCTTGCGAGTTCGTGCGCGCACTTCACGCGAGCCAGGAGACAACACAGTGTCGCAGAACCAAGACTCCATAGAGGATGTCGAAGCCTCTTGTACAGAGAGGTTCTCAATAGACAATGGGCAGTAGCGCACCCGATCCGGAGTCCATTGTCTGAAGAATGGGCGCAAAACGGAATGCACGCCTCGGCCCGCCAGGAATCTCGGATAAGAGTTGGTGAACGCCGTGTAGCCCTCCGGGCGTGCGACAGATTCCCGCGCATTCGTTGCTGCAAGTCGATGTGCGTGCGATCAGGTGCCCGCCAGGCCCGTCGCCGAGCTCCGCGCCGCGGGTAGGCTCCGCCTGTCGAGGTGCCACGAGACCCCTCGCGGGCTGCTTCAGGAGGAGGAGCGAGTGTCCTTGCGCTCCGGCAGCCGCGACTCGCGCCGCGCACTCGACGCCGGAGAGCTACTCCATGAGCAGCGCGTACCTGTCTCGCCCCCTCGCGTGGCTGTCGGTCGTCGTCGTGTCCACCCTGTTCGCGATCCCTGCGCGCGGGCAGCAGATCCTGGAGATCTACGGTACGTCCCTGGAGGCGTACCTGGCCGGGGCAAGCCCTGTTCAGGGCGTGCAGCCCCTCGTCAACCAGCGAGGGGTGAACGTAGAAGGCTCACAACGTGCAGCTGGCGCGTACCCCTGGGCCCTCGCGGGCAACCCCTTCGAGAACTCTTGGGTGGGGAAGGAGTTCTTGGGCGACCTGCGCCTTGACCTGGGCACCTACTCGATCCTCGACGTGGACATCGAGCTTCCGGGAACGGGAGGGGCTTGGCGGATCGGACGCACCTACAACCTCCGGCAGAAGAACGGGGGCTCCTACACGGACAGCAACGGCCCCCAGGGCTACAACTGGTTCCAGATCGGAGCGCCGGAGATCAAGCTGCATGACGACTCCGATAACACCAAGGACGTCGTCTACCTCCTCTACGGCGCTGATCGCTACCTTGAGTTCCAGCGCACTGGTTCGAGCAGCACGATCTACAAGGGAAAGAACGGCGCCGCCGGGATCTTCTTGTTCACGGACGGTGGCGGTGGTCCCGATACGTGGACCTATGTCGACCAGCACGGGAACGGCACGAGATTCTTCGGGTTTGACGGCGATTCAGCGCCCGTGTACGGCCAGTTTTGGAGTTGCGACTCGACCGTGGACAACACGGCAGTCTATGTCGGCCACAAGAGCAACGCATCGACAGCAATCTCAACCGGATTCGACGCCAACGGCCGAGTCACGACGCTTTATGATGCGGCCGATCGGCGATACTCATTCACCTATTCGGGCAGCACAATCGGCGGCGTCAAGAGGCTCGAGCAGGTCAAGTCTGAGGTCTTGACAAGCGGAACGTGGGCGAGTTCCCCGGTGACGATGACCGTCGCTCAAGTCGACTACAGCTACTACGGAACAGGTGAGAGCTACGGACTAGCTGGAGACTTAAAGCATGTGGTGGTCTCCAATCACCTCAACTACGACGCCGGCACGTCGACCCCGACCATCCAAACCAAGAAGCAGTACTTTCGGTACTGGACGGCGTCGTGGAGTTCGGGGAGCCCAGGCCATCCGCACGCGCTCAAGTACGTGTACGGGGCAGAGGGGCTTCGGCAGCAGGACTGGGTAGACACAACGTTCGATGAGGATTACCTGACGGCCTCAGACGACAATCTGAAACCGTACGCCTCGGCCTACTTCGAGTACGACGAGAACGACCGCCGAGTCACCAAAGCTTGGTTCAGTGGACAGTGCGGCTGCTCAGGGGGAGGTGGAGACGGCACCTTCGAGTTCAGCTACCACAGCGATGGATACACCAACACCGCCAACACCTACGACACCGCCCCGGCAACCCGCGCGGTCGTCAAGCAGCCCGACGCCAGCTACCTCACCCAGCACTACGATGAGACCGGGCAGGGCCTGTCGCACCGGTTGACGAACACCAACCCAGAGACGACCTCTCCGACGCAAAGCTGGCCGACGCTGGTAACGCGCGACGCGAGCGGTCTGGTCTCGACCATCTACACCGCGACCGCCGTCGACACGTACTCCCAATCCGCAGGAACCGGTACCGGCAAGGGATCCACGGGCCTATTGTTCGAGTTTCCCCGAGAGACATCGGGCAACCTGACGGGCTTCCCGCTGGGCCAGAGGGGCAAGGCAGCAGGAACGGGATCGACCGCCAGCTACGAGTCGTCAGTGACGCTGAACAGCTTCACGACATCGTTTGGTGGGTACGATGTCGTCCGGCCATTGATTGCGTCGCACACCGTCTACCCGACGGCCACGAGCACGCCAACCGGCGGAAACACGACAAGCTACTCTTGGGCCAAGTACTCGGGATCCAACATCCCGGAAGGCTTGACGGTCATTCATCCGATCGTCGCTACGGGCAACAATGGATCGGGAGCAGCGACGTACAGCTACACCCACTTTCAGAAGGACGGTACTCCCGACTGGGAGAAGGGCCCGGACGGAGCCGTGACCTTCAGGACTTACACGAACGGTCAAGCCACCAAGGTCATTGAGGATGCAGACACCTCGTTGACCAGCTCGGGCCAGGACTTCTACAACGTGACGGTTCCCACGGTTCCAAGCGGGGCGTCTTTCAGCACCTCGGGCGGAATTAGTGAGTTGCACCGCAGAACGGAACTCTCCTACGACGCCCAGGGACGTCTGGCAGAGACCAAGCGTTCGTACCGGACCCACACGGCCTACGCGGTCGAGCCGATCTACCACACGAAGCTGGCCGATGACCGGGGAGTCACGCTGGCCTACGCAGACTACGATTCGTCGGCGACGAGGTGGTACGGCCCGGTCCAGTACGCGGTTGTGAACCAGAGCAGGCAGGCGGATGTCTCCGCGGTGATTGCCGTCGTCGGGGACTCAACGACCGCCGCCCAGACGACCCATATCCAGGAAACGGACGCTGACCCGATCACGGCGGTCGACACGGCCTCCAGTTTCGGCAGCTTGGTACAGATGTCGGTCAAGCTGCACTCGGCCACGGGATCTCGTCTGGAGAGCGTGAGGAGCTACTTCATGATTCCCGGCTCGGGGGTGGGGAGCGATGGCACGAACTACGACGAGGTCCTGTACGGCTACGACAGTTCTGGACGGCGAGTACGCACACTCGAGCCACACGGCACCATCACCCGCACCGTCTTCGATAGCGCCGGGCGCGTGTCGGAATCGTGGTTGGGCACGAACGACGCCTCGTTCCCTGGAGGGTCGAGCTCCGGCACCGACAACATGGTGAAGGTAGAGAGCCGCGTCTACGACGGAGGATCCTCCGGGGGGATCAACCTGCTCACCGAGCGCGTAAACCCCGTTGACTCAGACTCCGAGAACGATCGGACAACGACCTACACGTACAGTGCTCGCGGGCGCTTGATCGTCGAGAGCGGCGATGTCGCGCCATTCATCGTCTACAAGCTCGACAACCTCGGACGGCGGACTGCGACCGGGTACTACAGCTCGACCTCGGGTCTCTCGGCCACGACCGATCCAACATCGACGGCTACGAACCGGCTTGCGCTCGAGGAACTGGCCTACGACGAGTTGGGCCGGGTCTGGAAGACGTCGAGACACAAGGTCAGCCAAAGCGATGGAAGCCTCGACACGACATCAACGGGAGGGCCGATCGAGTCGTTGACCTGGTTCAATGCCGAAGGTCAAGTAGTCAAAAGCGACGGAAGCCAGCTCAGCAAGCAGAAGTACGATGCGCTTGGCCGGCTAACGGATGAGTACATCCTGGCACGGGACAACGATTCATCGTACGCCGATGCGGATGATGTCTCAGGCGACATTGTGCTAGAGGAGCATCAGAGCCGCATCGAGGCAACAACGGGGAACGAGATCCTGTCCGCGTGGATCAGCCGCCATCACACCGACTTCGATGACACGACGCCTACTCCGACGCACACCACCGGCCCGCTCGACACGAATGCCGATGCAGATGCTCTCACTCTGACGGCGGCGAATGTGCTCGGCCGAGCGCAGATCACAGTCTACTACTACGACACCACCGATCGGCTCGTCGATGAAGTCGGATACGGCACGTACAACGGCAGCACATTCTCGCGGCCGTCAACCGTCGATTCGAGATCGGACACGGCCTTGCGGACCACGACTACCTACAACCTGGACGGGACCGTCAAGTCCAGCGAGGACCCGAAGGCGCTGAAGACATTCTGGACGTACGACGCGCGTGGCCGCGAATTGTCCGAGGTGCGCAACTGGGATGGAACGACGACGCCGACTCCCTCGGGTACGGATGACAACGTCACGGTGAGGTACGAGTACGTCGACGGCCTGCGCACGAAGCTGATTGCGGACATGCCGAGCGGACAGACCGACCAGGAGACGCTCTACATCCACGGCACCATCGTTGGCACGCCGAGTGCCTCGAAGATCGCGACCGGCCACTTGGTGCGCGGCGTCATCTACCCCGACTCCACGAACGCGGGCGACGACCACCTCGACATCAACACGGATTCGAGCGACGTCGTGTCGTTCGCCTACAACCGACAACAGGAGGAGGTCTACAGGAAGGACCAAGTCGCCTGCGTGATCGAGACCGATTACGACAAGTTGGGGCGCAACACCCAGCGCCGGGTGACGGCGCTCGGCGGGTTCGACGGCGCGGTGGAGCGGATTGCAACCGCGTACGACGCCCTCGGTCGGTATTCGACGGTCAGTCAGTACGACGACCCCACCGTGGGCACAGGGTCGATCCTCGACCAAGTGCAGTTCCTTTACGACTCGTGGGGCAACGTCGAGCACTTCAAGCAAGACCGCGACAGTGCCGTCGGTGCCTCCGGATCGGTCAACGATTATCAAGTCAGGTACGAGTTCGAGAAGAAAACCTCCGGGCGGAACACAGTACGGCGAAAGAAGATGTGGCTGCCAGGATCGACCGAGAAGGAGATTCGATTCAGCTACTCCACGCGGGACGGGCTGTTCGATGACGACTGCTCGCGCGTGAGCGCGGTCAGGGCAGTCGAGAGCGGGACGGGGATGATCGTCGCCTGGTACGACTACAACGGCGTCGGTCAGGTCGTCGGAACTGAATACACGGAGGTCGGGGCGTTCTCCGACGTCGACGGTGGAGGGCCGACCTATCCGGGTCTCGATCGGTTCAACCGCATCGTGTCGAGTACCTGGACGAAGGACCTCGGTACGGACGTCAACTTCTACCAGGTGGATCTCACCTACGATCGGAACTCCAACATTACGTCGGCACAGGATGGTGTGCACGCGGGCTTCGACGTCCTCTACTCCATGGACGATACGAACCGGCTGGCACGCGCTGAGGAGGGCACGCTGGGGGGCGGTTCGATCTCCAGTCGCACGCGCGACCAGCAGTGGACGCTCTCGCACACCGGAAACTGGGCCCGCGACAAGGTCGACCTAAACGGCGATGGCGACTTCGCCGACACCGACGAGGTTGACGACACCCGGGCCCACAACGACGTGAACGAGTTGGAGACCCGCGACACGGACTCGAACGCCTCCACGAACTACGCCCTCGCGTACGATGCGGCTGGCAACCTGATCGACGACGGGAAGGACTACGAGTACGTCTACGACGCGTTCTACAGGCTGCGGGAGGTCAGGAAAACGTCGAACCAGGCGCTCGTGGCGGAGTTCAGGTACAACGGCCTCGGGTACCGGATCGGGGTGCACGAGGACACCGATGTCGACGGGGACGTGGACTCGAACGACCTGTGGTACTACGACGCCTACGACGAGCGCTGGCGGCAAGTGGCCCGGTTCCGGGACGCGGACACCATGCCGAAGGAGTGGTACGTCCACCACCAGGCGGGGGATGACGGGGACGGGGGCTCCAGCTACATTGACCTCGTGGTCTGCCGGTACAAGGACACGGACGCGGCCTGGACGGCGGCGTCGGACGACGCGACGCTGGAGGAGCGCCTCTACTACTGCCAGAACTGGCGGGCGGACGTGTCGGCGATCGTCGGCTCCGACGGATCGATGGAGGAGTGGGTCAAGTACTCGGCGTACGGGGTGCCGTTCCTGATGCCGGCGGGGGACGCGGAGTCGAATGGCGACGCTGACCAAGGTGACAAGGACCAGATCGGGTCATGGATCTCGGGATCGCAGTACGACGTGCGGGGGGACCTTGATCTTGATGGGGACGTAGATTCCACCGACCAGGATTTGTTTGATGAGTTCTATGGAGTGGTGGGTGGGACACATGTGCTTTCGGCAGAGGCAATAGCAAGTCGACGGGGCTATTCGGGCGGGCGAGTTGAAGCGTCGGTTCCGAGGAGCATTCACTTTAGGAATCGCGAGTTGTATGTAGACTTGGGCCGATGGGGGCGGCGAGATCCACTCACATACGTTGACGGTGTGTCTCTGTACCAAGCGTTTCAGAGCAACCCACAAAAAATGAACGACCCTGACGGGACCGTGTCAGATCCGCCGACACCAGGCTCAAACGCGGGCAAGGGGCTTCTGGAGTCGACAGCGACGCACATACAGGGCCCTCCCGAGCAAGTAATGCCTCCAGGACCGACTGCCTCGGAGACAACAAACTGCTGCTTGAGCGAGCTAAGCAACAAGCAAGATGCGATGGGATGGGTAATGTGCTGCAAAGGCACGCTCATAGTATGTAATCGTTTCGAGCTAGAAGTAAACCCGCTGGACCCGAACAAGAAGCCCCTGGCAAATGATGCACAGGCCAAACGAGCACTAAAGGAATGCGTCAACGTTCACGAGTACGCACACAAGAATAAGGATGGATTCCGGTGTCCAAAGGGGCATACGGGCGGCGTTATTGACCCGATGCGAAACCGACGCGACGACACATTGGCTGAGAAACTAGGCAAGCGCAAACAACGCCTGAGCCGTCACGCCGAGAAGGACGACGCTGAGCGTGGCTGCCTCCAGGGTGAACTCAAGAAATGTACGACCGCAGGTTGCAAACAAGAGGTAAACCAGCGAATCGCCGACCTCCAGGCTCGCGCGGACCTCCGGAGAAGTGGCTCACTCTTCGCGCCGGAGTGACATGCGACGAGTTCATATCAGTATACTAGAAGCTCTTTGCATCCCGCAGAGGGTAGGCCCTCTCCAGATTACGTTTGGTGTGTGGTCCCCATTGTTGTGTTCCAAACGACAGTACGAGAGTGAATCGCAAGGCTAGAGGCGCTCATGCAACAAGGTCCGCGCGCGTCCAAGGTACCCAGAGAAGCCACGTCACGCGGAGGATCTCTTGCATATATGCTCGTCGTAATCCTCGGGGGGGGTGCCGCCTGCCGCAGTGTGCCGAGCCCGAGCAGTGACTCGAGGGATGCCCGGAGCGAGACCGCAGGGTCGGGTCAGTCGAACCAAGCAACAAAAGGGGCCCGTCCGCAATTGGCATCTACCGTAGTGCTGAATACAGATCCATTAACAAGGCAGAGCCCTCAGCTGCGCATTTCGCGAAAGGTAACCTCGCCAGCAGGGGCGGAACAGGAGTTGGCAGTAAGCATCGTGCCTGGTGCAGGGTGCGCAACGCTGTCACTAGACCGTCCGCAGTTCAGTGACAGCATTCATCGAGTCTTGGCGATAGGCGCTCTAGCATCTCCCGGGGTCGAGGTCCTCGGACTGGGCGAGACAAATCGACTGACCTACGGGACGGTCGACGGGGAGGGCCGCGCAAAGCGCACGCTGCTTGTTAGCCCACCTGGCAGCGCGGACGTTCAATCTGTAGCCGCGAGGCAAGTAGCAATAGGAGTCTGGCTCGTAGAGCAATCCGACGGTACCTACTTTTGGGTAAAGATCAGCGATGAATCAGCTTGCACATGGACCGTTGCGTCATTGGCGGACAAAGGGGCCTTAAGTGCGGTGCAGGCCCTCGATGGTGGATATCTTGTGTTGGCAGCGAGCTCTAGGTCTCAACTGTACCGCGTAGATCCCGACATGGTAACGCACTTGTTGATGGATATTGGTGGGATAAACGACAACATGAGCGAGCTTGAGTCGGCAGTCTATGGCTCCCGATGGCTTGTGGACGCCGGCTCCGGCTTGTGCGCCTTTGTTAGCAACCGAGAGATTGCGTGGTGCGACGTCGGCAGAATGGAATTAGTCAAGAGACTGACCATCGGCGCAGATCACACACTAGGCAGTGAGGGGATTTCTGAAGTGGCAGGTGACGGTAGTGGTGGAGTGTTGGTAAGTTGCGAGGGCCGATTGTACTGCATTCAGCGAAGCGGGCGGATGGAGCTTGTTGCCGATCTAATGGCGAATGGACGGGCCTCAAACCCCTGGATCGAGGGCACCTTCTGTGCTCAGGCGATTGGGCCCGTTGCGGGTGTATGGTCTTGTGATGGCTTCGCCCTGTTCAGGTCAACAGGGGAAGAACCGGAGTGTATTGCTGTAACGCGCGAGCCAGACGTGCGCTGTATTGCGTATCCAGACAGTCCTGTAATCGATAGCTTTGGACGCGTTGTGTTGCAAGATGCACGCACACAGTCTATTCATGTATTCGATGAGAGTGGAGCTCGGCTATTTGTGTGTACGCTTCCGAGGGAGCACCGACCTCAGCGCTTTATTGGGTCGAGGTGGGTCGTTTCCGGCGATGGCAGGATCCTGGTGGCTTGTAGGGTCGGGTATTGCTTATTCGACGTTCGGGGACGGTATGCTGGTTGCGTGCCCGCTAGCCAACAGGGCAATTCACTTGGCGCCCTGCGAAGTGGTAATTCCATCGGACGTCAGGCGGCCGCAATGGACACCTCTCTGTTTGAGATTCTCCGACGAAGGCGCAGGCCAGATGGTTCGCAGGTTGGTGAGATCTCCGCATACGCGAGGGCGGCCAGCGGACAATACGCACTGATAGAAAGTCAGAGCCGGCGACAGCCACAGGCAATAGTGCACGTGTATGATCGGGATGGGAGTGGACTGTTCTCAGTGGCACTTCCACAGGAGACCGCCACGAATACGATTAGCGCGGGCAGACGATGGATAGTCTGCGGCGGCTATGGTCCGCGATGGACAATGGTGCGTGTACGTGACCGTACCACGTGGAGCGCAAGCGTTGGTGAGGAGGATGCTGGGAATTGGTGCATTGGGCAGGATCGAGACGGTGGCAACCTCGTCCTCTTGAATGCGCGCACCATGAGCGTACTTCGGTACCCCCTACCCGACGAATAGCACTGCCCTCTGGAGAGCGTTGCTCAGGACCCGAGCTTATCACACGGCGCTTGGAAGAGACCATGCCGGCTTGGCATAACACTGACCACTCTAGACTGTTGAACCACTCGTCAACGCGTCATTGTCGTCGGAGCCACCTGACGGGACGAGAGGCAGTCTCCACGTGCCCGGAGAAGGGGCAAGGAGAGTGCGATGAGAGCGAAGGCTCGGTTAGACGGCAAGCAGAACGCCAAGACGTTGAACCTGCTCCGTCGGGGGATGGACGGAAGTGTTGTACTCTGCCGAACTTGCCTCCTAGGCGAGGGCGCATTGACTGCGGGTTCGAGCCCCGTCGTCCTCGCCGAGCAGTCGACAGCCGATGCTTCAACTCCCGGACAAGGGGAGTGCAAAGGCGAACTGGGCACAGAACGCTAGTCGGCTCCGAGAAGAGATGAGTAAGGGGGCTCCGATCTTTGATTCTTATCGAGACGCCGTCACAGGGCAGCAGATACCGACGGGTGGGTTCCTTCGCGCGGAACGGAATCTCCTTGAAACCCACGGCTGGACATTCGACCCTGCATCCGGCGCGTACCACCCTCCCACGCGATGAGAGCCGGAGCGGCCATGAGCACTTACTTTTCAGACGCGGTCACCAGATCCTTGAAGCCTCTGTTCGAGAAGTACGGGCTGTCATGTGTCCGTAGCGACGAGCAGATTGTACGATTCGAGAACAGCAGCGTGTGGGTCGCTGTGCACTACGACAGTGGACGGTCTGGTGAGCTTGGAGTGGAGATTGGCCAAATTGGCGCTGAGGATGCGGTCCCGCCGTTCTCGCTTGAAGAAGTGTTGCGTTGCGTGGGCGTGCTTGAGGCCCGGTCGATTGAGAAGTTGGCCACCGGTGATGAGCGGCAAATGTCCGACACAATGGACCTGCTTGCGGGGCTCTTGCGGACGCACGCCGAGCCGTTTCTGAGTGGAGATGGAGCCATGTATGCCAAGGTGCAGAGTCACAGGTGGAAGGAGGGGAGTGAGTATGCGATCGCGACTGTACTGAAGCGCGCTCGCGAGAAGGCACATGAGGCATGGACAAGCGGCGACTATTGGGGAGTGGTGCGTGCGTTCGGCGAGGTGGAGGCGCACCTTTCGCCGGCAGAGTCGAAACGGCTGGAATATTGTCGGAAACGTGCGGTTCGAGGATGACCGTCGTACGTGAGGTCCGATCCCCTCAAGCATGTGACATCGCCAGTCCGTGCGCGCCCTGGCCACATTGAGCGTCCGATGTAACCCGTCATCGGAGTTCCCCGAAGTTCACCGCTGGGACCCCATTTTGATCCTCTGGCGCGTGCCCACCGGCAGCCTCTCACACACAAGCCGCGCACGCACAAAGAGATGCGTCATCCGCGCGCCGCGCGCCTGCCAAATTGCCGGTGAACTGCGGTGAACTTGCCCCCAGTTCCCCGCGCGTTCCCCGGTAGTTCACCGCTCGCGCCAAGTCGCAATTGCTCCGCGCACGAGCACGCAAGTTCCCTCTTGCACCGCACCCGGCCTGAGCTCTAATCACCCTCGCAGCTCAGTCCGGGGCACATTCCAAGGCTCCCCTCCGGGAGCACCATTCCAAGGCCCCACGCCGCACGCCGTCCCGCGTGCCTGGAATGGTCATGCCCCAGCCTCCCGCGCTCTCGATCGAGTGG
>Ga0315912_10003929_pt1 | contig 14395 bp, 11 predicted proteins | sample VfabasoilMG_FD_204469 | JGI IMG/M metagenome (GOLD analysis project Ga0315912, IMG submission 204469) | Garden soil microbial communities collected in Santa Monica, California, United States - V. faba soil | ecosystem: Environmental > Terrestrial > Soil > Garden | place: USA: California... | reverse complement strand
CGCAGGAAGGCCGCGCGCAGCCGCAGCACGGCCGCGAGCGCGAGGTCGTTGCGCATGCGCACCGGCGCCGTCTCCAGGCCGAGTTCGCGCGCACGCTGTTCCTGCCGGCTGCCCGGCGGGCAGCAGAGCAGGTTCCTGTGTCCGCGCTCACGCAGGCCCTGCATCAGCAGGAACACCTGCACCTGCCCGCCGGAGAAGCCGCGCTCGCTGTCCACATGCGCGACGGTCAGGGCGCTCCCCATCGCTGCGAGGGGAGCACGCCGGGCGGCGCCCGGTCAAGGGGTGGCGATGCTCACGCACCTGCGCAGCCTGCCGGCGCAGGCCGCCACGGCGCCCGCCGGGCGGCTGCCCCACCTCAGCCGCCCTGCGGCAGCGAGACGACGAAGACGCGCCCCTGCTTGCCCTGCTCCACCGTGCTCCAGGCGGCGCTCAGCACGAACTCGGGCGAGCCATCCGCGTCGATGTCACCCAGGCCGACGGCGTCGAAGCCGAGCGTGTCGCCGGCCTGGCGCGAGGTCCAGAGCGCGAGCAGGCGGCCGTCGCGACCGCTGTGCAGGGCGCAGCGGCCGCCCGAGGGCGCGCCCGCCGCCGACTGCCAGGCGCCCACCAGCAGGTCGGCCGCGCCATCGCCGTCCGCGTCGCCGCAGACCGCGGCCGTGGTGCCGAACTGCTCGCCCGGCGCCGCGCCCGGCAGGTCGAGCAGGCGCGCGCCCGTGGCCCCCGAGTGCACGAACACGCGGCCGGTGAGCGCGCTGTCGTTCCAGTCGGAGGCGTAGACGTCGGGCACGCCGTCGCCGTCCACGTCGCCGAGGAAGCTCACGAAGTACTGGCCGAGGTTCTGTCCGCCCGCCTCGCCGCGGAAGGAGAAGAGGCGCTCGGCGCCGGAGGCCGAGCAGCGGAAGACGTCCACGCGCTGCGCGCCGCACACGCCGACGGCCAGCAGCCGCGGAGCGACGTCGGGCAGGGCGACGTCGGCCGGGGCGGGGCTCGCGGCCGGTGCGCTGCCGACAGCGGCGCTCGTGGCCGGCGCGCTGCCGACAGCGGGGCTCGCGGCCGGTGCGCTGTCGGCGGCGGCGCGCGTGGTTGGCGCGCGACTGGCGGCCGACCCCGTGACGAGCGAGGCGCCGTGCGTGCCGTCGATGCCGCTGCCGAAGAGTTCGCCGGGGGCGCTGCCCTCGAGCGTGAAGAGCAGGGTCGCGCTGCGGCCGGAGAAGACCGAGACGCGGCCCCGGCCGCCGTCGGCCTGCCAGGCCGTGACGACCAGTTCGGCCGCGCCGTCGCCGTCGACGTCGTCGAGCAGGCACACCTTGAGCCCGAACTGTTCGCCCGGCGAGCCGACGAGTTCGTGCACCAGGCTGCCGTCGCGGCCCGAGAGCAGCAGGGCGCGGCCGCCGTTCGGGGCGCCGACGAGCACGTCGGGCACCGCGTCGCCGTCCACGTCGGCGCCGCCGGCGACGGAGTTCCCGAGACGCCAGCCGGGCTGCCCGGCATGGGAGAAGTGCAGCCGGCCCGCGCGGCTCGAGTAGACGTCGACGCGCCCCGCGCCGCCCGCGTGGCCGGGCGCGGTCGAGGCGAAGTCGACGGCGCCGTCGCCGTCGAGGTCTCCGACGGCGCGCGTCACCCAGCCGAACTCCTCGTTGCCCGCGCGGCCGACGAGCGTGTACCGCAGCTCGACGTCCTCAACGAAGGCCGCCTCGCCCTCGAGCAGCGGCGGCAGCAGCGAGGCGAAGCGGCCATCGTTCCGCAAAGCGTCGAGGTCGCTGTCGCTCGCGAGCAGCTTGCGATCCCCGAAGCCCGCCGCGATGGCGGCGGCGAGGCGCGCCAAGGCTTCGTCCACGCGCCCGAGCCGCGCCAGCGCGCAGGCCGCGTTGTAGGCGCCGGTCGCCGCGAAGGCCGGCGCACGAGCGGCGCGCTCGTGCTCCGGCAGCGCCTCCGCGAAGCGCCCGAGCGCGTGCAGGCTGTAGCCGAGCAGATAGTGGGCGCGCGCGTTCTGCGGTTCGGCCGCGACGAGCGCCGTGAACAGCTCGGCCGCCGCCGCGTAGTCGCCCTGGTTGATGAGCGCCTGGCCGGCGGCAAGCGTGGGTGGCGCAGCGGCCGATACGGCTGCCGGCGCGGCTGCCGGCGCGGCTGCCGGCGCGGCGACGGGTGCGGTGTCGTCGTCCGAGGCCGAGGCTGCGAGCGCCGGCACGAGACAGAGGAGCGAGAAGACGGCACGCATGAGCAGGCGACGGTCGCTGGGCATGGCGAACACCTTAGAGGGCAGCCGCGGAACGCGACGCGGCGCGGGCGTGACGTCCGCGCCCTACCGCCTCCCCTACCGCCCCAGCACGGCGCGCGCCGCGAGCAGGCCCGGCATGCCCGTCAGCCCGCCACCCGGATGGCTGCCGCTGCCGCACAGCCACAGACCCGCGATGGGCGTCGCGTAGCGCGCGCACTCGGGGTCGGGCCGCAGGTGCAGCAGCTGGTCGAGGGCGTGTTCGCCGTGGCGCAGGTGGCCGCCGGTGGTGCCATGGCGCTGCTCGAGGTCGGCCGGGTTCAGCAGCTCGCTCCCCACGACGCTGGCGGGCAGGTCGGGCGCGTAGCGCGCGAGCGTCTCGAGCACGCGGCGGCGCAGCTCTTCGCGGCGCAGGTCGCTCCAGCCGCTGCGCAACGTGTGCGGCACGAAGTGCACGTGCACGGTGGCGACGGCGGCGCCGGGAGGCGCGAGCTCGGGGGCGGCGACGCTCGGCACCGAGACCTCGAGCACGGGGCGCTCGGGCAGCTCGCCGTACTTGAGCGGATCGAAGGCCCGCTCGAGGCCGTCCAGGTCGCTGCCGAGCACGGCGCGTTCGACGGGCTGCTCCCAGCCGTGCACGCGCAGCGGCCGGTCGAGGGCCAGGTGCAGCACGGCCGTCGTGCCGCGCGTGCGCCAGCGGCGCATGTGGCGCTCGAGCGGGGTCGGCAGGTCGGGCTTGGCGAGCAGGTCGAGGAACAGGTGCCGCGGGTCGCAGCTGGCGAGCAGCGTGTCGACCGGCAGCTCCTCGCCGTCCTTCAGGCGCAGGCCGCTCACGCGCCCCGCGCTGAGCTGCACGCGCTGCACGGCGGCGCCGGTCCGCAGCTGGACGCCGGCCGCGCGCGCAGCGCCGGCGAGGGCATCCACGGCGGCCGCCGGCCCGCCGCGCACGCTGCGGGCGCGCGTCGCCTCGGCGCACAGCAGCAGCAGCGTCGAGCCCGCCGACCACGGCCCGAGGTACTCGCCGGCCACGCCTGGCAGGGCGAGCAGCGCTTTCAGGCGGTCGGTGACGAACCACTCGTTGAGCCAGTCGGCCACGCACATCGGACCGACGCGCAGCAGCTCCGACATGTCGCGTGCACCGAGGCGGCGCACGCCGAGCGCGGTGCGCGCCAGGCCGAGGAGCGCCGCGAGGCTGCCCGAGCGCACGTCCGGCGGCGGCGCGTCCAGCACGCCCGCGACGACGCCGCGCAGGCGCTGCACCAGCTGCCACCAGCCCGGGTAGGCGTGGCCGTCGGTGGGCGAGTGCGCCGCGAGGCCGGCGGCGGTGGCTTCCGGGTCGTCGGGGTGGCGCACGACCGCCCGCCCATCGGTCACGGACGTCGGCGCCGGCGCGACGATCGGCGGCTCGCGGGCGACGAAGCGCAGGCCGTGCTGCTCGAGCTGCAGCGCGTCGACGACCGCCTGCCGCAGGTGGCAGCTGTCCAGGTGCACACCCGCGCTGCGGAAGCCGGGGTGGAACTCCTCGCCCGCCGCCAGGCCGCCGAGCAGCGCCCGGCGCTCGAGCAGCACGACCTGCTTCCCCGCGCGCGCGAGCAGCGTGGCCGCCACGAGGCCGTTCGGCCCGCCGCCCAGGACGACGACGCGCTCGCTCACACGTGCCTCCCCGCCAGCAGCGTGCGCGCCGCGAGGGCGCCGCTCGCGCCCATGATGCCGCCGCCCGGGTGCGTGCCCGAGCCGCACATCCACAGGTCCTTGAGCGGCGTGCGGTAGTGCGCCCAGCCCGGCGCCGGGCGCTGGAAGGCGAGCTGCTCGAGGCTCAGCTCGCCGTGGAAGATGTTGCCCTCGGTCAGGCCGAACTCCTGCTCCAGGTCCCACGGGGTGAGCACCTGGCGGAAGAGGATCGACTCCTTGAGGCCCGGCACGTACTCGGCCAGCGTGTCCACGACGGCGTCGCCGAAGGCCTCGCGGTGCTGCGGCCAGCTCTCGGGGCCGGTGGCCAGCTTGTAGGGCGCGTACTGCACGAAGCACGAGATGATGTGCTGGCCCGGCGGCGCCACGCTCGGGTCGACGAGCGAGGGGATGACCACGTTGATGTACGGCCGGCTGCTGAAGTGCCCGTACTTGGCCTCGTCGTAGGCGCGCTCGACGTACTCGATGCTGGGGCAGATGGCGATGTCGCCGCGCAGGTGCGGGCCGTCGCCCTTGCGGCAGGAGAACTCCGGCAGGCGGTCCACGGCCAGGTTCACCTTGCCCGAGCTGCCGCGCAGCTTGTAGTGGCCGATCTGCGCGACGAAGTCCTCCGGCAGGTGCTCCTTGCCCACGAGGCGCAGGAAGGTGCGGTGCGGGTCGAGGCCCGAGACGACCGTGCGCGCGTGCAGCTCGGTGCCGTCCTCGAGCACCACGCCGGTGGCGCGCCCGCCCTGCACGAGCACGCGCGAGACCGCGGCCTCGGTGCGCACCTCGGCGCCGAAGTGGCGCGCGCTCGCGGCGATGGCCGCCGACACGGCGCCCGTGCCGCCCTTGCTGAAGCCCCACGACCTGAAGGCGCCGTCGATCTCGCCCATGTAATGGTGCAGCAGCACGTAGGCCGTGCCCGGGCTGCGCACGCCGAGGAAGGTGCCGATGATGCCGGAGACCGACATGGGCGCCTTCAGCACGTCGCTCTCGAACCACTCGTCGAGGAAGTCGACCGCGCTCATGGTCATCATCTTGCTGAGCAGCAGGCGCTGTTCTTCGGAGAGGCCGCCGAGCAGCTTGCCCAGCTTGAGCATCTCGAACAGGTCGCGCGGGTGGAGGCTGGTCGGACGCGGCGCGGGCGCGTCGATGAGCGGCTTCACGGCGCGCGCCATCTGCGCCATGGCCTGCCCGAAGCGCGGATAGACCTCGCTGTCCCGGCGGCTGAAGGCGGCGATCTCGCGCCGCGTGGCCTCCGGGTCGTCCCAGCGCGCCAGCGAGCGCCCGTCGGGCAGCGGCAGGAAGGCGCAGGGCAGCGGGATGAGCTGCAGGCCGAAGCGCGGCAGCTGCAGGTCGCGGATGATCCACGGCCGCAGCAGGCTCACCACGTACGAACAGACGCTGAAGGTGAAGCCCGGGTGCAGCTCCTCGGAGACCGCCGCGCCGCCGAGCACGTGCCGGCGTTCGAGCACCAGCACCTTGCGACCGGCCTTGGCGAGGTAGGCCGCGCACACGAGCCCGTTGTGCCCGCCGCCGACGACGATCGCGTCCCAGCGCGTGCTCATGCGCGCGTGCCCGTGGCGACGAGGGTGCGCGGGCTGGTCATGCGCGCTTGCGCTCGGGGTCGAAGAACGGCGTCTTGGTCACGGTGGCGGTGATGGTGCGCCGCTGGTACTCCACCGTGACCTCCATCTGCAGCTTGCGGCCGACGTCGCCGAAGCCGCGCCGCACGGAGGCCAGCGCGAGGTCCTGCTTGAGCAGCGGCGACCAGCTGCCGCTCGTGGCCTGCCCGACCTGGCGTCCGTCGGCGTAGACCGGCACGGCCGTGCGCCAGGCGTGGCTGCTGCGCGTGGGCGGCAGGCCGAAGCTGTCGTAGAGCGCCTCGAGTTCGTCCCAGTCGAGCACCAGGCCCACGAGCGACCAGGCCGAGCCGTCGCGCAACTCGGCAGCCAGCGCCTGCTGGCCGAGGAAGGGTGCGCGCTCGGTGTGCACCGTCCAGCCCAGGCCCAGCTCGTAGGGGGTGGACGTCTGCTCCTCGAGCAGGCAGCGCCGGGCGCTGAAGTAGTCCACCCCCATGAGCACGAAGCCGGCCTCGACGCGACAGACGTCGAGCGCATCGAGGCCCATCGGCAGCAGGCCGTAGGGGCGGCCGGCCTCGAGCAGCGCGTCCCAGACGGGCACGGCCGAGCGGGCGGGGATCCACAGCTCGTAACCCAGGTCGCCGGTGTAGCCCGTGCGCGTCACGTCGATGTCCACGCCGGCCAGGCGCGTGTGCGCGGCGCGGAAGAACTTGAGGCCCGCCAGGTCGCCGCCGTCGCAGGCCGCACACAGGATCTGCCGCGCGGCCGGGCCCTGCAGAGCCAGCGCGGCCAGTTCGCCGCTCACGTCGCTGATGCCCACGTCGAAGCCGCGCGCGTGCTCGAGCAGCCAGGCGTACGACGGGTCGGCCGAAGTGAGGCGGAAGCGGCGCTCGTCCCAGCGCGTCACGGTGCCGTCGTCGAGCACCTTGCCGCGCTCGTCGCACCAGCAGCCATAACCCACCTGCCCGGTCTTGAGACGACTCACATCGCGCGCCGTGACGTAGGCCAGGAAGTCGGCCGCGTCGCGCCCGACGATCTCCAGCTTGTGCAGCGGACTCACGTCGAGCAGGCCGGCGGCCAGGCGCACTGCGTGGTACTCCGGATCGTGCAGGGTGTCGAAGCTGCAGACCGCGTGGAAGCCGGCCCAGTCCTTCCACTTGAGGCTGCCGCAGAGAGCGGCCGTCCGGGCATGGAATGGAGTGGGCTGCGGCATCGGGGCGGTGCGGGACGGCGGGACCGGGGCCGGCACGCTACCACCCGCCTCCGGCGCGGTCGATCGCAGCCGGCCGCGGCCGACCGACCGCCGGCGACGACGCACACTCCGGCCGAGGCGCCGCCGCGAGTCGGACGCTGCCCTCGACGTGACACCGATCAGTCATCCCCCGCAGCGCCGCGACCAGACCATGCTGAGGGTGCGTGGCCTCGACAGGGCGCGCCTCCGTTACCCGTTCCGCAGCCCCGGCTACGGGCGGACTGTCGGCTCCCGACCGGTTGCTGCGTCGTGTCCCCCGCGACGCGCCTCCCGCGCCGACGGCTCGCCCCGACCGGGCCACCCTCCCTCTCCTCGAGCATGGCAGCATGGTCCTCCGGGTGCCGGTCCACGTCCTCCTCGCGTTGCTCCCGGGCGCCTTCGCCGGCAGCGATGCGCCCGACACGGGGGGCGAGCAGTGCCTGGTGAGTCGCTGCGCCGACGGCCGGGCGGCCCTGGGTCTCAGCGGCCTGCAGGGCCTCTCGCTCTCGGCGGACGGCCGGCAGATCGCCTTCGAGAGCGAGGCCGACGGCCTGGTGCCGGGCGACGACAACCACCGTTCCGACGTGTTCCTGTCCAGCGCCGACGCGCCGCTGAGGCTGCTCAGCGGGGTCGGAGGCCGGGCGGTGGGCGGGCCGAGCCTCGACCCGGCGCTCTCGGGCAACGGCGCCTGGGCGGCCTTCACGAGTTTTTCACGCGAACTCGCCGCGGGCGACGAGGCGCCCTGGGGTGACGTCTTCCTGGTGGAGCTGGCCGGCGGTGCGCGCCGGCGCATCTCGTGCGGGCCGACGGGCGAGGGCGGCCACGGCAACAGCGCACGCCCCGCCCTGAGCCACGATGGCCGGCGCGTCGTCTTCCAGAGCTTCGCGGACGACCTGGTGCCGGGCGACACCAACGGGCTGGCCGACATCTTCCTCTACGAGCGCGAGAGCGGGAGCCTGCGCCGGCTGAGCGTGCCGGCCGCGGGCGGCGAGGCCGACGGCGACAGCTCGTCACCGGCCATCTCGGGCGACGGTCGGCTGGTGAGCTTCTCGAGCAGCGCGAGCAACCTGGTGCCCGGCGACGACAACGGCGTGGTGGACGTGTTCTGCGTCGAGGTCGCGAGCGGCCGCATCGAGCGCATCAACCTCGGGCCGGGCGGCGTCCAGGCCGACGCTCCGGGCGGCATCTACGAGCGGTCTGGCCTGTCGTTCGACGGACGCTTCGTCGTCTTCGTCAGCCTCGCAGCCGGGCTCGACACCCCGCCAGCCGACCCGTGGTGCGAACAGATCTACGTGCGCGACAGGCAGCTCGGCCTCACGCGGCGCGTGAGCGTGGGCCCCGACGACGCGCCGGCCGACGACCTGTGCGCCTGCCCGTCGATCTCGGCCGACGGCCGCCAGGTGCTGTTCCTCAGCCGGGCACGCAACCTCGACGCCGCCGACGGCGATGCGCAGACCGACCTCTTCCTGCGCGACCTGGACAGCGGCAGCACCCGTCTGCTCAGCCACGTGGACGACGCGGCGGCGCCGCGCGGCGACTGCGAACTCGCGGCCCTCTCGGCCGATGGCAGCGCCGTGCTCTACGCGGCGCACGCCCCGGCGCCGGCGCCGGACGCACCCGCCGCTGCCTGGAAGCCGGGGACGCCGCGCGAGACGGTGGACGTCGTCCTGCTGCGGATGCCGTCCGCGAGCGACGGCTGAGGCTTCGCGGCCAAGCCCGGCCAGCCCGGGCGCCAGCAGCAGCGCGCTGCGCCCAGGCGCGGTGCGCTGCGGCGAGGCAACCCACGGCCGCCCTGCGCCGCGGCCAGGCTGCGCTCAGCCGCCCTGCGCCGCGGCCAGGCTGCGACGGCCGGCCTCCGCCGGCGGCTGCGCGACGAGGCCGTCGTCCTGCGCGAGCCAGCGGCCGCGCAACGTGGGCTGCCGCAGGGCGCGACGCAAGGCCTCGAGGTAGCGCACGCGCGACCAGAGCACGGCGCCGAAGCGCGCGAGGTGCGGCGTGTGCATCTGGCAGTCGACGAGCTGGAAACCGCTGGCGCCGAGCCGCTGCACGAGCCCCACGAAGGCCACCTTGGACGCATCGCTCTCGCGCGTGAACATCGACTCGCCGAAGAAGGCGCGACCGAGCGAGACGCCGTAGAGGCCGCCCACCAGCCTTCCGGCGCGCCAGGCCTCGGCCGAGTGAGCCAGCCCGCGCGCATGCAGGGCGCAGTAGGCCTCGATCATGGCCGGCGTGATCCAGGTGCCCTGCTGGCCCGGACGCGGGGCCGAGGCGCAGGCCTCCATGACCTGCCGGAAGGCCGTGTCGAAGCGCAGCTCGAAGCCCGCGTGCTGGATGCGGGCGCGCAGGCTGCGCCCGACGTGCAGCCGGCGCGGGTCGAGCACCATGCGCGGATCGGGGCTGAACCAGAGCAGCGGCAGGCCGTCGTGCGGCCAGGGGAAGATGCCCTGCGAGTAGGCCGCGACGAGCCGCTCGGGCCGCAGGTCGCCGCCCACCGCCAGCAGTCCGTCCGGCCCGCTGCGGTGCAGCGGAGGGAAGGCCAGTCGATCGTCGAGCTCGGGAATGCGCAGCGCCACGAGGGCGGCCATCCTATCCGCGTCGAACGCTGGTTCCTGCACGAGAACTCCTGCCCCCGGCGCTGCGCCGGCCGACGGGCTCGCCCGGTGCGTACCGGGTGGCTGCCCTGCTGTCACCGCCACGCTCCCGCGCGGCGAGCGGGTGCGCCACGGCTCGGCGCCCCACCAGGGCACCAAGCAATCCATGGGCCGATGTTGAGTCGCTGTTTTAAAGCTGCCGGAGCGGCTCGGCCCGTCCTGCAGATGGACGGTCGGTGGCCGGCTGTCCGGATCATGGACGCTGGCAGTCGCCCGGGCGCCGGGCGTGCAGGCAGCCGGCGCCCCCGCCCGGCGCGGCCCGGCTCGGCCCGCCTCGGCCCGGCGGTCATGGCCGGACGGCGGGACCGCCGGCTACTCTGGCTCGCATCCCTCGGAGTCCCCGCGATGCCCCCGACAGCTCGTCTCGCCCTGTATCTCGTGTTCACGCTCCTGGCCAGTGCCTGCTCCGGCGGCTCGGACCAGGGTGCGGGAGGGGCCGCGCCGCCGGCCGCCTCCTCGGGCGCGGAAGCCGGCGGCATGCAGCTGATGGAGGCCGCCTGCGGCAGCTGCCAGTTCGGCCTGCCCGGCAGCGAGTGCGCTCTGGCGGTGCGCTTCGACGGCCAGGCCTACTACGTGGACGGCACCAGCATCGACGAACACGGCGACGCGCACGCGGCCGACGGCTTCTGCAACATGGTGCGCAAGGCCAGGGTCGGCGGTCAGCTGGAGGGCGAGCGCTTCCACGTCACGGCCTTCGAGCTGCAGCCCTGAAGGAAGGAAACGCGTGCGCCTGGCTCGCGGCCACGCTGGGGCTGGCGCTGATCGGCCTGCCGCGCCTCGGCGCGGCCCAGGACGCGGCGCAGCCCAGCCCGGCGCCCGCCAGCGTCCCCGGTTCCGAGCCGACCACGACCTCGGTGGCCCCGCCGCCCGACGGCTGGCGCGACCTGACGGCGCTGCTGGCACCGATCCTGTCCGAGTACGACGTACCGGCGCTGGGTGGGGCCATCGTGACACCCGACGGCGTCTCGGCGCTCGGCGTCGTCGGCCTGCGCGCACGGGGCCGTCCCGAGGCCGCCACGCCCGACGACCTGTTCCACCTCGGCTCGTGCACCAAGGCCATGACGGCCACGTTGGCCGGCGTGCTCGTGCAGCGCGGGCGCATCCGCTGGGAGAGCACGGTCGGCGAACTGCTGGACGATGTGCCCGTGCTCGATCCGGGCTGGGACGAGGTCACGCTCGAACAGCTGCTGGCGCACGAGGGCGGCGGGCCGTTCAACCTGGTGGACTACCCCGGACTGGGCCCCGCGGTCTGGCAGCGCGAGGGGGACACGCCCGAGCAGACGCGGGTGCTGGTCGAGGGCCTGCTGGCAGTCCCTCCCGCCCAACCGCCCGGCACGCAGTTCGTGTACTCGAACGACGGCTACGTCATCGCCGGAGCCATGCTGGCGCGCGTCGCCCAGGCCTCCTTCCCGGAGGCCATGCGCCGCCTGCTGTTCGAGCCGCTCGGCATGACGAGCGCGGGCTTCGGCCCGCCGGGGAGTGCCGCCGCGCACGACGCACCGGTCGGGCACCTCGCCGGCGGGCAGGCGGTCGGCTACGCCGCGGGCAATGACAATCCCGGGGCCTACGACCCCGCCGGCCGGGTGCATGCCACGCTCGCCGATTGGGGTCGCTTCGTCGCGCTGCATCTCTCGCGAGATGGGAAAGAAGGGCTGCTCGACGGGGCGACGCTGAAGCACCTGCACGAGGCGCACGACACCGGCACGCCGCCCTACGCGATGGGCTGGCAGCTGCTGGAGCGGCCGTGGGGCGGCGGCACGGTGCTCCATCACAACGGCACGAACACGCTCTGGTACTGCGTGGCCTGGCTCGCGCCGCAACGCGGCTTCGCGGTGCTCGCCGCCACGAACCAGGGTGGCGACACGGCCGCGCGAGCCTGCGACGCGGTGGCCGTGGCGCTGCTCGGCGACCTCGCTGCGCACCCGCCCGCTCCGCCGCCGGGAACGCCGCCCGGCACCGGCGCGCCGACACGGTGATGGATCGCGCCCGCAGCGCCCGCTACCTTCGCCGCCATGGAATACCTGCAGCAGTTCGTGGACGTCTTCCTGCACCTCGACCAGCACCTCAATGCCTGGGCGACGGACCTCGGCGGTTGGACGTACGTGCTGCTGTTCGCGATCATCTTCTGCGAGACGGCGCTGGTCGTCACGCCCTTCCTGCCCGGCGACTCGCTGCTCTTCGCCGTCGGCGCCCTGGCCGCCAGCGAGGGTTCGCCGCTGCGCGTGGGCCAGGTGACCCTGCTGCTCATCGTGGCCGCCGTGCTGGGCGATGCGGTCAACTACTCGATCGGGCTGCGCATCGGACCGCGCATCTTCTCGCGCCCGCGCTCGCGGCTGTTCAACCCCGAGCACCTGCAGAAGACGCAGCGTTTCTACGACAAGTACGGCGGCAAGACGATCATCCTCGCGCGCTTCGTGCCCATCGTGCGCACCTTCGCGCCCTTCGTGGCCGGCATCGGCAAGATGCAGTACCGCCGCTTCGCGCTGTTCAACGTGACCGGCGGCATCGCCTGGGTGGCGCTCTTCGTGTTCGCCGGCCACTCGTTCGGCAACATCCCGGCCGTCAAGCGCAACTTCCAGTACGTGATCCTGGCGATCATCGTGCTGTCCGTGATGCCGGCCGTGATCGAGATCTGGAAGGCCCGGCGGGCGGCGCCGGAGCGCTGAGCCCGCGGTCGAGGGCGGCGCGGGCCGCCAGGAGCCCGGCGCCCGGGAGGGCGTGCCGGGCGCTCCGCTCACGGCGCCGGCCGGCAGTTCAGCCGCCCAGGCCGGCCGGCAGTTCAGCCGCCGAGGCTGGCCGGTAGCTTAGCCGCCCAGGCTGGCCGGCGGCACCTCGATGTCGTCGTCGTCGGACAGCACGCGCTTGAAACACCAGACGACGAGCGTGAGCACGAAGCCGATCGAGACGAGCATGAAGGCCCAGCCGCCGGGCGACAGGGCGAGCAGGGAGGCGAGCGGCGCGAGCGTGGTGAGCATGTCCATCTCAGGACCTCCGGCCTGCGGGCTGGGACGGTGTCCTGGCGGGAGGCAGCTCGTCGTCCGGCGGACGTGCACCGTCGACGTCCAGCCCCTGCGCGCGCCAGCGCCGCGCGCCGAGCGCCGTGAGCACCACCAGGCCGGCCGCGGTGGCCAGCACCAGGCCCATCGCCATGCGCCCCGCCGGGTTCGACTGCATCTTGGTCCACTCGGTGGCGAGATTGTCCTTGCAGAAGAACACGAACACGGTGAGCAGGTAGACGGGCGAGACGTACTTGATGATGAAGCGGTAGAAGCCCGGGATGCGGATGCGCGCGCCCTCGTGCGCCTCCTTCCAGCCGCGCTCGATGCCGAACACCCAGCCGAAGGCGATCACCTGGAAGGCCGCCAGCACGAAGATCATGAAGGTGCCGACCCAGAAGTCGATCGTGTCCTGGGCCACGGCGTCCTTCGAGTAGTTGAGGATGAACAGGTTGCCGACGAGCGTGACCCCCACGACGACTGACACGGCGGTCTTGCGTGCGCAGCCGAGCGCCTCCTGGATGAAGGCCAGCGTGGGCTGCAGCATCGAGAGCGAGCTGGTGATGGCCGCCAGGAAGAGCATCAGGAAGAACAGGCCCCCGAACAGGTTGCCGAGCGGCATCTGCGCGAAGACCACGGGCAGGGTCTGGAAGCCGAGCCCGAAGGTGCCCTGGGGCACCTCGGTGATCATCGGCCCGAGGAAGACGTAGGCCGCGGGGATGGCGATCATGCCGCCCATGGCCACCTCGAAGTACTCGTTGGTGGCGGTGGCGGTCAGCCCCGAGAGCACTACGTCGGACTTGCGCTTCATGTACGAGGCGTAGTTGATGATGACGCCGAAGCCGACCGACAGGCTGAAGAAGATCTGCCCGGCTGCGGCCAGCCAGGTCTTGGCGTTGCCGAGGGCCGCGAAGTCGGGGTTCCACATGTAGCCGAGGCCGGTGCCGACGCTGTAGTCGGGGTGCGTGGGGTCGGGCGTGCCGAGCGTGAGCACGCGCACGAGCACCACGATGGCGATGATGCCCATGGCCGGCATGGCGTAGTTGCAGAGCTTCTCGATGCCGCCCGACAGGCCGCGATAGAGCAGGTAGATGTTGACGGCCAGCGTGACGAGCCAGAAGCCGGTGGTCGTGTCGAACAGGTTGCCCGTGAAGAGCGAGCCGTCGGCCTCGGCGCCGGTGAACGCCTGGAAGTGCTGCACCGAGGCACCGACCTGCGCGCGCACGTCGGCCGCCTCACCGAGCGTGAAGGCGCCCGTGAAGTACTTCCAGGTGTAGCCGAGGCACCACGACTCGATGATGTTGTAGTAGAAGAACACCGCCAGCGGGATGAGCACGCCGACGATGCCCGCGTAACGGAAGATCGGCCCCTTGCCGATGACTCCCATGATCGCGGGCGCGGAGTGGAAGCCCTTGCGCCCGCCGTAGCGCCCCATGGTCCACTCGGCCCAACCGATGGGGATGCCGAGCAGCAGCAGCGCGGCGAAGTAGGGGATCATGAAGGCCCCCCCGCCGTTCTGCCAGACCTGCCCCGGGAAGCGCAGGAAGTTGCCCAGGCCCACGGCCGAACCGGCCACTGCGAGGATGACGCCGACCTTGGTGCCCCACTCGTGCTTCTGCTCGCTCATGCGCTGCCTCGGAAGGGGCCTGTTGCTCGCGCGCCGGCCGGAGAACGATCGCAGCACTGCCGCCGCCGACCGTTGCACCCCCCGGAGCGCGCACACCGTAGCGCCGCCCCCAGCCCGCAGCAACGACGGAGCGACGGCCGGGCGCCCGGGTCGCGTGGCGCTCCGGCCCGCGCCGCACGGCTTGACGCGCGCTTGCCGGAGCCGACACTCCAGCACCTTCCGCCCCTCTCTTCCGGATGACGCCCCATGTCGCCTCGCGTGAAGCGCCGCCCGTCGGCCCGGGGAGCGCTGCGCTGCGGCCACCACGCCCGCGCAGCCGGGCTGCTCGCCGCCGCGCTGCTCGCAGCCTGCCTGCTGCCGGGCTGCGGCGATGAGGCGCAGCCCGAACCGAGCGGCCGCCTGCGCTTCGTCGACCCGGCCG
>Ga0315912_10003928_pt1 | contig 14397 bp, 11 predicted proteins | sample VfabasoilMG_FD_204469 | JGI IMG/M metagenome (GOLD analysis project Ga0315912, IMG submission 204469) | Garden soil microbial communities collected in Santa Monica, California, United States - V. faba soil | ecosystem: Environmental > Terrestrial > Soil > Garden | place: USA: California... | reverse complement strand
GGTCAATGCCACCACCATCGTATACTGTTCTGTTATTTTTTGTTTTGAAAGCAGTTTTTAATGAATCAGGTATTTTGCCTACGCTGCCATCGTCGTTGCGGTGCGAATAATCTAACGCCTGAATACAGCGTCCGCTGGGGATATAATATTTAGCAGTAGTAAGTTTAAGTTTTGTGTTGTACGAAATATCACGTGTTGTTTGCACAAGACCTTTTCCAAATGATTTTTCGCCAATGATCACACCCCTGTCGTAATCCTGAATAGCTCCGGCCACAATTTCTGATGCGGAAGCAGATGACCTGCTCGATAATACCACCAGCGGAATTTCCGTATCCACAGGCGTATTTAATGTGCTGAATTTTTGTTTCCATTCACTCACCCTTCCGAGTGTGCTGCAAATTTCTTCGCCTTTACCAATAAATACATTCGACACATTTACGGCCTCACGCAATAATCCGCCCGGGTTACCTCTCAGATCAAGGATCACACCTTTCATATCGGGATTTTGTTTTTTGAGTTCCTTTAATGCATTGCCTACGTTGAGCCCGGATTCTTCCGTAAACTGTGTTAGGATAATATAACCGATGCCGTCCGCAACAAAACCATAATATGGTACATTGGCCACGTCGATATCTTCACGAACAATGGTCACGTCAAAGATTTTATTTTCATAAGGCCGTTCGATATGCAAGGTTACGGATGTGCCCGGTGAGCCGCGGAGTAAATCGCTGATGCCAGTGTCATCCACGGCACTTAATTTTTTGTTATCTATTTCAAGGAGGATATCACCGGCTTTCAAACCGGCTTTGTCTGCAGCAAATCCTTCGAAACATTCTATTACGGTTGTTTTACCGTCTACCGGTCGTATGGTGGCGCCGATACCGCCGTAATTTCCTGTGATCTGGAATTTATATCCTTCCATTTCGGCTTCGGAAATATAGTTGGTATAGGGGTCGAGGCTTTCCACCATCGCATCAATACCAGTGCGCATTAATTTGTTGGGATCTATGTCATCCACATAATAGGTATTCAGCTCTTTATACACCGAAGTAAAAATGTCGATGTTCTTGGCCATTTCAAACAGATCAGAACCGGCAGCTGCCGAAGTAAGGCCAACCACCAACCCGATGGAGACGATACCAATTGTAATTTTTCCTTTCAATGTTTTAGCAAAAGCCTTTACTCTTTTCATATTGCTGATTTTATTTCAAACTAAATATCATGGTACCGGATCGTGACCATGGCCTCCCCAGGGATGACATCGGGAAATTCTTTTCAGCCCGAGCCATATACCTTTTAACGGCCCATATTTTTTAATTGCCTCGACCATATATACACTGCATGTGGGCGTGTACCTGCACGAATTTGGTAACAGGGGTGATAACGTCCACTGGTAAATTTTTATTGGCAGAATAAAGATCCACCCTAAAAATTTACGCAATCTCATGACCCTCAATTAAACGTGATAAAGCTACTTTGATTTTATTTTCGACGTCGTTAAAAGTTGTTATTTTTTTTGAAGTATAAACGATGCCGACAGCCATTTGTTCGCCGGTTTGCAGAAGATGTGCGTAGAACATATGTTTATTTATTCGGTAGGTTTCCCTGATCAGACGTTTGATCCTGTTCCTGTCGTGTGCGTGGGGGAAATTTTTTTTGGGTACTGATATGAGGAGTTGGGCCGGTGACCGGGAGGGCAGTGTTGTTTTGAGCGTATATACCCGGAAGGGCGATACTAAAAAACTTTGCCCCGCTTCAAATAGCGAGGCAATGATGTTTTTACTGCTGAGGCGTTCTGCCTTGCTGAAACCGGCTCCGGAAAAGTTTGTCTGCGACTCCTTACCTGAGCCGTGAGTTGGTTTATTTGCTGATATTCCTTTCGTCAGAAACGGTCAATTTTTTTCGTCCTTTACGGCGACGGCGGCTGATAATGGCCCTGCCATCCTTGGTTTGCATACGCTCACGGAAGCCATGCTTGTTCTTCCTCTTTCTCTTTGAAGGTTGAAATGTTCTTTTCATCTCACTAAAATTTGGGATGGCAAAGATAGGATAATAATTCAGATTTGCACAAGAAGTCCACAGAGAAGATTATCAGCGCACACCCATTACAGCATAAAAACAATCAGTATAACAGCCGCAGCGGTCATGATTACCAGCGTTAACAGGCCGATCAGGTTGGGCCAGAAGCTATTCACAAACTGGCCCATGATTACCTTACTATTGCAGATATGCAGGATGAGGGCGATCATGAAAGGCGCCACGATCCCATACAGAACGGCCGTATACATAAGTGCCTGGATGGGGTTGATGCCCACAAGGTTCATGAGCAGACCGAGTATGGTGGCGATGATCATGGTAAGATAATAACTCCTGGCCTCGTTGAACTTCTTGTCGAGGCCCTCCTCCCAGCCAAATGTTTCGGCCATCATGTACCCGAGTGATCCCGCCAGCACAGGGATGGCCAAAGCCCCGGTGCCGATCACCCCAACAGAGAACAACAGGCTGGCGTAGTCCCCGGCCAACGGTTTTAGGGCCAGAGCTGCATCCTGCACCGAGTCGATAGTATGAATGCCATTGCTAAAGAGTACAGTACCAGTGGCCAGAATGATAAAGTAAAATACGAGGTTGGAGAACAGCATCCCGCTGCGCACATCCACCTTCATATTGTTCAACACCAGCTTGTCGATGAGAATATGCCGATGGTTTCTTTCTTCGGCCTCCATGGAAGTTTGCCAGAAAAAAAGATAAGGTGAAATAGTAGTGCCCAGGATGCCCACTACAGCTAAAAAATATTCCTTATTCATTTCGATCACCGGAAAGAAAGTAGCATGAAGCGCCTCCCGCCAATCTGTTTTGGCCAGAAATGGAATAAATACATAACTGAACAGCGAAAGGCATAACCATTTTAACACCATGGCAATGGTTTTATAATTCCAAAGCACGAGTGCTGCCATCAGCAGTACCGTGAACAATATGGAAAATAAAAATGCGGGCACACGTGGAAATAGCAGATTTCCTACAGCGCCCATACCGGCGATATCTGCCCCGATATTTAAGGTGATGGAAGTAAAACTTAAAAAAACGATGAAATAGAGCAGCGATTTTGAATAATACTTTTTGATAACACCAGTTAAACCCGAGTCGGTTACCAACCCGATGCGTGCACACATTTCCTGCATGACCACCATGAGCGGGTATGTGGCGATCGCTGTCCACAATAATTTTCCGCCGAACCTGGCGCCGGCCTGAGAATAGGTGGCAATACCGGAGGGGTCATCATCACTGGCGCCGGTTGTAAGCCCCGGCCCGATATACCTGAAGAATTTTTTTTTACCACTGGCCCCTTTTGATCCCGATCTCATCAGAATTAAATATAACCTGAATTTACCGGATCAACAGGAAATTGCCGCTGCCGTCGAATTTGTTTCCGTTTTCGAATTTGGCCGACACCCGGTAGGTATACGTAGATACTGGTTGTGGCGTACCGTTGTATTTGCCATCCCAACCGGAAGTATAATTGGGGTCAGAATTTTCATATACAAGTTCACCATAGCGGTTATAAATGCGCAGATGGTAATCGACAATAAAAAAATTCGTAACCGACTGGAAATAATCATTTATCCCATCATCATTCGGTGAAAATGCGTTCGGGAAAAAAACTTCTTTAACAGGAAGCACTTCAATTGTTACAGTATCGAAATCCGTACAACCCGTTTCACCGGAAACAGCCACAATAAAAGTTGTTGTTTCGGTAAGTGTGGCGGTATATTCAGCACAGGGTTCATCCGGACATGGATCGACGATGCCATCGGGGTCCCATGTAATTGTAGAGATCTCATCTGCAGCATCAACAAAAATAATGGTCGATTGCCCTTCGAATATTGGGGATACGGCAGTTACATCTGCATCGAATGTTTCACCTTCCTGTACTGTAATAATTGTTTCATAAGTGCAGCCGTTCGCATCCTGCACAACCGCAGCATAATCACCTGCAGCAAGCCCGTCAAAAAAATTAATATCGCTGAAGTCGCTTCCTTCAAAAGAATAAGTATAGGGTAATACACCACCAAATGCGGTGATCGTAATCGTGCCGTCCTGTGCGCCGGGGCATGTTTCATCTGTTATACCCGCGGGTGAGATAACTAGTTGCGACGGCTCATCAACATAAATTGAAAACTCATTGATGCAGCCATTATTATCCGACACGGTTAAAATATAATATCCCGATTCGAGCCCTGACAGATCTTCTGTTGTTTCACCATTGCTCCATTCAATTTCATAACCTGTAGAACCATCGGGGAATGTTGTATTAATGGCGCCATTACTTTCACCGTAACAAATATTGTCTGTTACTTCAAACTCCGGATCAAAATATTCGGGCACATATACATGCACGGTATCGGCATATATTTCACCATCGCATCCAATCACCATCGCAATCACATCGGTAGATACGGCAGGAAAAAAACTCATATCAGGACCATACGCAACAGTATCCCCGTCCATTATCCAGCGAATATTATTCGGCTTCCACCTCGTCGATTCTGACAATGCATCCCATTCGGTAAAATTTCTACCGGGTGATGTATAGGCAATACTGCCGTCTGCATTTTGAATACCACTAATGGATGGTTCATCACCTGCAGCACATAATTCAACCTGGTAAAATATATTGTCGATATAATTTTCCGTTTCATGCAATGCAATTTCAAAATAACTGATGATACCTTCATCGCAATATGGATGTTCCATCTCGGCAAACTTGATATACATTTTCCTATAACCGGGAATGCCCGTCATAAAATAAGAAACCACTGAAGTGCCCCCTGATGGATAGAGATCACGCCATGCTGCAAATACAGCATTTTTTGGAGCTGTTGAAGCGGCATCAGGAATAGGGCCGTTTGGAAAAACATTATTCGACCAGGCATTCGTGGGTGGAGAAAAACTGATCCAGCCATTATCACATACCCAGAACTCATCATACGTTTCGCCAAAAAAACAAAAATCAAAACCTAATGGAAAAGGCCCAGCATGATCGTTGTCAGACAATGTGATCGCAGTGCCCGGATCAGTTAGCCAGTCGAAGGCAATATCTTCATATTCATAACATCCGGTAAGCAGGCAGGCATCAAATTCGGCGTGCAGAAAAACTTCTGTATCCGGGCAGGCTGTTGTGTCGGAAGGCGTAGCAATGATCTGCGCTCCTAAATTATTAGGCAATAAAAAGCAGAACAATACGAGGAGAAATAAAAATACCCGAAACATAACCTAGACGAAGTTACCTGAAAATGGCGTGATGACCAATACTGTTCAGAGTTTATGACATAATGAGGTTTTTACTTTTCAGCCAGTGTTTTAACCCGGTCCAGTGCTTTTGGAAAAGTATCCCTAAAAAATGGTTCATGATCTTCGGTTACATCGATGGTCACGGATAATTCTGTAGATGTTTCTTTTTCGGTCATTGTATAGGTTTCCATAGCGCCCGACCATTTTTTGGTCTCTTCATCTTCTGGTTGTTCGACACCATTTTTTACAATACCCAAATGTTTAAACGACATCAATTCGTTGGGCACCATCTTGAAAATAAGGCTGAACATACCATCACCTTCCGCAGAAATAAATTGTATTTTATTTCCTTCCTTCCATTCAGAAACGGCATACGAGCCGTCACCGAACACGCTTGTCCATTCACGATAACTAGCGTCATCCCATAAGGTGCGCCATACTTTTTCTTTTGATGCGTTAATGAGGATGGAGAAATTTAAAGCTACCATATGTTGAATTTAATTAAATCATAATTAACCGGTCCAGTCTTTATATGCAATATAAGCAGGAACGGCAGGAACTTTTGATTCACGTTTTTCAACCTGCTCATATAACCATTGATACCATTCATAATAAGTTTTCCTGTTGCTGGTGATCCTTATTTCTTCGACGTAATGTTTTAATTTTCTTCCACAAAGAATAATGATCCCACTGAAAAAATTTTCAACCATTTGAATATCGACATCACGTTTGTACACCAATATCCCCAAACTTTCAAAAGTGCCGAACAGCAACAGCACAGCGGTTATCTTATCTCCCAGGCGTGCATCAATTTCTTTTTTAGACAATCCTTCAGGCAGATCGAAAACAATATTTACGGCACTTAAGAATTCAGGTGTTTGATACGAATGCAACATCTGCAACGCTGATTCTCTTGCTCGTTGTTTGTTGGAATGACGGAATTGCAGTAGGGCGAAGATCACCCCGGCAAAAATGGAACTGGTGGTAATGATGGACAAGATCGTGCTTAAAGGCATACCACTAGCATATTAATTAATTTAAATGTGAAGTGTTGAGGATAATTAACGCACGAGCGTAAAATTCCCCGTATCGATATATTCCTGCCCGTCGATAAAACCTACATTCACCTGCCAGATATATGTTGACATTTCCTGTTCCTCACCTTCAAATGTACCATCCCATCCGGAAGATGAATCATATGTATTTGTTTCGTACAGCATTTCGCCCCAGCGATTATAAATTTTTAAATTATAGGTGGTGATATTGTAGCCGATACTTTGAAAAATATCGTTCACACCGTCGCCATTCGGGCTAAAGGCATTTGGGAAAAATACTTCCGGAAGGAACTCTACAAAAACCGTGAAGGTATCAGTGGCAATACATCCCTCTTCATTTACAACAGTGATGATATAAGTGGTAGTATAAAATGGCGCTACCGTTGTTTCAAAACAAGGGGGTTCTGCGCAGGGCACATCTGGCTCCCATGTAATTGACTCAACATTATCAAGACTAATATCCAGTGTGATGGTTGAGGTTTGCCCAACATAAATATAATCATCTCCGGTAGCTGCTACGGTGAGCAGCGGCGGTTCTGTTATGGTGAATGGCACTTCATCGGTGCATCCGTTAGCATCGGTTACCGTTACCACATAATCGCCTGCCGGCAACCCGTCGAACAGGTTTACAAATGTTTCCGGATCACCGTCGATGCTATATGTATATGGTATTGTTCCCCCCGTTACATCAATTGTAGCCTCGCCTTCTGAATAGGCGAAGCAAGGGTTGTCGATAATATTGGTGGCAGTACCTTCAAGTGGTTCGGGCTCAAGAATGGTAAAGGAATATGTTCTCTCGCATCCGCCGGCCTCTGTCACCGTAACGGAATATGTGCCGCCATCCAGATCCTCAATCTCGGTGACACCTGTTTCGCCGGTACTCCATTCATAAGTATACGGTTCGAGCCCGCCCGTAATATCGATACTGGCCGTTCCGTTATCGTCGCCACCGCAGGTAATATCCGATGTAAGAAGCTCCACGTCAAAATCAGCACCTACTTCAATCGTTACATCGTCGGTATATGTTGTGCCGTCGCACATGGTTTGAACCACTGTATATGTTGTTGTAAACTCGGGCGCCACATCTACATATGGACCCGTGCCTATCAAAACACCATCCTCATCAAACCACTCTACATAACTTGTATACCAGCGCCAGCTTTCTTCTGTAGCCGACCATGCTTCTGCGTTCCTTCCAGGTATGGTGTAGGCGATAGTGCCGGTCTGATTTTGAAGACCCTGCGTTGAGACGCCTAGGTCCCATGTGGGGCAAACGTCAACGGTCACGAGGTGGTTTTCAATAAAACTTGTTGTTTCATGCAAAACGATCTGAAATGTGCCAGAGAATTCTGTGCAGGAATAAAGCGGTACGTCTTCCCATGTAATGACAATTCTCCTATAGGGTGCAACGCCGATCGTTTCGTGGTGAATACAATCTGTGCAGAGGCCTGTATGCCAGTCGGTCCATGGGCCGAAAATAGATGTCCTTGGCACATCAGAGGCGGCGTCGGGAACGGGACCGTCGGGAGTCCAGTTTGCGGCCCAACCACCTCCGGGTGTAACAAAACTTATCCAGCCATTGGAGCAGACATAAAACTGATCGTAAAGTTGTCCAAAGAAACAGAAGTCAAAGCCGATATCAAACGGGCCGATATAAGTATCGTCTACCATTGTTTCAGCTTCACCGCCAATAGTTTCGGGGGCATAGGGAATTTCCTGATAGAAATAACAATCCGAGCAATCGTCCACCAACGAAGTTCCCAGACTTACAGTATCGCCGGGGCAAATGGCGGTATCCGGATAAGCGGTGATTTGTGCATTAAGCTGGGAAGACAGGAGTATAATGACGGGAATAAAGGCTGTAATTTTTCGGCACATAGGCTGCTTAGATTTTACCTTTGGTTAAAGGGCAAATAAAGTTAGGAAAATTTTAGTGTCTTTTGTTTGGACAGTTAGGCAAAAATGTGTGACAAGTTAAAATTTGCTGCTAGAAAAATACTTGCAACATTTGCATTAATATTATCGTTTTAGAGAAACCGGCACAATCAAACAGAAGAATATTATGACGATGCTTGAATATTGCAAAGTGATACTTGAAAAAGTAAGCTTTGATCCCACGTTATTTCGCACTGAATTATACAAAGCCTTTGGCGAATTGTTGGCAGATGAAATATCTGAATTAAAAAAATGGTGTGTAGAAAAATTTGGATGGAGTTATTGCACCAAGGCCGATCCGGGATTTGCACTATAACATTCCTAGTTGCGGGAATTTAAATCCCACTCCAGCTCGTTCTTCCAGTTGGCACGTAAGTTTTGATCCACGGGAAAAAAGTATACAGGCTCCGGTTGTTTGTGCATGAGCAGATCACCGGCCGTCCACTTTCCATTCCCATCTATATCCACTACGGCTTTTATTTTATATATGCCAGGCAGCAAATGGTCGAGCACAACGGTATGGGTATCAGCATTAAATAATGATTCATCTAAATATTTTTCAATTACGAGCTGTTGGTCGAACGAGAGCACCTGGAAAATAATACCGGCATTTGCTTCTGAAGAAAGTTGAATAGCTAAGGAAGCGTAGTCGGTTTCTTTTTTTGTTTTTATTTTAATGGTCATACTGTCATTCGACAACCCAAAAATATCTTTTGTGATATTCTGAGGAATATGAATGTCATAATTTGTTGCCTCGGCCCAAGGATAACTTATTATAAGTTTACGGCTGTCGGAGGCGTCGATATGTTGCAGCGCAGCCACATAATCTGATGTATCTTTTCTAATTTTCACCTCTCCGATTAGTGAGGTATCAAGGGGATGTAAAAATGAAAGAATGATATCTTTTTTTAGGTCCCAGTCCGCTCTGCCACCCCCTTTGATGAAAGGCGTATTTACTGTGAATGTGTTCTTACTTTTCTGTAGTAGGGAGTCATCGGGTGCTTTTTTTACTTCAACTTCTTTTGTCAATATTGTTGTGTCGAATGCGATAGAAAAAATATGTTTTTCGAGATGATAATTTTTGTTAAAATATAAGATCGTGTCGGTGTTTTTACTTTTAAGGAATAAACCATTTTCCGGGCCATCGCCGATATAATTGATGCTTACATTATATGTTGGCGCAGAGAAAACAAGTCTTGTTGTGGCATAAGCAGGAGATTTTATTTCATTCAGGTTTTGAGTCTGTTTGTCTTCGAGAAAAATGCGCAATTTTTGATTTGGCACCACAGAATCTATTTTAATTTCATCAGAAAGGAAAGCGATCTTTTCATTAGGCAGATCAAAATAGTAATTAAAATTCTGGTCTTCTATAGCATAAAGCCTGTAATTGCCGGAGCGAATATTTTTAATTGTGAATGAGCCTGTCTCATCAACCTTAGCAAAATAGTATGGCGGTTGATTTAAAAATGCTGAATCATTGCTATTGAGATATAATACAGCAAATGCTGTAGACGATGGTGAGCCGGTTAACAGATCTGTTATTTTCCCTGAAACTTCCAGCGAGTCAAGGAAGTCTCCGGTTGAAAAAACATATGTAAAATTATCTAAAGTGTTTCCCTTGGTAATATCTTTAATAGATTGTCCAAAATTGATTGTATAAGTTGTAGAATCTTTGAGAGGGGAATTGAGTGTGATCGTTAGTGTTTTTCCTTTCAATTTAAAATCCGGTGTTTCGCTCATGGGAGGCGAGATGAGCACCTGGTTAAATATATTATTGAGCTGAATGTATTCGTTGAATTTTATGGTAATTGAATTGGAGGCAAAATTCACAGAATTGTTTTCTGGAGAAAAATAATCCGCAACAGGAGGGTCGTTATCGTCAGGCCCTCCCTCTGGGGTGACCATATTGGCGCATGCTGACAACAGCAGAAGCGCATTAAATAACAAAATGGAATATGAGTGTCTGTGCCTGCTGATCATCTGCCCATGTATACAAGTAATACCGATATATCGGAAGGTGAAATCCCACTTATTCTGCTTGCCTGTGCCAGGGTTTTTGGTCTGATTTTATTTAATTTCTCCCTGGCTTCAGATGAAAGGGAGTTGAGTAAGGAATAGTCAATTGAGTCATGCAATATAACATTTTCCAGTCGATGCATTTTTTCTACCAGCTCCCTTTCTTTAGAAATATAACCTTCGTACTTAATGCTGATTTCGGCCTGCTCAAGATATTCGGCATCGAACCCACTTAGAAAATCATCGATAGTTGGGTTTATTCCCAAGAAGTCCTGAATATGTACGTGGGGTCTGCCAAGCAGTATTGAGAGCCGGGTCTTTTGTTTTATTTCTGATGAAGACCTGGAAGACAAAATATTATTTATTTGGTCGGGGTCTACCGAGGTTGATTGGAGAAAAGCGAGCAACTTACCGGTAGCACTTATTTTTTCATTTACCTTTTGCATCCGTTTATCATCGGCCAAACCCAATTGATGGGACTTTTGGGTTAGCCGGATATCTGCATTATCCTGTCTTAGCAGTACACGATATTCAGCCCTGGAGGTAAACATGCGGTAAGGTTCTTCTGTGCCCTTGTTGATCAGATCATCTATTAATACGCCAATATAACCTTCATCCCGTTTTATAATGAGTGGTTCCAGGCTATTAACTGCCTGGTGGGCGTTTATACCGGCTATGATGCCTTGGCTGGCAGCCTCCTCATATCCGGTTGTCCCGTTGATCTGTCCGGCAAAGAAGAGATTGTTCACCAGTTTTGTCTCAAGTGATGAATTTAGCTGGGTCGGCGGGAAGTAGTCGTACTCAATAGCATATCCTGGGCGGAACATTTTTACGTTTTCAAATCCCTTTATTTTCTTTAAGGCCTTATACTGAATCGCTTCAGGTAGTGAGGTTGAAAATCCATTTACGTATACCTCTATCGTATTCCAGCCCTCCGGCTCAACAAATATCTGGTGGCGTTCTTTTGATGAGAACCGCTCAATCTTATCTTCTATGGAGGGGCAATATCTAGGCCCAAGTCCTTTTATCCTGCCCTGGAACATGGGCGACTTGTCGAAACCCTCTTTCAAAACCTCATGCACTTCACTTGAGGTATAGGTTATATAACAACTCCTTTGTGATAGTAAACTGGCGCCAGAGAGGAAAGAGAATTTTCCAGGTAGCTCATCTCCTTTTTGTTCCTCCATGAGCGAATAGTCAAGGCTTCTACCATCTATACGGGGAGGCGTGCCTGTTTTCATACGTCCACTTTCAAACCCCAGGTTAACTAATTGTTCTGTTAGTCCGGTGGCAGATTTTTCTCCAGCCCTACCCCCGCCAAAGTTTTTCTCCCCAATATGTATCAGCCCATTTAAGAATGTTCCATTAGTGAGAACCACAGATTTTGAGCTTATTTCGATACCCAACCCAGTTTTGACCCCTAATATGCAGCCATCACTAACGAGCAGCCCAACTACGGTATCTTGCCAAAAGTCTATATTCGCCGTTTCCTCTAACATCCTTCTCCACTCCTGTGCGAACATCATTCTATCACTTTGTGCCCTTGGGCTCCACATGGCAGGCCCTTTTGAAACATTGAGCATTCTAAATTGAATCATGGTTTTATCCGTAACAAGTCCGGAATATCCTCCCAGCGCATCTATTTCTCTCACCATCTGTCCTTTTGCAATTCCCCCCATAGCAGGGTTGCAGCTCATTTGAGCGATGGTTTGCATGTTCATGGTAATGAGCAAAACTGAAGAACCAAGATTAGCAGCAGCCGCTGCCGCTTCACATCCGGCATGCCCTGCCCCAACAACAATGATATCATACTCTTTGAACATCTGTATGCAAAATTAAGGTAATATACATTTATCGTTTCATATGAAACCACCCAAAACTTGTTGCACGTGAAACGACAATTAGGCATAGAGCATACTCAAAGATTTTTGCTCTTGCTCAAACATCTTTTTCTTTTGGGCAGGGGACTTATCGTTAAAACCCAACAAGTGAAGTACGCCATGGATCATAACTCTGTTTAGCTCATCTTCAAAGAGAGTATTGAATTTCTCAGCGTTTTCACGAACCCTTTGGATGCTGATAAATATGTCTCCGGATATGTATAGGCCCTGATTGTAATTGAATGTAATGATGTCGGTAAGTGTGTGATGATGAAGATACTTCTCATTGATACTCAGCAGATAGCGATCAGTGCAGAAAATAAATGAGATAGCACCAGGGAGTTTATGATGAGAGGCAATGATCTTCTCTATCCATGCTGAAGTTTTACGCTGCTTTTTAAATTTGAAGGACTTATACAGAGAAGTAAAAATAATCCGCCTCATCAAAGCTTGAATTGGATTTCGACATTGCTGCCTTCATTTGAAAAAATGACCATATCGGCGAGGTGCTTCATCAGAAAAATTCCTCTCCCACCAGTGTTTTCGATATTTTCAGGTGAAGTTGGATCAGGAATATGGTTGAAATCGAAACCATTACCCTCATCCCTAACACTGCAGGTGACTTTTTTATCGCCACAAAAGATCTCCAGATGTACTTGTTTACGTTTATCAGACTTGTTTCCATGGATGATGGCATTATTCACAGCCTCGGTAAGGCAAACGAGCATATTCCCATAAACCTCATCCGTGATGCAATATTTATTACAAAAGCCTACAATGAAGGGCTCAACATATACGATATTGGCTGGAATAGATTCTAAAGAAAGCTGATAGTTGGATTTAGTATCAGAAATGACCATCCTAATTTAGTAGCTGATTGACCTAAAGTAATCTTCTACTAAATTTTTATAAAAAGGTTTCAAATCGGGAGGAACTGTTTTGTATAAGTCAAGCTGCGACTCACGATTTTTGAGATATTCTTCAATTTCGGGTGGGAGTTTCCTTGATATTTCCTGTGCTGTATTGGATTTGCGCTCGTTGTCTACCTTTCTTTGACGTTCAGATTCTTCTGCCTCAAGCAATCGGGTAAGGATATCCTGTTGACGCTTTAATGTTTCCTGAGAAATTTGTTTGTTGACGATATCTTCTTCCGTCTGATCCATTTTCTCGGCCAACTGCTGCAGTTGTTTGGCCAATTGAGCGTCTTCTGTATTTCCTCCGCCATACTGTTCAGCCAGCTTCTGTAATGCTTCCCGTATTGCCGCCTGTTTTTGAGCCATCTCCGCCAGTTCTTTGCTCATGCCCTGCTTATCTCCCTGCTTTTGCCCATTCTGCATCTCGCCCTTCATTTTCTGCATTTGTTCGTTAAGCTGTTTTTGCATTTCGCTCATTGATGGCAATTTTGAGTCGTTGGATCCGCCAGGATTTTGGCACATTTGAGAACCGGGCATTTTCTGAGCCATCTGCTGTTGCATTTGTTCCATCACTTCATTTAGCATTAGCGCCAGGTTGTTATACCCGGTCATGGTCATTTGCTGATAAAGGTTGGCCTGGTTTACCTGCCGTTCACCCATTTGTTCGACACTTTTTTCCAGGTTGGCATTTACATCAGACATTTCACGAGTGATAAAGCTGCTGATCTGCATTGCACGTTTAGCAAGAGCCATCAGACTGTCCTCAACAATTTTAGTGTCCTCTTTAATTTTTTGTTGTTTAACCATCATGTCCACAAAACCTGGACTGGAGGACTTGGATTGTTTTACATCATTCATCAGCGCCTCCTGGTCCACAGAAAGTTTGATCAGGTTATCCAATAATTGTCTTAATGAATTCAGATCTTCCTGCTGTTGTTGCATGGAAGATTGACTCATCTGGCTCTCCATCTTTTGCGCAAGCTCTTTCATTTGCTGTGATGCCGACTTCTGACTTTGTGATGCCTGCTTTTTATTATTTTGTTGAATTTGTTCTGATGATTTTTGAAGATTTTGATCGATTTGTTTTTCCTGCATCTCACTGTCTTCAAGATTTTTTGGCTCTTCAAGCGCTTCATTCATTTCTTCAAGCTTATCGATATCTTTTTGTATCTCATCAAATTTTTCGTTGATTTCTTTTTGATCTTCAAGATTTTCCTGATTGTCTGATTTTTTATCGGAAGTTTGATCGCTTAATTTATTTTGCTCTTCAGAAAGTTTATTCAACTCATCAATTGTTTCCTGCATCTT
>Ga0315912_10003927_pt1 | contig 14404 bp, 11 predicted proteins | sample VfabasoilMG_FD_204469 | JGI IMG/M metagenome (GOLD analysis project Ga0315912, IMG submission 204469) | Garden soil microbial communities collected in Santa Monica, California, United States - V. faba soil | ecosystem: Environmental > Terrestrial > Soil > Garden | place: USA: California... | reverse complement strand
GACCTTTAAGCTGCCGAAATCCAACAAGCCAGCAGATGCTTCAACTCTTTCCGCTTTGTATGAGTACGTCTTTCTAATGAATTTTCCAGTTCGAGAAACCATGGTCACAACAGCGGATGCATCAGCAGTTGGAGAGATGACGTTCAACTGCCATGCTGTTGATTTCCTGTCTGCACTTGGCTGAGTTTGAAATGAGTAGTTGTTCAACGAATCGGCGTACACCATGTATACGGAAGCAGAATCATCGGTGGTTGAGCTGACGTTGAACACGCCGCCAACATCGCATGAGCCGGAATCACTAAGGGAAAGTTCGTCGTTGCTTGGAATAGAAAGATCGTATGCAACAGGAGTTGAATGCGCACGACCTCGCTCTATACCATCATAAGATGAATATGCAATTGCACACCACCGAACATCATTCGTCGTCGATTCAATAATGTGCGTCCCGGCACTAACGGCTAACTGGACATATGAATAAGGCGTTGTCGGTAGTGCTTTGATCGCACTGCCGAACTTCTCGCTGATAGGCAAACCGTCGAAGTTGATCTCGTCAGACTCCATTGTTTTGAAAACAATGTTGACGAAGTTGTCCATTCCTTCGAATGATGAGAACACGCCGTAGTTCGTCCAACGATTAATAGAGGGCACGGTGGTGAACGTCGGCATGCCGGATTCAACTGTTGGATGTCCCTGAACCTCATCAGCAGTTGTCTTTGCTTTTGGAGGTAACAGCTTTGCATACGATTTGCCATACTGTCCGAACATCACCGGTTTCGATGTAGTAAACATCGTTGTCTTTGTAAACACAGTGTCGAGGTATGACATTCCTGCATCAAGTGTTCTTACTAGGACGTTTTTTCCCTGTGCATCAACCTTGTTAACCTTTGTTGAATTCTGTAGTGCCATGATGCGAATCACATCTCCACTGTCAGGGTCGATGCCATGTTCGACGGATTGCTGTCCGAAAACACGTATTGGCGTGTAGATAAATGGGACAGCAATGAACGATGTCCCCGCAAACTCCAACGGCAACATTGCATCGTGAACATTGTTTCGGATGAAGTGTGCTTCAGAAGCGAACATCCCTGTTGGTGGTAAGACATCCGGATAGCGCATGATGCCAACCTTCGTATGCCCCGATATCACAGCAATCGGTTTTGTAGATGTGATGAGAGTGCCGGACATATCCGAACGCCAATCTTTTGTCTTGGTCTCATCAATCGCCCCTTTGATCAAGAAGGTCTCACCTCGCTGCATCTTCACTGTTGCAGATGCGTTTGCTAGGACGGGTTCAATTGCTGTTCCCCCTTCTGTCTTTACAGTAGGTGTGTAGGTCACACTTGTGTTGTCTTCTGAAGCAACGATGAGCACTTGCGACGGTCGATACTTGTATCCATTCCCCGCACCGTATCTGTCCTGATAAAAATTCATCGTGCGATATGATGTGCCCCATGCCTCTATCGGAAGATGTCGGGCGACCTCGCCATTGCCTTGCCAACCTTGACGTGTAAAAACAGAGATGGGGTGATTGGCCTGAAGCGAGATCCCATACCCTTCGTGAGATTCCGATTCCACATTCATGTACGATGTGCTGATGGGTATCGTTAACACCGTGTTAGGTTGAAGCGTGTACTCCCTATCAATTCGCGCTGCCTGGTTGATCGTTGCAGGCGTGGTCAGTTTAACTGTCGTTACAACGCGCGACGAAATGAGGATCGTCATCGCAGGGTTTAGCGGTTTCTCACTGGGTGATGCCCATACTTGAGGGAATGCAACCATGTAGTTGAAACCCTCTGAAAGGGGCATGGTGCCGCGCTCTTCAGTCTGTGCAGAAGAGTGTTGTGTGCTTACACAAACGAATAGGGCAACTGCCGTCAACCAACGCATTGGAAATCGACGAATATGGTCAGACATCAATCAAAGCATACAAGTGGAACAACTACATCGCCGTCACTTGTACTAAACGTGATGCCGTAGAGTCCCGCGGAGAGTAGAAAACGCGTTGCAATTGAGAGCGTTTCTTCGCCACGCACTTGACTTGTATAAACAACCTTACCCAATGCGTCGTGAATTCGCACTGATGTTGCACTGGCAGGCACGCGAACGCTGAATGAAGAGTGCTCAGAAAGAACAACGGGCATCGGATACACAATGCGTGCGTCGGTTTCCGATTCTTCGACGTCCGTAATACCATTAATAGTAATGGCAACCGATGGTTGACCGTAGCATGCGAGGTTGGTGATGATCGTATCCTTTACTGGATTCACATCACTCACAACAACACAAATCACAACAGACTGACTTGCTCCAGGAGGCAATGTGAATGTCGTGGGCAAGATTGAGTAGATGTCGGGGAAATTCTTCGCAAGAATTTGTTGGATCGTAAGTGAACGTGTGTCGCTCTCGTTTCGAACAACAATTGTGTCGCACACAGGTGTGCCTGGCTGAACATTGCCAAAGTTGATGGTTGTAGGAGTTACGCTCACCTTATCTGCAGTATAGGTGTATGTCCGTTCGATAAATCGTCCGGAGCGTGATGCCATGCGCAATGTCGCAGTTGCATCCTGTGCTTGATTGATCGGCGTAAGCGCCCACGACAACTGATTTTTCACGACTTGTGGACTGACATCAAGAGAAAAGTTTGTGCCGGAAACCATGTACACATCATGCATTGCAGCATTGGTATCGGTCGCCGATTCAGTGTGCGAAACACCTGTTGTTGAGCAATTGGATGTGAGAGCATCGACACTGACAATATCGTTGCTTGCAATGGAAAGATCAACTGCAACCGGTGTCCCGTACGAACGACCCTGCTGTAAACCATCAAGCGATCCATACGTCCACGCCATCCACTTCGCATCTGGTTCTGTCGAGGTGATCGTATGTGAACCTGCTGCGATCGGTGTTCTAATGTATGCATACTCCGTACCTGGGATCAGACGCAAAGAACCGCCCCAGGCACTTTGCAGTGCCTTTTCATCTATCATGATGTTCTGAGCACTATTAACGTTGAACACGATCGATAAAAAGTTGTCCAAGCCTTCGGGAGATTGGAACACGCCGTGCGTTACCCATCTGTCTGTGGATGGAACCGTCATCAACATTGGCATTCCTGCCTCAACTGTTGGATGACCTTGCGTTGCATTGCCATCTTTACTTACGTCAGGTGGAAGGATCTTGGCATAGGACTTACCGTACTGTCCCATCATGATCGGCTTATCGGAAGTCCAGCAGGATGCAGTCTCAGTTGCTGATTCAATGCGTGTCTCACCTTTGTTGATCTTCCAGACATTAATCATTCCCGATCCATCTTGTCGCATTCTCTTGATCGTCGTGTTGTTTTCCAATGCGATTACTCGAATCACATCGCCTCTGTCGTCATCTATTCCATACTCGATGACTGTCTGTCCAGTGACTCGTGTGCTTGTATACATGCACGGAACCGTCACAAACTCTTTCCCTGCAAGTTGGTTGGGCAGCATTGCATCATGAACATTGTTCCGTAGAAAGTGAGCTGCAGCGGCAAAAATTCCCGTAGGTGGCAATACATCGGGCATACGCATAATGGCCCCCTTTGTATGTCCCGAAACAACTGCGATTGGATTGTTGCTGGTGATGAGTGAACCGCTCGGATCTGTAGTGAATTCCTTGAGTTGCGATTCGTCCACTACAGGCTTCACCACCATTGTCTCAAATCTGCTGAGCGTTGCTTGGTAAACTTTATTACTTCCACTACTGCTAACCAACGTGAGATGCTGGTCGAGTTCAAGATTCATACGGGACTCGATCCGAATAACAGTGCTGTCCTGGTTGGAGATCAATACATACTGTGCTGGTCTGTATTTATAGCTTGTGCTATTACCGAATCGATCGAGATACACGTTCATCGTGTAATACGCTGTGCCCCATGAATTCACAGGAAAGTGACGCGCCATCTCGCCATTACCATTCCACGCCATTTCCGTGAACACGGTAATCGGTGCTGGACTGGATACGCGAATACCAAATCCATTGCGAAGTCCCGAGCTCTGATTCATGTAGCTCATCGGAATAGCTACTCGAACTGGAACGTTAGGTGACAGTTGAACGAACTTGTCGATTCGAGGACTTGAGTTCTCTGCTGCAGGTGTGGAGATGTATGCTGTTGTGGCAACCTGCGACGAAATGATCAGCGACATCGGCGTAGAAAGCGGCTTCTCTGTTGTCTCAGCCCATACCTGCGGGAACGCTACAACGTAAATGCGTCCTTCAGTGATCGGAGTAATGCCATCATTGTCAGCTTGACTGAATGCGCTGACGATACTCACGATTGATAGAATAACGATACAGATGCAATTACGCATAGCTCTCCCAAAGGAATTGATACCTACCAACAAGTCAAAAATGACTAGGTTTCAGCAGTACTCGCCCCTTACCACAGGAGCATGCCACCTTTGAGGTTGACGGGATGTGTAAAGCCCATCATCTCAAGGTACATACATGCCTGGGCGGACCGATTACCAGACCGACAGTATACGATGATCTCAGTGTTTTTATAGGGTTCTAGTTCCTCGACGCGGTTCTCCAACTCCTGCAACGGAATATGCAAGGAATCCGGTATGTGATGAAAATCACGCTCATCCCCACGTCTCACATCCAGGATCACAACTTTCTCTCCGGCATCCAGTCGTGATTTCAACTGCTCTACATTCAATTCTTTCATATCGCTGCTCGCTCCTCGCTGCTCGCTGCTTTGAATTCGCTCCTCGCTGCTCGCTCCTCGCTGCTTCGTTCCCACGCACTCCATCCTCCCGGAAAATTCAACACGTTCGTAAATCCTTCGCGCATGAGAATGCTTGTTCCAATGTTTGATCTGTCGCCACTTTGACACGACAACACAACTGATTTGTCCCGCGGAATCTCATCCAAGTGATCTACTAGTAGACCGGTGTGGATGTTGATCGAACCGGGGATGAGGCCGAGAACATAATCCGAAACCGGACGCACATCGAGGACAACAACATCTTCGTCAGAATATCGCTGCTGAAGTTCGTCGATCTGCATCTGCGGTGTTGCTTCTAACTCGCGTCCTGCATCCGTCCATTCGTTAACGCTATGGAGCGCACCTGCGACGTTGTCCAATCCAATGCGCATCAAGCGTCGCATCACATCGTCGGATTTATCAGCAGACGTGATCACAACAAACGGATCGTTGTAATTCAACACCCATCCCGCCCATCCGGAGAACGCTTTGTTGTTTGGAATGCTGATCGTTCCCGGAATATGTCCTGTTGCAAACGCAACTTTCGGCCGTGTGTCAACAACGTTCCATTTGTTCGCTAACGCCTTGTCCAAATCTGCGAGTCCGATCAGCTTGATCTCAGGAACATGCGTTAAAAGGGGGCGATCCACTTTGTTCAATCGCTTCATTGTAGCGAAGTACTTCGGTGGTTCTGGTTGACCGGACAACAGATCTTGTACAAACAATTCTTCGTCCGTAGAACGCAACGCCCAATTGACGAGCTTCTCGTATCCAACGGTCGATGATGGGATCGAGCCAAGTGCTTTTCCACACGCAGAACCTGCGCCGTGTGCAGGATGCACCTGAATGTGATCGGGAAGTGCTTTAAATCTTTTTAGTGACTCCCACATTTGTCGCGCACCGAGTTCCATGGTGCCTGCAATGCCTGCAGCTTTCTCAAGAAGGTCCGGACGTCCAACGTCACCTACAAACACAAAGTCTCCTGTGAACATCATGATCGGCACATCTGCAGTTGCAGGTGTATCCGTAACAAGAAAGCAAATGTGTTCGGGAGTATGTCCCGGTGTATGCATTACATCAACCTTGATGTTGCCCACCATGAACGAACTTCCATCGCGCACGCCGATGTGTTCGAATTCGTACTGCCAATCCTTGCCCCCTTCATCACTGAGATACATCGGTGCATTGGTGAGCTTGGCCAGCTCGCGCGTGCCTGAGAGGAAGTCGGCGTGAATGTGCGTCTCGGCAAGGTGCGTGATCTTCAATCGCTCTTGTTTAGCGATCTCTTGGTATGTGTCAACGTCGCGCTTAGCGTCAATCACTAAGCATTCGCCCGTCTGCTGACAGCCGATCATGTAGGATGCGTGAGCGAGTCCGGTTTCGTAGATCTGCTTGAAAAACATGGTCTAGTGTTCTAGTGGTCTAGTTCGAGTTGGGTAGTGCAAATTTACTGGTAATACCTGTTCGTTAAGTGGATTGGTTGGTTCGTCAACTCTGCGTTGATGTGCGTGCTGTGCTTCTGTATTTCCGCGGTTTTCACCCCAAATACAGAGTCACCATGGAAACCAAGAAGAATACTGTTTACAGGACGCTTTCACGTCGGTACGATAAGGCTAATCACGACGATATCGAGGACGCTGTGGCCGTTGCAGATGCAGTTGCATGGCAGGTGAGGGAAGGGGGCGTGGAACTGCGCAATGGAGAAGCATTTCGGACACTGGTTGCGAGACGAACACTCGGTCATTCGCTTAGGCGACAGAAGAAACACGTCTATCCTGATAGAGACGATCTCAATGGGTGGGAAGAGATTCCTGAAGCGGACAGATCGAACTATGGCGGTGAAGATCCTGCTATTCGATTCGATGCACTCAACATCTTGGATTCTGCACCGGTTAACTATGCAGAGGTGCTACGCTTACACTACTTGGAAGGACTGACGTTCGAAGATGCGGCACTCATGCTGGGCGTAAAGGCGGAGTGCTTGAGGAAGAGGCATGAACGAGCACTCAAATGGGCGAGAAGAAAATATGGGAATGTGGACATTTGACCATTTGACAATCTGAACACATGGTCACATGGTCACATGGTCACATGGTCAAATGGTCACATGGTCAAATGCTCACATCTGCAACTTCTTAATCGAGTGCAGATCGTGTGCAATGTCGATCAGATTACGAACAACACCTTGTGACATGCCAAAGTAGATGTCGTCGAAGCGATGCAGTGTGGTGTCGTCGGCGTGGTGCATGAGTTGTGCGAGATGTTCGCGGAGTTCGTTGATTTGTAATGCGAACTCTTGTTCGAGTTGACGGAATCCTTCGTCACCGCGTTGTAAACGACGTAACGTACTGTGCACCTTCCACAATGCTGTGCCGGTGCGGACAGTGTTGTTGAACAAGTCGGACTCTTCGTGTGTTGCGGCAAGTTCGAGGAGGACGCCAATGTCGTCGAGCTTTCGCAAGCCCCCTTCGACCGCTTCGTTCAAAGCCGAGAGAACAGCAGTGGTGTCGTCGCTGAGTTGCACGTCAGTACTGAATTGTTGCAAGGATGGATCGGAAGATCTTTACTTGCGATGAATCTGGAATAGGGGAGCGTCCCGAAAGTGCTAACGGTACGAGAGCGAACTCGTAGTGATTTCCGATCGTTGACGTGAACACTGCACACCGCGAGCGCGACGTTGCGTTCTTAGTGTTGAATTCGTACAAACCGAAACGACGTGTTCCAAGTTCTGCAATAGCATACTGACCGGCCAATTGCACAACGCCTGCAGTTTTGCGTGCATGCTTGTTGTATGCAATGCGTGCAAGCCCGAGCAATCCTTCGGATTCCAATTGGTCGCGGGTGGAAACTGTTGCCGGTAAACTAGAGAACACAGCGCTGAGTGTGTATTCGGGGTTAACGGCGACGGTGATGACGTCGTCGGAAACCTGGTCGCGCGTGTCAATGAACAGCCAATCGCGCGGAACGAGTGCGATCATGTCGCCTTGTCGTGTGCGAATGAGTTCCTCGCTCATCTCGAGTTCAGGTAACGGACTCAGTGTCTGGTGCTGGGCAGTGTCTTTCTGTTCGGGTGCTTTAACAAACAAGCAGCCTTGTAAGATCACTACCGTTCCAACAAGTGTTGCCGCAATGGTGCGACTTAGTGCCAACGTTTTTCTCCTGCTTCGATCCGCACGTTCAGCACATTCTCTTTTGGAACAAGCGGACAAGAAAAGGCATCGTTGTATGCGCAATACGGATTATAGGCTTCGTTGAAATCCAAGATGTATGCGGAGTCATCGCTTAGTCTCTCGACGTTCAAGTAGCGACCCGCGCCATAGGTATCGACACCAGATGTAACGTCTTTAAAAGGGACAAACAACTCGTCGCTATTTGCAGTACTCACAAAACCATACGCGTTGAGCTTTTGCTTTTTACCGTCAATCATAAACTCAAACGTCCCAATTTTAAAAGTCTGACGTAGCTCAGAGGTCGACGTCGGCATCAAAAACGTGTCTTGTTTGTCGGCTTTCACAAAAACAGCTTCTACAGCAAGTTCTTCGTTCGGTTCGTAGTAATGCAGCCCGCTGAACGATGCAATGTCATTAGTAGAAAGTGGACTTTGATCGATGTTCCGAAATGCTTCATCCTTCTGCTCCCTGCTTTCAATCAAAGCTTGCGCATCGAACACATTCTCTTGCATTGCATTCTCCTCTTCACAAGCAGTAATCATCGCAACGATACACAACACCAAAACAACATGGTAAAGCGCACTCTTCACTCTACGCACTAACTCTGCACTCTCCACTCTGCACTCTCCACTCAAAATTTGTTCTTCCACATCATCGACTCCACCGGCAGATGTGTTCGTTCCGTGTACTTCGCAGAAACTTTTCTGTTGTATGGATTGAGTACGCGCCCCTTTACTTCGAAGTAAATCAACTGACCGATCGGCATACCTGCATATACACGCACCGGCATCTTAACGCTGATCTCCAACGTCCAGTAATTGCAAAACCCGATGTCGCCCTTACCAGCCGTTGCGTGAATGTCGATTCCCAATCGGCCAACGCTTGACTTTCCTTCGAGAAACGGAACGTGATGATGCGTCTCGGTGTACTCTTTCGTCACGCCGAGATACAACATGCCTTCCTGCAACACGAATCCTTCTTCAGGGATCTCAAACGTTGTGATCTTGTTGTGCTTACGAGCATCGAGAACATCATCGTCGTACGTGCCGAGAATATGTCCCAAATGAACATCGTAGGAGTTGGAACCAAGACAGAGTGGATCGAACGGCTGAATGACGATAGTGCCGCTCTGCATGCCTTCGAGTATTTCGTGGTCAGTCAAAATCATGCGCGAAGTTAACCTGTTAGCGGGTTAGTGGGTTAGTGGTATCTCTTGTTCTTCACAATACCGGTCCGGTGGAGGAAGTGCTGGAGGCTGGTGCGGAGGACTCCGAGGCCGTAGGTGACGCTGCGGCTGAAGTTGATGCTGGAGGCTTCCTTGAAATACTTAGTCGGGCACGAGACTTCGGCGATCTCGAAGTTCTTCATGATGATCTGCGAGAGCATCTGATTATCAAAGACAAAATCATCGGAGTTCGCGGCAAGATCGATCGATTCCAAAACCTCGCGCGAGAAAGCGCGATAGCCGGTGTGGTATTCGCTGAGTTTTTGTCCAACAAGTAAGTTCTGCGTCAGCGTGAGAAATCTATTCGCAATGTACTTGTACAACGGCATCCCACCCTTACGTGCCCCCTTACCAAGAATGCGCGAAGCAAGGACAACGGGATACAGATCGCTGGCGATCATCGATGCCATTACAGGAATGAGTTTTGGTGTGTATTGGTAATCGGGGTGGAGCATGATGACGACGTCGGCATTAAGCTCCAACGCTTTTGCATAACACGTTTTTTGATTGCCGCCGTAGCCCTTGTTTTGCTCGTGACGAACAATGTGCTCTATACCAAGTTGATGTGCCAGCACAGATGTTTCATCGCGCGAGTGATCGTCAACTAGAACGACTTCGTCCACGATATCCATTGGGATCTCGTGATACGTCATCTCCAAAGTTTTCTCTGCGTTGTACGCCGGCATGACGACGCAAATACGTTTGTTGTGAACCATGCTTTAATGCACCACTAAAAGTTGACCGGTGCACTTCACACCGAGATTCGTTGCCCTTACGAAATAGGATCCTGACGGATAGTCAGAAACGTCGATACTTATAGCTCCAGTTTGCACGTCGGAAATAGGAATTGAAAATGAGTCAACAATTCTGCCATCAACCGATCTCACTTGAATTTCGATTGGTTCACCGTTTGAAGTTGACAGTGTGTTCAACCCGTTGAATCTCACTGCTGCAAACGTCGACGCAGGGTTGGGACTGAAGTGCAACGTCGCAGTTGCATCCTGCGCATAGTGCTCGCGCGCTGTCCATTCGTCATCGTCTTCAGTCGGCAACTCAGTGTCAATCTCGTTTAGATCGTATGCGACAACAACATGGTCGATCATCCCTTCATTTCCGTACTGAAGCCACCAAACACCGTTGGTATCGAACATGTGGTAGAGTACGGTAGAATTCAAAAAGGGGCGATCAGACGGAAATTTTAATGTTCCATGATATGTAACCCCCGTGCTGTCAACACGGAGCAGCTTTTGGTCGCCAACAAGCCACATGAAGAGATTGCCTTTGTGGTATCGAGCTTCCACCCAAGGAGGGTTCTGTGGATTAAGACCTTGGCCGATTGGAGTGCGTAATTCAACCTTTTGCCTACTGATTCTATCTTCACGAGGTATCCACGTGCATAGGGTAAAACCGTTGATCCTCCAATCAGAACCTTTTGGTCGCACCGGTGCATCAAAGTAGATGTAGCGTACAGCATTTGAATCAACGCCAACGAGCATAGTAAGCGAGTCTAGTGTTATCGCTTTTAAAACTGTTAGCGTATCAGTTGAATCCGGTAACTCATCTACATCATACATCATGAGCTTTTCTCTGTTGTGCAAGTACAGAGTGTTGTTATGATGTGCCAGCGAAACGTAAACATTTGGCGTTGAGTTCCGAATCCTTCTGTTCCAGGTTTTACCTCCATCCTCACTGAGAGAGAAGTCTCCACGGTCGTCCATCAAGACAAGTTTGCCATCGCCGAGCTCATAAAGGTCATCGTAGTTTGTTTTCCGAATAGCTTGAAACTCTGTTTCATTTGAAGCACGGTGGTAGAGGGAATCGTATCTCCAAACAAGCATGCTCCCATCTTGGTTTTGATGCACCCAACCAAAACGTCTGTTAATCAGTTTTTTGGAAACCAATATTGTGTCAACTGCGTTTGAGTTTCTTACATCCCCAATTGCAATAAGTGCACTGTCTCTCCATACATAACGAATCAGTTGTCTACGAGATGAAACGCCGTCGCTAGCTTGAAGTCGATAGCAAGCACCTTGCGTAAATCTGTACGATACTGATTGAATGTTGGAGCTGCTGTATAGTCGATAAAAGAAGGCAACCTTATCCGAGACTACCCAGCAAGAGTCAGTGAGCCAATGAGCGTTAGAGAAATTTTGTCTTGCTGCGAAGAAAACTGGCATTTCTCCAGCAGTATCGCAGTAGAAAAATCCGTAATACCAATTTGAACCCAATCCGCCTTCAACACTGTAACCACCGACGCCAACAATCCCATTTCGTACCATGACTTGGGGATTTCTTGGCTCGCTAACTACAACCTGGTTGTCTGTGTTAGAAAGCGTTACCTTCATTGGTCGGGAATTCAGGTCTTTCAAAGATCCAGAATTGAGAATCCCATCAACACTGTTTTTTGATCCAATTAGTACGCTGCCATTATCTAGTGCAAACATTCGGCTTATAGCATAATAGTCCATCGTAGTGTCAGCTATCTCCACTCCATCAAATGTCCATGCCGATAGTATATGTCGCGAGTCTTCGTTGCTAACAATAATTGTGTCGTTCACAATTGCAAAACACAAGATCGAATCAAGCTTTGGGGCATAGGCCGCAAACTCCAGCCTGAATGCACCGTTCCCCGGCACTACTCTCTGTATCTCATCATCCTTGAGAATGAACATCACATTTGCAGAGTCGCGATACGTAGGTGCATCGATGTGAGTAAACTCAACCCATGTATTACCTGGTGCACGAACGAGGAGAATGTTGTCCGCAGTTTCAGCCCACACATGATCGCCGTATTCGAAGACATCTAGCACGAAGTACTTATTGAGTTTGCTAGGAATCGGTACTGGACGAAACTCTTCATCGAATGACGAGACAAAACCGTTGTTCGATGCAGCGTACAAAGTGTCGTGCAACACGGCAGTACTTCGGCTTTCGCTCCATTGACTATCGAAGTCAGAAAAGTAGTGATGCTCCACATACTTTTGTGCGAGTCCAGAAGTACTGGCGAATGTGAAAACCAGACAGAATATGATCCGCTTCATGGTCTTGCTGATGGCTGATCTACTCGATGCCGAACTTCAGGTTAACCGTTACATGTAGCACAAGTTGTCCCGCAGAAACAGGTGTGCTGGTGTCTTCGCTTACGCCGGATGCACGCATCATCTCTGCTTTATACATTGGAATCGGTGCAGAGTTGCCGCCAACTTCTTCGATGCTCAATACTTTGCCGACTGTGCCACCAACAGCCGCAACAAGTTCTGTTGCTTTTGCTTTTCCGTTCTTGACGGCTTCGATGCGAAGTGAATCGCGGATCGCTTTTGCGTTGCTTGCAGAGAAGTTGATGTTGTCGAGCAGGTTAACACCGCCAGCAACACCGGCGTTGATCACTTTCTCAAGTTTGGAGAGATCGCGAACCACGATTGTCACAACGTTGCGCATTGTGTATTTCACAAACTCCCGACGTCCTTCTTTCCAATTGTACTGCGGCTGGATCTGCAGGTCGGATGTTTGAATGTCTTTATCTGGAATACCGATCGTCTTCAATGCCGACATCATAGCCTTCACACGCTTGTCGTTCTCGGCTTTGATCGTCAACACATCAGCGCCCTCGGTTTCAACACCGATCACAACCGATGCTTTGTCGGGTGCTATCGCAGCTTCCGCTTCGCCGACAACTGAAATGCTACGACGTGGGTCAACTGGTTGTGCAAGTACCGTTGCGCACATGACTAGCATTGCGAGAATGATCGCTGTTGTTTTCATGACTTTACTCCTTCGAGTATTTGTTGACATTCTGTCCATTCGTCCATCAATGACACAACAAGGTCCTTCGCCGTCTTGTACCGTGTTGTGAGTTTGTGTTGCTTCACTTGGTCTTTATAAAGATCAGGATCGGCCAATTCAGTTTCACACTCTGCAATTGTTTTCTCCTGCACCGCAATCTGCCGCTCAATATCGCTAACCCTCTTCTCTAAACGCTTACGCTCTTTTGCGTCAACTCCTCTATTCCTCTGTTCCTCTATTCCTCTATTCTTCTGTTCCTCTATTCCTTTATTCTTCTGTTCCTCTATTCCTCTATTCTTCTGTTCCTCTATTCCTCTATTCTTCTGCTCCTCTATTCCTCTATTGTTCTGTTTCGCCATTTGTCCAACATAGTCATCAATATCTCCCTCGTATTCAAACACATGCCCCTTACGAAACGCAATAACGCGATCCGTAAGACCATCAAGGAAGTCTCTGTCGTGGGAGACCACGATCATTGCTCCATCGTATTCGAGAAGCGCTTGTTTGAGTACTTCTTTGGAAAGCATGTCCAGGTGATTCGTTGGCTCGTCGAGAATAAGAAGGTTTGTTGGTTGCAACAGCAGGCGTGCAAGAGCAAGACGTGATTTCTCACCACCGCTTAACACGCCGACGCGTTTGTTCACATCGTCGCCGCTAAACAAGAATGCACCAAGAAGAGATCGTACACGAGCACGCATGGAAGGCGGCGCTGCTTGTTCCATCACTTCGAGCAGTGTGTTGTGTCCACCGAGCAAGTCGGCTTGATGTTGCGCGTAGTAGCCGACGCTGACTCCATAACCAAGGCGCAACTCACCCGACGTCAGTGTTTCAACGCCTGCAATGATCTTGCTCAGCGTTGTCTTGCCTTCGCCATTCTTACCAATGAATGCGATCTTCTCATTACGTTCGAGGGCGAAGTGCACACCGTTGAGCACACGTTTCTCGCCATAAGACTTTGACACGTCGACGCACTCTGCAACAACACGACCTGCACGTGGTGCTGAAGGGAATGTGAAGTGCATTGTTGTAGTGTCGACCGAGTCAACTTCAATCACTTCCATTTTCTGCAAGTGTTTGATACGACTCTGCACGCGTGTTGCAAGTGACGCTTTGTATCGGAATCTGTCCACGAATTTTTGAATGCGAGCGCGTTCGCGAGCCTGGCGTACTGCAGTTGCCTTTTGTAATTCGATACGTTCGTCGCGGATCTCTTCGTAGTCGGAGTACGTGACGTTCATGTCGTGAATGCGCGCCATCGTGATCTCAATCGTACGCTGCGTTACGTTGTCGAGAAACGTTCTATCGTGCGATACAAGAATCACTGCGCCATCGTAATTAATAAGGAATTCTTCGAGCCACTGCACCGATTCAATGTCCAGGTGGTTTGTTGGCTCGTCAAGTAAGAGAATGTCGTGACGCGATAACAACAGTCTTCCCAACTCCGCACGCATCTGCCAACCACCGGAGAAAGCGGTAAGGGGCATG
>Ga0315912_10003926_pt1 | contig 14404 bp, 18 predicted proteins | sample VfabasoilMG_FD_204469 | JGI IMG/M metagenome (GOLD analysis project Ga0315912, IMG submission 204469) | Garden soil microbial communities collected in Santa Monica, California, United States - V. faba soil | ecosystem: Environmental > Terrestrial > Soil > Garden | place: USA: California... | reverse complement strand
TCAGGGTCAAAGCTTGAACTAGTCCGAGATAGGGAGGCCCAATTGCCACTGGTACCGATGGTCGTAGAGCAGACCGCTCGCGGCGAGCGTTCCTTCGACATTTACAGCCGTCTACTCGCCCAGCGGATCATCTTCTTGGGCGAGCAGGTAACCGATGACCTCGCCAACCTGATCATCGCCCAGCTCCTGCACCTCGAGTCCGACGATCCCGAGAAGGACGTCAGCCTCTACATCAACTCGCCCGGCGGCAACGCCTACGCGGGCCTGGCGATCTACGACACGATGCAGTTCATCAAGCCCGACGTGCAGACGATCTGCTACGGGATTGCGATGTCGGCCGGCTCGCTGATCCTCACCGGCGGCGCCAAAGGCAAGCGCATGGCGCTGCCGAACAGCCGCATCCTGATCCACCAGCCGAGCGGCGGCTTCGAAGGCCAGTCCTCGGACATCGAGATCCACGCCAAAGAGATCCTCTCGTTGCGCGACCGCCTCGACGGCATCTACTCGACCCACACGGGTCAGTCCAAGGAGCAGATCAAGGAAGACATGGAACGGGACAAATTCTTCCTCCCGCAGGACGCCGTCTCCTATGGCCTGATCGACCGCGTGATCGAGTCACACGAGTACGACGCGTCGGGCAATGGCGTCGCCCTAAACGGTGTCTAAGGGGCTATAGCCCCCACAAAGTCGAAAGCGGCGCGCTAGCCGAGTCGCCGGGCTGCCCAGAGGCCGACCCCTGCCGCGGCCCCAGCCGCGAGCAGGCCGCCGACCCCGGCCCGGCGGGTCTCGGGATCGCGCGTGGCAAGCGCGAAGGCGACAGCGTCGCCGGCGTCGAGCGCGGCGGCCGCCAGGGTCGCGGCGCGCAGGGTCTGCCGGTCGTCCCGGCTGGCCACGGTCAGGGCGCCCATCGCCAGGTCGCGGGCACCGATCACCTTCGCCATGGCGCGACCCGAGATGTCCGTCTCGCCGAAGCCGAGTGCTCCCAGGGCGGGACGCGTGGCGAGAACGGTGCTGGCGCCGATCGCGAGGCGGGCGGCGGCGAGCTCCAGTGCAGTCACCCGTCCGAGAGAGTCGATCTTCATCATTGGAAGGGTGGCAGAGGGCGACACGATTCTGCGGCTCGCCCAGCGGCTCGAGGCGGCCCTGGTCGGCCAGGAGCTGGCGGTCAACGCACCCAACCCGCGCGGCCGAGCCGCCGGCGTCAAGCGCCTCGACGGGCTCCAGCTCGAGGCCGCTGAGGCACGCGGCAAGCACCTGCTGCTCCACTTCGGTGAGCTCGTCCTGCACTCGCACCTGGGGATGAGCGGCGGTTGGCACGTCTACTCGCTTGGCGCCCCGTGGCGACGACCACGGTCATCTGCCTGGGTCGTGCTTGCTGGCCGTGACCAGGAGGCGGTCCAGTTCGGCGGTCCGACAATGCGCTTGCTGACCGCGCGGCAGCTGCGCAGCGACGCTCAGCTCTCCACCCTCGGCCCCGACATCCTCGCCGCCGATTTCGACGTCGAGATGGCGATCTCATCGCTGCGCCGCGATTACACCCGCGGGATCGGCGACGCCCTGCTCGACCAGCGCCTGCTTGCCGGCATCGGCAACATCTTCAAGAGCGAGGCCTGCTTCGCCGCTCGCCTGGATCCCTGGCGCCCGGTCGGCGATCTCTCCGACGAGGAGCTGCGAGCGGTCCTGCTCGCGGCGCGCGGGGAGATGCGGGACGCGGTCGCCAGCGGCCGCAAGAGCTTTTCCATCTACCGCCATCGCGGCCCCTGCCGGGCCTGCGGTGGGTCGATCCTTTCGCGCGGCCAGGGGGACGCCAATCGCACGACCTACTGGTGCCCGCACTGCCAGGTCTGAGCGTCTTTCTCGGCGCGCTCAGGACAGCGAGGAGAGCATCGCGGCGACCGCGAAGCCGACGACGGTGAGCAGCCCGGCCGGTCGGCCGGCGTCGCGCGAGGCCGCCGGGATCATCGAGTCGATCAGCATGACCAGCAACGCTCCGGCGGCGAAGCCGTTGACCGTGGCCCGCAATCCGCCCGAGGCCGCATCGGCGATCAGGTAGCCGAGCACGGTGGCCAGTGCGCAGGCGATCGCGACGCCAACCCACAGCCCCAGCACCCGCGCTCGCGAGTCGCCCCGGTCCAGCATGTCGCTGGCCGACCCAATCGCCTCGGGCAGGTTTGAGACGAAGATCGCGACCAGCAGCCCGACGCTGATTCCGGCACCTCCAGCCAGTCCGATCCCGAGCACCAGCTGCTCGGGGATGCCGTCGAGGAAGGCGCCGAGGGCCAGCGCGGTTCCGGTGTCGCCTTCGGCGCCCCCGACGCCCTTCCGCGCCGTTCGCTCCAGCACCGAGTCGCAGGCGAAGTAGGTGAGCGCGCCGAGCCCCAGCCCCAGGCCCGTCCAGCCGAGCCCGCCGATCGCCGAGCCCTCCTCCCAGAGCTCGAAGCTGACCGCGCTGATCAGCGCCCCGGCGCCGAAGGCGAGCACGCCGCCGACCTGCCGGGAGCTCCACGTGTGCCCGAACGAGAGCAGCGCCCCCAACACCAGCGAGGAGGCGGCGAGAGAGCCCCAGCCGAGTGCGGCGAGCATCCGGCTAACTTACGCGTCCGTGCGGGCCCCCAACTACTACCTCGTCGCCGGCGTCCCGCTCGATCGGGAGATGGACCGCCTCCGCGGCCTCGACGTCTTCGCCGCCGGTCCGCTCGCCCAGCGCCGACCGGAGTTGCGGGTGCGCCGCTCCCGCCGCCGCCCCAACCGACTCGGCTTCGCGGTGCCGACCCAGTTCCGCCTCTCCGTCACCGCCTACCCGGATATCGGCCCCGGCGACGTGCTCGAGACGCTGCTTCACGAGCTCACCCACCTGCACGTCGGCCGCGCCCCGGAAGCCCACGCCTGGCACGGCCCAACCTTCAAGCGCACGCTGGCCCGGGCGATGTACGAGGCCTACGGAGTCGATATCCCGACTCCGCGCGGCACCCTGCACGGCACCTACGCCGAGGCGATCCGCTCGGTCTATGGCGAGCGGCTCGGGTCGCTCGCTCGGTAGTAGCGCACCATCGCCCCGTGCTCGGGTCGCGCGACGGCCACCTCGACGATCCCGGCTTTCTCGAGCTGGCGGAGGTGATAGGAGGCCTCACTGGGGGATATGTCCAGCTCCTTGCTCAACTCCAGGTAGGAGGCCTGTCGCCCCTTCAGGCTCTCCATGAGGCGGATCCGCGTCGGATGGGGGAAGACGCGGGCGCGGTAGTCGGCCGGCAGCTTGTCGATGACCATCTGTCGATGGCGAGACTGGATGACGTCTGGCAACTGTTCTTGCCTAGCGTGTGCCCCTGCTGGTTCCGCTGCTATCTCAATGCCGTCGTCGAAGACGATCGTGAGCGGGCGACGTTCCGCGACGGCCATTTCAACCGCCTCGCCAAGTCGCGGATCATCGGCGCCGACGGAGACAGCTTCAGCGGCGTGCTCGGGCGCTGGCTCAGCGGCGTGCTCGGGCGCTGGCTCAGCGGCGGTCGACTGCGCCACCTCCCGTCCGAGCTCCTCTTTCGCCTGGTCGTGGAGGCCGCGCAACCGAAGCCAGAGATACGGTGCCGCCAGGAACGGGGCAACGAAGATCGTCCACAGCGGCGCGTCGAGTGCCAGGGGGGTGATCCCGACCAGCAATCCGATCCCGAGCATCGCGACGAAGAACCGGTTGGAGGGAAAGGTCAGTCTGGCGTCGCCCGTCGACATGCTCTTCTCAGCGTAGTGAGCCGGATTCTGAATTCCCATTGTCTCTTCACCTTCCCAGCAGCACGAACGCGCAGATCGTCAGCGGAACCCCTAGCACGAAGCCGGCGGTGGTTCCTATGTAGGCCCACCGCGTGATGGTCTCGGTCGACCTGTGTTCGAGCACCCCTGCCGCGATTGCGGTCGCGGTGAGAATGCCGACGGAGGTTCCCAACGCGGCAAACCCTTCGAGGATCGTCGTGACGGTAGCGACGGCGGTCACGGCAGCCAAGCCGTTCACCCGTCCCCCAAGTCAGATTCGCTCATCGCCCCAGCGTCCGCACGGCTTCCCCCCTCGACCTCAGAGCCGACGCCCGGACTTGAACCGGGGACCCCTTCATTACGAATGAAGTGCTCTACCAACTGAGCTACGCCGGCGGGCGCTTGCCATTCTAGGAGGATCGCGCTGCGGTTCCGTCGCGGCCGGGCTCGATGATGCGTGGAGATGGGCCGAGAGCCGGAGATGAAGCGCCGCGATGGGAACGAGATTGAGTTCTCGCGGATCGTCGCGTTCAGCGATGGGGTGTTCGCGATCGCGATCACGCTGCTGGTCCTCAACCTCAGCATTGGCACCGACGTGCCGCACGACGAAGTCGCCGAGGCAATCTGGGATCAGCGAGCCAACTTTTTGGCCTACGCGATCAGCTTCGCGGTGATTGGGCGGTTCTGGCTGGTCCACCATCACTTCTTCGGCGAAGTCAGGGCGTTCAACAACCGGCTGCTCTGGCTCAACATCCTCTACCTCGGCTTCATCGTCCTGATCCCGTTCAGCAGCGAGGTGCTGGGCGAGTACGGCGGCGAGACGCCCTCGGTGATCGTCTACGCGGTCAACCTCGCTGCTTGTGTGCTGATCGGCTGGTGGATGATGGGCGACGCCCACCGAGCCGGCCTGACCTCCGCCGATGCGTCCACGCGGCGGGAAAACCTGGTTCGCAGCACCTTCATCTGCACCGTCTTCCTCGCCTCGATCCCGGTTGCCTTCATCGCGCCGAACTACGCGCCGCTGCTCTGGCTGGCGCTCTTCTTCGACCCGACCGATCGGATCGTCGAAGCGACCGCGGAGTAAGTCTCAGTCGCGCTTGACCGTGAAGGCGACCGACTCTTCCGGGCGCGCGCAGCTGACCATCAGGCCCCGGTCGGTCACGGCGGCCAGGCAGCGATAGGGGGCCAGCGAGCAGGACGAGCGCGAGGCGTCGGGGGGCGTGGCGCAGTCCCCGCTGCGCTTCCACCGGTCGACTAGCTGGCGGGCCTGCTTGCAGCCGAGGCCGGTGGCGCGCAGGTCCTTCGTGCCCGCGGACTTAACCTGGCAGCTCTTCGCCGTCGCCCCGGCTGGCGCCGAGGAGCCCTTGGCCTGTGGGGCCGGCGTCGTGCCCGCCTCGCTGGCCATGTCCGACGAGTCGCCGCAGCCGGCCAGCAGCGCGGCGGCGAGGACGATGATCGCGAGTGGGGTGGCGAGCCTCATGGTTCGCCACAAAACCTACCCGCCGGCTGTCTCCTCGACTCGCTCTGCCGGTTGCAGGTGGCCGCAGACGGGGCAGTCGGGCTCGGGCACGACGTCCTCGCGTTTGACCTCCATCGTGCGCAGGTCGTAGATGTGGGCGACGCCCTGGGTCGAGGGCCGGGCGAGCCCGGTCAGCAGGTGGATGATCTCCATCCCGATCTGGCCGCCGATCAGGCCGCAGGCCGGGCCCAGCGTCGCCGCCGGCGAGGGCTGGGCCCGGCGCTGCTCCACCGCCACGTCGAAGAGCGGGTACTCGCGCCGGTAGGCGGTCTCTTGGCAGGCGAAGCAGCCGGTCTCGCCGGGGACGTAGAGCGGCCCGACCCGGGCGATCGGCGGGAAGTGGCTCATCGTGATGTAGGGGATGCCGGCCTCGAAACAGGCCGAGTTGCACCAGCGCTCGATGTCGTGCGCGGGCCAGTCGGCGGCGTCGATCACGACGTCTGCCCCGGCGATGAAATCAGCGATCTCGACCTGGCTCTCCAGCCGCCGCGCCGTCGCCGTCACCCGCATCGAGGAGTTGAAGGCGCGCAGCCGCCGCGCCGCCGCCTCGACCTTGAGCAGGCCGAGGTCGGACTCGGTGTAGAGGATCTGTCGGTTGAGGTTGCTGATCTCGACCCGGTCGCCGTCGATCAGCCACATCTCGCCGATCCCGCAACAGGCCAGCGCCCAGGCGGACCAGCCGCCGAGGCCGCCGACGCCCAGCACCGCTACCTTCGCGTCGCGCAGCCGCGCCTGGCACTCCGACGGCGTCGGCCCGCTGCCGCGGATGTCGCTGAAGTAACGCAGCTGGCGGTCAAAGCGCGCCAGCTCGCCGTCGGCCAGGAGGTCGTCGTCAGCCGCGTCCTCGACGACCTCCAGCTCCTGCAGCTTGGAGATCGTGTCGCCGACCAGCTCCTCGCCGAACTCCGCGTTCAGCTCGGCCAGCGTGTGGTCTCCGTCGAGCGCCGCGAGCAGCTTCCGGTCGTTCTCGTCGGGCTTCTCGATCTTGACGTCGCTGCCGGCGCTCGGCCGCAGCAGGTAAAGGTCACCGTCCGGCGAGCCGATCGACTCCGTCGTTCTCTTGATCCTCGGACGGCGCACCTGAGTCAGCCGTTCTTGTGAATCGAAGGTACGGGTATCACCGCGTTGTTGGTCACGAAGACCATTCTCCACCCCCTGTATCGATGCATGTAGACAGCGCCCTAGTGAGGGCGTCCCTGGCGATGGTGGAGACCGTTCGTATTGCTGGAGAGGTTTCTCATGGTCGAAGCGCCTTCTTCAAAACCCCTGCAACATGCGGTATTTCTCCCTATACAAGGAATACACTGGAGTGATCAAGGATCTGTCGTCTACCGATCGGAGCATCTAATGGCTTCCAAATCCGATATCCAAAAGGAACCGGCTCGCAAAGATCGCACCAAGGCGATCATCGATCCCCGGCTTGTCAAGGCCCTTGGGCACCCGGTCCGCAACGACGCGCTCTCGATCCTCAACGAACGGGTCGCGAGTCCCAACGAAATCGCCAAGGAGCTCGGCCAGTCGGTCGGCCACGTCAGCTACCACATCAAAGTGCTCAAAAACTGCGAATGCATCGAGCTGGTCAGCACCGCGCCCCGGCGGGGTGCGGTCGAGCACTACTACCGAGCTACCGCACGCGCCTTTTTCGACGCGCCGGAATGGGAAGCGTTGCCGCTGACCGTTCGTGCCGGCCTGAGCGCGAGCCTGATGGAGACCCTCTACAACGATACGTCCGAGGCGCTGAAAGAGGCGACCTTCGACAAGCGCGACGATCGTCACTTCAGTTGGACCCCGATGCTGCTCGACGAGGAGGGTTGGGGCGAAGCAAGGGATGAGATGGCGGAGACGCTGCAGAGGATCTTTGCGATTCAAGCGCGCAGCGCCGAGCGGCTCGCGGAGAGTGAAAAGGAGGCCACCCCGGTCTCGGTCGCGATGCTCTGCTTCGAGGCGGCAAGCCCCCATAAGCACCGCATCGCGCCGAAGGACGCCTAGCTCGACAACTCTCGCGCCCGCGCGAATGCGGCGTCGATCATCGGCACGGTCAGCCGGCCGGTGAAGGTGTTCTGCTGGCTCGGGTGGTAGCAGCCGAGCAGTCGCCAGCGTCCGAGGTCCGCTTCGGAGCCATGGCCGAAGCGCGGGCGCGGACGCGGCACTTCGGCGCCGAGCGCGCGGGCGGCGCGTAGCACCCCATCCCAGGCGAACCCGCCGAGGGCGACGATCGTGCGGCACTCGGCGAGCAGTTCCAACTCGCGCTCGAGGTAGGGCAGGCAGCGGTCGCGCTCGTCGGTCGCCGGCTTGTTGTCCGGCGGGGCGCAACGCACGACCGCGGTCACGTAGGCGTCCTGCAGCCGCAGGCCGTCGTCGCGGCGCTCGGACTCGACCCGGTTCGCGTAGCCGGCCCGGTGCAGCGCCGCGTAGAGCCACTCGCCGGAGCGATCGCCGGTGAACATCCGCCCGGTCCGGTTGGCGCCGTGCGCGGCGGGGGCCAGGCCGACGATCGCCAGGCGCGCCCGCGGGTCGCCGAAGCCATCCAGCGCCCTCGCCCAGTAGGCCTCGCCCCGGAATCGCTTCGGAGGCTCGGCGGCGCAGGCCTCGCGCCACTCGACCAGTCGCGGGCAGAGCCGGCAGGCGTGCACCTCGGCGGCCAGCCCCTCGAGTGACCTTCCGCGCACCGAGCTCATAGGGTTCTCCACTTGCTCATCTTCGGGAACCGAATCATGCGCGACGGCGAAGCGCGCCGCCTGGCGTTGTTGCTGGCCGCGATCACGGCCCTGGCCCTCGTCTTCGCCTCGTGTGGGGGTGGGGAGGATCCAACCGAAGTCGACACCGCGGCCGTGATCGAAGAAGAAGAGGACGAAGCGGACGTCGAAACCCTGAACGCCGTGCTCGGCCGCCAGCTGGCGGTTGTCGGCGCCTATGACCGCGTCCTGCCGCACTTGCGCGGCGGTGCGCGCACCTTGGCCGCGCAGTTCCGCCAGCAGGAACAGGAACACATAGAAGGGATCATCGAGGCCCTGCAGGGCCTCGACGGCGCCGAAGAAGCCGAAGTGGAAGAGATCGAACCCGACTCGTTGACGACCGAAGCCCAGTACCTGCGCTTCCTCTACGAAGTCGAAAGCGAGACGATCGAGGAGGAGCTGGCCGCGATCGGCCACCTTTCCGCGGCGGGGCCGCGCTCACTGCTCGCCTCGACGGTCGCAAACCAGGCCCAGCACCTGGTCCTGCTGCGCCGCGCGCTCGGCGCGATCCCCCTCGAATGGGTGCCCGCGCCCTTCGAGACTGGCGCAACGCCCGCTCCGTAATAGATAATCGATCCAATGACCGGCCCCCTCTACGCGATCGGTCGGTTCTGCTCGCGCCATCACTGGCCTGTGATCGGGGTCTGGCTCCTGCTCGCGGTCGCGCTTGTTGCGATCTCCTCGGCTGCCGGCTCGAAGACCAGCGAAAACCTGACGCTGCCGGGGACCGGCTCGACGATTGCCACCGAACTGCTCGAAGAAAACCTGCCCGAACAGGCCTACGGCTCCAACCCGCTCGTCTTCGAAGCGCCCGCCGGCAAGAAGCTGACCGAAGCCAAGTACGCCGCCGCGATCGAAGAATCGGCGCAGAAGCTGGAAGCGCTGCCGGACGTCAACTCGGCGAAAAGCCCGCTGGTCGAAGGCTCGAAAACGATCAGCAAAGACCAGCGGATCGCCTACATCCCAGTGGTTCTCGGCGTGGGCCCGGGCGAAATCAACGAAGAGGAATCAGAAGAAATCCTCGACGCCGCCGAGCCGGCGCGAAGGGTCGGGGTCAACACTTCGATCGGCGCCTACGTCGGGCAGCAGCTCTCCAAACCCGAGACCGAGTTCGCCGAGCTCGTCGGTCTCGTTGCCGCGGTGATCATCCTCCTCTTCGCCTTCGGCACGGCGACGGCGATGATGCTGCCGATCGTCTCCGCGCTCGTCGGCCTCGCCTGCGCGCTCTCGATCATCAAGCTGCTCGAGCACTCGCTCCAGATCCCCGGCGTCGCCACGACCCTGGCGACGATGATCGGGCTCGGCGTCGGGATCGACTACGCGCTCTTCATCGTCACCAGGCACAAAATCCAGCTCAAAGAAGGGATGGAGCTGAGGGAGTCGATCGCCCGCGCCGTCGCCACCGCCGGCGGCGCCGTTGTCTTCGCCGGCTTCACCGTGATCATCGCCCTCTGTTCGCTCGCCTTCGCCGGCATCCCACTGGTCTCGACGCTCGGCTTCACCGCTGCGATCGCGGTCGTCGTCGCGGTTTGCGCCGCGGCGACGCTGCTGCCGGCCATGTTGGGGGCCCTGGGGCCCCGCATCAACAGCCTCCGCGTCCACTTCGGCAAGACCCATCCCGACGACAAGAAGCCGCACGGCTGGCTGCGCTGGGCCGACGCCGTCTCCGACCGGCCCTGGACCGCCGCGATCGCCTCGCTGCTGATCCTCCTGGTCCTCGCGATCCCGCTGCTGCAGCTCCAGCTGGGGCAGAACGACATCAGCGCCCTGCCCAAGGATTCGACCTCGCGCGAAGCCTTTGAAGGGATGGACGAAGGCTTCGGACCCGGCACCTACGGGCCGCTGCTGATTGCCTCCGAATTCAGCTCCCCGGAAGAAGCCAAAAAAGTGCTGCCGAAGCTGGAGGAAACGATCGGCGGCGCTGGCGACGTCGCGGCGGTCTCTGAACCGACGCTCGACAAAGCGGGCACGGTCGCCGTATTCACGGTGATCTCGAAATCGGAGCCGTGGAAGGACGAGACCGTCGACCTGGTTGAAAACCTGCGCAACGACGTCATCCCCGCGGCCCTGGAAGGGACCAAGGCGAGCAGCTACGTCGGCGGTCAGACCGCCGGCTACATCGACCTCGCGACCAAGATCGCCGACAAGCTGCCGCTGATGATTGCGATCGTCGTCGCGCTCAGCTTCATCGTTCTGATGGTCGCCTTCCGCTCGATCCTGGTGCCGATCAAGGCCGCGGCGATGAACCTACTCTCGGTCGCTGCCGCCTACGGCGTCGTCACCGCGGTCTTCCAGCTCGGTTGGGGGGTTGAGCTGATCGGGCTCGACCACGCGATTCCGATCGTCAGCTTTGTGCCGCTGTTGATGTTCGCGATCCTCTTCGGACTCTCGATGGACTACGAGGTGTTCCTGCTGACGCAGATGAAGGAACACTTCGAGGAAACCGGCGACGCGCGCGCTGCGGTCGTCCAGGGCCTCGCCAACACCGGCCGCGTGATCACCTCGGCGGCGGCGATCATGGTCTGCGTCTTCACCAGCTTCGTCCTCGTCGAAGACCCGGTCGTCAAGGAGTTCGGGATCGGCCTGGCGGTGGCGATCGCGATCGACTCAACGCTGGTCCGCTGCCTGCTGGTTCCGGCAGTGATGGTATTGATGGGTGAGAAGGCCTGGTGGCTGCCGCGCTGGCTGGATCGGATCCTGCCCCACGTCAGCATCGAGGGCGAGGAATACTTCGCCAAGCGCGACGCCGAACGCGCCAAGCAGGTCGCGGAACCTTCACACTGAGCGAACGATGTTCCCGCTCAACCTGCCGAATGCGCTGACCCTGCTGCGCATCCTGGCGGTGCCGGTCGTCGTCGTCGCCCTGCTCGGCGAGACCCCGAACGGCGACACCCTCGCTGCCGTGGTCTTCGCCCTCGCCGCCGCCACCGATGGCCTCGACGGCTACTTCGCCCGCTCGCGCGGCTCGGTCACGACCTTCGGCAAGCTGATGGACCCGCTCGCCGACAAGCTCCTGATCATCGGCGCCCTCGTCTCCCTGGTCTCGCTAAACCGGCTTGAAGCTTGGGTGGCGATGGTGATCATCGCCCGCGAGATCGCGGTCACGATCCTGCGCACGATCGCCGCCGAGCGCGGCCTGGTGATCTCCGCCAGCTGGTTGGGCAAGCTGAAGACGGTCCTCCAGATCGCCGCGATCTTCGCCCTGATCATCGCCAACCCGGCGCCGCTCGGCGTCGACCTGCTCGTCTACGCCGCGCTGATCGTCACTGTGATCAGCGGCGCCGACTACTTCTTCGGCCTGCGCAAGCGCATCGAGGAACAGCAGAAGGAGCGGGCAGGGATTCGAGAGGCGTAGGGAGGGTCTCTCCCGTTCGCCCCGTTTAGCTAGAGGGCACCTCGAGCCACTCGCGCATCGTCTGGTGGTGCGCCTGGCGCTCGCCGCTGGCGAGCTCGGCGCGCAGCTCGCCGAGTGTGCCGTAGCGCTCGGCGACGACGTTGTGGCGGTGGATCGTCTCGAGGTTCTCCTGGCGCGCCATCACGAAGGTCGCGTCGGGCAGGTCGGGGTAGTCCTCGACCACCTGCCGGACCATCTCGCGCACGCAGTCCTCGACGAAGCGCGGCTGTTCGTGGGCCTTGACGACGACGGCCATCTCGTCGGGGCGCTTCATCAGCTCGTAGATCTCCGAGCTCATCGAGCTCTCGACGATCCGCAGCAGCTCGGGCGCGTCGATCCAGGCCGGGCCGCCCTCCGGGCAGCCGACGTGGAGGGTGCCGATGCCGCGCTGGTTGTGGGTCGCTATCGGGACGACGTCGATCACGCGCTCGATCTCCTCGGCGCCGAAGCCCTCCTCGGTAAGTCGTTCGCGAGCGAGGCCGGCGACCATCTCCTGGGCGCAGGGGCAGGCGGTCATGCCCTGCGCCTGGACGCCGGTGAGGGTGCGCGTGCCGCGCTCGGAGTCGACCGCGGTTCCAAAGAGGACGTAGATCTCCTGGGTGCTGATGCCGCTCTTCGGCGTCTCCGTCGTCTCCGGGTAGCGCGCGGTCACAGAGACCTCAGCACGCAGCCCGCCCTGGCGCTCGCGCACCCGCTGGGCGACGTGGGCGGCCAGCACCTCGGCCCGGAAAGCCTCGCCAAGCACGACCTCATCGATCGCCTCGCCGACGATCTCCTCGAAGCGCGACATGTGGACCCCGGCCTGCTGGGGGTTGAGGTCGACGAAGCACTCGAACTCGGCGTAGAAGAGGTTCTCGCTCCCGTCGGCCTTCACGCGGATCACCTTCTCGACGCCGGTGACGCCGACCCGCGAGAGGCTGACCTGGGTCGCCGGTACGGAGGCCTGGACGTCGGGTGCGGCGGAGGTGGCGGCGGGTTGGCTGGCCATCGGGTCCCTGAAGGTTAGGACACGGGCGGACCCGGCATACCGATGGCCCGTTCCATCCGCCTATACTTCATCCCGGTCGCAGCGAGGGGTTGCGCCAGGGAACCGGGGAGAGGGATGCAGTGGAGGAAGTGATGATCGAGCCCATGGAGTCCTCGACCGACGTCGTCGAGTCCGATCCGGCGGACAGCCCGATCGGAGAGATCGAGGAGCTGCGCGGGCTGGTCGCACTCGGCCGCGAGCGCGGCTACCTGACCTTCGAGCAGATCGCCTCGACACTCGAGGAGGTCGAGATCACCAAGGAGCAGGTGTCCCAGCTCCACGCCCACCTTGTCGAGCACGGCATCGACGTGATCGCCGAGGACGGCGTCAGCGCTTACAAAGAGCAGCGCGGCAGCGAGACCAACGGCCAGCCGAAGAAGGAAGAGCTCGACCTGACCGTTGAGCCGAGCCTCGACTCGCTGCGCCTCTACCTGCGCTCGATCGGGCAGGTCGACTTGCTGACCGCCGCCCAGGAGGTCGAACTGGCGAAACGGATCGAGCGCGGCGACATGCTCGCCAAGCGGCAGATGGTCGAGGCCAACCTGCGCCTCGTCGTCTCGATCGCGAAAGGCTATTTGGGCCGTGGCTTGAGCTTCCTCGACCTGATCCAGGAGGGCTCGCTGGGCTTGATCCGCGCGGTCGAGAAGTTCGACTACCGGCGCGGCTACAAGTTCTCCACCTACGCGACCTGGTGGATCCGCCAGGCGGTGACCCGTGCGATCGCCGACAAGGCGCGCACGATCCGTATCCCCGTCCACATGGTCGAGAAGCTGAACCGGGTCGCTCACGTCGAACGCCAGCTGGTCCAGAAGCTCGGCCGTGAGCCGGAGCCGGCGGAGATCGCCGAGGAGCTGCGCTGGCCGGTCGGCGATGTGCGCGACATCCTGCGGGTCGCCCAGCTGCCGGTCTCGCTGGAGAAACCGGTCGGCGACGAGGACGAATCTGAGCTCGGTGACTTCGTCGCCGACGACGCCGTGCTCGAGCCCTTCGAGGAAGCCAGCGAGCACATGCAGAAGGAGGGCGTGCGGCGGGCGCTCGACGCGCTGCCCGAGCGCGAGCGCCAGGTGATCGAACTTCGCTACGGACTCTCCGGCACCGAGCCGCTGACCCTCGAGGAAGTCGGCCGCACCTTCGGCGTCACCCGCGAGCGGATCCGCCAGATCGAGAACAACACGCTGAAAAAGCTGAAGCGTCTGCCGGAGGCGCAGATGCTCCGCGACGCCAGCTAGCGCTCGGCGGGCTCCAGCACCCAGACCGAGGGAGTGCGCTCGAGCAGGGTGACGTAGTAGTCGAAGCCGGCGAACTGCTCGATGTGCTTGCGCCAGAGCTCGGCGCGTTCATCGCCCTCGGCGACGCGGCCGCGCACCTTCAGCCGTCGGCGCCCCACCTCGACCTCGGCCTCCGGACTGGCGCTGAGGTTGAGCGACCAGGCCGGCAGCCGCTCGTTGCCGGCGTTGGTGTCGATCAGGACTAGGCTCTCGCCGTCGGCGAGGTAGACGACCGGCGCCGTGCGCCGCTCGCCGGACTTGCGCCCGGTGGTAGTGAGCAAGAGGAGTGGCGCCTTGCCGACCTTGCCGGCGATGCGGCCGCCGCTGAGCCGGTAGAGCGGCACGTTGAGCTTGCCGGTCCAGCGTAGGCCGGTGGCTCCAAGCGAGTTGGAGAAGCGGGACCAGAAGGTGTCGCTGGGCATCGCCGCGAGTATCCCAGAGCGCTCGATTAGAGTGTGGGCATGCCGGAGCCGCACCCCTTCCGCGTTGCCGCCGAGTCCAAAGACATGGCGCTGCTGACCGAGACCCTGCGCGAGGACGTTTCCCTGCATAGCCCGATCCTCTTCCGCGGTTTCGAGGGTCGCGAGATCGTCGGCCAGGTCCTGACCTTCGTCGAGATGACGCTCGAAGACTTCGCCTACACCGACGAGTTGGCCGAGGGCGACACGGTGGTTTTGCGTTTCAAGGCCAAGGTCGGCGACCGCGAGCTCGAAGGCATCG
>Ga0315912_10003925_pt1 | contig 14406 bp, 12 predicted proteins | sample VfabasoilMG_FD_204469 | JGI IMG/M metagenome (GOLD analysis project Ga0315912, IMG submission 204469) | Garden soil microbial communities collected in Santa Monica, California, United States - V. faba soil | ecosystem: Environmental > Terrestrial > Soil > Garden | place: USA: California... | reverse complement strand
AGAAATATGGATCCAAAGTGTGTTGAATTTGGCGAGTCAGCTTTAAGCTGTGCTGCGATCTCCTGGGGATTGTACCTGGGTTATTTTGTGCTGGCAATCGCTGTAATTGCCACTATTGTGCTTCCCTTGATGAATACCATTAAGAATCCTACTTCCTTGGCTAAATCTGGAATAGGAATAGGGGCGTTAGTGGTTGTATTTGTAATATCCTACATAGCCGCTGATTCTGAACTTTCAGCTATTGGCAAAGGCTTGGGTGAGACGGAAGCCAGTGTAAAGTGGATTGGCGCAGGCCTCATTATGTTCTATATCGCTTTGTTTGGAGCTATTGCAGGACTTATATACAGTGAAATAAGTAAAGCATTTAAATAAAATGGCTCGGGCAACTCCAGAAATACCAAACGCGTCCATGGCCGACATCGCCTTCTTGTTGCTTACCTTCTTTTTGGTGACAACAACAATCGCGAACGACCGTGGTTTGAGCCTCATCCTTCCGCCTCCACCTGAGGCGCAACAGGAAGAGGAAGTTAAGATACAGGAGCATAATATGTTCAAAATCCAGCTTAACTCATCGGATGCCTTGTTGGTTGAAAATGAGCCAATGGGGGATGTATCCGGATTGAAAAAGATGATAAAGGAGTTTGTTTTGAACAGAGGGGTAGATCCCAAGAGTTCAGAAAATCCGGTAAAAGCGGTTGTTTCATTTAAAACAGATAGAGGTACTTCACACAAAAGGTTTGTTGAGATATTGGACATTATCCAGGGGGCTTATTATGACATCTATGCAGAACGGGCAGGTGTTACCAATGCCAGGTGGAGAGAGTTATCTAATGAATTGGAAGGAAACATGGAGAACCAACGCCTTTATGATATCGGACGTGGCAAGAAAGGTACGCCCGATGAAATTCCTATGAATATCTCTATTGCCGAACCAACCAAGGTCGGAGGTTAATCTTTTAAAATACAGACTTGTATGGCAAAATTTAAAAAGAAGGCAAATGTGAAGCAGGAGATCCCAACATCTTCTATGCCCGATGTGGTTTTTATGTTGTTGTTCTTCTTTATGGTGACTACGGAATTGCGTAAAACATCAATTAACGTGATGCAGCGCATTCCTGAAGCTACACAATTGAAGAAACTTCAGCGTAAATCCCTTATTGCAGACCTCTATATCGGTGAGCCAAAGAAGCGCGATCAAGGCATGGATGCCAAGATTCAGGCCGATGATGCTTTTATCTCAACGAAGGACATTATCATATGGGCCAGCCGTAAAAGAGATGCTTTAGCTGAAAATGAGCGCGATCAATTTACTGTTTCTTTTAAAGCCGATTCGGAGGCGAAACGTGGAATTATTGCAGATGTAGAGACGGAATTAAGGAAGGTAAATGCCAGGAAGATTCTTTATTCTACAATGGGAAAGAAGGAAGAACCTAATTAAATAATTTTAAAAAATATTCAAATAAGGATGGCTCCGAGTTTCGGAGCCATTTTTTTGTCAGAGTGCGTCAGAGTTTCAATGTTGGATCAAATTCAAAATGTGACATGTGGCAACGCCTGCTGTTTCCGTCCTCAAAATGTTTGCTCCAAGGCTGATTGGCTGAAACCCCGATTGAGTAGCAGATTGAATTTCCTCTGCCGAAAAATCCCCCTCGGGGCCGATCAACACTAAATAACTTTTGTCTTTTTTTGCCTGGTGTAAAAGTAAAGGACTTTCCCTTTCTCCTGCGTAAGCAATAAATCTTTGATCGCGTTTAGTCGCCAATATTTCTTTCATTGAAACCATACCTTCAATTTCAGGCAACCAAACCTGGCCGGACTGTTTCATGGCTGAAACAGCTGTTTTAGTCATTCGCTCGATATTGATTTTATTCCTCTCGCTGTGTTGTGTATTCAGGAATGAAATTTTTTGAATTCCCAATTCGGTTGCCTTCTCTACAAACCATTCCACACGGTCAGAACTTTTGGTAGGAGATAAGGCAATGTGGATGAAGTGGTTCGGCTTATTGAATTTCTCCTGACTGGAGACTTCCAACTTGCAGACCTTTCCAGATGTGGAAGTGATTGCGCAAAGATACAAAGTGCCCTGGCCATCTGTAACCTTAATAGAATCGCCCGTTTGATGCCTTAAAACTTTTATAGCATGAAGACTTTCATCTTCAGAAAGCAGAAGAAGCCCTTCGGAAAGTTTGGGCTGGTAAAAAAGATTCAAATGGTTATTGGTAGGATTCTCCCAATTTGTTTACCAAAGAAATGTATTCAGTCATAGCCTGATCTTTCGGCTTACCTTTCTGTTCTACCCAGGCATCAAATTTGGCTATCGCTTTGAAATCGAACCCGCCTGGTCTTTCACCTGAAACATCGCCCTCAGTAGATTGTTTGAATAAAGCGTAAAGATCTAAAAGCTCCTGATTACCAGGGCGTTTGGTGAATGTCTTTGTCCTTTCTATCGCTGATTCGAAATCGGACTGAAGTGACATGTTTTTTTACCGGTAAATGGTTTTCACCTTTTCTCAATCGGAACAAAAGGCCTGCTGGTGTGGCCTGTATAAATTTGCCTTGGTCTGCCGATTGGCTCTTTGTTTTCACGAAGCTCTTTCCATTGTGCAATCCAACCGGGTAATCGACCAATGGCAAACATTACGGTAAACATTTCTACAGGAATGCCAAGGGCTTTGTAAATAATTCCCGAATAAAAATCCACATTCGGATAAAGCTTTCTTTCCACGAAGTATGGATCCTTCAATGCCACTTCTTCAAGTCGCTGAGCTATTTCAAGAACCGGATCATTAATGCCCAATTTTTTAAGCACATCGTCAGCTGCCTTCTTTATAATCTTGGCTCGGGGATCGAAATTTTTATACACGCGATGTCCAAAGCCCATAAGGCGGAAGGGATCATTCTTATCCTTTGCCTTGTTAATCCATTTGTCTGTATTTCCACCATCGTTCTTAATATTTTCCAGCATGATAACCACTTCCTGGTTAGCGCCTCCATGCAACGGCCCCCAAAGTGCATTGATGCCTGCAGAGATCGAAGAATAAATACTGGCCTTCGCAGATCCTACAATTCTAACCGTGGAAGTCGAACAATTTTGTTCGTGGTCGGCATGGAGGATCATAAGTTTGTCGAGCGCATCGGCAATCACGGGATCGGTTTGGTAATCTTCGGCCGGTAATGCAAACATCATTTTCATGAAGCGTGCACAATAGTCAAGTGAGTTGTCAGGATAATTTACCGGATGACCTACCGCATTTTTGTAAGACCAGGCCGCGAACGTTGGCATTTTTGCTAATGATCGTACAATGCTTAAGTAAACTCCTTCTGCTGATCGGTTCGGATCGAGCGATTCGGGATAGAATGCTGTTTGGGTACAGAATAAAGACGCCAATACACCCATGGGATGAGCAGTGGAGGGAAAACCATCCAAAATTTTCTTTACATCTTCGTGTACAAGCGTATGCTTTTTAATGTCATCAGTAAACTTGTGCAACTCCTCCTTTTTCGGCAGCTCCCCAAAAATTAAAAGGTAAGCCACCTCAAGGAAATTCGACTTTGCCGCCAGTTCCTCAATGCTATATCCCCGATAATGGAGAATGCCTTTATCGCCATCCAGGAAAGTGATAGCACTCTTGGTTGCTCCTGTGTTTTTATAGCCTAAATCGAGCGTGATGAGCCCGGTTTTTTCAAGAAGATCGTTAATGTCAACAGCGGTTTCATTTTCGGTACCTTCAATTACAGGTAACTCGTATGTTTTGCCGTCATAGGTTAGTTGTGCGGTCTTGGCCATAAATGTTTCTTTGAATAGTAAGTTCTAAAAATACTTCCCGAAAATGTTAACCGGAAATGTTTACCAAATTAATTATTGCCCAAAATCATCGGCAAACCATCTTTGCTAGACCCAATCACAACTACTTTTGTATTAGGCGACTTGGCAAGCTCTAAAGTAGCTTCTATCCCCCTCATTTTCAATAAATTGGCAGATAAGCTGTTGTTAATGATATTATTTGCCCTCGACTCGCCTTCGGCTGCAATCTTCTTCCGCTCGGCCTCGCTTTTTTCCTTGTCAAGGCGGTATTGGTAGGCCAAAGCTTCTTGTTGCATTTGTAATTTATTTTCAATGGACTCACGGATTTGGTCTGGCAGTTTTATGGAGCGGATTAGAATATCAATAAAATTAACATAGTTAGACTTGAACTTCTTTTCTGTTTCCGATTTGATGGTTGCTTCCACTTCTGCACGCTTGGTTGAATAAATTTCTTCAGCAGTGAATTGCGCCATGATCTGTCTTGTAATTGAACGCGCTTCCGGAATTACGAACCGGGCCTGGTAATCGCCTTTAAATTTTTCGTGGAGATGACCAATCTTATCGATTTGAGGAGAGAAGCGAACAGTTACATCCACATGAAGGGGCAATCCACTTTTATCCGTAATGTCCATAGTTTCATCAGATGAAATTTCTGATATGTCATAAACTATATTATCGTTCCAGGGAGCTTTCATGTGAAAGCCCTGCTTTTGAATATTTTCTTTATCCAGTCCATCTCCAAAGGGGTAAAACATAATAGCTTCTTCTGATGGATTGAGTGTATAAAATAAACTTGACGACAGGGCCATTATTACAATAAAAGCCACAACGCCCAATACAATTAGGGGTAATCTTCGGTTTTGCATATTCAATTGGATTTAGATTGAAAGATAGTTAATTGTTAATCGAGCAAGATGCACTTACTCAACCTTTTTCGATTAACAATTGACTTTTAGCTTTTCAGAGTGGCAGTCTCCGGATCCCACTGTACTATCCGTTGCTCAAAATAACTGCGATTGGCTAGAATAGCAGGTCCGGCAGCTCGCATTCCAAAAAGGGCATCTTCTACAATGGGCTTGCCTTCCCGGATTCCAGCATAGAAATTCAGGTGATGCTCCACGTTGGTGTTATATTTTTCCGGGGCCTTAAATTCCATGTTCGAGCCTTCCATTACTGGTGCCTGGGGAGGATTAGTTGCTTCAAACCATTTTTTAAATTCCGCTTGTTCACTGTTACTAAACGTATCAAACGAATCCCAGCCGCCATAACTGGGCGCACGGTTTACTTTGTTTTGCTTCACTTTAATGCCGCCCCAGCCCAATTCAATTGTTCCTTCCGTGCCAACAAACCGCACCATTTCACCACCGCCATTGCCATCTTCAAAGTTCACCCGCATCTGCAGATTAAAAGCCGGATGCTTGTCGGTTGACGGATAATCGTAAAGCCCCGTGATTAAATCAGGCACATCCCGTCCATCTTTCCAGAAGCGCAAACCTCCTGTGGCGTATGCCCTAACGGGGCCCTTTGAGCTGGTGACCGCGTGGAGGGCTGAAAAAAGGTGAACGAATAAATCTCCAGCCACACCGGTGCCATAATCCTGGTAATTTCTCCAACGGAAAAAACGCACAGGGTCGTAGGCAACTTTAGGTGCATCACCAATAAATTTTTCCCAGTCAACTGTTCCATTTTTAGCATCCGTAGGGATTGAATACTGCCATGCACCGAGCGAATTTCTGCGATCGTTCCAGGTTTCAACCAGAATCAAATCGCCAATTATATGTTGTTCAAAAAGTTCTTTTGCTTTCAGCGTTACAATGGAACTCACCCGTTGACTTCCAACAATTACAACCTTGCCCGTTTTCTTTTGTGTTGCGATAACTTCTGCACCTTCATCAAGCTTATGCACCATCGGCTTTTCTACGTACACGTGCTTACCTTTTTTTAGTGCTTCGATGGTCATTCTATCGTGCCAATGATCTGATGTTGAAATGATTACCGCATCAATATCTTTCCTGTCCAATATTTCAGAATAGTTTTTTGTAATAGCAATGTCGTTGCCATAAAGCTCTTTGAGATGCTCAAGCCTCCCAGAGTATAAATCGCAACCAGCAACTAATTTCACCCCAGGCACTTTTAATGTGTGGGTGAGGTTGCTGAAGCCCATAATACCAAGGCCAATAGCGGCCACATTTATTTTATCGTTTGGAGAGAAAGTTTTTTCTGCCCACTCGTGTTTAATGGGGGAGAGCAGTTGTTTTCCGTTGCCCGTAGCAACAGATGTTACCCCGGTTGCAATAATGGATGTGGATAAAGCTTTCTTGATGAATGCCCTTCTGGAGGATGAAATATTTTTTTTCATTTCGCGATTTCTTTGAAATAAATATAGACTAATCCTTTCTTAAAAAATATTGAATTTATGTGGCGAAGGGATTTTGCTCGGTGTATCTGGATGTAACAATTGGCCAATAAAAAAGCCGTTTCGTGAGAAACGGCTTTCACAGTTACAATGATTTTGGTTTACATACCGCCACCCATTGACCCAGAACCTGATGACCAATCAGAAGCAGGAGGTGCTGGTGGGGGTGCAGGTGCAGGAGCTACCGGTGCCGGGGCGACTACCACGGGTGGCTTGGGTGCAGCCTTTTTCACCGCCTTTTTCTTGGCTGGCTTTTTCGCTGCTTTTTTAACAGCATTATTGGCTGCTTTTTTTACTACTTTTTTCTTAGATTTCTTTGCCGCCTTTTTCGCCTTTGGCTTCGATTTTTTGGCGGCCTTCTTTGCTTTCTTGGCCATAAGTGAAATTAGTTAATTGGTTTTATGATTTTGTGTTCCAACTTCGAAAAGACTCCGGAGAAGGTTGGATAAAGGTAATTCACAAGCTTATTAAGTCAAAAATATTGACTGGAAATTTTAGAATAAAATATGAGTAAGGATTACCTCCCGATGCGGAATGTGCCCTCTGCTGATAATCAGTGTGTTTACTGATTCGAGTAACAAATAGTAACAATAATTGCCTTATCATCGCTAAGCAAGGCAGAAATCCCTAAACGAGTTTGAAGGTTTCGCTACTCCGGCAAAGCTTGTATCTTAGAGATTAATACACAATAGTTTTGGTTCATAAGAAACGGACTAGTTCAAATATAATGCAGTTGCAGCGCTCACAACCTTCTCAAATGTTCTATTTGTCCAGCGTGAGAGGTTATTCCCATCTATTATCTCCAATTGGCGATCAATATCCTTCTGCAACTTGAGAAACCCTTCGATACTTTCCTTAAAGCCCCCGGGTTTATTTCGTTGCATCCATAAGCGCTCGTGTTCGAGAATGATAGTGTTGCATAATGATTTCATGGTTGTCAGCGATTCTCGGTTTTCTGTATCGCCTTGCTCAAGGTGGTACAGTATATATTGTTTGAGCTTGATGGCAAGTTTTACCATTCGGATATTGTTCTTGTACTCATCTTTAATAAGTTCAGCATTTGTTCCTCCTATCCGAAGGCTATCCAATTGATCATCCAACGCTGTCACATACTGCAGTGCGGCCTCAGCTTGATAGGGTTTAGGATTTTCGAACATCACCTGAAGGTTCGCCATCGATGTTGTATCCAATACGCCCAACTCGAAAATACCACGCAGCATCCTGGCCTGGATAGCATTAAACATCACCGGATCCATCATTCCAAGTTGCATGGCAAAATTTGATGTTGTCATGGCCATCATCGGATATTCCTCAAATTGGCAATATCGTCCAAGGTTCAGCATAAGATTACCCATCATTCCAGAGGTATCAGCTAATACTACTTTGCTTAAATAGCTATGCAACGGAATATTTTTCTTGCTCTCAACATTCCAGCTCAGGCCACCGCCATAGATCAAGCCGGGATAGCTTACCGTCAGGTACTGAAGGTGAGGTGTATTTCCCCAATCGGTAATCAGCATTCCGTCAGCGGAGTATTTTACACCGTTCTCGATCGCGTCTGAAACATTTTTAAGCATGTTATCAGTCCGTCCGGTATAACTCGACCATGTGCTTGTTCCCGGACAAACCATATAACGAAGCCCTGCTGTTTGATACCGCTTGCATATCTCATCAAATGGTTGAAAGGCTTCATATCTCCATTCAAGCAATGTGATGTCCCTGGGTATCTCGGCAATCACCTCTGGCGATCGAGACACGACATCTCCCCACATCATCATTTTTTTATTTTTTCCGGTGACATAGGTGTTCAGTTTCCTGGCGTACTCCAGGTAGAGTCGATCTATTTCGCGCGGGTCTTCTACCGGACGCTCTTTTGACTTTCCCAACTCAAATGGCTCATCGAGGTTTACGTTGAATTGGCTGGAAGAAAAATTTGGCAATAAATCTTCACTCATTTGTTTTACCAATTCAAAGCTGCGTGGGTCCGTGGGTGAGAGCGTGGTTTTTACTTCTATTAATCCCAGAAGTTTATATCCTTCCGGGCACTCTGCCAGATCTTTCAGATCGTCCTGCTTAAGCCAGGCCTCCATATGACCCAGTGAATTTTGATTTGGTACGAGCTCGATGAATCTATCCTGACAATATTTGTCTAGTAACTGAATTTCCCTGGGCATCAATTGATTTTCTGTCCCTTCCCAGTACTTTGAAAATGATGGATAGCCGAATGAAAATCCTTCTATATATAGCTGCAGTTGATTGTATTTCAAATCAGCTAGTAAATCCACTAGCGTATAAAGAGTCTCAAGCTTTGGAACCTTGCCCCGGCTGATATCAACGAGTGCTCCCCGCGTTTTTAGATCGGGGTGGTCTTCAATTTCCTGGGCTGGTATACCGTGCGAAGATTGAAGTACCAACTGTTTAAGCGTTGTGATGGCATAGAAGGCGCCAGCCAATGAGCTGTACTCAACTTTAATACCTCCTGCAGATATTTTCAGTCGGTATCCCTGTGACGACAGTTCTGTTTTTTTCTCGAAGACAATTTTTCCTTGTGGGTGAGGGGCCGCAACTGTGTTCATCCTGTTTTCCCAGATTTTGATTAACGATGAAACATCGCTTGCTTCAGCACGAATCTGAACTTTTTCTGGTATGGAAAAATATCCGGTCGTATACGTTGCCTTTTTTGGAACGGGTAAAAGAATAGGATCGTCTGATTCAAAAGTTTGTTCGAACTCTGGTTGAGCAATGTCTGTGCTCAACTGAAACGAGGGGGGAGTATAAAGAAAATGATAGTATCCAATTAGGCCCACCAGCCCCAGAACGATCAACACCAAGAGAGGGCCAATAAAATATTTAAAGGTAAGTTTTAATAACCTTTTCATAATTAAAATACAAAATATGAAAGTCAGGGAGCGCTATTATTTGTAAGGAATTTTTGTCCATATTTTAATTGTAAGATTGTCTGTAAACCAAATACCTGGAAATCTTTTGGATATCAAAGAGTATTGCGTGGCGATGGAAAGTTACTAAATCACTTCGAGGACTTCGATGTAAGAAAGTGATTAATATCCATCCAATGCATGAATGCATCGAACCATTTATTACTGGTTCGGTTCGGGTTTCCAAGTCCGAAGCCGTGACCACCGTTTTGATATAAGTGAAACTCCACGGGGCGACCCGCTTTGAACCATGAATCAACTACACCAAACTGACCACGGAAGAGAAAATCATCACTAGCAATTACATTGAACATGGGCGGGGCATTCTTCGGCACTTCAACTGGCCCCATACCTCCATAGATGGGACCAATGAAATGCAGTTTCATAACTTTAGAGTTAAGCGTGCAGTGCATGGTAAGACCAGCACCTGCGGAGAAGCCGATCATGCCCAATCTGGAACTATCAACACCCCATTCTTTAGCGTGCTTAATAATCAGGGCATAGGCAGCTTCAGCATCTGCGAGTTGGTTCGACAGATCCCAACGGGGTGGAGTAGTTGGAGGAGCTACGTCTTTAGGAGCATCCTTAGGAGGAGTAACTGCCGCGAACGTTCTATTCATTGATTCTTTGAAGGCATCAAGTGACTCTGGGGTAGGCTGGAGCCTGTATTTCAGAACAAATGCTGCTATGCCCCGATCTGCGAGCGCTTGCGCAACTTCCCATCCTTCGTTGCCCATTGATAACCATCGAAAGCCACCACCAGGCGCAACGATGACGGCTGCGCCATTCGCCATGCCTGGCTTAGGCAGAAAAGGTGTTAGTGTTGCAGTAGAAATATTCCGCGCCATCGGATCGCCCCACTGGCGAAACCAGCTTTCAGACGAGGGCTGATCTTTAACACCACCAGTGCCTAATATGATAGCGTTGGGCTCATCAGGAGCGTTGAGAGGATAGATTGTTCCATCTTGTGCGATAGCAAAAGACGTAATGAGGAGCAATGAAGCCACAGCGGCCATCTTACCTAGATTGATAAATGCATTGGGCATGGTCAATAAGTTTCGCAAAAGATAAGTGTATTTTTTACAATAATAAAATTAATCTGAAAAACCTGAGCCACACCGCTCCAGCTCCGATCAAAAGGCGTATACCACCTTGATCATTTTTTTGGCTGTATTTAAAGACTGTTTTTTTAGCTTTACCCGTTAGCAACAGATAAAATTATTTATCAACATGAGAAGACTATCATTTTTGTTAGTTATAGTGCTACTAGCAGTATGCGATTATGCCTGGTGTCAGGATTTGAAACTCAATGATCTTGAATATTTCGAAACGCAAGGTGTCGATGTGCTGGTATACAATAATCTTTTTACCGGAGGTTTCAATGATGAGAAGAATGCTGGAATAGAATTGATTCACCACGGTGTAAGAACAGCGCAAGGTGGGGCCGTGAGACTTTCCAATACTCCCGAGCAGTGGGATCTCGTTCCGGAAACACCATCCCGAAAGATAGACCGTGCGTCAAAGTCCATTGAAACGACATTACTATATAAGGATTATGATTTTGAATCGCGTGTGGTTGTTACCGCTAAAGGCAAAGCTGTGGAGATATCAGTTTATCTCGATAAGCCTGTTCCAAAGATGCTGGAGGGAAAGGCTGGATTTAATCTGGAGTTTATTCCCTCGCAGTATTGGGGCAAGGCCTATATCATGGATGGACGTTATGATCGATTTCCGCGCTATGTTGTCAGCAATACCACCACAAAACCTGACAGTGAAAGACCAAAGCAGTTCAAAGGGTATAAAACTTCTGACGATAGGGGAACCGGCAAATTTGTAGATCCACTTTCGCTCGAAACAGGACGTACATTCCTTCTCGCGCCCGATGAACCTTCACGGTTAATAAAGATCACCTCGCAGGATGCAGACCTAATGCTTTTCGATGGGCGAGTACTGGCGCAAAATGGTTGGTTTGTAGTGCGAAGTTTACTTCCTGCGGGAAAGACGGGGAAGGTGCTGACGTGGACTGTGGAGCCAAACGCTATCAATGGTTGGATAAGAGATCCCAATATTGGTTTCTCCCAGGTGGGCTACCTGCCTTCACAACCTAAAGTCTCTGTTATTGAACTGGACAAGAAAGACAAGCCACTGGCGAAAGCCTCTTTGTATAAGGTAGGCAATGACGGCAACGTTACGGAAGCATTCACCGGCAACATCACACCATGGGGCGACTACTTTAAATACCACTATGTGAAATTTGATTTCACTTCCGTAAAAACTCCGGGCATATATTATATCCAGTACGGCAATTTCAAAACGAATAATTTTCTGATTGAAAATAATGTTTACGATAAGATCACGGATGCGACCAGTGATGTTTGGATTCCCATACACATGAATCATATGTTTGTGAACGAGGCTTACCGGGTGTGGCATGGCGAACCGTTCAGGGAAGGTTATCGTCAGGCTCCAACAAACACAGATCATTTCGATCTTCATTCGCAGGGACCGACAACCGATACGAAGTATAAACCACTCGAACTGATTCCCGGATTAAACGTGGGCGGTTTTTTTGATGCTGGTGATTTTGATATCGAGACGGGATCGAACATCAACGTGGTGCAAAACTTCGTGCACACCTGGGAATATTTCAAACCCTTACGCGATCAGACTTTTGTCAGCCAGCAGCAACTTTATGTTGATCTGCATCGGCCCGATGGAACGCCAGATGTATTGCAGTTCATTGAGCACGGCACTTTGAATCTTGTTGCGCAGGCCGAGATTGTCGGCCACATGACTCAAACGCTCACGAATTCAGTTCTTGATAATTACCATCACCTTGGAGATGCAGCGTCATTAACAGACGGACTTCCTTATGATCCGAACCTTGGCCCTTACGAAGTAGCCAAAGACGGAAGATCGAGTGGAGTGAAGGATGACTTGTGGGTATTTACAAGTCGCAATCCCAGCCTCGATCTTAGAGCAGCAACCACGTTTGCAGCTGCAAGCCGGGCGCTGAAAGGTTATAATGAAGATCTTTCGACAAGAGCTTTACAACAATCAAAAAGACTTTTAAAAGAGGCAACCGAACTACTCGCAAATCGACCACAGGATACTTCGCGTTGGGCCAGGTCCGCCAATGTGGGTACTAATCTTCAACTGTATATCGCCACACGTGAGCAACAGTACGCCAATAAATTCCAGGAGGATTTATGGCCAGCACTTGATCGTGGTGTTAACTTCATTTTGTTAACGGCACTAAACGCTATACCTCACATGGATGTATCGTTCAAAGAAAAGCTCCGCCCTTATGTTGTTAAGTATAATGACTATATCAAAGGGCTTGAGAAGAACAATCCGTACGGTGTACCGATCGGTCTTGGCAATTGGGCAGGTAATGGTGCAATCACGAATTTTGGTACCACCATTTGTTTCGCCAATAAATATTTCCCTGACATTGTCGAGGCCAGCCAGGTGTTCAAAGTTTCCAACTGGTTATTTGGATGTCATCCGTATCACAATTATTCCTTTGTGGCAACGGTGGGCGCTACGCGCCCGAAGGCAATGTTTTATGGTAATAACCGGGCTGATCTTTCCTTCATTCCGGGTAATGTTGCACCTGGCGTACTATTCAGAAAGCCCGATCACTTTGAAAACTATGACGACTGGCCATTTCTGTGGGGACAAAATGAGGGCACGATTGGGGGCAACACAAGTTATTTAATCTTTGGATCTGCTTTTAAGAATTCGGTAAAGTCTACAAAATAGATTTGGACGACCTACTTCAATAATTTTTTTAAGCGAATAACCTGAACCCTAATATCTGAAATCGGGCAAATCAACACTCGATTATATACACCTGTAGCAACTATTACCTGAGGAAATTCCAACCTAAGGATAACATGAACACCCTGCTTTTCACGGGCTCACCATTGGCTGCATTGTTAATGTCCTTGATGCCAAGGTTATAACGCGCATCCAGTGAAAGGCCGATGCCAAAATCATAACCCGCTCCGAGTGACACAGAGATATCCGAGCTTTCGTAGTGATCTTTGATATCCTCTGTTGCGCTTCCCAGAAAGCTTTCATATTTTCTTTCTCCGTCCAATAAAAATCCGAATTGTGGACCTACTTGAAAGTTCAGGCCGGCTACGGGGTAGAATTTTAGCATGATGGGCAGGGTGAGGTAGGTGAAGCTCTCTTGCGCTTTTCCGAACGCGGTGCTCTGAATATCCCCATTTTGTGTGTACAACAGCAACTCGGGTTGAAATCCGATATTACCTGTTTTGACCCTCACAAACACACCAGCATGATAGCCAGTCTTGGAATTATAGGTCTCAGCCGGATCTTGCAGGTTGAGTGTGCTCAGGTTCAACCCGCCTTTTAATCCGAAGGCAGTCTCCTGCGCCTGCGTACGTGTAGTGATTAAAATGACAAGCAGAAAAAGAATGGGGTTTCTCATAAAACAGATTTTAGGTGATTGGTCTCATACCTTATTACGTAAGCCTTCTGTGGAGTGACCCTGGCATGCCGGGAATGTCGGTGAATCGACCGTTTAGGCTGCAAATAAACTTTTACTCAAGTTCTCGGATGTCTTTGGTCAACCCCATCAGAGTCACCGCCTCAGGACTCTGATGAGTTGAGAATTCTGGTTTCTAAATTTTTAAACCTTGAGTTGATAAGAGAATGCCGGAGGGTATTGAGAAGCTGAGCTACTTTGCAAAATATTTTTCGTATGAACTGACAAGCTACTTCCCGATACAAAACTTCGAAAAGATGTTCGCTAAAAGATCATCTGTAGAAATAGCACCGGTGATCTCACCAAGATAGTGTAGGGATTGGCGGATATCCATCGCCAGAAAATCTCCGGTAACACCGCTATTCATACCTTCAAGAACACGATCAAGTGACTCATACGTCTGAAGAAGATTTTGATAGTGGCGGAGATTAGTTACAAGGACATCACCAGTTTTTACTGCTTGTACTTGAAAGTAGGAGAGTATCTTATCTTTTAATTCCTGGATATGTGTTTTTTGCGAGGCTGAGATAAAAATGAAATCGTGCTGTTTAAGTTGTGCAAGTAAAGTAGCATCGGCTTTGTCTACTTTGTTCCCAACCTTGATATACGGTATTCCTAATGATTGAAGTGTTTTTTCTTCTTTCTGTATCTCAGTCAGGGAAGCGTTTGTGAGATCAAAGAGGTAGATGATCAGCGAGGCTTTCTTCATGCGCTCACGTGTTCGTTCCACACC
>Ga0315912_10003924_pt1 | contig 14411 bp, 14 predicted proteins | sample VfabasoilMG_FD_204469 | JGI IMG/M metagenome (GOLD analysis project Ga0315912, IMG submission 204469) | Garden soil microbial communities collected in Santa Monica, California, United States - V. faba soil | ecosystem: Environmental > Terrestrial > Soil > Garden | place: USA: California... | reverse complement strand
TTTTTCGACAGCGGCGGGCGCTGATACGGTGGATACGGCTCGTCACTGAGCAGCGTGATCGCGCCCGCGAAGCTCTGCTGGCGCAGCGATTGAACGGCTTGCGCGGCTGCTTGGCCGCCGCCGACGATCACGAGATGGTCGCTCATCGAGTGCTATATTCCGAAAACAGGGCGGCGATTCTAGCAGCGCCGCAAGGTCTTGGATGTCATGACACGGGCGATCCGCTTCGAATCGTTTGGCGGACCTGAAGTTCTGCAGTACCTCGAGGTCGAGGTCCCGGAGCCAAGCGACGGCGAGGCGCGCGTCGCGCATCGCGCGATCGGCGTGAACTTCATCGACGTCTATCATCGCACGGGGCTGTATCCGCTCACGTTGCCGAGTGGGCTCGGCGGCGAAGGCGCGGGCGTGGTGACGGCCGTCGGTGCGGCTGTCCGGCATGTGAAGGTTGGCGACCGCGTCGCGTATACCGCGCCTGCGCCGCTCGGCTCGTACTCCGACGAACGCGTCGTTCCCGCGCGTTGTCTCGTCAAGCTACCGGACGCGATCGGCGACCAGACGGCCGCGGCGATGATGCTGAAGGGCCTGACGGCGTGGTATCTGCTCAAGCGCAGCTACAAAGTCGCTTCCGGAGACTGGGTTTTGCTGTACGCGGCGGCCGGCGGCGTAGGACTCATCGCGGCGCAATGGGCGCGCGAGCTCGGCGCGCGCGTCATCGGCATCGTCGGCACGCCGGCGAAACGCGAGCTCGCTCTCGAGCACGGCTGCGAGCACGTACTGCTCGACGGCGACGACATTCCGCGCCGCGTGCGCGAGCTCGCGAATGGCGGCGTGCCCGTCGTCTACGATTCCGTAGGCCGAACGACGTTCTATCAATCGCTCGATTGCCTTCGGCCGCACGGAGTTCTCGTGAGCTTCGGCAACGCGTCCGGCAAGGTCGAGCCGTTCGGTCTGCACGAGCTGATGCGGCGCGGCTCGTTGTACGTGACGCGGCCTACGCTCCAAGACTTCATCGGCGAGCGCGCTTCGCTCGAGGCCGGCGCCGCCGAGCTGTTCTCGCTCGTCGAAAAACGCCGCGTCGTGATCGAGGTCAACCAGACCTACGCTCTGCGCGATGCGGCGCAAGCGCATCGCGACCTCGAGGCGCGCAAGACGACGGGCTCAACCGTCCTCATTCCCTAGAGCGTCATTACGCCTCGTTTTGGCCCGATTCACGAGTCGCGCGCACCGCTCGAGTGCACTAGCGTTGCTGCACGCGAGTCAGGGAGGACGGTCGTGCTCAAGCAACGCCACGAGATCGAGGTCGGCTGCGCGTTGACGGATGCGTTCACGGCGCTCGTCGACGTCGTCGCTAAAGGCCGCTGGGGCAGCAGCGCGCTCATGCTCGGCACAACGTTGCCGAATCCGGGCCGCTGCTACGAAGCGCAACGCGGCAAGGTGCTGCGGCGCGGCAAGGTCCTTGCATGTCTCCGACCTGTATCGATCACGTTGCAGGAGACGCTGCTCGATCCGCCGTGCTGCGTGAGTCTGCGCTTGCATTGGCGTATCGAGCCGAAGGAAGACGGCGCGTGCGTGCTGCTCGACGCGCGCTACTCGTTAAACGGTGCTGCGGCGCTGCGCCGCCGTCACTGGTACGAGCGAATTCACGGCCATTGTGCGCGCATGCTCGGAGCTTTGGCGGCTCGAGTTTCGCAGTACGAAGAAACGTGAAGCCGTTTGCAGTTTCCGTGCAGAGTGACCCTATACTCAAAGCAAGCGGCACGCTCTGCCGTCGTGTGCGGCAGCGCAACGCCGAGGTTGCAGGAGGCGTTTTTTGCGCGCACAGACGGACCGGGTACACGCTGTCGCAAGTCTGCAAGAATTCTTCAAGGACTCCGTCGCTGACGCCATGGCCAAGCAAGGCGTCGCGGCCGACGATCACACCGCTTACTACGTCGTCAATCTGCTGACGCTGTTCGCTCGGCACGAGAAGCTTTACGAGCAGGGCAACCCGGGTCCGGGCCTCCAACCGATCGCGCTGTTGCTCGCGGCCGCAGCCGAAAATCCGCATCGAGAGGCGCGCAACGCGCTGCTGCGCCGCGCCGGCGATACGTCGCTGTTCGTGGCCGGCTTCTTGGGCGACGGTTTCGCGCGCAAGCTCGTCGACGTCGACTACTACATCGACATGGGTGGTGCCGCTTACGGGCGGCTGTCGGACAACGTGCGCGGCACGCGCGAAGGCCGTGCGTTCGGCACCGTCTTCGCGGAGCTCGCGGAGAAGTTTCGCGACTTCGTCGACGTGCTCGCCGAGATTCGCGATTCCGGAAAGGCGGCCGCGATCGACGTGCTGCGCGTGTACGAGGTTTGGTTGCGTACCGGCAGCCGCCGCGCCGCACGGCTGCTGCGTGAGCACGGCCTCGAGCCGAACGCGACGCTCAACATGAAGACGCACCACTAGCGATGCTGCTCCATAAGCTCGAGGCAATGCTGCACCAGCTCTACGCGCTCGACGTCGGCTACGCCGTCAGCGACTTCTTGATCACGGACCCGGAGCTAGCGCGTTCACTCGACTCGGGTGGCCGCACGGTCGACGAGAAGCTCTTGATCGCCGAAGCCGACGGCGAGGCCGATGTCGCGCTGTATCTCGAGCGCGAGCTGCTCGACCGGCTCGACCGGCACGACCCGCTGACGAAGCTCGACGGCGGCAATCTGGCTGACTTCTGGTCGGCGCTCGAGGGCGTCAGCCACTTCACGTATTACGCGTGGAACGCCGCGCGCGACAAGGCCGTCTCGCTGTTCGAGCTCGAGCTGCAAGCCGAGGTCGACAAGTTCGTGACCACCGCCATGCTGTTGCGCGAGCAGACGGGCCGCGACCCGAGCGGCTTGCATGCCTGGCTGTTCGACTCGCCGACGCTGGCCGCCGAGCTCGCGGAGCACGAGCGCGAGCGCTATCGCCGCGCCAACCGCTACGCCGCGAAGTATTGCCGGCGCCTCGAGCCGACCTTGGCAGGGGACGACGAGGCGGCCGCGCAGCGCGAGCTGCGCCGCTTTTATCGGCTATCGCAGACGTCGAAGCTCGCGCATATCGGCGCCGACTGATCCCAAAGATCTCGCCGGCTACCCGTAAGCGTTTCCTCGCTCCAGCGTCTTAGGCGCGGAGTACGATGGGGCGCCCATGGGCGATTCGCTCGAGCAACCGTTCGCGAGCCTGGTGCAGCCGCACTTTGCGGCTCTCTATCGCGCCGCGCTGCGGTTCACGCGCCGGCGACCCGACGCCGAAGATCTCGTGCAGGAAGTCTGCCTGCGCGCCTGCACGCGGCTCGAAGAGCTGGCGGTCGTGACGAATCCGCGCGCGTGGCTCATGCGCGCGCTCTATCACTGTTTCATAGACGCGACGCGGCGCCGACGCCGGCGCCCCGACGTGCCGCTTCTCGGCGACGACACACATTGTGCGCCGGCGAGCGACGACCCGGGACCCGAGCGAGTCGCCGACGTTACGCGCTTGCACGAGCGCGTGGCAGCCGTATGGCACCGGCTCGACGGCGAGCAGAGGGCGCTGTTGTCGCTGCACGCCGAAGGGAACGACCTCGAGGAGCTCGCCTCGATCTTCGGCATCAACAGAAACGCGCTCAGCGCGCGCTTGCATAGGGCGCGGCAGCGGCTCGCCAAGTTGCTCGCGACGAACCAGCACGAGCCCGCGCTTCGCCTCGTGGAGACGGAACGATGAACTGCGAGGCGATCGACACACTTCTCGACGATCACCTCGTCGCGCGCCTCCGCCCAGCCGAACGTAAGCGCGCGGCCGACCACGTCAGCGGCTGTGCGCGATGTGCCGCCTCGTGGGCCGTGGACGAGGCGCTGCGCGGCGAGACGATGGCGGACCCGGCGCCGGAGCTCTATACGGCAGTGCTGCGCCGTGTTTCCGCCATGCCTGCGCAGTCGGACGCGACGCGGCGTAGACGCTTCGCGGCGCTCGCCGCCGCGGCGGCGGTGCTCGCCATTGTCGCGGTCGCGGCCCGCTGGGCCGTTACCGAGCCAGAGGGCGCGGCGCCGCCGTCGACCGCGGCTGTATCGCCGTTCGTTGCCGGTCGCGACTATGACGTGCTGACCGGCGCAGCGGCTCGACTCGACGTGCCAGCGCCCGCCGGAGCCGTCGAGGTCGTCGAGTTCTTCATGTTCGAATGCTTTCCGTGCTTCTCGTTCGAGGCCGAGCTCAATCGTTGGGAAGCGGAAACGCGTGGCTCCGTTTCGCTAGTACGCGTTCCCGCGATGTTCAACCCGAGAGCGAGGCTCCACGCACGCGCGTTTTACACCGCCGAGGTGCTCGGCAAGCTCGGCACGATGCGCGCCGACTTCTACGACGAGATTCATCTGCGTAAGAACCCGTTGGACTCGCGCGATCTCGTCGCCGCCTTCTTCGGGCGCTTCGGTGTCGATCGCGCGACGTTCGACGTGACGTTCGACTCGACCGAGGTCGATGCGCGGTTCCAGAGTGCGGTTGCATTGAATCGCGAGTACGGGGTCCAGGCGACCCCCACGATGGTCGTCGCCGGCCGCTACGCGACGGATCGCGGCCGCGCCGGTTCGCAGATTCTCGAGGTCGTGGACCAACTCGTCGCCGACGAGAGGCGGTGCCAGACGCGCTGCGACGGCCTACGGCCACCGCAGACCGGCGAGAATCCGGTCGCTCCCGCGCTCCCGCGGTGAGCCCGATGAGGCGACCTGTCTTCGTCGCGCTGTTGCTTGCCGCGTTCGCCGCGCACGCTCAGTCTTCGGCGCCCGTGGCGGGCAAAGACTACGTCGCTATTCCGAATGGCACGCCGCTCGACCCGGGTAACGGCCAAGTCGTCGTCGAGGAGTACTTCAACTACGCCTGCCCGGGCTGCAATGGGTTCGAGCCGCGCTTCGCGGCGTGGACGAAGCAACTGCCGGCATACGTGCGGCTCGATCACGTCCCGGCGGCGTTTCGCCCGGACTTCGTGCAGTACGCGCGCGCCTACTATGCCGCGCAGGCGCTCGGCGTCGCCGACGAGGCGCATCAAGCCGTCTACGACGGTATTCACCGCACGCGCACGCTGCCGGGCGAAGGCCAAAAGCCCGACGAAGCACGGATCGCGACGTTCTATGCCGGCTTCGGAGTCGATGCGGACGCGTTCCTGGCGGCGATGCAAAGCTTCGGCGTGAACCTGAAGGTCCGGCGCGCGACCGAGCACATGCAGCGGATCAAGATTCCCGAGACGCCGTCGATCGTCGTCAACGGCCGCTATCTCGTGCGCGGCGAGTCGGTCGACGACATGCTGCGAATCGCCTCCGCTCTGATCGAGCAGGAGCGTGCTCGCGGCGCGGATCGCTGAGCGCCGAGGGATCAGGGCGCCTTCAAGAACAGCCGATACGCCGGGTTCTCGGTTTCGTCCCAGTAGCTGTAGCCGAGCTTCTTGAGGTGCTGAGCGAACTCCGCTCGGTCGCTCTCGGGCACTTGCACGCCGGCCAGCACGCGGCCGTAGTCCGAGCCGTGATTGCGGTAGTGGAACAGGCTGATGTTCCAGAGCTCGCCGATGGCCTGCAGGAAGTTGTGCAGCGCGCCGGGGCGCTCGGGGAACTCGAAGCGGTATAGCAGCTCGGTTTTGAGACCCGGCACTTGGCCGCCGACGAGATGGCGGATGTGCAGCTTCGCGAGCTCGTTACCGCTCATGTCGAGCACGGGATAGCCCTGTGCTTCGAGATGCGCCACGATCTCGGCGGCTTCAACCGCGCCCCGCTGCAGCGTGACGCCGACGAAGATGCGCGCTTTGGCGCCCGCCGCGTACCGGTAGTTGAACTCCGTGATGTTGCGGTCGCCGAGCGCCTCGCAGAACTTCAAGAACGCGCCGGGACGCTCGGGGATCTCGACGGCGAGCAGCGCCTCGCGATGCTCGCCGATCTCCGCACGCTCGGTCACGTGGCGCAGGCGGGCGAAGTTCATGTTCGCGCCGCTCAACACGGCGAGGAACGTCGCGCCGCGCGCGCTGGTACGTTCCGCGTAGCGCTTCATGCCGGCGACGGCGAGCGCGCCGGCCGGCTCCACGACGGCGCGCACGTCCTCGAAGATGTCTTTGATCGCCGCGCAGATCTCGTCGGTGCTGACGAGGATGATCTCGTCGACGACCTCGCTCGCGACGCGAAACGTCTCCTCGCCGACGCGCCGCACGGCGACGCCGTCGGCGAATGTGCCGACGCGGTCGAGCGTGACGATGCGGCCCGCGCGCAACGACTCGTACATGCTCGCCGACTCGTACGGTTCGACGCCGACGACCTTGATGCCCGGGTAGCGATGTTTGAGATAAGTGCCGATGCCGCTGATCAGCCCGCCGCCGCCGACCGGCACGAAGACCGCATCCGGAACGCGCGGCCACTGGCGCTCGAGCTCGGCGCCGATCGTGCCTTGGCCGGCGATGACGTCGGGATCGTTGAACGGGTGCACGAAGCAGAGCCCTTGTGCCGCTTCGAGCTCGCGTGCGTGCGCGCTCGCGTCGTCGTACGTCAAGCCGTGCAGCACGGCCTCGCCCCCGAGCGCCATGACGGCGTCGACCTTGATCGACGGCGTCGTCTTCGGCATCACGATGACGGCTCGTAGCCCGCGCTTGCCCGCGGCGAGCGCCACGCCTTGCGCATGGTTGCCGGCCGAGCTGCAGATGACGCCGTTCGCGAGCTTCTCGGCCGGCGTCTGTGCGAGCTTGTTGTGCGAGCCGCGCAGCTTGAACGAGAACACGGCCTGGAGGTCTTCGCGCTTCAAATAGATGTCGTGGCCGAGCCGCGTCGATAGCCGCGGCGCGCGGTCGAGCGGCGACTCGATCGCGACGTCGTAGACGCGCGCGCGCGCGATTAGCGGCGCGTAGCTCGCGGCAATGGGATACGACTTCGGCTGCGTGCTCATGGCGGCACGCAGTGTACCGGGCGGCCCCGGTGCCGTTAAGGACGGGAACCGGGCGATGCCGGCGCGACGGCCGGCGGGGCCTTCAAGAGCTCCGACATGCGGCGCGTCATCTGGTCGTACTGGTAGCCGGCGATCTTGTAGCGCCAGCCGCCGACCTTCACGTTGATGCGCGCGGCCTCGGCGTTCGGGTCCGCGGCCGGGGGCGCCGCTGCGGCCGCGCCATCGGCAGGTGCGGTGGGCGGCGGCGACGCGGCCGCTTGCGCGGCGTCCACGCTCGCCTCGAGCGTGATCCAGCTTGCGTCGCTGCTCTTCACGCCGTTGACGCGCACGACGAGCCCGTCGAAGGTGCGGAATTCGACGATCGTCGGCTTCTCGGCGGGGGCCGCAGCCGGCTCGACGTCCTCGAGGTTCAGCTCGCGCAACGCGTTGCCGATGACGTTGGCGACGCCGGGGTACGACAGCTCGCGGCCCGCGGGCACGCCCGCGACCTCGAAGTTCGCGAGCTCCGGGCTCGCCTTCGAGAGATGCAGGACCTCGCCATCGTCGTGCGTGACGGTGACCTCGCGCACCCGATCGCCGCGCACGTCGATGATGACCGAATCGAGCCACTGCGCTGCCGTGCGCGGCACGTCGGGATTGCGGTCGATGAGATAGCTTTGCGCCTCGCCTGAGCGGCGCACGTAGCGGAACTTGGACCCTTCGGCGTTGCCGAGGATGATCGTCGGCAGCTCGTGCCCGGCCGCCGCAAGCGCGACGCTGACGCCGGCTGCGTTCGCGGCCGTGACGTCTTCGACGCCCAAGCGCGAGTACAGCTCGGGATTCGCGGTCTTCTCCTCGAGGATGTGCGCTTCCGCGAGCGCCGTGAGCGCTTGCCGCAGCTTCGCCGCGTTTGCGGTGTAGCCGTGCTTGTCGGAGACGACCCAGTTGTCGGCACCCTTCTCGAGCGTGGCCACCGTCTCGCCGTTCGCCTTGACGACGGTTACGCGCGTGATGTCGCCGAGCGCGCTTTGAAGATCGGGTACCAACGCCGAGCCGCTGGTCGCGGGAGAGGAGCTGCGCTGGCCAAAGATGACGAGCGCAAGCAATACGACCAGCGCTGCGCCGAGAATTACTACCGTGCGCTTACTCATGGGCGCGCCTGTTTGCGCCGGCGAACGACGACCATGCCGAGCGCGAAGATCGTCAGCAACACGGGCACGAGCGCGATGTTGATGACTTTGAGCCAGGCCCCGAGCCGCTCGATGTCGGCGTCGAGGTTGCGGCGCACCGAGCGGAGCTCTTGCCGGATGCGCACCTGCTCGTCGAGGAAGCGCTGGATCTCCGCTTGCTGCTCGGGGCTCATGAGCAGCGAGTTACCGTCGCTGCGCGATTGCTGCAGCTCGCCCAAGCGTTGTTCCGTCTGCGTGAGCTCGGCCTCGAGGCGTTGCTCAGTCGCGCGGAACTCGAGATCGGCGCGGCGGCGCAACTCGTCGACGGTCGTGAATGGCCGCGTATAAGTCGCGCGGCTGCGCAAGCCGATCAATGCTGCACTGCCGGAAAGATTGTCGAGCGCATTGATGACGAAGTCGCCGTTGTTGGCAAACGCTTGGTAGAGCCGCTGCCCGAGGAAATTCTGCGCTTGCACCCAGAGCCGGTCGCTCAAGATGTCGACGTCGCCGACGAGCACGAGGTTCGCATTTTCCGTAGAGGCGAGATGCGCGCTCGCGAGCGCCGCGTCGACGGGTGCCTCGCGGCCTTCCGCCGTCGGCGCGCCGTCGGGGAACGCGGACTTAAGCGGGCCCGACAGCCGTGCGGCGAGCGCGTAGTTCTTACCGCTCGGCGTGAAGCCCTTCAGGAGCTCCTCGGGATCCGGCAGGAACTGAAATCGCTCGGCCGGCATGAGCTCGGACTCGGCGCTCGAGCTGATCAGCGGCGTCAGCTTCGCCGTAGCGCCGTCCGCGAGCTCGAAGTGCCCGGCTACGCCGAAGTTGACGGAGCCCAGGCCCGAGGTGATCGGGTCATCCTGGCTCATGGCCTCCATGTCGAGGCCGATCAAGCCGATGTGGCGCATCGGCTGGAAGCGGCCGCCGATGCTGAGCCCGTAGCGATTGTCCGTGACGACCTTCGTCGTATCGAACTTGACGCCCCAGGCGTCGAACAGCCGACCGAGTGTCGAGGACGAAGCGGCGCCGCCGATGCCCAGTCCCGATGGGTCGGGGCCGGCGAGGATTTCTGCATTCGGATCGACGAAGATCAGCGCGCGTCCGCCGCGCATGACGAATTGGTCAATCGCGTAGAGCGTGCTGTCGTCGAGCGCCGCCGGGTGCACGATCCATAGCACGTCGACGTCCGCGTCGATCGAAAGGACGCTCGCCGGCAGCGTGCGCACCTCGAGCACCTGCTTGGCTTGCTCGACGACGACCCACGGTTGTGCCGGTTGCTGCGACGCGGGGTCGAAGCCGCCGGCGATCGGGGCGCTCGACAACAGGCCGACGACGGTCTTGTCGGTGTTCGCGAGATTGTAGACGAGGCGCGCGACGTCGTACTCGAGGAACGCTTCCTTGCGAGGATCGAAGATCGCAATGCGATCGGTCGCGCCGACGCTGTTGGTGCCGGCGAGGCCGAAGTAGACGGCGTCGCCGCCCGGTCCGACGTTAGCCGGCTGTAGACCAAGCTGCTCGGCGCGGTCCTCTTCCTCGGAGAACGGCTGCGGATCGAGCACATGCAGCACGAGCTTGCCATCGGGCGCTCGCGCAGCAAACTCCTCGAGCATCTCGCGGACGCGCGCTGAATACGCGCGCAACCCAGGCAATTGCTCGGTCGCCTCGTTCGAGAAGAAGAAATAGAGATTGACCGGTTCCTGGATGCCGGCCAGCACGCTGCGGGTGCCCTCGCCGAGCGTGTACAGCTTGTTTTGGGTGAGATCGGCGCGCACTCCGCGCAGCCAGAGGTTGCTTGCGACGACAGCGACGACAAAGCCGACGAACAGTAGCGCGAGTGTCGAGTAGCCGAGCTTCGTGCGGGTCGTGCTCATCGGTTCAGTCCGCCTTCTTCAGGTCGAGCACGATCGTGTTCGCGTACAGGCAGATGCCGATCAGCAGACCGAAGTAGATGAGATCGCGCAGGTCGATGACGCCTTTGCTGATGTACGTGAAGTGCGTCTGGAACGAGAGGCTCGCGAGGCCGTCGACGAGCCACTGCGGCGCGACTCCGAGCAGCACGCTCTGCACGAGCCCGATGCCGGGTACCATCAGCAGGAAGCAGACGACGACGGACAAAATGAACGCGATGACCTGATTCTTCGTCGCGGCGGAGAGGCAGGCGCCGATCGCAAGAAATCCGCCGGCCATGAGCAAGCTGCCGATATAGGCGGCGACGATGACGCCGTTGTCGGGGTCGCCCAAGTAATTGACGGTGAGCCAGATCGGGAACGTGAGCGCGAGCGCGATGCCCGTGAATGCCCACGCCGCGAGGAACTTACCCGTAACGGCCTGCCAGGTCTCGAGCGGCAGCGACATCAAGAGCTCGATGCTGCCGGACTTCCGCTCCTCGGACCACAGCCGCATGCTCAAGGCCGGCACGAGAAACAGATAGAGCCAGGGGTGCCAATAGAAGAACGACCCGTCCGCCGACAGGTCCGCTTGATTGGCCTCGTAGAAGCCGCCGAAGAAGAACGTGAACGCGCCGGCGATGACGAGGAAGATCACGATGAATACGTACGCGATCGGCGTCGCGAAGTAGCTCGCGAGCTCGCGCTTGAATACCGCCGCGACGCCGCTCATGCCGTGGCGCCTCCCGTGATCGAACGGAACACCTCATCCAGCCGGCCGGATTCCAGATGCAGCTCGGCGAGCGGCCAGTGCTGGCGCTCCGCGAGCGCGTTGATCGGTGCGAGCGGCAGCTTGCCGGGCGCAGGAAAGGCTGTGATGCGGCCGTTCTTCTCGTCGAGCTCCGTGCTCGCGACCTCGGGCAGCATCTTGATCGCGTTGCGTGCCGACGGAATCAGCTCAGGTCTAGTGAGCTTCAGCGACACGGCGTTATAGAAGCGCGAACGCTGCTCGAGGCCGCGCGGCGTGTCGTCGGCGAGAATCTTGCCGCGCGCGATGATGATGGCGCGGTTGCAGACGGCCTCGACCTCTTCGAGCAAGTGCGTCGAGATCACGATGATCTTCGATTTCGCCATGCGCCCGATGAGCTCGCGAACCTCGTGCTTCTGGTTCGGGTCGAGGCCGTCGGTCGGCTCGTCGAGGATCAAGACTTCGGGGTCGTGCAGGATCGCCTGCGCGAGGCCGACACGCCGGCGATAACCCTTCGACAACGTGTCGATCGTCTGCTCGAGCACGTGCTCTAGATGAAGCTGCTGAAACACGGCGTCGAGGCGCTGGCGCCGCTGCGCCGGCGGAATGCCGCGCGCGTCGGCGATGAACTCGAGGAACGAGCGCGGCGTCATCTCGGGATAGCTCGGCGCGCCTTCGGGCAAGTAGCCGACGCGGCGCTTGGCTTCGACGGCCTGCGTTTCGATGTCGGCGCCGCACACGCGCACGCGGCCGGCCGTGGCGGGCAGGAAGCCGGCGACGATACGCATCGTCGTGGTTTTGCCGGCGCCGTTCGGCCCGAGAAACCCGAGCACCTCTCCCGGAGCCACTCGAAAGCTCAAGTCGTCTACGGCGCGAAACCTACCGTATTCTTTCGTTAGGTTTTGAACTTCGATCATCGGAAACTCGGTGACGGATCGTTATTTTGCAAGCGGTCGCCGCCGAAAGGCGGAGCATTCTGCATACGACGTGCAGGCCCTTTCAAGTTACAGAACGTTCATGGATTCACGGGCGGATCGCCATTCGTCTGCGAAGCGAACGCGACACGAATTCGATTGCGCGCGTTCCCATCGACGACGTTGCGATTCCCTCGGCGGCGCACGAGCGCCTCAATGTATCGTCCGTGCGCCGCTCCAAGAGTTGAGTGAGTATAAGCGTAGGGACAAAGCTTAAGCGCAAAGGAACGTACTACAGAAGCCATGAGCATGCGGACGCAGTATCCGCCCATCGAGCCGTTCGACGCGGGGTATCTCGCCGTCGGCGACGGGCACGAGATCTACTACGAGCAATCGGGCAACCCCGATGGCAAGGCCGCTTTGTTCGTGCATGGCGGCCCGGGTGGCGGCGGTGACGTCAATGCGCGGCGCTTCTTCGATCCCAAACGCTATCGCATCGTCGTGTTCGATCAGCGCGGCTCGGGCAGGAGCCGCCCGCATGCCTCGCTCGAGGCCAACACGACCTGGCACCTCGTCGCCGATATGGAGCGCTTACGCCACCACCTTGGGCTCGAACGTTGGCTCGTGTTCGGCGGCTCATGGGGCAGCACGCTGGCCTTGGCCTATGCGCAGACGCATCCGAGCGCCGTCAGCGGGCTCGTGCTGCGCGGCATTTTCTTGCTGCGGCGGCTCGAGCTCACCTGGTTCTATCAGTTCGGCGCGAGCCTGCTCTTTCCCGACCAGTGGGAGAAGTATGTGGCACCGATTCCGCTCGAAGAGCGGCACGATCTGCTTGGGGCATTCCACAGGCGCCTGCTGTCCAACGATCCCGCCGTGCGCCTAGCGGCCGCGCGCGCGTGGTCGGTGTGGGAGGGCGCGACGAGCTCGCTGCTCGCGAATCCGAAGCGCGAAGACCAGTTCGGGAGTCCGGAGTTTGCGCTCGCGCTTGCACGCATCGAGGCGCACTATTTCATCAATCGCGGGTTTTTCGAGCACGAGAACCAACTGCTCGACGGCGTCGAGCGGATTCGGCGGATACCCGCCGTGATCGTGCATGGGCGTTACGACGTCGTGTGCCCGATCGACACCGCCTTCGAGCTCTCTCGGCGTTGGCCGGAAGCGGACTTTAGGATCGTGCCCGACGCGGGGCATTCGGCTTACGAGCCGGGGATTACCTCGGAGCTCGTTGCGGCGACGGATCGTTTTTCGGAAAGGCCATAGGCGGTCATGAGTACTCTGCATCTAGTCAACGCGCAGCTCGTCAATGAAGGGCGCATCGTCGCCACCGACGTGCTGATTCGCAGCGAGCGCATCGAGCGCATCGGCACCGGCGCCGTGCCGCCGGGCACGACGACGATCGACTTGAGCGGCAAGCACCTGCTGCCGGGCCTCATCGACGATCAAGTGCATTGCCGCGAGCCGGGCCTCACGCACAAGGCGACGCTCGGCACGGAGTCGCTGGCGGCTCTGTGCGGCGGCGTCACGAGCTTTCTCGACATGCCGAACACGCAGCCGCCGACCACGGACTCGAGCGCGCTGGCGGAGAAGCGCCGCATCGCCGCTGCGACCTGCCACGTCAACTACGGCTTCTACCTCGGCGCGACGAACACGAACCTCGAGGAGATCAAGCGCGTGGCGCCGGGCGACGCGTGCGGCATCAAGGTCTTCATGGGCGCGTCGACGGGCAACATGCTCGTCGACGATCCCGCGACGCTCGAAGGCATCTTCGCGAACGCGCGCGTGCCGATCGCGACGCACTGCGAGTACTCGCCGCTGATCTGGGAGAACGAAAAGCGCTACCGGGAGCGTTACGGCGACGACGTGCCGATCGAGGCGCACCCGCTGATCCGCTCGGCAGAAGCGTGCTACCGCTCGTCGTCCTTCGCCGTCGGCCTCGCGAAACGGCACGGCGCGCGGTTGCACGTCCTGCACCTGACGACGGCGCGCGAGCTCGAGCTCTTCGAGCCCGGCCCGGTCGAAGGCAAGCGGATCACCGCCGAGGTCTGCACTCATCACCTGTGGTTCGATGAATCGAGCTACGCGACGCTCGGCACCAAGATCAAGTGCAACCCCGCGATCAAGACGACCGCCGACCGCGATGCTTTGCGTGCGGCGGTCGTCGCCGACCGCATCGACGTCATCGCAACGGACCATGCGCCGCACACGTTGGCCGAGAAAGCGCGCAGCTATTTCGAGGCGCCGTCGGGCCTGCCGCTCGTGCAGCACTCGCTATTGATGCTGCTCGACCAGCACGCGCAGGGGCTGTTCACGCTGCCCAAAATCGTGGAGAAGGCCGCACACAATCCAGCGCGGCTGTTCGGAATCGCAGAGCGCGGTTTCGTCCGCGAGGGGTATTACGCAGACCTCGTGGCCGTCGACCTCGCGGCGACGACGCTCGTCGACAAGAACCAAGTGCTCTACAAGTGCGGCTGGTCGCCGTTCGAGGGCACGCAGTTTCGCGGCCGCGTCGCGTTGACGGTGCTGAACGGCGTGCCGGTTTTTCGTGACGGACAGCACATCGCCGGTCCACGAATGGCGCAGCCACTCGTTTTCAAGGCGCGTTAGGGATTCATTACCTTGCCTCGAGCCGGCTCGATGTGCTTCGATTTTTGCATGAAGATCATGCGGGTATTTGCGTCGCTCGCCTCGTGCGCCGCGCTTTCCGGTTGCGGGTCATCCGAACAGCCGGCGGCACCAGTCGCCGCTGCCCCAGCGGCGGCGCCGGCCGAGCACCGGGGCGCGCCGGCGCCGGCCGAGCACCAGAACGCGTCGGCGCCCGCTCCGGCAGCGACG
>Ga0315912_10003923_pt1 | contig 14414 bp, 11 predicted proteins | sample VfabasoilMG_FD_204469 | JGI IMG/M metagenome (GOLD analysis project Ga0315912, IMG submission 204469) | Garden soil microbial communities collected in Santa Monica, California, United States - V. faba soil | ecosystem: Environmental > Terrestrial > Soil > Garden | place: USA: California... | reverse complement strand
CGATCGGGAGCACGCTCCGACCGTAGCCCGGAACCGGCGGGTAGGCATGCTAACGTCCCGCCCGATGCCTTCGCATGGGCCAAGGTGGTCGTGGCAGTGCGCCTCCGTCTTCTTGCTTCTGGCGGCGGGCTGCGGTGGGTCGACGTTCGACGGGCGCGTGTATCACCAGGGCGACCTGTTCTTTCAGGTAGGTCCGATCCCCTCGGCCTGGCACGCGGTCGACGTCGACGGAGCGCTGCTCGCGTTTCGTGACGACCGCACGCCCGCGACGGTCGCGGTCAACGGTCGCTGCGGCCTGGATGGCGACGATGTGCCGCTCGAAGCGCTCACCCACCACCTGTTCCTCCACTTCACCGATCGCAAGCTGATCCGGCAAGAGCGCATCGAGCTCGACGGGCGGGCGGCCTTGCGCACGGATCTCGGCGCCTCGCTCGACGGGGTGCCGCTTCACTACCGGGTCGTGGTGATGAAGAAGGACAGCTGCGTGTACGACTTCATGCGCATGAGCCCGAACGGGGGCGACGCCGGCGAGTTCGATCGTTTCGTCGGCGGCTTCGAGACCCTGCCATGACGGCCTCTTCCGCACCGGATAGCTCGCGTCCGAGCCTGCGTCCGAGCGTGTGGCCGCCGCCCCCTCCGCGCGGGGTCGTCGCGCGCATCGGCGATTGGGTCGTGCGTTTTCTCGAGCACCTGGGCGCGGTCTTCAACATGCTGGTGGGCGCCGTCCGGGCGGGGTTTCGGCGGCCTTTGGAGGGCAAGGCGATCCTCGAGCAGATCGAGGCGCTCGGCGTGGCTTCGATGGGAATCGTCGTCGTCACGAGCGTTTTCATCGGCATGGTGATGGCGGTTCAGTTCGCGTTCGGGCTCCGGAAGTTCGGCGGTATGGAGTACACGGGCCGCGTCGTCGCGTTGAGCTTCACGCGCGAGCTCGCGCCTTCGCTGACGGCGATCATCGTCGGCGGGCGCATCGGCTCGGGCATGGCGGCGGAAGTCGGCGCCATGAGCGTGACCGAGCAGATCGACGCGGTGCGCGCGCTCGGCGCCGACCCGCTGAAGAAGCTCGTGTGGCCGCGCCTGCTCGCCGCCACGCTCGTGATGCCCATCCTGAGCGCTTTCGCGCTGGTGCTCGGCTTCAGTGGAGCGATGCTGATCACCGACATCGAGTTCCACATTCCGTCGAGCTTCTTCCTGAGCACGGCGCTGTCGGTGGTCACGATGGCGGACTTCGTCGCGGGCATGGCGAAGACGCCTTTCTTCGGGGCGATCATCGCGCTGGTCGGCTGTCACTTCGGGATGAGCACCAAGGGCGGGACGGTCGGGGTCGGCAACAGCACGACTCGGTCCGTCGTGACCATATCGATTGCCATCTTGATTGCGGATTTCTTTTTGACGAAAGTCGCCATCCTGTTGTGGCCGAACGTCTGACAAAGCGCTCGACTCGCCTTGACCAGGCTCGATCTGCTTTCTAAGCTTGGGCGACGGATGACGGAAGCGCGTGGACCGGAAACCACCGGACGGCTCTTCAGCATTGCCGAAGTGAACGCATTGATTCCGTCGCTGTCGACCCTCGTCGAACGGCAGCTGCGCGCGCAGAGCGAGATCGAGCAGGGGCTCGGCGAGCTCGCGCGCATCACCGGCGAGCCGCCGCGCAGCCTCGCGAGCAAGCCCGACGATTCGAGCGACGTGGGTCGCCTCAAGCACGATCTGCGCGATCGCGTTCGCCGCTACGAGGCGGGCTGGGTCGAGGTGCAGCGGCTGGGTGGCGTGATCAAGGACCCGCGCATCGGCCTGGTGGACTTCTACGGGCGGATCGAAGGCCGCACCGTGTGGCTGTGCTGGCGCTACGGCGAGGAAAGCATCGGCTACTATCACGACCTCGACGCCGGCTTCTCGGGCCGTCGCGCCCTCACTCCTGCGGTGCGGCGGGCACTCGTCAACTGACGGACGAGCCCGCGCGCGAGAGAGCAGCCCGCTGATGGACCGCCGAGCCGCCGAGGCCGCCATCGCGGATTTCCTGCGGGCGCTCGGCCACGATCCCGCAGCGGATCCGGAGCTCCGGGAGACCCCGGCGCGCGTCGTCGCAGCGTTCGCCGACGAGCTCCTGTCCGGCTACGCCGTCGATCTACAAGCCTTGGTCGCCAACGGCTCGACGGATGCGCCGGCGTCGGCGGCCGGCCTCGTCGCGCTCCGCGATCTCGCGGTCGCGACCGTGTGCCCCCACCACCTGATGCCCGGGCTCGGGCGTGCCGACGTCGTGTACAAGCCGGGCCAGCGCGTGCTCGGCCTCGGCGCGATCGCTCGACTCGTGGAGGCCTGTTCGCGGCGCCTGGCGCTGCAGGAGACGATCGCGGACGACGTCGTGAAGGCGCTGCTCGAACACGCGGGCGCACGCGGCGCCTACTGCGAGGTCACGCTCGTTCACGGCTGCTTGAGCGCGCGCGGCGCCTGCCAGGCCAACGCCCGCGCCACCTCCATCGCGCGCGACGGGGACCTGAACGAAACCGAAGTGGCACTCGCGCTCGGGCGCGTGAGCGGAGCGCGGTGAAAGTCGCGGTCGTCAGCGGCGCGAGTCGCGGCATCGGGCGCGCCACGGCGCTCGAGCTCGCGCGGCGCGGGCTCGGCATCGCCGTCGTGGGCCGCGCTTCCGCCGAGCAGGACGCGACGCTCGAGCTCTGTCGCGCCGCGGGGGCCCCCGACGCGCGTGCCTTTGCCTGCGACCTCGCCGACGCCGCGGCGACCGAGCGCGCGTCGCACGAGCTTCTCGCGGCGTTCCCCACGCCCGACGTGCTCGTGAACAACGCCGGCACGGCGCCGCGCGTCTCGCTCGAGCAAACGCGCACCGAGGTATGGGACGAAGCCTTGGCCGTGAACCTCCGCGCGCCCTTCCTGCTCGCTCGCGCCGTGGTGCCGAGCATGCGACGCCGCGGGCAAGGCCGTATCGTGTTCGTGGGCAGCATCTCGTCGACGCTCGGCTCGCCGCGCCTGGCCGCGTACACGGCGGCGAAATGGGGCGTCGTGGGACTCATGAAGAGCCTCGCCGCCGATCTCACCGACAGCGGGGTCGTGTGCCTCGCGGTGCTTCCCGGCTCGACCGCGACGCGCATGCTCGAAGGCAGCGGCTTCCCGCCCCGCATGACGGCGGAGGACGTGGCGAAGACCATCGTCCACTACGCGCTCGACGCCCCTGCCGCTCACGCGGGCGCCGCGATCGAAATGTTCGGGGTCTGAAGCTCGCAGACGCCCCGTGAACCGTTCATTCGCGACGCGGGCCGAAGGCCCGCCGCGACGACGTGTGAGTCTCGGAAGAACAGATCGATCCGCGAATGCGGAGATGACGCGTACGACAAACCGGCGAGGCCGGCGGAACCACGGCCGCGTACGCCTTCACCGCCAAGCCCCACAAGTCGGGCTCACCCGACACTTCCAAACAAAAATTCGGAGGGCCCGCCACACCCGCTTTTCTCTACCGTTGCTCCCTTCCGGGCCTGGCGGGGTTCAAGCTGCGCTGTTGGCGGACCCGCGGCGTGATTATCATCTCGCGCGCCCATGGGCAACGCGAAGTCGCCGGTCGAGGAGCTCGCAGCACGAAACACCGCCGCGCTGGCGGGCGGCGGACCCGCACGCGTGGAGCGCCAGCATCAGGCGGGAAAGCTCACCGCCCGCGAGCGCATCGAGCGCCTGCTCGACCCGGGGAGCTTCGTCGAGATCGGGCGCTTCGTCACCCACCGCGCCACCGACTTCGGCATGCAGGAGCAGCGGGTGCCCGGCGACGGCGTCGTGACCGGCTACGGCAGCGTCGACGGCCGACGCGTGTTCGTGTTCGCCCAGGACTTCACGGTGTTCGGGGGCTCGCTGGGCGCGGCGCACGCGCAGAAGATCGTGCGCATCATGGATCATGCGTTGCGCGTGGGCGCACCCGTCGTCGGGCTCAACGACTCCGGAGGCGCGCGGATCCAGGAAGGCGTCGAATCGCTCGGCGGCTATGCCGACATCTTCCTCAAGAACACGCTCGCGAGCGGCGTCGTCCCGCAACTCTCGTGCGTGATGGGCCCCTGCGCCGGCGGCGCGGTGTACTCGCCGGCCATCACCGACTTCGTCTTCATGGTCGAAAAGACCAGCTACATGTTCATCACGGGGCCGGACGTGATCCGCGCCGTCACGCACGAGGAGGTGAGCAAGGAAGACCTCGGCGGGGCGACCGCGCATTCGGCCAAGAGCGGCGTGTGCCACTTCAGCGCGCCCGACGACGACGCCTGCCTCGCCCAGGTGCGCGAGCTCCTGGGCTTTCTGCCCGCGAACAATGCCGAGGATCCGCCGCGTCGGCCGAACGCCGATCCGCTCGACCGCGACGCGGCGGGACTCGACGCGCTGATCCCGAGCGAGAGCCAACGCCCCTACGACATGCGCCGCGTGATCGAGGCCACGGTGGACGACGGCTACCTGTTCGAGGCCCATGCCGCGTTCGCGCAGAACGTGATCGTCGGGTTTGCTCGCATCGGGGGGCGGCCGGTGGGCATCGTCGCGAACCAGCCCGCAGTGCTCGCCGGCGTGCTCGACATCGACGCCAGCGTGAAGGCCGCTCGCTTCGTGCGCTTCTGCGATTGCTTCAACGTGCCGCTCGTCGTGTGGGTGGACGTGCCGGGCTTCTTGCCGGGGGTCGATCAGGAGCACCGCGGCATCATCGCGCACGGGGCCAAGCTGCTCTACGCGTTCAGCGAAGCGACGGTGCCGAAGCTCACCGTGATCACGCGCAAGGCGTACGGCGGCGCCTACGACGTGATGAACAGCAAGCACATTCGCGCCGACGTGAACCTCGCGTTTCCGGGAGCCGAGATCGCCGTGATGGGGCCCGAGGCGGCCGTGAACGTCGTGTACCGCGCGGCCATCGACGCCGCGAGCGACCCCGAACGAGCACGCGCCGAGTTCGTCGACGACTACCGTGCCCGCTTTGCGAGCCCCTACCGCGCGGCGGAGCTCGGCTTCGTCGACGAGGTCATCGAGCCGAAGGACGTCCGCCGCCGGCTCGGGCAGTACCTCGATGTTTTACGCACGAAGCGCGACCGCAACCCGGCGCGCAAGCACGGGAACATGCCTTTGTAGGTTTGTTTTTGCGTGTGGTGTTTTGGGATGCCCGGCGTCCTTCGCGAGTGGTTAGAAACCTCCGCCGGCCTCGCCGGTTTGTCGTACGCGTCGTCTCCGCATTCGCGGATCGATCTGTTCTTCCAAGACTTGCACGTCGTCGCGGCGGGCCTTCGGCCCGCTTTCGGGCTGCGCCCATACCCAAGGGGGCCCCGGACGAAGGGGAGGCTTTGGGGAGGAAGCGCAAGGCGAGGGACGTCAGCAGCTGAAAGCTGCTTGCGTGGTCACTAATCCGGATCCCAGTACTCGACCTCGATGCCGCGCGGTGATTTGAAGCGCGTCATCTTGCCGTCGCGGACGACGACGTAGCTCGGCCCGACCGGGACCTTGCCGAAGCCGCCGGGGGTGTCGACGATCAGCTTGGGTAGCGCGATCCCGCTCAGCCTGCCCTGCAGCTCGCCGATCAGCCGAATGCCCGTGTCGAGCGGCGTGCGCAGGTGGGACGAGCCCCGTACCGGATCCGCCTGCAGGAGGTAATAGGGCCGCGCGCGCTCACGCACCAGGCCGCGGAACAGCTCCGTGAGCGTCGCCACCTCGTCGTTCACGCCCGCGAGGAGCACGCTGTGGTTCATCACGGGGAAACCCGCGTCGGCAAGGCGATTCAAGGCCTGGCGAGCTTCGGGCGTGAGCTCGCGCGGGTGATTGAAATGGGTCATCACCCACAGGGGGTGGTACGGCCGGAGCGCGGTCAGAAGCTCGTCCGTCACGCGCTGGGGCAGCACGACGGGCACGCGCGTCGCGAGTCGAATCGTCTCGATGCTCGGGATGCGGCGCAGGCGTTTGACGAGCGCGACGATGCGGTCCGTCGCCATGGCGAGCGGGTCCCCGCCGCTCACGATCACGTCGCGCACCTCCGGGTGCGCCTCGAGGTACGCGAACGCCGGGCCGAGGCGCTCCTCGGAGCGCGCGCCGCCACCGGCGCCCACGAGCCGGCTTCGCGTGCAGAAGCGGCAGTACACCGCGCAGCGATCGGTCGCGAAGAGCAGGGCGCGATCCGGGTAGCGCTGGATGAGGTCGGGGGCGACCTCGTGCGCCTCCTCGCCGAGCGGGTCCGAGAGATCCCCGGGCGCGTTTCGCTGCTCGGCGGAGTGCGGCACGATCTGCCGCCGGATCGGGCAGCGGGGGTCGTCGGGGGCGACGAGGCGGAGGTAATAAGGGGTGATTTGGAGCGGAAAGCCGGCTGCTTCCGCGGCGCGCGCTCCCGCGAGCTCCTCGGGGGTGAGGCGGACGTGAGCCGCGAGCTCGGCCGTGGTCTTGACCGCGTGCTGGAGCTGCCAGCGCCAGTCGCTCGCGTCGGCGACCAGCGTCGGCAGACGCGCGCGTTCTGGCTCGCTCACTGGGGCGGTTGCGCCGAGGGCGGGGTGATGCCGGGCATGCGGGGCATCCCGGGCAGCGCCTGCATCCCGGGCGCGCGCAGAGCGCCGGCACCGCCCGCGGGCGGTGCGGCGACGGCGGCGGGCGCAGCGCTCGGTGGGGGCATCGGCATCTTGTCGAGCGCAGCGTCGTCGACCTTGACCGGGAACTTCGCGCGCAGATCCTTCTCGAGGGCCTTCTCGCGCTCGTCGACGCGGGCCTGAACGACCGCCGTGCGAATGGCGCGCTGCGCTTCCTCGAACGTGCGCGAGCGCCCCTCGGTCTTGCTCGTGACGCGGATGACGTAGAACTTCTTGTCCGCTTCCACGATCGAACCGTACGTCTCGTTGAGCGTCGCGAGCTTGAACGCTGCCTCGCGCACCGCGTCAGGCACGCGCGGGTTGCCACCGCGCGGGTGGCCCGGCGGCCCCACGATTCCGAGGTCTCCGGCCAGCTCGTTCGGAGCCGAGGAGGGAGGGCGCGGGCCGCGCTGGCTCGAGAACTGCTCGACGAGCTGGCCCCAGGTTTGAGCGTCCGCCTTCAAAGCCTTGGCGAGCGCCGTCTTCGCCTGGGCCGGGTTGTCGAGCACGATCCCGGACACGCGGCGTCGCTCCGGCTCCGCAAAGTCGTCCTTGTGAGCGTCGTAGTACGCGTGGAGCTCCGCGTCGGGAATGTCGTTCGCCGCGGGCCCGCCCTTCTTGAGCTCGTCGAGGAGCTGGTCGCGCAAGAGCTGGCGCACGCGCTCCTGCGTCTCTTCCGCCTTGTCGAGACCGCGGCGCCGCGCCTCCTGGGCGAGCAGCTCGACCTCGATCATCTCGTCCAGCAAGCGTTTGCGTCGTTCCGGTGATTGGTAACGCATGCGCTCGAACGTATCCATCCGCTCGAGGGCCGCCGCGTACTCGCCCAGCGTGATGACCCGGTCCCCCACCTTGGCGATCGTCTTGGCTGCGAGCTCGGGCGAAAGCGGCTTCGGACCCGAGGGGGCGCTGCTGGACGGCGCCGGGGCCGCTTCCGTCTTCTTCTTCGAGCAAGCGAGCGTCCCGCCGGCACCCACCACGACACAGAGCGCCCACGGCGCGAGCCGGGACACGCCACGCCACCCACCGACCTTGGCCGCCCGCGGGCGGACTCGTTCTCTCCACGACATCGCGCCCGGGGATACTACGACCCTCTGCGCCCGTCGAGGCCGGCCTGGCGGCCCGGGCGTTGCCGACGGCGGTTGCCCGCGCTCCGGCGGAAGGGTACGAGCGCGGGCGTGGAACAGAAAGCGCTCAGGCGAGTGGTGATCAAGCTCAGCGGCGAGGCGCTGAGCGGCAAGCAGGGCGGATCGGGAATCGACACCGCCATGCTCAAGGCGACGGCCGAGGAGCTGAAAGAAGTGCGCGCGACGGGCGTCCAGATCGGGCTCGTCGTCGGCGGTGGAAATATCTTTCGTGGCCTGCGCGGCGCGAGCGAAGGCATGGACCGCGCGCAGAGCGACTACATGGGGATGCTCGCCACGGTGATCAACGCGCTCGCGCTCCAGGACGCGCTCGAGCGCGTGGGGGTCCCGACGCGGGTCATGACGGCCATTGCCATCCAGCAGGTGGCCGAGCCGTACATTCGCCGTCGAGCCGTGCGGCACCTCGAGCAGGGCCACGCCGTGATCTTCGCCGCCGGCACCGGCAACCCGTTCTTCTCGACCGACACCGCTGCCGCCCTGCGAGCGATGGAGGTGCGTGCCGATTGCCTGCTCAAGGCCACCAAGGTCGACGGCATCTACGATCGCGACCCCGTCCGGCACGCCGAAGCCAAGATGCTCCCGCGCGTGAGCTACGATCGGCTGCTCGCCGATCACCTCGGCGTGATGGACGCGACGGCGATCGCCCTCTGCCGCGACAACGGCCTGCGCATCCGCGTCTTTCGCATGACGGCTGGAAACATCCGTCGAGTGTGCCTGGGCGACGCCCTCGGGACGACGGTCTCCGACGACGCCTGAGCGGGTGTTCCCGCTCCCCGCGCCGGCTTCGCCGGTAGCACCCCCCCGACTCCGCTTCGGGGGGTTGTCCCGCTCGGGCGAGTGGTCGCGGTTGGGGTAAGCTTCCGCCCGCATGTGGCAGTCGCTCCCCGAATTCGGCACCGGCGTCCTCTACGCCATCCTCGTGACCGCCGCGTACACGTTCGCGGTCGGGCTCGCCGCCGGACGCGGACAGCCGCGCCTGTTGCGCTCGGCACGCCTCGGCGCGTACGCGACGGCGGGGCTCACCCTGTTCGCCATCGCCCTCCTGGCGTACGCGTTCATCACCCACGATTTTCGCATCCGCTACGTATCTCGCTACAGCGACCGCTCGATGCCCACGAGCTACCTCTTGACCGCGCTCTGGGGCGGACAAGACGGCTCCTTGCTCTGGTGGCTGTTCCTGCTCTCCGGCTACACGACCGTGTGCGTCGCGTGGCTCAAGGGGCGCTACCGGCACCTCCAGCCGTACGTGATCGCGACGCTGATGGCCATCTTCGGCTTCTTCGTCGTGCTGATGTTGTTCGCCGCGAACCCGTTCGAGGCGACGATCGCCGGCGCGCGCTCGGACGGCGAGGGGCTGAATCCGCTCCTCCAGAACTACTGGATGATCATCCATCCGCCCTCGCTCTACATGGGCTTCGTCGGCTGCTCCGTGCCGTTCGCCTTCTGCATGGCCGCACTCGCGACCGGCCGGCTCGACAACGAGTGGATCATCGCCGTCCGGAAATGGATGCTGTTTGCGTTCCTTTTCCTCTCGATCGGCAACGCGCTCGGGATGGCCTGGGCCTATGAAGAGCTCGGCTGGGGCGGCTACTGGGCCTGGGACCCGGTCGAGAACGCCGCCTGCCTGCCGTGGTTCTCGGCCGCCGCCTACGTCCACTCCACGATGATTCAGGAGCGACGCAACATGCTCAAGGGGTGGAACGTATTCCTCATCTGCCTCACCTTCTTCCTGACCATCTTCGGCACGTTCCTCACGCGCGCGGGCATCATCGCGAGCGTTCACGCCTTCGCGCAGAGCGACATCGGCAAGTACTTCGTGGGCTTCATGGGGGTCATCGTCGCCACGGCCGCGGCGCTCGTCGTGTGGCGCCTGCCGCGCCTGCGCGGAAAATCCCAGATCGAGGCCGTCGCGAGCCGCGAGGCAATGTTCGTGGTGAACAACTGGGCGCTGCTCGGCGGCGCCACGTTCATCTTGATCGCGACGATGTTCCCGAAAATCAGCGAGCTCTGGGACGACAAGGTCACGGTCGGGCCGCCCTTCTTCAACCGCTGGATGGCCCCGATCGGTCTCGTGATCTTCGCGCTGATGGGACTCGCCCCGCTGTTCGGCTGGCGCAAGACGAGCCCCGACGCCCTGAAGAAAGCCTTCGTCTTCCCCGTGAGCATGCTCGTCGTCACCTACGTGCTGCACGTCGCTTTCGGGAAGTCGCTCGGCTACCCGGCGTTCGTCGAGAAAGACTCCTTCTACCCGGGCATCGTCGGCGTCGTCCTGCAGAAGGTCGGCTCGGCCCTGCCCGGCATCACGATCGCGCTCGCCGCGTTCAACGTGTCGGTCGTGCTCCAGGAGTTTTCCCGCGGCATCCGCGCCCGCCAGCGCTCCGCCGAGAAGCGCAACGAGACGGAGAGCTTCCCGGTCGCCCTGCTCCGCCTGATCGACAAGAACCGGCGCCGCTACGGCGGGTACATCGTGCACGTCGGCATCTGCGGCATCTTCGTCGGATTCACGGGCGGCGCGTGGGGCCTCGATCGCGAGACCGCGATGACGCCGGGGCAGAGCTACCACCTCGGCAGCTACGAGCTCCGCTACGAAGGCTCGCGCATGTGCCCCGGCAACCCGAAGTGCAGCCCGGCCGAGCAAGCGGACGTGAGCAAGCGCATGATCTTCGCCGACCTCACCCTGCTGAAGGGCGGGGCGGTCGTGGGCCACCTTTCCCCGGCGAAATTCATCTACCACCGCCAGCCGGAGAGCCCGACGACGGAAGTCAGCATGCGCAGAGCCCTGCGCGAGGACATCTACACCGTCGTCGGCACGGTCGACCCGCAGACCAAGCGCGCCACGTTTCAGTTCCATCTGAACGCGCTCGTGTCCTGGATCTGGGTGGGCGTGATGGTGCTCGTCGGAGGCGCGCTCGTCTCGCTCTGGCCGGAGCTCAGCTTCCGTGAAGCGGGCGCCTGGAGCTACCTCCGGGCGTCGGCCGGTGTCGCCACGAGCAGCATGCTCGCCATCTGGCTCGGCAGCTCGCCGAACAGCGCGTACGCCGTGGCGTCGCGCCCGCATGCCCCGGTCATCGCGAGCCAGGGCGTTCCCCAGCCGCTCCCGACCGGCGCGCTCGGCGCCGTCGGCGCAGGCCTCGGGCTCGGCGCGGTGGTCGCGATCCGGCGGCGGCGCGCTCGATGATCGGCCTCACCCTGTCCCCCAACGCGGCACGCGCGGCGCTGCCCGTCGCCACGCTCGTCGGCGCCGTGGTGACCGGCGTCTGGCTCGGCGTCGAGATCGCGCTGCTCGTGATTGCCGCGGGCGCGCTCGCCGGCGTGATTGCGCTGCTCTGGGCGAGCGTGCAGGCGCTCACCGGCGAATCGCCGCTCACCCTCGACGAGGCGCTCACCCTCGGCGCGCCCTCGGTAGAGGAGGAGCAGAAGCGCTCCGTGCTGCGCGCGCTCAAGGACCTCGAGTTCGAGCGCAGCGTCGGCAAGATCAGCGAGGCGGACTACACCGAGCTTTCCACGCGCTACCGAGACGACGCCAAGCGCTTGATTCAGGCCATCGACGCCGGCTCCGAGTTCGAGCGCGAGCGCGCGGAGAAGGCCCTGCGTGCCCGACTCGAGAAGGAGCCCGCGGAAGCTCTGCCGGCCCAACGGGCCGAGGTCGAGACCGAGGAGGAACCGGACTCCGACGCCGAGCCGAGCGACACCCACGCCGCGAAGCGCGAGGAGGAGGCGTCGTGAAGCTCGCCGCCCTGCTCCTCGCTGGCGCCGGCCTGCTCGGAGCGGCTGCCGCGGTCGCCCAGACTCCGAGCGCGCTGCCGCCCGGTCATCCCGCCGTCGGCAAGGCCGCCTCGAGCGCGATGCCGGCGGGCCATCCGCCCCTCGGCGCGGCTCCCGCCGCGACCGGCGCCCTGCCACCAGGCCACCCCGCCGTGGCCGGCGCCGCCGCTCCTGCCGCAACCGGCGCCCTGCCACCGGGGCACCCCGCCGTGACCGGCGCCGCCCCTGCCGCGGAGGGCAGCATGCCGCCCGGTCACCCACCGGTCGACGCCCCTTCTGGCGCGATGCCGCCGGGGCACCCCACCGTGGCCGGCGCCGCCAAGCCCGGCATGGGCCCGCTCCCGGAGGACAGCGTCGTTCCCGCCGCTGAGCTTCCGAACACCACCATCGAAGCCCAGCTCCTCGACCCCGACGAGCGGCCCATCGCGGGCGCCGACGTTCGGCTCGGCATCATGTTCCAGAAGATCGCCGAAGGTGAGTCGCGCTCCGAGATGCACGGCAAGACGGGCCCCGACGGCATCGCGCGCTTCAACGGCCTGAAGGGCGGAACCAACTACAGCTACCGCGTCACGACCAGGAGCGGCCCGGCCGAGTTTGCATCGTCACCGTTCCCCTTGAAGGACTCGGGCGGGATGCGCGTGAAGCTTCACGTGTACCCCGTGATCGAGAGCATCAACGAGACCATGGTCGGAATGCGCGGCATCTTCTACATCGAGACGCGCGACGACGTTTTCTCGATCGAGGGGATTTTCCGCGTGTTGAACCTCGGCCGCACGGCGTGGGTTCCCCGGGACATCGTGCTCGGGCTGCCCGACGGCTTCAAAGCCTTCAGTGGCGGCGAAACGATGTTCGATTCACGCGTCGTGGCGCTCGACGGTCGCGGCGCCAAGCTCGAGGGCACCTTCCCGCCGGGCCAGCGTGACCTGAACTTCCGTTTTCAGGTGCCCAAAGCCGCAGAAACGACGGCTGTGTTCCGCTTCGCCCCGGCTCCGCGCACGGTCGAGGTGCGGGTGATTGCCGTCGCCAGCAAGGCGATGGGACTCGACGTCGAAGGATTCGAAGCCACGCAGTCAGGCACTGGACCGAGCGGCGACCACGTGCTCGTCTCGCGCAAAGCTGCCGGGCGCAGCGATCCGCAGCTCGGACCCTTCGTCGTGACCCTCACGGGCCTCAGCGTACCGGGACCGGGGCGCTGGGTGGCTGCCTTGATCGCGTTCGGCATCGCCGCCGCGGGCGGGCTGGCCGCCGCCGGCAAGTGGCGCCTCGTCTCACCCGCCAAGCTCGAGAGCGATCGCTCGCGAGCTTGCAACCTTCTGCTCGACGAGCTCGTGCAGCTCACTCGCGCGAAGGAGCGTGGTGAGGTGGGCCCCCGCACTCACGAGCAAACACGACGCCAGCTGCTCGACGCGCTCGCCCGCATCGGCCTCCCGAAGGAAGCCAAAAAGAGCCGTCGTCTGGGCAAGACGGCGGCTACCTGAGGCGAGCGGGCTCGCGTGCCCGACAGCCTCGAAAAGACCTCTTCGAGCGGGCTTTTGTACCTTCGAGCGGCCCCTCCACAGGCTGAGGATAAGTCGTGGAAATCCCTTGGGAACGACCAGGTGTCTCTGCGTGGAAGGATGGGTGTCACCCGCTATCCCCAGCTCCGTCCAGAGACCGGCCGCACGAGATACACCCCCTGTGGCAGCCTGATTTTCTATGCAATTTCAATATCTTCCAGACTTTTCCCCACTGTCCCCAGGCTCTACGATGGACCACCCTTAATTTCTTAAATAGATCCGGATAGAGATAGGAATCCGGTGCCCGACGGGGGGTGAGCCAGGGCGCATTGAAGTCTAGCGCCTGGCCACTCGCACGGTTACACGTCCGCCCGATGCACGTCATCGTCAGCAAGAAGGATCTGTCCGCCGTTCTCGAGCGTTGCCAGGGGGTTGCCGATCGCAAGAGCACCATGCCGGTGCTCGGCAATGTCTTGCTCGAGGTGGGCGGCCCGAACGAGCTGAAGCTCGCGGCGACGGACTTGATCCTCGCGGTGCGTGGCAAGGTGAATGCGCGCGTCGAGCAAGGGGGCAGCGTCGCCGTCGGTGCGCGTGATCTCGTCGAGCGCGTGCGCAACATGCCCGACGGGGAGATCGGCATTGCCACCACGGCCAACGCAGCCACCACGCTGCGTGCCGTCGGCTCCGCGCGCCGCTTCACGCTGCAAGGTATTCCGGGCGAGGAGTTCCCGAGCCTCCCGCAGCCCGACAAGGACGCCAAGTCGTCGACGCTCAAGGCGTCGGTGCTCGCCCGGCTGATCGCAGGCACGCACTTTTCGATCTCGAGCGACGAGACGCGACCGCATCTGTCGAGCGCGCTCTTCGAGTGGGATGGCGATCTCGTGCGGATGGTCACCACCGACGGACACCGGCTGTCCAAGGTCGAGGTGCGCGTCGAAGGCCGCAACGCGACGGGGAACATGCTGATTCCCGTGAAGGGCGTGAACGAGCTGCGCCGCCTGTGCGACGAGGCCGCCGGCAAGCACGACGGCGACAACGAGCCCGAGCTCAAGATCACTCAGGCCGGACCCAACGCTTACTTCGAGCTGCCGGGCTTCCAGTTCAGCGTGAAGCTCGTCGATGCTCAGTTCCCGCCGTACCAGCAGGTGATCCCGCAGGAGTACGCGCAACGCGTGAGAGTGCCGCGCCTGCTCACCGCCGACGCGCTGAACGCCGTCTCCGTGGCCGCGAGCGATCGCACCGGCGGCGTGAAGCTCTCGCTCGCCAAGGGCAAGCTCCGCTTCGAGAGCGAGAGCCCGGAGAGCGGCGAGGGCTTCGACGAGCTCAGCGTCGACTACTCGGGTCCGGACATGACCGTGGGCTTCAACGCGCGCTACTTCCTCGACGTGCTGCGTTCGATCAGCGACGACGAGGTCGAGATCGGCGTCGGCGGCGAGCTC
>Ga0315912_10003922_pt1 | contig 14414 bp, 5 predicted proteins | sample VfabasoilMG_FD_204469 | JGI IMG/M metagenome (GOLD analysis project Ga0315912, IMG submission 204469) | Garden soil microbial communities collected in Santa Monica, California, United States - V. faba soil | ecosystem: Environmental > Terrestrial > Soil > Garden | place: USA: California... | reverse complement strand
CTCGCAACGTGGTTTGGTTGGGGGGCGGTCATCGTGCCGCTCACTGCGGGATGGATCGGCGTGACCTTGTTGGCGCGCAACTTTGGCCGAGCGACGCCGATTCGCTGGGGGCGGGTCATCGCTATCGAGGGCGCGGCCTTTGCCTTGCTCGGCATCTTCAATTTGATCGCGGGCCGGAGTGTGGCGGCGGCGGCGGCTGGTGAGGGCGGCGGGCTCATCGGTTGGGGGATCGGCAATTTCCTCGAACTCTTCCTCCCGGTGCCGCTCGTGGCCTTGGTCTTAGGCGTGGTCTTCTTGGGTGGGCTCTTCCTCGCCAGCAACGTCGCTGGCACGCGCTTAGAGCGCATCCTAGACTGGCTACAGATTTCGTCTGCTTCCCTCCCAATGGAACACGGAGAGTTTGCTGATGAACCGACCCATTCAGCGGCGCTTCCGACTGCTAAACCGACCAATGCCTTGCTCACCCGTTCCAAGAGCAAACTCGCCGCCGACGAAAAAATTCGGGTGCTGGTTGACTCCAGTACCGCCAAAGACGCCAAACGCAAACCCGACAAAAAACGTGACCGTCGTTTGCCTGGCTTAGAAATGCTGGATGGGAGCGACCTGCGTCGCCCTGCGCAAAAAGATATTGACGAAGCCGCTTCCATCATCGTCAAGACGCTCAAAGAGTTTGGCATCCCAGTGAAAGTGATCGGCGCGAAGGTCGGGCCGAGCGTGACGCAATATCAGGTCGAACCCGGCTTCGTGGACAAGCCCGGCCCAGATGGCATGAGCAAGCAGTACAAGATCCGCATCGCGCAAATCTCGTCGCTCTCTAGCGATCTGGCGCTGGCGCTTTCCGCCACCTCGTTGCGGATCGAAGCGCCCGTGCCGGGGCATAGTTACGTTGGCATTGAAGTCCCCAATCGCCGCACCTCCACCGTCAGCCTGCGCCCGGTCTTAGAGTCGGAAAACTTCCAGCGGCTCAACTCCCCGCTCTCCATCGCGTTGGGGCGTGATGTGTCGGGCGCCCCCGTCTCCGCCGACTTGGGGCGGATGCCGCACTTGCTCATCGCTGGCACCACCGGTTCCGGCAAGAGTGTGTGCATCTCTGCCATCATCACCTGCCTCGCCGTCAACAACACCCCCGAAGATTTGCGGCTGGTGTTGATCGATCCGAAGATGGTGGAGCTTGTGCGCTTCAATGGCCTGCCACATTTGTTTGGGCGCGTGGAGATGGACCTGGATCGCGTGACGGGTGTGTTACGTTGGGTGGTGCGCGAGATGGATCGGCGCTACAAATTATTTGAGGGCGTCGCGGCCCGTAACCTGGACGCTTACATTGTAAAAACTTCAAAGAAGCCCAACGCCGAACGTCTCCCGCGCTTGGTGGTGGTGATTGATGAACTCGCCGATTTAATGATGCGCGCCCCCGACGAAACCGAACGCACCGTGGTGCGCCTCGCGCAGATGGCGCGCGCCACCGGCATTCACTTGGTGGTGGCCACCCAGCGCCCCAGTACGGACATCGTGACCGGACTGATCAAAGCCAACTTCCCAGCGCGCATTTCCTTTGCGGTCGCCTCGGGGGTGGACTCACGCGTCATCCTCGACGGCCCCGGTGCCGAATCGTTATTGGGGCGTGGCGACATGCTCTTCCTCTCCCCCGAAGCGGGTTCACCCGTGCGCTTGCAAGGCTGTTATGTCAGCGATAAAGAGATTGACCGCCTCGCCGCCTTTTGGAAAGAGCAAATGGGCGACGACCTGCCGCCCCCACCGCCCATTGAAACCGCGCCCGAAAACTCGGACAAGTTCCGCAAGGCCGCCGTCGTGCCGCCGCTCAAGGACTCGGCCCCTTGGGAAGAGATGTTAGCGCGTGAAGCCGTGATCGAAGATAAAGACCAGCAGATCGAAGAAGCGATCCAGATCGTGCAAAAGTATGGCAACGCGAGTGCGTCGCTCTTGCAACGCAAGATGCGGATTGGTTATCCACGCGCGGCGCGGCTGATGGACGAACTAAAAGAGATGGGCATCATTGGCCGCGAGCGGACCGGCGGCAAGACCCGCGAAGTGTTCGTGCGGGACGGCGAAGACCCCATCGGCGACCGCGCCATGCAACGCCACGATGAAGATGGCGGCTACGATATTGAAGAAGACGAAAACGAGTAAGGCCCGCTCCTGAACATTTGAAGACATGCGCGACAAACCCAGCGAGCATGCCTCACTTCCAACACCGGCTCATGCAATTAGGGAAGTCAAAGTCATTTTGATTTAGAAGCATTACTCGAAAACACCCTCCACCCAAATAGCGCCTGTCTCTCAGCTCACGTCTCTCAATCCCCATTTCTCACCCTCGGAGGCTCTATGAACACGATTAGCGTACCGCGACGGATGTTCGGTTTGGCGCTGTCTCTCCTGTTTAGCCTCAGCGCCCTGTGTGGCTTGTTAGTGGTGATGCGGCCGCCGACGGCCCGCGCCCAAGATATGTGCGCGATCGGCAACGTAGTCATTTACGCCGATACCTTTGTGGATCCGCAAGGTGGGAATAATTTCTGCGATGGGGGTCCCTTTTTCTCTGGGGGGAATGTCAAGATCGGTTTGGCCGGGCAACCGCCACTGCTCCGGGTAGACGATGTCCCCGGTCAGGCCGACTCCGTCAATGCTGGCATTGGCATGGATGGGCAACCCTTCATCATGGGTGCGGTCAGCTTCATCAGCGACACCAATGGCCCGCTGGTCACCACCAGTCGCGCCGGCAGTGGTTTGGAAGAGTTGACCATTGATGGGGCCAACGGGCTGATCTTGCTCTCGCCCGAACTCCTCACGGGGGTCGTGCGTAACTCCACGCTCAATCTCAATTTCCTCGACCGCTCCGGCTTGCGGTTGATGTATCGCACCAACACCCTGACGGCCACCGAACCGACCGTGTTTGTGTTCGATCTAGCGAATAAGCGTTTTGTTGGCACACCGCGCATTGACCTCCGCTTAGATGACAATGACGAAAACACTGCATTAAACGTCACAGTCAATGTCGTGTTCCAACCGATTGGCACCTTCACCGGCACGGTCGCCAATTTTGAGATGACCCTCGGCGGTCTATTGGTGGATGTGCTGAACATCACGCTCTTGCCCGGCGAGTTCGCGGCGCAAAAGGTGCAAATCTCCAAGGCCGATAATCCCGACCTACCGTTGCTGGATGTCTCGAACCAAACGGTGATCTTTGAGTTTGAGCAATTGCGTTACAAGGACGGCAAATTCTCCATCGCCGGTGGCTCGGTGCCGTTGCGCGACTTACAGTTTAGCGACTCGTTCAGCCTCATCAACAATCGCATCGGTCTGTATCACGATGATGCCAATCATTCGGCGTTCTTTACGATCAGCTCCACCTTGCAAATGGGCAATGTAATGGAGGCTGACCCCACCACCAATATCCCGGTGACGCTCAAGATCGGCGCGGTCATCAGCCGCGATGTCACTGGCACGGTGACGAACATCAAACCGCTGTTTGGCGCGACGCTCGCCAACTTCAACACCAAGATCGGGCCACTAGGCGTGAAGCTCGAAGGCATCAGTCTGGTGGGCAACACCGCAGAAAATTTCTTCGGCCTCAAAGCGGCGATCGCCAAAATTCAATGGCCCTCGAATTTAGGCGGGCAGACCGGGGCGGGCATTGTGGGCTTCAAGTTGGGGATCAACAAGACCAAAGATTTGGTGTTCTCACTCGGCGGCGCGACGGTCTCCACGCCACCATTGCAAAGTAGTGTCTTGCAGGGGAGCGCGCTGACGGGCACGGTGGGTGTCTTTAGCAACACCGTCGCCATCACTTTTACGGGCAATCTCAATGTGCGATTGTCAGGCGGCAGTGCCGTCAACCCCACATTGCAAATGATCGTGCGCGGCGGCAAGAACGTGCAGAGCACCTGCGCGGCGGGCAACGCCAGTTGTCTGAAACGCTTTGAAGCCAGCCTGACCGCGTTTAGCATCAAGATGGCCGGCTTTGGCGTGACACTCACGGCCCCGCGCTTCCGCGCCGATGGCGGTTTTGAAGCCCAAAGCGCGGTGTTGTCTTTGCCCTCCGGTTTGGGCAACCTGACCGCCGGCATTTCTGGTTTGCAGATCGCGGGCAATGGACAAGTGACGATCACGGGCGGGCAATTTGAAATCCCGCCGCTCACTATCGGTGGCACGAACTTCGTCGGGTTGAAGGGCGGCTTCTCCACTGTGACAGTGAACGGACAGACCGGCTATAAATTCATCGGTGGTGCAAAGATCGCCCTGCCCGGCCTCGAACCCGGCAATGGTAACTCGGGCATCTCAGCGCAGGTGACGGTGGAGACGACGCCCACCACTGGCTCGCTGAAAAAGCTAGCCGTGGTGGTAAGTTTCTCCGCGCATCCCGGCATCCCGCTGGGTGGCATCCCCGCGCAACTTGTCGGCCTTACTGGCAGTTTCTCGCTGGAGACGGGCACAGCCACCTTTGGTGTGGCCGTCGTCCTCGAATCGAATGCGAAACTCCCACTCCCGCCACCCGCAAACTTGCCGCTCGTCACGCTCAACGGCAACTCCACTTTGCAAATCAACCCCTTCCGCATGACGCTTGGCGCGCAATTGAAACTACTCGTCTTCAATGTCGCCAGCGGCGCGGTGGAGATCGGACATCAGGCCGGGTTCAGTGGTGGGAAGGGTGTGCACATCACCTTCAATGTGGATGCCATCCTCCTACATGGCAACGCCGACATCCGCTTGGGCAAAGTCAACAATGTCGCCAAGTTCCGAGGCACGGCCAATCTTAACATCGGCATCGAGAAGCGTCAGTTTGGCACGGGCAAGCCACCCTTCGACATTAACCTACTGGGCATCGCCTTCCAAGTGGGCGAGTTTGAAGTGGATCCCGGCAACGCGCACACCGTCGGGTTGATGGGCTCGTTCACCATCGCCACCTTTGACTTCAGCGTGTTTGTGGATTTGAATAAACCCAAGACGCTCGGCTCAGGCTTCGTCAAACTCGTGGATGCAGATAACTACACCCTGCTGAACCCAGAGCAAATCGCGGCGGCAATCCGCGCCCAAAAGCCCGGTTTTGCGTCGCGCCTGTTGTCGTTTGTCGAAGCCGAACAAGCGGGCTTTAGCCCGACCGCGGCGGTGGAAGAATTGACCATCCCCTACTTCGTCACCTACACCGCCCCCACGATGTTCGGCATCAATTACACCGATACACAGGTCGCTACCCCAACGGTGATGTTGGTCACCCCGGATGGGATGACATTGACGATGGCCTCCCCAGAGTTCATGCTCGATGCCTCGCCGCTGATCACCAAAGGCAACGATCTACTCTTCATCTTATCCAGCCCGGTCACGGGCACCTATTCGCTCATCGTCCAAAACGAACCCACCTTCTATGAGCTCTACTTCTATATGGAGAACTTGCCGCCGCGTTTTGGACGGATCATCAACGCAAGTTGTGGCGGCCTGACCGTAACGGGTGTGACCATGGCGTGCAATGGCGTGACCGCTGGGTCACAAGTCACCCTCACCTGGAGCGTTTTGGATGTGGACTCGCCCGAAACATCGGTGACGCTGAGTTATGGGCCATCGTTCACTAACACCCAGGTCCTCACCGAAGGTCTGCCGAAAGGCCCAGGCGGCTTTGTGTGGGATGTGAGCGAAGTGCCCAGTGGCACCTACTCGATCTTTGTAGAAGCCTTCGATAGTGTGCATCAGAGCGTCGTGGCGAAATTCCCCATCACGGTCGTCGTCACCGATACGCGTGCGCCCGCCGTGCCAACGGGCCTCACCGCCACCGCCCTCGCCGGGCAATTGGGCGTGGTGTGGACGCCCAACACTGAACAGGATTTGGGTGGCTATGAGATCGGCTTTGGCGTCATCAGCGACACGGCGATGTTCTCCTACACCCGCGACATGGGCGCGAAGGACTTGGTGTTCACTGGCACGAACACGATTGATGCCAAGTTGTGGGGCTTGGAAGATGACCAACCGATCTTCTATAGCATTCGCGCTTATGATTTGAGCGGCAATTACAGCGTCTGGTCGCCGATGGTCACTGGTCAGCCGTGGGCGTTTAGCCCGCGTGCGTGGTCACCGGCCCCCGGTGAAACAACCGGCGTGCCAATGGTAGACGTCGCGTTTCTCAAATCAATTATGACCACCACATTGACGAGCGACAGCCTAACGATCCGCAATGCTCAGAACGGGTTAGTCCCCGGCACACTGACCTATCTTTATGATCTCGATGGTACAGCAGTGGTGGGTCTGCACTTCCAACCTGACGCCCTGCTCCCGAATGGCGTGTACACGGCTACCCTGGCTGGGGGCCTCACCAGCGAAGATAACAAAACCATGCCCGCCGACTTTGTGTGGACGTTTACCGTGCAAAACGCACAGTTGTATTTGCCATTACTGATGCGGTAAGCGGAGCGAACGGGCACAACGTAAATAAGACGCCCTTCGTTATAAACACACCGAGCCGCTTGAATCAGCTAAGCGGCTCGGTGTATTTAATCTCATCACTTACCCCCCACGCGTGTAGTCCTTACCATTGGTCTAGCGCCACTTGTGATACACCACTGGCAACACCTTCGTCACCGTGCGGATACCATCGGTCGCTTGCACTTCGACGATGGGTTGAGCCGCGCGAACCACCATCGCTGGCGTGAGCGTGTAATTGGCCGCCGATTGATTCACAGCGAGCGTTTGCCACGTGTGGCCGCCATCCGCGGAGAAGCGCACCCGATACATCAGCGGCGTAGTGGCCGCCGCGCTCCACGCCACCGCCCCAAGTTTTTCCGGATTAAGCGTGACGATCAGCGGCGCAAGCGCGGCGGCTGACCCTTGCTCATGGATCAACGCGCCACGATAGTAGAAGCGCACCCGCGCTACGCCTTCCACCGCCGGGACATGGAAGGCAAAGCCCTGGGTCTTCCATGTGCCATCTACCATGCGCCCACTCTTAAGTTGGCGCATTTCAGCGATCTGGGCCGTTTCAAAATAGTGCGCGCCTAACACTGCTCCCTGTTCATCTACCAGTTCCAGTTTATAGTCGCTATAGGCGACAGTATCCGCTGGTGCCTGATGACGATAAATTGGCTGGAGGGTCACCAGCCCCTCGCCGCTGATCTGCCCATTGATGAAGAGGGCCTCGACTGGCGCGGCGGGTGGCTCATAGGTGTTGGCCTGACGATAGTCAAACACATTCTTATACGTGAAATCCGAAGTCCATTGATAAGGGCGGCTGTCGCTCTGACAGTAACTCATGTAGTCGCTGAACGACGGCGGATACAAAGTGCGGAGGTCGTAATCATAGCCCCATTGACCTGTGTTACCACCACTATACGGATAGGCGGCGTCAGGGTTGGCGCCCCCCCCACACGGGGAGTGCTTCCGATTCAGATTATGCCCTGCCTCGTGGACCAACACCGGGCTGGAGCCATCGTCGCCATTCAAAAACAACCCAGTGCTACCGACCGAAGCCGGTGTTTGCCCGACCCACCCCAACCCAACAATCGCCGAACAACCCTGCGAGCAGTCTAGGAAATCGGCCTGATTTATCAGGCCATAGTAAAGCTTCGTCTCGCCAGGGTCTTCGCTCGCTTGGAGATTCGTGATCTGGGTCAAGAAAGCGCTCCAGCCGCAATTGCTTTGGAAACAATCGAGGTCGCCGTTGAATGTCACTTCGGCATGAACGGTGTAATTGACTTGCGGCACGGGGTAGACTTTAGCGGGCATCCATGTCAAGTATGACAAGTCGTCCGTCTTGGGTGTGCTGACCTTGCCGCCCGGGCCGTTATAGCGCACTGGCACGATCACGATTTCCATCGAGCGGGTCGTTTGAAAATTAAAGGATTGGGTGCCACTCGCTGGGAAACGGTTATCACTCTCATTGGATTCATTGACGGCGTTATCGGGGTCGAGCGTCAGCACATACTCCGTCCCAGCAACCAACCAAGTATCGGGTAGTTCAAAGTTAAGGGTCTGGGCGAGGTTGCCTTCACTCGGGTTCTGCACCGCCACAATCGAGCCAGTCGGGGTAAGGCTATCTTGTTCGATGCCGCTTACAAAGCGCGTTAGACGTCCCGTGACATTCCCGACCGAGGTCGAGCCATTGGAGCTTGAAAAACCAACAAAAACGCGCACGAGGGTTTTACGTCCGGCAATATAGACTGCGCGGGCATCATCCATCGTGATGCCTTGCAAGATTTTCACACTACTCACCGCTAGATTCACTTGCCCCGCCGGACCGGCAGTCGGGGTCGAGGTAGCCGTCGCTGGGATCGGGGTGCGGGTCGGCGTGGGCGTATTTGTGGGAAGCGGCGTGCGGGTCGGCGTGGGCGTGGGCGGTGGGGCATCTGATCGCACCATTGGCAGGTGAATGCCAAACAGTTGACTGAGCACACTTGGGTCAACCTCCGCCATAAACGCGCCCCGACCATTGGTCGCAGCGATCAAGCGCGTTGGACCAGCCCAAGCCAAGTCATTGACTGCAATATGGCTCAACCCAAGGTTACTCAAGGCCCATGAACCGCCACGATTGCCGCTCACATAGACGCCCACTTCGGTGCCCACCACCAACCAGTCGGGGCGCGTGGGGTGAATCGCGAGGCCATAGATGGGCGAGGTGGGCAAGGCCACCCCACCTTGACCATAGGCCCCGCGCCAAGTGAAGCCACCGTCATCCGTGCGCCAGACGCTATCCAGATCGAATTTGCCAAAACTGACGTAAACCCGATTGGTGTTTAAGGGGTCAATTGCGATGTGTGACACATACCGATCCGGTAAGCCCGTATCCACGCGCGTCCAAGTGGGCGTGGTTGTCGTGCCATCGGTCGTTCGGTAAACATGCCCGTTGTTATGTCCAACCCAGATCAGGTCGGAATTGCCGGGGGCCACGGCAATGGCACTGATAGCGTGTTTGCTTGGGATCGGCACCACGTTCTCGGCCAAGGTGATCACCGGCTTAATGATGCGCCACTGGGGGCCAGTGGAGATCGTATTGGTAGCGCGGATGTCATTGCTTTGCCACAATGACATGCCGCCGACCAGCATCCGTTCAGGGTTATTCGGATCGAGCACCATCGGCACGACAAAGTTCGACAAACTCAAGAGCGTTTCGGTGATGATGTAGGGCGGGTTCTTATCGCTACAACACGGCTCAAAGACTTGCCCATAAATATCTTCCACCGTCGCTCCCCCATCGGCACTGCGATGGATGGCTAAATATGAGTCTTGCCCGTAAAAATAATTGGGATCAGAGGGATCAGCGATGACAAAACCGCTGTAATACCCATAATAAATACGTTGCCAGTTGTTCGCATCGCCATCATACAGCAATGTGCCACCGCCTTGCGCGCCCGCGACAATTTTGCCGCTCGTGGCATTCCCTGATACGCCATATAACTGAGTGACGTTGAGGTCGGTGTTAAGCGGCCGCCAACCAGCTGAGGTCGTGGCGGTGAAAATGTCGTCCGTCGCAAACAGTCCACTATCCGTGCCAACGTAGATGGTCGAAGTGGTGAGGCCATTAAAATCGGGATGGCTGACCAGCGCGTGTTTATAAAACGCAGGGGAAGCTGGGTCAAAACCGTCAGTGATAAATTCAAAATTTTGACCGCCATCTATACTCCGCACCACTTCCATCGCGCCCACCACAATCGTTTGAGTGGTGACTGGGGAGACCCATAATGCCGCTGAATACCAGCCGATACTCTGGCAGAAACCCCCACCTTGATCGAGGCCTAAAATACACTGCCCGTCGTTTAGTAATGTGAACGACTTGCCCCAATCGGAACTGATCCACAGTTGACCGCCATTCGTGTCTACCGCCGCGTAGACGTAGCGGTCATCCGAGGGGGCCCAAGCGATTTCAGCCCGCCCGCCGTTCCCTCCGTCAAGCCCAAACGATATGGTCCACGTCTGGCCATTGTCGGCGGAATACCATACATAGCTCGGATTGCTCGCGGCGATGACCCGATTGGGATCGTTCGGGTCGAAGTCCACATCCAGTACGCCAAATTGACTACTAAACAAAGATGAGTCGAGCGTTCGTTCCCACGTCGCACCTTCGTCATCGCTCCGGAAAATTCCTTTCCACGTTGCCGCCAAAATCGCGCTATCGTCTGGGGCGACAGTCAGGCGGTTCACATAGCTCCAAGGGTCATTCGGGTCATCCGGGTTAGGTTCGGTGCCGGGCAAAGTCGTCCACGTGGTCCCGCCATCACTCGATTTAAGAATCCCAGCACCCCGCACCAGACTCCAATAAATGTCACCCGTGCCAGCATAAATTACATTCTGATCAAGCGGGTCTATCACCAGCGCCGAAATTGCCAACGAACTAGCCGTATCGTTGACCGATTGCCAACTGGCACCGGCGTCGGTGCTTTTCCAAATACCACCGGTCACCCCACCCACATACATCGTGGCGGGGGTCTGTGGATCAATCGCCAACGCGCGCACTGGCCCGGCGATGTTACCGGGCCCAATTGATTGCCAAGCAAAATCGGTGAAGGCGGCCGTGACCCCTAAAGGCGCGGCCCAATTGGGCCGTGGCACTTGGATCGGGTTCACCTGCGACAATCGCTCGACATTCGGCAATGGGCGGAGGGCCGGTGGCTGTGGGGTAACTTCGGAAAGAGCTGGCGTCACGGCGACCAATGCGGGAGCCGCTTGCTCAGTGGTGAAACATAGCTCCGCCGTTAGGTCATTGGCACAGACAATTGACTGCGATTGATTAACTGCAATGACAGTTAAAAGACATAGCCCAAGCATTAAAGCGCTGATTCGGATCCGCATCAGGTTTTCTCCTTAGCTAAAATTGGCTAACCCCATTGCTACCGATGGTCAAAAAAACTACCGGTTGGCCTATACCAACCGGTAGTTTTTGAAATACCCTTTACCGATTACGCCCATATTGCTCGTGGCTTGACACCCAATCGGAGGAGGAGATGGCGCAGGCCAGCGAAATCTCACCCGCCAACACCACCCCAGCGATGATCTCGGCGAGCTTGTACACTTTGTTTTTGCCGACACAGCCCAACAACTCCAAACATTCGCGTTGCGTAGGGAGTGCCGTGCCCCCGCCATACGTCGCGACGATGAGCGAGGGGATGGTGATGGAAATGTAGAGGTCTTTTTCAGGCGTCAGTTCAGAATAGATGATGCCCGCCGATGATTCAGAGACGTTCGCCACATCTTGCCCGGTGGCGATGAACATGGCGGTGATCGCGTTGGCGGAATGCAAGCCGTTGTTGTTGACGCCCGATAAAAACGAGCCAACGTTGGCGACTCCCGCGTGATAGGTTAGATTTTCTGGCTCGACCCGCATGTGTTCGATCAATAGGTTGCGCTTGATGGTCACTTCGGCGGTGACACGCTTGCCGCGCGTGCGCATGATATTGATCTGTGAGGCTTTTTTATCGGTGGCGAAATTGGATTCGAGATAGAAGTGTTTGATCCCGGTATAGTTATCCATGATCCAACTACAAGCGGCGAACGTCGCGCGCCCGACCATATTCTGCCCAGCGGCATCGCCCGTGGTGTAATTGAAGCGCAAGAAGGCGAACTTATTGGCGAGGTAGGGGTCAACATATTGCAATTTTGCTATCGAAGAGGTCGCTTCGGCTTCCTCGCCAATTTTGGCGCGATTGGCCTCGACCCATTTCACAAAGTCGCGCGCTTGGCGGGCATCGTCGAACACGAACACCGGAGCGCGTTGCATCACATCGCCGACGATGGTGCATTTAACGCCCCCATTCAAGTTGACCAGTTTGATGCCCCGATTATAGGAGGCGACCAAAGTGCCTTCAGAGGTGGCGAGGGGGATGAGGAATTCGCCTTGGGCATGTTCGCCATTCACTTGCAAAGGCCCAGCAAAACCGAGCGGCACCTGCGCTACGCCGGTGAAGTTCTCACAATTGCCTTTCACCACTTGTGAGTCAAACGAGTATTGCCAAATATGTTTCGGCTGGGTCTGGGTAAATTGCGCCACAAACGCTTGGCGCTCGCGGATGATCTCTGGCGTGTAATCGTCTTTAGGGTTGCGCGGGATGCTCACCCGGGCTTCCTCATGTTCGACAATCGAATCTTCGACTTCAAATGAGAGTTTACCAAACGGCTTGGATGTGAAGGTGATTTCGATGCGATGTTTGCCGGGGGCGAGGGCCGGGCGTTGGATCGCCAGCCGGAGGGCGGTGCGGAGGGGGAAGGCGAGGGGTTGCGCTTCAGATATTTTTTCCTTAGCCACAGCCACGCCATCGTCCCCATATAACGTGATGCTGTCCAAAGGAGCGGCTTGCCCGTCGAGTTTAATGCTCTGCAATCCCGTAAACTCGGCATCACTCAACCGATTTTTGATCATAAACTGCACCCCACCCTCCGTCTTCTTCAAACTGCCAAACGTATATAACTGTTTGAGGATCATATTCGGGATCAACATGAGCAGGCTCCTGTCAGCAAAATGGGTTTGAGGATAAAAGCATAATGACGTGTTGCGGATTATACAAGCAGAGGGTTAATTAAGAAAAAACAGACGCCCAAAATGACCCAGAACAGCCTAACGGGCGGGCAAGCCCCGTTGCCGACGTAGCCGACGCCGGTGACTCTGATAGCTTCGCGCGAGCCAAGAGCGGAATGGTTCGTGCATTTCAAAAAACGCATTGGTCTTGCGCCAGTTGACGCGCATTTGATTCCACCAGCGCGTTAAGGTTGGATGGTTGCCATCCATGCTCATTTCGCTAAAGCGTTGGGCGAGGTCTTGCAACACTTGGCGTTCCAGTGTTTGGGGATCCGCCGCGAGGTTGCGGTGATAGGTTATTTGGAGTGGTTGGTTGTGATCCGTATACGCCTGACGAAACCAGACGGAGGGAAACTTCAACACGCTGAGGCGTGGGCCAAAGCGCATCCGTGCGCCGCTCAATTGTATCCGCCGCTGATATTCAAAATCTACTGCCAAGGGCAATTGTTCGGGACTCCCCCACTCCCCACAGCGCCCAATCAGGTCGCGCCGGTGTAGCCAGCTGGAGGGTGGGACAAAACACGTGGCATAGTCCAACGCTGGGTGGGGTGGCCCAACCCCCTCCCGCACGCCTTCGGGGCCGAGTAGCGCGCACAGCGCATGCGCAAAATCGGCGTGGGTGGCGCGCGCTACCGCGATGAGGCTGGAGAGATGCCACGGAAACCACAGGTCATCATGCCCAAGATAAGCGATATATTCCCCGCGCGCTTGGCGTAGCCCCATATTATTCGGCGTCGCTTGACTGCCACTATTGCGCTCCAAATTTTGCCAGTGTAGGCGGGTATCGCCAAAGGCTTGCACGACGCTGGCACTGTCATCCGTGCAGGCGTCGCCGATGATGAGGGCTTCAAAATCGGTGCAGTCTTGTTGAAGTAAACTGGCGAGCGTCAACCGCAAAGTCTGGCTACGGTTGTAGGTGGCAATGATGACTGTCACCAACGGGGTCATGCGTTACCAACCCAGTGTGGAGTCGAAATCAAACGGGATCAGGTCGTTCTTCAAAGGCAGGCGATATTTATCTGGGTCGGCGTGATCATACGGGCGAGTGGGCATATTCAGAAACACGGCCTCGGTGTGGCCCACATTTTGCAGAGCGTGAAACACGCCGCGCGGGATGACGATCAATGTTCGATTGCGTTCGCCAAAAGTAAAAACGTTGAGGCATTTATAAGTGGGCGAGGCCGGGCGGTTATCAAACAACACAACGCGGATCGCGCCAAAACTAAAAAATAAACGGTCGTCCTGTTTTTCGTGTACGACCCAGCCTTTAATTTTGCCGGGGCGAATGACGATCTGATACACATATACCAGTGGTTCGGGATGTAGTTCCCAGGCGGGGCGATACACCTCGCAAATCTCACCGCGCTCGTCGGGGATGGTCACCAGCGTTTTGAGTACTACCCCTTCGATCAACGTTTGCGTGGATTGCCCTTCGGCGGTAATGGTCGAGGCGTCTTTGGTTGGTGTTATGATGGGCATTGGGGCTCCCTCAAGCAAAAGTCGAGCGTGCCAGTGGCACGCCTCTGCTTAACAACAATCGTCAAATTGATCAAAGTCATACGGAGGTTGGCATGAAGCCAGTGTGGGCATTATATCAAACCGTCGCTACCGCGCGCTGGTGGCGTTCAGTGGCTCACTCCCTCAGTGTGAGCCTGACGTGTTTGTTCGGCGCTGGGCTACTCACGACTTGGCTTCCCCTACAAGCGCAGGCTGGACTAGAAGCCCCCCCAGAATCTCGCCTCACGTTCTGGGGGGGCTTTGTTGTCGGCTTGTTCGCCCGAACGCTCTTAAATGTTTGGGGCGCTTATCAATTCGGTGCGGCAGTCTACAGCTTAATCACGGAGATGCGGCGCGACCTGTATGCCAAGTTGTTGCAAGCGCCACACGCCTTCCATGATCATCAATGGTCGGC